>JFJP01038276.1_pt1 | contig 36503 bp, 33 predicted proteins | sample 431651 | NCBI WGS metagenome assembly JFJP01 (sample SAMN02602958, study PRJNA72255) | Microbial mat metagenome, whole genome shotgun sequencing project. | biome: fresh water; feature: sink hole; material: water; isolation source: purple microbial (photo- and chemosynthetic) mats found in... | reverse complement strand
TTTTAGGAAAAAAAAAAAAGAAATATAAAGAATGTTCTTTATATTACCGTTTTTAAAAGAATTTTAAATAAAAAGAAATATTTTTAGATTTCTTTTAAAGAAAGAATTAAATATTTTATGTTTTATCATTATTAATATAGGATAAAATTATATTTTTTATAATATATATTAATATTAATATTATAATATATGAAAGTTATTTAGCATTTAACGTTAACAAAATAAAAAAGTTTAATTTTATACTCTTAGGTGGTGTACAAAAAATATAAATTTCCATTACAAATTTTTTTTTTTTTTGAAAAAATAAGCCCAGTGCTTTGAACATCTAAAATTACTAATGCCAACAGCGCTTATTGTATTGTTCCCGGCAGTTTACTAAACCCCTTGAGTTTATTTTTAAAAAATGAACTTTTTTTAAATTTGTCCTATGTTGTTGATGCTTCTTGTATTGAGGGTCAATCAAGATCCGAGTTAACCAGAGCTTCAGGAAAAATTCTTTTATTTTATGTATTTTATTTTATTTTTCTAAAAAAACGAATAACCTTTTTATTTACCTCGAGTGGAGCAATAAAATCTATAGATTCTATATACCCAAGCTCAAACTGGCTCGAACGTGAGTTTTCAGAAATGTATGGTATATATTTTTCTTCTAAGGTCGACAGTAGAAATTTATTGCTTGACTATAGTTTAAACGAGGCGCCCCTGCTTAAAAGTTATCCCACTGGGGGCCTTAGAGAAGTCACGTATTCTATTTTGGCTGAAAGTGTTATATATACTACCTCAAGTACAGTTGAACTATAAATTTATAATTTTGATTATAGATGTAATCTATGTTAAATTGAATTAATTTCTTCTTCTTCTTCTTTTGAATTTTTTTTTTTTCTATTTTTATTAATTTAAATAATTTTTTTGGTTTACTCTTTAATGCTGAAGTACTTTGGGTTATTCTGTACGGTATTTCTGCGCTTTTAAGTGTTGTAGTGGATGATTTATCTCTTTTTTCATTAACTTTTTTTTTATTAGGTATGGCTGCGATTGAGCTTTCAGTTGGTATATTGCTGTTGGTTTTAATGAAATTTAATAATTTATCTTTAAACTTTTCAGATAATTACGAGTATCAAATAAAGACTTTTAGTAGTTTTTTAAAAAATAAAAAAAATAACAAAGTCTAAGAATGGGTAGTATTTTATTGGTATTTTTTATTCAAAATGTATTAACTTTTGGCTTAATTTTTTGATTATTAACTTGATTAACTGAATGATTTTTTCAAAAAAAAAATCATGTTTCAAAAACCCAGCTTTACGAGTGTGGATTTAAAGCTATTTCAGATATAAATATACAGATTAATTTAAATTTTTCAATAGTTTGTGTTTTTTTAATTTTATACGATGTTGAATTTATGTTTTTATTCCCCCTACTTTTTAATTTTTTTTTTTCTGATATATGTACTATATACATATTTGTCATGTTTCTTTTTTTTATTATTATTTCCCTCGTTTACGACTTAAACCAAAGCGCCCTTGGTCTATCAATTTAGATAAAGTAGTTTATCTAAAAAATTTGAATTTTTTAAAAAAAAAAAAAACAATTTTTTATAAGTTTTCCCTCTTTTATAGATTAATTAAGCCCATTAATTATAAAGGCTATAGTTTTCTTTTTCAGGCTTCTTTTTTTACTTTTTTTTCTTTAGTTAATTTTTTTAATTGCATAAAGATCTATGCCCTTACTAATTTTTTTTATTATAAATTTCAACAGTATTGATTTGCAATATACTTTATTGTAAATTTTATTCGATTACAAGAGTTTTTTTCCTTTATATTTTTTACTTTTAAGCTTTTTAAATCTTTTTCTAGCGGTTTTTTGTTAAAAATTTTTTCAATTTTAAAGAAAAAAAATCGAAGGCTTGTAAAAAAGCATTTACCTATTTTAATTTTTTTAAAAAAGTTTTTATTAAATAATTTAAAGCAGGGCACAAGTATTTGGTTTTATGGTTTTAAAAAAAAATATTTACCGCTTATACATATTTTATTAAGCTGGTCTATAAATCAGGAAACTACTTGAATTTTTAAAAAATCTTTTAATACATATCAATTCCGGCGCGTTAAAGCAATTAAAAAGCGAATTAGAAATTCTTTAAAAAAAAAATAAAATATTATTTTGTTTTTTTTTTTACTATTTGGTAATAATTTAAGTATATTTTCTGCTATGCCGTTTTTTATTTTATTTTTTTTTATAAAGTTTTCATTGTTTAATCAATATACGGTTGCAACGACTATTGCGGCGCTATTCTTTAATACAAAGATTCACCTGTGTTGTTTATTTATTTTTATTTATTTATTTTTTTTTTTTTTTTATAGAATTATTTCTTTTTTTTTTAGTAGTATACTATACTATATTTTTTTTTTTTTTATTAGTTTTGTTTCTTTTTGAGATTTTAATCTCTATTTACACACAGCAAATAATGTTTTATGGGATGGGCTCGCAGTAGTGCACCCGCCGATTACTATAGTCGCCTATTCGAATGTTTTTTTTTGTTTTTTTTTATCTTATTCTAATTTTTTTAAATTAAAAAATTTTTATTTATTTAAGGCAAGCCTATATAAATACGCAGCAAGCACTCTCATGCTAGCCCTACTGTTAGGTTCTTGATGAGCGCAGCAAGAGTTAAACTGGGGGGGTTGATGGGGCTGAGATCCAGTGGAAATTGGGCTATTTATTTTATATTTGACCGCCCTAGGCTCCGTGCACTGTAGTTTTATAAAAAAAAAGTTAGCTGTAGCGATAATACTTTTTATTTTTCATTTTTTAAATATAAAATTAAACTATTTGGCATCAATTCATAATTTTATAGTAGGCGTATATGTAGTACCCACCCCTTATTTTATTTTATTTATTTTATTCATTTATTCGTTTAATACTCAGCGCTATTTGAGTAGTTTATTTTTTATTTTATACATGTTTATAGTAGTATACTTTATAAACATGCTTTCTTTGGCGATTTCAGTTTTTTTATTTGTTAATTTTTTAATAATATATACTTTATTCACGCAGCGCTTTATATTTTTTATAAATCCAATGCCTATTTTTTTTTCATTTTTTTCATTTTTTAAAATAAAAAAAATGAGATTTATGCACTACGGCATACATATTTTTATTTTTATAATTATTTTTTTTAAATTAACTTTTTTTTTTACAAATTTAGAAAATTTAAAAGGAGATTTCAGCGTTTTTTTTAATGAAGCTTATTTCTATAAAACTTATATAATTTTTAATAAATTTTATACGCAGACAATTTTTTTCATAAGTATTTTAATTAATGATTCGATTAGTATAATTAACTCCTTAGTTAATTTAAGGGATAATTTTTTAGGGCAATTACCGATTTTAAGCCAGGTTTTATACATTTATAATTGATGCTTTGCTCTTTTAGTTTGAAATTTATTTTTAATTAGTTCCGTGTTAAGCTTTAACGCTGCAGTCTTTTTAATAAAAAAACAAAGCGTATAAAGTATTAAAGTTTAATGCTTTTGTTTTTATTTTATTTTTGTTTTGATTCTTTGCGTTTTCAAAAAACTAAACAAATATCGCAGGTTTCTCAAAAAAAAAGATCAGTCCAAAATAGAGTAAACTCTGCCTTTAAGTTTATTGGAGTATCCGCTTTTTTTTTTTTTTACCAAATTCAGTTTGAATTTGTATACCTACGCTTGATTAAGCGTAGAATTCGATTGCTTTTAAAAAAAAAAAAAAATAAATTTAAAAATAGACGAGTATGGTTAAACTTAAAGGCTAATTTTCCTGTTTCAAAAAAATCAAAAAATTCAAGAATGGGAAAGGGTAACGGTTTATTATTACGCTGAGTTGTTAGATTAAAGCCGCTTGCAGTTTTTTTATCTTTTTCTGGATTTTCCTATTATATTTTAAGAAAATTATGTAAAAGCATTAATTTTTTATTAAAATCAAAGATTTTTTTGCTTCATCGTTTAAAAAAAACAACCCTATGAGCTGCCCGTTATCGAATTAAGATAGTACCTAATCAGCGCCGAATTGATTAAATTAACTAAAGATTCTTGGTTTATGAAAACGCAATTAGTTATATTTGTATATTAAACTTTCAGTTAAATAAGAATAAGACTTTGAAGCTAAAACAGCTTATTTTTTATTTATTATTTTTAAAACATTTTTTAATTAAAACTAAAGCTGTTATGTTTACTTTTAAATTTTTAAATTTAAGAAAAAATTTAATTGTATTTAATAAAGCGCCATATAGATTTAAGTTGTCAAGACACCAGGTTTTTTTTCAGGCTTTTGGCTTATTATTTACTTTTACGTTTACGCAGGTTTTTAATAAAGAAATTAACCAGATATTTATTTATAAGTGTGTCAGTTATTTAAACAATTTAGACTTTTGTTTTGCTCATTTAGACTTTTTTAAAATCTTAGTTAAACTAAGAGTACAAGAATGGTTGAGGTAGTTTTTAATTTAAAAAAAAAAAATACGTATCTTTTTGATTTAAAAAAATATAAGGGTATTAGACTAGTTTTTTTAGAAAAATCATTTTTTTTTAGGTTTTTTATTTTCTGTTCTTTATTTTTATTTATTCACTCTTTTAAATTTTTTTTATTAACTAGTATAAATTATACTCTAAGTAATTTGAGCTTATCTTTTTATTTTTTTTTTAGGTTTTTTTATAATAATTTTTTGTTTATTTTTGAGTTTTAGGGTTTTTTTTTTACAATTTTTTAAAAATTATGCTATATTTAATAGAGTTTCGCGCTTTTTAATAAAAAAAAAAATTAAAAATACAGTGGTTAAAATAAATAAAAAAATAAAAAAAATTAATATAAAAAAATATATAATTTTAATTAAGTAATTCGTGTTATTATGTTAAGTATTAATTTTCTAGTTTTTTCTACAATTTTTATATTTTTTATTTTATTTTATTTTATTTGGGCAGTCTATTTTACGTCTTTAAGCCTAGGTTTTAGTAAATACATAAATTATAACGATTATAGTTTGCCTGCCCCGAGAAATTATTTGGTGTGTCTACCTTTTTTTAATTTTTTTAGGTTTACGTTTATTTATTTATTTTTATTTATTTTTATCTTTAGAAGTTTTAACCTTACTTTTTTTTTTAAACATATTTCCCTTGAGCCGTTTACCTTTAATTTATATTTACTTATTATTATTATTTTCTTTTGTTTAATCTGTATTTTTGAAAAATATTTTGTTCAATTGAAAAAAGCTGCGATTAGCGCTGATTTTTATACCTCACTTTGAATTTTTTTTGTATTTTTACCTTTTGCAATTTTTTCTAATACGCTTTTAACTTTCTTCTTTTTTCTTGAATTAGGCTCTTTATCAACTATTTATTTAATTATTTCTTCTAAAGATTTTTTCTATAGTAATTCAAAAAAAAAAATAGTTTCTTCCGCATATTTTAATAGTGTTTTTTTTCAATTTTGAGCCTCGTTTTTTAGTTCAATTTTACTCGTGTACAGTATTATTAATTTTTTTTTTTTATTTGGCACCACTGAATGATCTTTTTTAAATTTTTTTTTAGAGGTTGTGTTTAATAAATCTAGCGGAAGTTCAAAAAAACAAGCAATTTTTAGTATTTATTTATTTATTTTCTCCATTTTAATAAAAATGGGTGTGTCTCCATTTTTTTTTTATAAGGTTGAAATTTATAAGGGACTTCCTTTAATTATTCTTTTTTTTTATTCAATTTTTTATTTTTTATTTTATTTTATTTTAGTTTATATTTTATTTTTATACTATTTTTCTACAATTATTTTTTTTATAAGTTTACCTATATTTTTTTTCTTAGCTCTTGCAGTTTTAATTTTTATTGGTAATTTATTTAATTTATTTCTCTTAAAAAATTTTTTTGCAATGAGTTCTCTAGTTAATTCAATTATGTTTTTTTTTTTAATTTTTTCTTGTTCATTATAGACTAAGGTTTAAGTTAACTATAGATTTTGTGATTTTTTTTTATGGCAAAAAATTCTGAGGCCTCAGCATATGTTCAAAAAAATATAAGTATAAAAAACTCGAATACGTATGAAAGTTATATAGCTCAGTTTAAAATGTTTAAGCGAACTGTGCAAGGTAATAAGCAATATCGAAATATTTACATAAAGTCAACGAATCTTGCGTTTAAAAATAATATAGTATACGCTTTTACTAGATACTGTTTTAAGGGGGGCTTAAGCTTAAAGGCGTTAAATTATTTACACAGTTCGATAAATAAAGTATTCGACGGGGCTTTTGAAGATATAGAAAATAAAAAAAAAAAATTTTCTAATTTTTTTTTTATTATTAGTATGATGCAGCTAAACGCTAGTTTTTTTAATATTAATTTTTTTATTTTTTGGTTAGTTCAAAATATTAGTTATAACTTCTTTTTCAAAGTAACTACATTACCTAAGTTTTTAAAAAAAAAATTAGGGCGAAAATATGCGGTAGAGCCTATTTTTTTAGAAAAAAAAAAAAGAATTAAGCTTGCTTTGCGAGTTTTTAGTCTAAATATAGATGCAGACAAAGCGTTTTTATTTAAAAAAAGACTTTTCAATAGTTTTAAAGATTTAGCATTTAATTTCAAAAAATCTCGGTTTTTTTTAGAAAAAATAAATATATATTTAAAAATTTTTAAATTACTTAAAAAAAAAAAAAATGTTTAAAGTATAAAATATTAATTATGTTATTAGTTTTAGCAGTTAAAACTTTAGTTTTAGGCGGTTGCATGTTACCTATTGCTGCGGGAGCTTTAGGCGTTGGTATTTTATTCGCAGGTTATAATTTAGCAGTTTCAAGAAATCCAGAGGAGGCGGAGACTTTGTTCAACGGTACTTTAATGGGCTTTGCTTTAATTGAAACTTTTATTTTCATGTCATTCGGTGCAGGTATTTTAGTTTACGTTATTTAATTTGCCTCCGAGCTATTTTATACATAGATTAAACGCATTTTTTGCCTTATATATATCTTTTTTTCAAAGCTGCTTTTTTTTGCGCCCTAGCTATTGTTATACGAGGTACTTTACCAAGATATAGATTTGATCAGCTAATTCAGTTAACTTGAAAGCATTTTGTATTTATTTGACTCGGTTTTTTACTTATAAATTCCGCCTGTTTATTTTTTTTTTAAATTAATTTTGCCTGAATAGCTCAGTGGTAGAGCGCTAGGCTGAAAACCTAGAGGTCGCTGGTTCAATTCTAGTTTTAGGCACTTTGTTAACTGCACGCGTTATTTTTAATAAAATTGTTAGTTTAGCCGTAGCTTGCTTTGACAAAAATTTTTTAGGTTGAAAAATGTTTTATTTGTTTATTCTAGTCCTAGTTTTAAAAGAGAATTATTTTAATTTTTTTTTTTGTTCATTTGTTTTAGGTAAACTTTCTATTATTCCCGCGCAGATAATTTTATTTTATTTTTTTATTATTAATATTTTATTTTATTTTATTTTTAAAGTATCCAGAAATCTTTTAAAAAAGAATTTTTTATTATTAAAAATTTTTTTTTTATTACGAGTAAAGCTTAGTTTTGGTGAAGTGTTTAGACTTGGGCGCCAGTTATATTTATATTTTTATTTAAATTTTAGTTCCTTTTTTATAAGTTTTTTTAAAAATTTTACTAAAAATTCAAAAAAAGAATTTAATGGTGAAAAAATTAATACTTTTTTATTAAAAAAAAAAAAAAATGAATTTTTTTTAAAAAAATATTATAGATCTTAAACTTTGTGCTTATATAGCATATATAAAGAATTAACCGTTTTTATTTCTTTCTTTTTTTTTCAAAGTTAATTTTAATTACTTCTTTAATTTCTTTAAAAAAAAAAAAACACGCTTTTCTTGTTATTAATTTTTTTTTTTTAAAGAAATTAAATTTTTTTAATTTTTTTAAAAATAGCCCTACCCCTTATTTTTATTTTTCCTTATTTTCAAAAAAAAAAAAAAAAACGTTTGACTTTTTCTTGCCAGCAGTTTTTTTCAAGTATAAACCTTCAGCGCTTGAAGTAAACGTAGAAAAATTTAGCACGCTTGAGCCGTTTAAAAAAAAAAAAAGTAGAATAAAAAGAATTAAGTTTTGACTTTTTTTAAAAAAATTTTTATTTATTCCAGTTAAATTAAAAAAAAAAAAAAGACAGATTTCCGCCGCCGCTTTTAAAAATTTTTTTTTTTTAGCCGCTAGCTTTAAAACAGTAACAACGGCCATTAGTTTAAATAATACTCCCGCCCGCAGCTTAACTCCGGTTAAACTTGTTTTAAAAAAAACAAATACTTTTTTTATAAGTAATTTCTTATATACGATTAATTTAAAAATACCTACTGTGGCTAAGGGTTTTTTAAAAAAATTATTAAAAAAAAAAAAGGTTAAAACAATTTTATTTTTTAAAAAAATAGCGGCTAAAAATAATATATTAAAGAGCTGGCTCCTTCTTCATTGTTTTTTTTTTAAAATTAAAAATATTATCTTTTTTAATAATTTTTTAAATTTTTTATTTTTTATCCCGAGTGAGCTTATTTTAAATTTTTTAATTTTAAAAAAAAAACAATTAAAGAAAAACTATTTATTAACTACTAGCGTAAAAAAAAAGTTTAATTTATGGCCCTTTTTATATATTGAATACTCAATTTTTTTAGAAAAGAAAACGTTTTTTTTGACGTTTTTTTATATTTTTATTGTTAAATACCTAGAGTCTTTATTGTCTGCTCGCGTTTGTTTACGAGTTAAAAATTTTGAAAAAAATCTCGCTTTATTTAAATATTTTAAGCTTTGAATTTATACTCGAGCAAATCCAAAGTTTAAAAAATTTAACCGCTTTTTCTTCTTTCACGAATTTCTTGAAGTTTTAATTTTATCATTTTTTAAAAAAGATATAAAATTTTTTGAGTTGTGGCTTCTTAGATTTTTAGAAAAATTACACTTTAAATTTCATAAAGCTTTTTTATTTTTATTTAATAATTTTTTTAAAGATTTTTTTAAAGTATTTAAGCATTTTTTTAAAGTAAAGGGGTTTAAATTAGACGTTCGCGGGAAAGTCAGCGTTAGCGGAAATGCAAAAAAAAGGCATTACGCTATTACTTATGGCGAGCTTAGTTTATCCAAAAAATTAATCAGAATTAGTTTTTCCAAAAGTATTGTACCAACCTCAACCGGGGTGTTAGGCGTTGAACTAGTTCTTACATACTAGGCAACGGCTTTGCCGTTGCCTAGTATGTACTTTTTTTACCGGGTCGTTTTGATACTTGTTGCCTCGTCGCACGTAAACCACGTTTTGTAAACATATTTAGTTTTCGAATATTCTGTATAATGCGGCTTGTTTTATTTATTTGTAATCTATCATTAGCGATTAAAAAAAGTTTATATTTCATTAGTTTTCGTAATTGTACCCCACCGGCTATTAAATAAATTTTATGTGAGTAGCCAAAAAAAAGTTTAAAGCTTTTTTTTATTTTTACTTTTTTAATTTTATAGCCCTTTCCTATAAATTTAAATTTTTTAAAAAAAAAAAAATTAAAACTATAGAAAAATTGTTTATATAAATTATTTAGTTTTATTTTTTTTAAAAAATTTAAATTTAAACAAGTTTGTGTAGCAAGATCTAGGTGTGTATTTAAAAAATTTTTTGCAGATTTAGCGCAGCCTACATAATAATCTTGATATAAACTTGCACAAATAAGTTTTTGTTCTGTTTTTCATATATATATATTTTGTGCGCTATTATAAAAATATATTGTTTTTTTCATTTTTTAAAAAATTTTTAATATGCATAGTCCTCCCGAGCACTAATTTTTCATTTTTAAAAAAAAAAAAATAATTTTTAGTTAAAACTTTTTTATTTTTTTTTATTTTAATATATTTTAATCTGTGTTTGATTGCAAGTTTTATTTTGTTTTCATTTTTTTTTATCATGATTTTTTTTTCATATTTTGAACTTTTCCTAGGGAAGCGAGATGTTTAAGCATATGCCTTGAACACCATAAGCTTTGTTGAAAACCTTTTATTCTACCAGTAAATAAACAGCGATTTTGTTGTCGACTAATTGATGTTTTTAGTTTTTTAAAAAAAAAATTTTTTAAAAAAAAAGTTTTTTTAATTTCTTGATTTTTATTTCTATTTAAGCTACTTAAAATTTTTTTTTTTGTTTCATTTTTATTTTCATTTTTACGTTTTAACCACTCGAAGAGTAGCCCGCGGCGCTTTTGTGTGTTATTAAAATTCATCATTATCTATCTATTTCACCGAATACGATATCAATCGTGCCTACTAGAGCAGCTAAATCTGCTAAAAAATGACCTTTTGCTAATTTTGGCAGTACCTGCAGGCTATGGTATGCAGGAGACCTAACTTTGCAGCGGTAGGGTTTATTGGAGTTATCGGACACTAAGGTTACGCCAAACTCTCCCTTCGGAGATTCGATTGCTTGGTATGTTCAGTTAGACTTAACGGGAAAGCCCTCGCTTCAATATTTAAAGTGTTTTATTAATTTTTCCATGTCGGCATATTCATTTTTTAAAATTGTTTCATTTTTATGTAGTGTATGCATATTTTCTAGTATTTTTAGTGGTTTTATACTTATTTGTTTTTGTTTTTTACTTATAAGTTTAAATATAGCCTGGTTTATTATACTTATGCTCTCCGACATTTCATTCATTCTAATTAAATATCTATCATAAGAGTCTCCGTTTTGACCTATAAATGTTCTAAAATAAATATGGTAATAGTTTGCATAGGTATCAAGAATATCCATACGCAGGTCGCGTTTTAGCCCTGCAGACCTTGACATAACGCCGGTCAGCCCGTAGTCAATGCATGTTTTGTAAGATAAAGAGCCAATATTTACTAAACGCTGTTTTCAAATTTTATTGTAGGTTAAAATATTATGCATTTCATTTAATGTTATAAAAAAATTATGCGAAAATTCAATGATATCCTCTAGTAAAAAACTAGACATTGCATGGATATTGGCGTCGTTAGGTTTATAAAATGCTGCGTGCATTCTCGCGCCGCTGACTCTTTCAAAAAATTCTAATATTTTTTCGCGCTCCTCAAATGCTCAGAAAAGCGATGACATGCTACCTACGTCTAGTGCGTGGCAAGAAACGGCGAGTAGGTGATTTAAAATTCGACTAAGCTCATCAAAAATTGTTCTTACCGAGGTATAGTGTGCACTGTAGCTTGTTTTACCCAATAAGCTTTCTACTGCTAAGCAGTAGGCGTGTTCTTGAGCTATCGTAGATAAATAATCAAACCTATCAAAATATGGTAGTGACTGCAAATATATGCGGTCTTCTATTAATTTTTCGCTTCCTCGGTGCAGTAGTCCAATATGTATATCGGTTTTTTCTATAATTTCACCATTAAGCTGTAAGATAAGCCTTAAAACGCCGTGGGCTGCGGGATGCTGTGGGCCAAAGTTTAAATTAATAGTTTTTATTGTTTTTAGGCTAATATTTTTATTAAGTATTATTGGTTTTCAACTTTGAAAAATACTTCTATTCAGGATTTTCTTGTTTTTTACGTTAGTTTTTTCTTTAGAACGAATTTTTTCCTTATTTTTTATATCTACAACAGCTTATACAGTATGTTTAAGCATACTTTTTTTTATTCTATTTTTTTTAAAAAATAATAGTTTTAACACGTTAAATGCATTAAAGTATTTAAATAGTTTTTTTTTTTTTAAATTTTTAGTTATCTGCGCATTATTAACTTTAGCGGGAATACCCCCCTTTTGTATTTTTTTTTTAAAAAGCATTTTTATCCTATTTTTTTTAAAAAAAAATTTTTTACTGGTTCTTTCTTTTTTTATTTTTAGCCTATTGTCCATGTATTTTTATTTACAAAGTACTAGGCTTTTACTCAATAATTCTAAAAAAACTATATTTTTAATTTTTTTATTTAAATTCTCGTTTAATTTTAATTTTTTTTTTTTTTTAGAGTGTTGTTTTCTACTTTTATTTTTAGGTTTTTTTTTCCTAAGTCACGTTTGACTTCTTCTTCTTTCTTCTTTTTTATAAATTTATGTTATTTTGTCAACGTTAAGTCAAAAAAAAAAAAAAGCAGTAATTTGTTACAATCGTTGCCGCAGCGCAGCTTTATGCGGAGCTCCGCAGGTGCAGGGGGACGTTATAAAAGTTCGTATAGTTACCCCTAAAAAACCAAATTCCGCACGTAGGCCAGTGGTTAAGGTTTCCTTAACAAATAGTAAGCACGTGGTATCGCATATACCCGGAATTGGTCATAATTTACGAAAGCATAGTGATGTTTTAATTCGAGGCGGGGGTTCGCGCGATTTACCTGGCGTCCGCCATACCTGCGTCCGGGGGGCTTATGATTTAATGGGCGTTAAAAATAAAAAGCGCCGGCGTTCTATATACGGCGTAAAAAGACCGGATAGTTCAATAAAAAAAATAAGGCGTAAGTTTCGGAAAGCTTTTCTTTAGTTTTTGAAAGCTGATTATGTAAAGTCTCCAGCCTCATTATTAATTTCTTGAGCCAGGCAAGGCTCTTTTTGGCCCCTATCTTTTGGTCTTGCGTGTTGTGCTATTGAAATGATGCATGCAACCGTAAGTAGGTATGACTTTGATCGATTTGGTATTATTTTTAGAGCTACTCCAAGACAAGCAGACTTAATTTTGGTAGCAGGAACTTTAACCAATAAAATGGCTCCCGCTTTAAGACGTTTATACGAGCAAACAGCGGACCCTAAATGGGTAATTTCTATGGGAAGCTGCGCTAATGGCGGAGGTTATTATTATTATTCTTATTCGGTTGTTCGTGGCTGCGATAAAATTATTCCTGTTGATATGTATATTCCAGGGTGTCCGCCGTCTGCAGAGTCTTTAATGTTTGGTGTTTTACAACTACAAAAAAGTTTGATTAAAGAAGCGAATGATGCGAGAGTATAGGTTTAGTAAACGAAAACGCGGCGAGGATTTAGTTAAAATTCGTAAATTACGAAGACAAAAAAAAAATATTTTAAGGCGTAAAAAAGTTGGTATTTTTAAGCTACGAATAAAAGGTTTTTTTTTTTTATTTAGTGCTTTTAAAAAAAAAAAAATCAGTATTTTTTTTAAAAAAAAAAAATCAAAGTTTTTTTTTTTAAAAAAAAACCAAGCTCAGCCAGATATTTTTTTTAAAAATGCCGCGAAAGCTGGGTTATTTATACAGCTTTATAATTTTTATTATTTTAATTTTTTTTTTTTTTTTAATAATTTTATGCAAGATAATTCTCTTGTTAGTGTTTGTTTTTTAAATAAAGTTAGCGGCTCAATTTTTTTTTTTAAAGTTTTTTTTTTTAAAGTTTTTTTTTTTAAAGTTTTTTTTTTTAAAGTTAAAAAATTAATGCATATATTAAATTTACGTTAAATCTTTTTACTTAGATATAAGCCGGTTACACCTAAAAAACGCTTTAAGTATAACGTAAGTTTATACCATACTTTTCCTAAGTCAAAACCCTTTTTTAAGTGCTTTAATAAAAATAACTTTAAAAACGCAAACGGGGATAAATGTATTTTTACTCGTAAAAACAAAAATAAAATAAATTCTTTTAATATAAATTTTAGTTTTAAAAATTTAAGCAGTAAAGTTGTTGTTATTGAAATTTTTAAATTAAAAAATTCTCAACCATTTTGCGCGTTGGTTAAAAATAACTTGGGTATACTTTCTTTAGTCTATCTTTCAGACAAAATTTTTTTAGGTTCAATATTACGTTTTTTTTTTTCAAAAAATTTATTTGTTACTATACGCTCTAACGGTTTTTTCTTGCCACTAGCGTATTTTAAAACAGGAGATACCTTATATAATATTTTTTTAAATAAATTTATACAAAAACCTTGGGCCAAAGCTGCCGGCGAATTTTGTAAAGTTTTATACAAAACGCAGTGTAATAATTTTTTAGTAATTAAGCTTCCGTCTGGTTTAGAAAAACGCGTTACTATTAATTTTTTTGCAACTTTAGGCAGGTTATCTAATATATATCATCGAAAAGAAAAAATTGGTTCAGCGGGATTAAACATAAAACTTGGTTGGGTACCCTCTGTCCGCGGCATAGCCATGAATCCCGTAGACCACCCACACGGAGGCCGCACAAATACTGTTAAGCCTGAAGTTTCTCCTTGAGGTTGAGTCACAAAATTTAAGCATTAATAAAATATTTATTTGCTTTTAAAGTTTAAACTAGTAGCTTGCCGAGCTGCATTACGCTATTTTTTAAAAAAAAAATTATATTTTAAAAAAAAATTAAAGGCCGGAAGAACTGTAAACGTGTCACCAAAATTAGTGGGCTGCGCCATACTTATTAATGGCGGCAATAACTTTAAAAAAGTAGTAGCGACTAGCTTTCATATCCACAGAAAACTGGGCGAATTTTCATTTACGCGTAAGCCATATTTTTTCCCTTTACGAAAAAAAAAAAAATAAAATAGTTAACTTGGGTCAAAGAAATTTATTTTTATTAGATAGGCTAGGTACTTCACAATTTTGAACTGGTTCTTGAAATTCGCGAAATAACTACAGTTCTCTTTTTATAAATTTTTTTTTTATTGATAAAATAGTATCAACTTTTATAAAAGGTAAAAATTCAGTTAATTATTTTTTTATAAAAAAAAATGATAATTTAGTCGAGGTCTCGCAAAAACTTAATTTTATTTTTGATGAAAATTTTTCAATGTTTAATAATGGGCTTCAGCAAAAAAGAGTTTTTAAAAGTTTTATGTATATATTTGGCACAACTTTATTTTTTAAATACCAAACCTGATATGTAATCTGCGTGTCTGTGTATAAACCTCGAGGTAAAAAAACTAAGGTACGTTTTTCAAAAAATACAAGTCAACTTGTTAATTTTTTTGAATTAAAAAAAGATTTTTTTGAAAAATTTTAATAAAATAGTTCCTTGTATAGTTTTCAAAAAATTAATAATGTCGACTTTGAACTAAAGTATAATCTTACCGAGTTTTTAATAAAAAAAAATTACGGAACTGGTTTTTTTTACTTATTTAAGCTTAGCCAACGTTTTGAAGTATTTAGCTCTGCAAGCTTTAGTAGATTAGGCCGGCACCAAATTTTAGCATTTTTTGAATTATTACTACTATTGTTTCCTAAAGGATTATTTTTTAATAATTGCGCGCTTTTAAATATTATTTTTTTAGATTTTTCGTATTCTTATAAAGGTTGACGACATTTAATGGGCTTGCCCGCAAACGGGCAAAGGACTTGATCAAATGCAAGAACTGCGCATGACTCGAATAAATTGCTTAGGGACTACAAGTTTAAGCTGGGCAAACTTTTTTTTGGGCGGATTGCGCAAGGCGATATTAACTTGGTGTTGATGTCTGAATATATTAATATGCTGTGGCGAAAGCAATGATTTTTAGAGTGAACGCACGCGCGTACTTTTTTAAAAAAAAGCACAAAAAAAAAAAATTCAAGCTTTAAATTTGATTTAAACGCAACGGCTAAAGGTTGAATAGGTAATTTAAGAAAAACTAACCCTAAATTAGGAAAAAAAAAAAAAAAAACATTAACAGGAGTTATTGGTTTTGATCCTGGATTTATGAAAACATATTTAAGGTTTAAAGAATTATTAAAAAAAAAACGCGCAGGTTAAATCTTAAGTAAAAAAATTAAAAGATAAATTTAATATTAATTCGAAAGGTATTCTTTTTTAAATTCTTTTTTAAATTCTTTTTTAAATTTTTTTTTTTACCTCAACCGAGATATTTTTTTAGCTTTTTTAGCTTTTTTTCTTATAAATTTGTGAATTCTTTTTATTTTTATAAATGTGTTTTATTAAAAAAAAAATATATTTATAGTTTTAATTTACAGCCGATATTTTACTTTAAAGCAGTAGCGGCTGCGGCAAAGTTTAATTCTTTTAAGAATAAGCTTGCTGGCATTGATTATAGTTATTCAATGAATAAAAGTAAACGTGGGACTAGCCGCGTATTTTCAATTCAAAAAACATTTTTAAACTATAAACGCAACTGCGTTAAAAAATTTTTAGTTTTTTTCAAATTTTTTAATTTAAAACGTCGTGACTTACATGGTTTTTTTTCAAATTTTAGACAGTTTAATTTTAATGAAATTACGAATTTTTTTTCATTAATGCTTTTTAGGCTAATTGGTCGAATTTTTCCTTTTTTTAATTTTTTTTTCATAAAATTAATGGTTAGCCGCGGTTTAGTGTTGGTAAATTTCAAAAAGGTATCTACTAAATTTTGTTTTTTAAAAACGGGTGATTTTGTTTCATTTTTTTTTTTAAAAAATTTATGGAGATTAATCGAAAAAAACTTGAGGTTACAATCAAAGCACTTGTTTAAAGTAAAAAAAAAATTATTTGCACTAGCGAGAGTTAATAAAATATCAAATATAAAAATAAAATCAAAATATTTCCCAAAGCATTTTCGTAAGTTACAGTTTTTTTTAAAAAAAACCCCGACTTGAGTAGAAGTCGACTATTTAAGCTTAAGTTTTTTTATTTTAAAAAAAAAAAAATTACATAGTTTTTTTTTATATTTTAATCCGTTTTTATATAGATTACTCGAGTTTTAATTAATAGTCAAAGTAACAAAAAAAAAAATTTAAAATTAGCTTGAAGGTTTATACCCCCCCCCTACAATTTTAGTTTTTCCTGCTTTTACTTTTTATATTTTTTAACTTATTAAATATATGTTTAAAACCAATAAGCGAAAGCTAGCTTGTTTATTTGATAAAAATATTTATTCATATCTTACGAACATATAGCTTGAAGGTTTATACTCCTTATAATTTTAGTCTTTTTTTCATATTTTATTTTTTTTATATTTTTTTAACCTATTAAATATATGTTTAAAACCAATAAGCGAAAGCTAGCTTGTTTATTTGATAAAGTGGCTAATTAATTTTTTTAAAAAACGTATAATTTTTTTCCTTCTTTTTTCAGAAGAATTTATTGATGATAATTGGGAAGGTCTTTTTATTGGTTTTAGCTTTTATTGTTTGCTGCTTATTACTATTTTTTTATATCATAGATAATCGCTGGGCCGATTCGAAATTTTTTTTCTAGGTGAATAACCGCAGCCTTAAATACAAGGTTTAATTAATTAATTTTTATAACTACTGCAGCATTATAATTATAAACTATTAATTATTAAACTAGTAATACGGCGAGTTATTTTACTTTTAAAAAAAAGCTTTTCAGCTAGCAATAGTTTGTTTACTCGATGTGAAAAATTCTTAACGATTTAAGACTAATAATAATTGATATCTGCGTATTTTTAAAAAATTTTTATAAAAAGCACAGAGGAATCATAATTCTTACCTTTTTTTACTATTGTTTAATCGTTAATGCTGCAACAAAAAAACGACGTTAAAATAAGTAAATACCGCGCGCGATTATTTTTATTTTACACGATAATAACAGTAATAGTTTTTATAAACTATTTAATGGCTGTACAAAAATCTAGACGAACTAAAAGTCTTTGTAAAAAACGACGTTCTAAAATTGCGCTTACTTTTTTAAAAATAAAAAAAATAAATTTTTTTTTTAAAAATTTTTTTTAATAAATTTATGAGATATAAACTTTTGAGTGGATTTTTTAACAGTTTTTCTCTAGACAACACGTCTAATTTACGCTGAGGCCCGTTCTTTGATTTAAGTTTAAATGGTTTAGTTCTATATTTTAAAACTTTGCGCGTAAGTATGCATGAAATTTTTTCATTATTTGGTTTTTTTACTTTTTTGACAATAGCTGTACAAATATTAAGCGGCGTTATGCTTTCGTTTAGTTTAGTCCCAGAGCCTATGCTAATTCCACTTGTTCGAGATGAAGAGGATCTCGAAGACCTTTATACCGACGATTTTTTTTGACTTCATGAGCGCGGCGTTGATTTAATTTTTATATTTTCATACTTTCATCTTTTTAGAAAGCTTTACTTAAATATTTTTGAAGTTGAAACTGAGGCTTCTTGAAAAAGCGGTGTATTTGCATTTTTAATTTTTCAAGTTGTTGTTTTTTTAGGTTTAATTCTATGCTGTACTCATTTAAGCGAAATTACTCTAACAATTGCGGCTAATATTTTTCATACATTTTTTTTATTTAAAGGTAAGTTTTACTGGTGATTTTTTACTGATAAACAGTTAAATACAGATACTTTGCTAAGGCTAGCATACGCCCACTACGTTGTTGCATTTTATTTATTTTTTTTAGGTATTTTACATGGTATTGACATGCACTATGATTGAAAAAACGAGGCTTTTTTCGATGGATCAGAGTCAGAGATGTCTTGATGAGACGAAGCCCTGGCAAACGAAATAACGAGCTATATCTTAGTCTTGGTTTATATAACTATAATTTTTTTAGTACTTTTTGAAGAGGCCGAAGCGCTTTCATATGAAATTTTTATGTGGGGGGATATCGGACTCGTCGGTGATGTAAGATATTATGGAGTAGCGCCACATTGGTATTTTAGACCTTTTATGGCTTGATTAATTGCTTGCCCTTTCCACCGAACAGGTATTTTTGGATTAATATTTTTTTTCTTTGTTTTATACTACCAGCCCAACTTACATGGCACCACTGAACAAAATAATTATGGAAAAAAAATATTGTTGTTATTAGCTTTAAAGCTAGGGCGGGATAATATGTTTGCTAGTAGCGCCTCCTCGACGGAGTCTAATTTGCATTTTCAATTTTTTTTTTTTATATTTATAGGTTGCGCTATGTATACGGCCTCATTTCTACCTTACGGTAGATTTTTTAATCGTGTAGGCGGGAACTGAGGTTTTTTAGGCTCATACTTTTTTGTATTTTTTTATTTAGGTTTTAGGGGCTTACGAAGATCTTTAATTTGAGAGCTTTTAGTAAATTATTTATACGTTTTAATCTCTTTTATAAAAAATTTGTTTAATATGTCTGGTGTATGACTATCTGAGTATCAGCCTTCTGATTATTAATTTAAAGTTTTTAGATTTTTTCTTTCTTTCTTTCTTTCATTTTTACATTTTTGTATAAATACAAATGAGATTGTTTAACTTTAACTTGAGATCGTTGAACTGGCGTATAGCTTTGTCCACTATTTTTGTACTAAGTTCTGGAGTTATATATTCAAATATAGTTATTCTTCTTAATAATTTTATACTGTTTAATTTATCTCAACTTTTATTAGGTAGTTTGGGTATATATTTTTTTTGCACAGCCTTTGGTCTTTTGTTTTTAAACTTTTTTGGATTATATGGCGTGTACTTGCTATGTACAGCACCTCTTTTATTATTTTGAACTATGCTTACTTTAAGCTTTAATTTTTTTTTAATAAAAAATGGAACTATAAGCTTTAAGCTTTTTAAATGATTTAGGCTAAATACAGCGCTTGAAATAAATTTTGAATTTTATATTGACTTAATTTCATACAGTTTTATGTTTTTAACGACCAGTATCGCGCTATTTGTTATATTTTTTACGTTTTCATATTTTAGGTATGAGCCCAACGTCGAGCGCTTGCTTTTATTACTTAATGCTTTTGTTTTAAGTATGGTGTTGTTGGTTATTTCTGGAAATTTTATAGTACTTTTTTTAGGCTGAGAGCTCATAGGGTTAACGTCGTTTTTATTAATTAATTTTTGGCAAACAAGGGTAGGTACCCTTAAAGCTGCTTTTAAGGCGTATACTTTTAATAAAATCAGCGACGTTTCTATTTTTTTTGCTATGCTTTTAATTTATTACTCTTTTACAGAACTTAACTTTATTAGATTAAACTATATTATTTTTTTATATAACGACTATACTATTTACGCTTTATTTAATATACGCGTTATTGAGCTTGTTTCATTTTTTTTATTATTGGCGGCTTTTATTAAATCCGCGCAGTTTGGATTTCATGTTTGACTTCCAGATTCTATGGAAGCTCCAGTTCCCGCGTCCGCATTAATACATTCAGCAACTCTTGTATCCGCAGGAATTTTCTTAGTTTTACGTTTACAGCCTATTTTTGAATTATCCGTATACTACCATACAGTCGTACCTTTAATTAGCGCATTAACAGCATTCATGGGCGGGTTTGGGGCGTTATATCAAACGGATTTAAAACGCGTATTAGCCTACTCAACTATTAGCCACTGCGGATTTTTATTTTTTTTAACTTATTTCAATTGTGTAGAGCATACTTTAGTGTATTTGTATGTTCACGGGTTCTTTAAAGCCAGTTCTTTTTTATGCATTGGTAATGTTATTCGTTTTAGTAAAAATTATCAAGATGTTAGAAGAATGGGTTCTTTTTGAAAATTTTTACCTTTTGAGCTTTTTACGCTAGCTTTTTGTTTATTAAACTTGAGTGGATTACCTTTTTTTTTTGGCTTTTTAATAAAACATTTTTTATTTTTATCCTTTGATATTTTTTTTTTAAATTTTATTAGTTTTGCCTTTATTTTTTTAGCAGCTTTTTGTGGTATTTTTTATTCATTTAAAATTTTTTACTATGTTTTTTTTGATACTAAAAAAGCAAGAAACTCCGTGTATTTTTCTTATGTTAATGTGGGTACAAGTTCGAGCGAGTACTCAAATACAACCTTTGCGGGAATGCTGGCTGTTGTGTTTTTATCGATTACTGCTGCCTACACAGCACTTTGGTTTTTTTTTTGTTTACATATTTTTAAGCTAGAAACATTTTCAGAAGTAAGTTTTTATTTAGGCAAGGCGCTTTCATTTCAGGCATTTAGCCCCGATTTAAGCACATTGTTTAACTTTAAATTTTTAAATACTATAGTTTGTATTTTCTTTTTTTTCTTAAATTTTTTTAAGTGAAATACCGCTTTTATTACATCTTTTGAACTATTTTACTTTATACTTTTATTAATTATATTTTTAGCGCTTTAAATTTATTTATTTTTTATGTGAGGTTGTATTTCGATAGATAGCTTATACCAGCCTAATTTTAGTACAGGTTTTTCGTCGATGAAGTCGGATATTATTATCCATTTAGCCCAGTGGCAGTATTGGTGGTGATTTTGATTTTCCTTTGTTTGAACATTATATTTTTTTTTCATTAATAGAGCTATTAGAGCGCGAGTTTTAAAAATGCGGCCTAAAATTAATACAAGTTATCGATCTCATGGTAAATGAGGTGATTTTTTAGCTTGTATAGTGCCAACTATATGGTGTTTAAACATCTTAACTAATTCAAGCTTTATACTACGGTTAATGGAATGGCAAAATGAGTCAAGTTTATTTACTGTTCGAATTCGCGGAAGACAGTGGTATTGAGTTTATAAATTTGAACTGCGGCACGTTATCGATATTATGAGCGCGCCTAAAAATATAGGAACAAATCATTGAGTTATAAGTACAGGAGGTTCAATTGAAGTAGCGGATAATTATTTTTTTGCTTTAAAGTTGCGAAGTCAAAATGCTTGATTAAAAAATTATTGGGATAATTATGTAAAAAATTTTATAAAGTATAACAATATGCATACAGATTTATACCTGGATACCGTTGACTATGACAGTAAAAAATTATTTAAAGTAAATAACAGGCTGAAAAAAATTAGTAAATTTTTAGTACCTTCTGAGTCTAGTATGAATTACTTTAATAGTTTTAATTTTTTTAATTTTTTAAGAAAAACGCACAGTGCGGCAGCTTTTGAGCTTTCTCTAGAGTCTACTCTATACGAGACTCCTTTAGCCCTCGCAGAGTCGAGGTTCTTTTCAGAATTTTTTAAAAAAAAATTTTTTTACTCTGGGCTAAAGTCTAAAGATCAAAATACTAATTTTGGTGTGTTTTTTTTAAACATTTTTTCATCTGCTAAAAATAATCTAGTTAATTATTCAAACTCAAAATTTGATGCGTTTGAAACAAATCGCTTTCACAAGCGCATTAGTGTTAGTAGGCAGCCTATTGTAGTTTCCAAGGCTTTTTTAGACTTAGAAAAATCAGCTGCTTGGGAAAATAAAGATTATCGCGTAGTCAACGTTTTTTTTAATAAAGAGAAATCTTTCGTTAAAAAAGTACCAAATGAGCAATCTTTTTTAGTTTTAAAGCAGAAAAGATATAAAAGAAAGAAAGTTATCCCGCAGCGTGTACGGTTTTTTAAAAATTTAGAAGACTTAAAAATCGAAAAAATTAAATTTGCGGATAAGCCATATTTTGTATCTACAAATTTTTTAGATTCGTTAAAATTTGAGCCGACTAAATTATATCGTTTATTAAAAAAAAATAAAATTAGGCACGAAAATATGCCTGTGCAATTATCGCGCCGCTTGTTACGTACAAAAAAAACACTAGTACTGCCTGCACACGTAAATTTAACTGTTGTTACAAATTCATACGATGTTGTGCATTCCTGGTTTATACCCGCTTTAGGCGTAAAACTAGACTGCGTACCCGGCAGATCTACGCACCACGTATTTTACTGCGATAATATAGGGTTTTATTATGGGCAATGTGCGGAAATTTGCGGTAGGTACCACCACCACATGCCTGTAAGAATTTGCGCTTTACCTTTCGAGCATTTTGTTATTTGGTGGCAACATTTTGGTTTAGGAAAAACTTTATTTTCTTTTAATAAAAAAAAATTTGAGTTAAAATTTATTAATAAGACGTTTTCTTGGTAACTGCGCGCGCGCAATTTGTGGTTAAAAGGGGATGTAAACATTAATAATTGGGGGTGTGATCTTAGCTTTGATTTAACGCTAATTAAACGCATTACACATGCAAGTTAAATTTTGATAATAAATAGTTATAATTATTATCATAATAGCGTATTGGTGAGTAATAAATGTTTTTTTATTATAAATTTATTTTAAATAATCAGATTATTTTTTATAAAAATATAAGCTATCGTTTTATTATAAAATTAATTACCTTTAAAGTGATAAAAAAAAAATCGATTTATAAGTAAAAATATTGAGTATTAAACAGTGCGCCAGTAATTTATAATGCTTAGTTGATTTGAGAGAAGAATCAACCACATACGGGTATGAAAAACATCCTATTTTGACAGCAGTGGGGAATTTTGGGCAATACGCGAAAGCGCGACCCAGCGAATTAATGGTGCAGATGAAGGCTATGGCAGCTGTAAATGTGGTATTTTAGTGAAAATAATGTTAGTTTACTGGAGGAAAAGCTATGGCCAATACATGTGCCAGCAGCCGCGGTAATACATGAGTAGCAAGCGTTATTCGTCTTATTTGAGCGTTCAGCATGTTTTGGTTGCTAAAAATAAATAAAAAAATAAGGTATTTTAAATATATATTTTAGCTAGAACTAAAAATACGTAGGTTAACCTTATAATCTAGCGATAAAATGCTATAAGTTTATAAGTATATCCGGAGTTAACACGGCTTACGGGTTTGGTTGACGCTTAGGCATGAAGGTGTGGGTGACGATAAGGATTAGAGACCCTAGTAGTCCATACAGTAAAAAATGGATATTTAATAAATTAAGCTAACGCATAAATATCCCGCTTGGGCAGTACAGTCGCAAGATTGAAACTTAACAGAATTGGCGGGAGCTTGTACGAACGGTGGAACATGTGGTTTAATGCGATAATCCACGCAAAATCTTACCAGCACTATAGTTTTTTTGTTAAACTTAACAGTTTTAAACAAAAAAAATTTTCGGTACTGCATGGCTGTCGTCAGTTCGTGTTGTGAAATGTAGAGTTAAGTCTTTATAACGAACGCAACCCACGAATTTGTGGCTGAAGTCAAGTCATTATGATCTTTTTGTGCTGGGCTACACACGTGTTACAAAGGTATAGACAAAAAAAAGTAAAAGTTTAATCTTGAACATTTTTTAAAAAATACCTAAGTGCGGATTATCTTCTGAAACTTGGAGGTATGAAGTAGGAATCGTTAGTAATCATAAATAAGTAAGTTATGGTGAAACAAAAGTCAAGCTCTGTACACACTGCCCATCACGCTCAGAGAGCCGGCTGAACTGCGAAATTTCTATTTTTTTTTTATTTTTATATTTTAGAAAAATATATAAAAAAAATAAGAGTTGAAGGCTTATCCGGTTGTTAGAGTGAAGTTGACACAAGGTACTGGTAAGGGAACTTGCCGGTGGATTATAAATTTATTATAGTATACGCGGTAGCTATTAGAGCTACTTTTTTATATGTACGAATTTTTTTTATTCTTTAATTCCTGACTTGTACTTTTTATTAAAAATTTTTGATTTTTTTTTATTTTTTTTGGATTATTTTATTTTATTCTATTTTTATTTTTAAATGAATTTTTATTTATTTTTCATTTTTTTAATAAAAGAGTTATAAACTATACGCAATATTATGCTAGCTACGAGTATACGTCAATTTTTAATAAATTTTATTTTATTTTATTTATAGTTTTTAATTAAAAAGTAGTTTTTAATTACTGTATGGGTATTTATTTATTTATTTATATAAGTTTAATAGACTTTTTTTCAGCTTCTTTAACAAAAAAATTATATATTATAGCGGACTCCTCTAAAGTTAATAAAAATGAATTTTGAATAAAATACAGCAGCTGCGCGAACAGCCCTTTAATTTTAAAAAAAATTAATTTTTTTAAAAAAAGTTCTGGTTTAGCCCTTTTTTTTTTAGACAATTCCTTGAGTCGCTGCTCAAGAGCGCTGCTACCCTTTAATTTTTCTGATGAAAAGAGTCTTTTTTTAACTTTAAACTTATTTAACTTATTCTTAAAAAAAAATTCTTCTGCGAATTTTTTTAAAGAGGAGTCGAGCAATTTAAGCCTTTTTATTTTAACGCAGTTATTTTTAGCGTTTTATTTAAATGCTGGGCGTGCACGATCTGATATTTTTTTTTTAGATTTTAAAAAAATTTTTGATTTTATTATTTTTAAGGGTATTGTTTTTACTTCTAGTAAAGTGTCTACTTTTTCAAGTGTTAGCGCGCTTGAACCACAGCAACGAAGTGAAACTTTAAACAAGAAGTTATCCGCGGCGCAGATTAGAAAATATAATTTTTTAGTTGAAGATACGGATTTATTAAATACAAGTTCGTGCAGTTTTGCTGAAATTTTATACCTTTTTAATAATTTTTTTACGAAAAGTAAAAACTTTTTTTTTTTACGAAATAATGAGATTTATAATAAAAGCCGCTACTCTAGAAATAGACAAACGTATAAAACTGGCGTGTTTTGGTGTATTTGATTAACTGTTTTAACGGTTATTGGTTTATACTTTTATTTTTATATTTTTTTAATAAAATTTACGTATATCTGGGTTTTTTTTTTTATATTTATTTTATCTTTTTTTTTATACTATTTTAAATCTAAAGTAGAAAGACATTTTTTTTATTAGGGGAGTAGTTTAAAGGTAAAACTTTAGTCTTCAAAACTAACATTGCGGGTTCGAGTCCTGCCTTCCTTGTGATTAGTTTAGTGAAAGTTTTCAATAGAGTAGACTATCTTTATTCCTTATTTTTATCTTTTTTTTTTTTAATTTTTGAAAAGAAAATATCTACCCTTTTAGCTAAGTCAATTCCTGAAAAAAGAGTAAATAATTTAAAAAAAAAAATTTTAATCGGTGGCGCACAATTTAATTCCATTTTTTTTAATACTAGCGGCTTTGTTTATTTTTATGTTTATTTAAGCTTGTTTAATTTTAAAAAAAATTATTTAAATTATGTTTTTTATAAAAATAATTTATTTAAAGGAGTAAATAATCTAAAAAAAAATAATTTTTACTTTACCGGCTTTGGTTTTTTTTTTTTTAGACTATTCTTTATGTCTTTTTTTTTTTTTTTAATAAGCGTGTTGGTTTTTTTATATGTTCAACTAGCCCTAGAGGTTTTACCTTTAGCAAAAATTTTTTTTGCGTGGTTATCTATTTTTTTTTTCCTTTATTTACTTCTATCCGGGTTCGTTTTTTTTTTAAAACGCTATAATTTTAGTAAGTTTACTACGATTATATCTCGTTTTTGGAAAAGAAGCTTTAATATTTTTTGACTTCTTGAGGGTTTTATTTTTGTTTGTTTTATATACTTAACCCTTAATTCCAGTAGCGAAGTGCTTTATTTTTATGATTATCAAGCTTTATTTAAATTACACCTATTTTCTTTTAGACTTTTTTTTTTTAAATTATTATTAGTTTCTGGCATTATACTTTGCGTATACTTTTTATTGGGAAGTAGTAATTTTTTAAAGCCGAGCGTAGTTTCTTTTTATATTTTAATTATATCCAGTGCCGTTTTATACGTAACTTGAATTGAATTTACTCAATTTTTTCATTTTATTAGTTTTTGCGATTATTTTACTTGAAATTATAGCGCAGACAGTTTTGAGTGGACTTTAGAAAACGAATTTAGAAAAACTAGAATTGTTAACAACTACGTTTTAGTTTGTGTAGTAGCTAAATTTTGACACCTTATCATTATTGTATTAATCTGATTTTTTAGCGCGAACCGACTTTTAGAGAGTGGAGGTTCCCACGAATACTTGTTAAGCGCAAATTTACAGAATTTTATTATTCTTTATCTATTAAACTGAATAGCTATGTATCCTTGGTTTAAGTATATATTACGAAAATATTTAAACGTTTCATACTTATGATTTTATACTCAATTTAGAGAAAAATTTTTTTTAAATTTTTTTAATGGTTTTTACTCATTAATAATTTCCCTAGTCTAATGATAATAATTATAGCCCTTATTCTATTTTATAAATTTATTTATTTATTTTTACTAAAAATTCATGTTTATTTATTTTATTTTTTAATACTTTGCTCGCCCCTTCCCATTTTTAGATTTTTTAATAAAGCTTGAATTTTCTTTCTTTTTCTTTCTTTTTTTTTTTGATTATTCCTATGTCTGTTTAATATAAATATATATATCGCGGATTGCGTATATTTATTAGTTTGCTTAATGGTACTGAAAAAAGTCTCGCGTCCGCGGTTTAAGTTAACGTTTAAAAATATTTGAGCTATGTTTATTAAGTTGAGTTTATTTTTATCAAAACTTTCAGATTTTAGAAAATATTTTTTTAAAAAGTATGCTTACACAATTAACCACAAAAGGATCGCGATAAACTATCTATTCTTTAGTATGTGAACAGGACTGTCCGGCGCAGCCTTGGCAACTATGATTAGACTTGAAATGGCCTACCCCGGAAGCCCTTTTTTTAAGGGTGACTCAATCCGCTACCTACAAGTAATGACTGCGCACGGCTTAATTATGGTTTTTTTTGTAGTTGTGCCTATTATTTTTGGTGGTTTTGCAAACTTTTTAATACCCTACCATGTGGGATCTAAAGATGTAGCTTTTCCGCGTTTAAATAGTATAGGCTTTTGAATTCAACCTTTAGGTTTTATTCTCGTTGCAAAAATTGCTTTTTTACGCCCACAGTATTGGCATTATTATGATAAGACTTCTTTTTTTTTACCGATTTTAGAAAAAAATAAATTTAAAAACTTAGCGTCTCAAGCCGAGGAGCTCGCAAATTTTACAGCAAATGATCCGGCGAGTTCTGATACTGCTTTTTTTATTTTTTGGCGTAGTAGAAAAAAATTAAACTATGCGGACTACACTAATTTTTATTTTAATCCTTTAAAGCTTATTTTAGCGAAAGATGTTTTTTTATTTCCAGAAAGTTTTTGATATTTAGCGGATAAGGTATCAAACTCCAGAAGGCGTAAGGTTTACTTTAGTAAATGTTCGAATAGAACTTTAACTGCAAGTGGTTGAACGTTCATTACCCCTTTCTCGTCGAATATTAAGTTTACCGGTTACGGTGCTCAGGATATTTTATTAGTTTCTGTCGTGTTAGCCGGTGTAAGTACAACGATATCTTTTACTAATTTATTAATAACAAGGCGCACGCTTATTTCACCCGGTTTACGAAATAGACGCGTTTTAATACCTTTTATTACGATAGCTATCTTGTTAACGCTTAGAATGCTAGCAATCATTACTCCTGTTTTAGGCGCTGCAGTAATTATGGTATTATTAGATAGGCACTGACAAACCTCGTTTTTTGATTTTGCCTACGGAGGAGACCCTATTTTGTTTCAGCACTTATTTTGATTTTTTGGACATCCTGAGGTATACGTATTAATTATACCAACTTTTGGCTTTATTAATGTTATTTTACCCGCGAATTCTACTAGGCGCATGGCTTCTAAGCACCACATGATTTGGGCTATTTACGTAATGGCCTATATGGGTTATTTAGTCTGAGGACACCATATGTATTTAGTTGGCTTAGACCACAGAAGTCGAAATATGTATAGTACTATTACTATTATGATTTCATTGCCTGCGACGATTAAACTCGTTAACTGGACCCTTACGCTTGTAAATAATGCTATAAAAGTCGACCTTTCGCTTTTATTTACAATGTCTTATATATTTTTTTTTTTAACCGGGGGTTTTACTGGTATGTGACTTTCTCATGTTGGACTAAATATATCTATGCATGATAGTTTTTACGTTGTTGCGCATTTTCATTTAATGCTCGCCGGCGCAGCAGTAACTGGGTGCTTTACTGGAATTTATTATTATTTTTATTCTTTATTCGGCATTGGGCATTCAAAAATTTTCGGTAAAATGCACTTAATTTATTATTCCGCAGGAATTTGGTTTACTTTTCTACCTCTCTTTTTTTTAGGATTTTCTGGGTTACCAAGAAGAATTCACGATTTCCCCGCTATTTTTTTAGGTTGACAAAGCGCCGCAACGTGCGGGCATTTTTTAACTTTAATCGGTGTTTGTTTTTTTTTCATGGTGATAGTTGACGCTTTTTTTGAAAATAGTTTATTCATCAGCTTAACCCTAGGTATACCTAGATGACAAAAAAGAGTGCACTACTATTTTTACAAGTTTAGCTATAATCGGCACAACGACTCAATCTTTAAAGGAGTCCCTGCGGCTAGCGCGAGATTAGTTCTTATAAATAATTTTTTTAATGAATACGAGTTTTATAGAAAAATGTATTAATGGGCGTTTTAGGGTTTTTTAACATGCTTATTTATAATATTATTTTAATGCTAGTCGTGACTTTAATCGTTGCTGCAATTACTCTATTAGAGCGTAAGCTGTTATCTTTAGTTCAACGTCGAGTAGGCCCAAATTTTGTAGGTTATAAAGGGCGTTTGCAGTATCTTGCTGACGCTTTAAAACTTTTTGTAAAGGGTGTTGTAATACCGGCGGAGGCTAATAAGTTTTGATTTTTAGGAGCCCCCTCATTAGCTGGTGCAGTTTGTTACTCTTTTTGAATTAATTCTGTTTGAGGCCCTAGCATGTCAGTTTTTGATTTAGAGTATAATATTGTTTATGCCAGCATCTTATCCGTTTTATTCGGGCTTTGTATTATGCTTGCGGGCTATTTTAGTAAAAATAAGTACGCTGTTCTAGCCTCCGTACGCTGCGGAGTTTTGATGTTAAACCTCGAAATTTTTTTAGGTTTACTTTTTTTAAACGTGATTTTATTTAATGAGTCCTTCTCTTTTACACCAATTGTTGGTTTGCAGGAGGTTTTTTGACTAATTTTTGTTTATTTTTTATTGATTTCTTCTATTATATTAATTTTTTTATTAGAAGTTAATAGAGCCCCCTTTGACCTTGCAGAGGCTGAGTCAGAGCTTGTTACCGGCTATAGTACAGAGTACGGCGGTTTTTATTTTGCTTTATTCTACTTAGGTGAGTACTTTCACCTCTTTTTTTTTTCATTAGTCATTTCAATTTTTTTTTTCGGCGGGTGGGAAAAGCCTGTTTTATATTTTTATTTATTAAATAACTACAGCAGCTACGCGATATCAATAAATTAAACTTGTGAGTTTACTGCTACTATGATTGATTTTTTTTATAATATCATTAGTTGAATGCCTTGAACAAACTTTTATAGTGAATGCGCTTTAGTTCAGCTAGGCTTATTCATTTCATTTTTTTTTTTCAACCAGGCAAAAACCTTATTTTATGCTATTGTTTATATGTTTTCAATTTTTTTATGGATTGGCGTTTTTTTATGTTATTATAATGTAGAGCTTTTTACGGGATTTTTATGGGTTATTGAGCTTACTGTTTTTTTTATTATTATTTTATTTTTATTCTTTTTTAATTTTTCGGGGGATTTAAAGCATTCAAAAAATTTTTTTTGAAAATTTATTTTTTTATTTTTAATTTTTTTTAATTTTTTTTTTGACGATTTTTCTCTTAAAGCGGAGCTTTTAAATTTTAATTTTTTTTTTGATGATTTTTACGAGGCTCTAAATAATCACGTATTAAACGATATTCATGCACTTTTTTTAAGTTATTACTTATTTAATAGTACGCTGCTGTTTATTTTTGGTTTTTTAATTTTTTTAACAACCATAGTCTGTATTAGTCTTTTACGCGCGGCGCGAAATACGGTATTAGCCACGATAGGCTCACTTTTATCCGTTTATAGTTTTTTTCTAGATTTATTAAACTTTGAGTTTTTACGAAAACAAAACTTATTTTTTCAAAATTTAAGAAAACCCGTAAATCGTTTAGTTAAAAAAAATCTAAAGGAATGGTTCAAAAAGAGTCAAGATTAAGTGTTGCGGATAACTGTGGGGTATGGTCTGTAGGAGTTTTTCATATTTATCGCGGTTTTAGGCATAAAATTGGGTATAAAAACGATTTTGTGCGCGTTTCTTTAAAAAAAACGAGGCCTAATAATTTTTTAAAAAAAGGAAAAAAATCCAGAGCATTTTTAATTAGAACTTCCTTTGCAGATTTAAGAAAAGATGGCAGCTATATTAAGCTAAAGTCAAACGACTGCTTACTTTTAAAAAAAAGAATGGCGCCGCGCGGACGCGAAATAGTTGGCCCTATTACATATGGCATTAGGAAAAAAAAACTTTTAGCGGCGTTTATTGGTGTTATTTAATTTTCAGCTTAGAAAAATTATGTTAAATTTTTTTAAAAATTATTACTTAGACTTGTACAAAACAAATATTCTTTCTTTTGTTTTGAACTTTCGGCTTTTTAACTTTATAGCTTATTTATCTACAAGAGTTTCAAGCCATATGAATATTTTTTTTTATCAATTAGATCGTTTAATTAGCAAAAATATTATTATTTTTGACAGGGTTTTTTTTATCGAGTTATTACTTAAGCGCTGAATTACTCTCGCTACAATATTTTTATTACTATTGCTGTTATTTATATAAAGTGTGCATGACGATACTAAGCTCAACCATTTATTTACAGCTTTTTTTAAAATTGAATTTTATTTTTTTTTCCTTTTTTACGCTTTTAACTACTTTATTGTATTTTTTTTTTATTTATAAAGTTCCGGCTGCAAAATTGTCCGATAATATAATTAATTCGCTATTTAAACTTCTTAATGTTATAGCTTATTTAATTTCATTCGTTGTATTTTTAATTAGTTTTTATCTTTTTTTTAGATTAATCGAAGTTTCTAAAATTTATTTTGGTGTATCAAGCTCAGTAGCATACTCCTCTATTTACAGCTTAAAAATTTTTTTTTTAAAATTTGACGCAGACCTTTTTGGTTTTGTACTGCTGTTGCTTGCGTATATTGTTGGGTTTTTATCTTTGTTAACCTTGGATACTAGACTAAGTAAAACTAATTTTAATTTTTTTCTTTATTTCAATTATTTTATTCTTTTCGTCTATTTATACGTAACGTCAAACGATGTCGTTTTATTTTTTATATTTTATGAGCTGCTGCTTCTACCCTCGTTTTTTTTTGTATACTTCATTAGTTATTCTAAAAAAGCAATCCAAGCTAGCCTGTATTTTGTAATATGGACTCAGGTGGGTTCACTTTTAGTTTTATTCGTGATTCTTTACTTACTAAGTAGGGCAGGCTCTTCTTGTTTTTTTGTTATTAAACACTATTATTTTTTCCCCGACGAGTCTGCGCTAATATATATTTTTTTATTCCTTGGTTTTGGCTTTAAAATACCTATATGACCTTTTCATTATTGGTTGACAAAAACGCATGTAGAGGCTCCAAGCGGTTTTTCCATATATTTAAGCGGTTTTTTAGTAAAAAGCGCTTTGTACGGCTTTTTTAAGTTATCCTATTTAGTTTTTACGGAATTAGCCGTTGAGCTCTTTGTTTTTATTGCATTCTTGGGGGCAATAGATGCTTCATTAAAAATGTGGGGTCAGTCTGATTTAAAAAAACTAGTAGCGTATTGTACAATACAAGAAATGAATTTAATCTTAATTGCATTTTTATGGGGAGATGCTTTTATACTTGTATGTGGTTTTTTTTTTAGCGCAGTGCATGCTTTTTTATCGAGTTTAATGTTTTATCTGGTTGATTGTATTTATAGAAGATACCACGCGCGTTCAATTTATGTTGTTTCTGGTATAATTACGCTTTTTCCAAACTTAGGTTTTTTAGTCTTTTTAATGGTTGTTTTTTTTGGGGGGCTGCCGGGTACGGTAAAATTCGTTTGCGAATTTTATATTTTTAGCACCGTATTATCCTCTTCCTTTTTCAGCTGCGCCCTTTTAATGTTTGTATTAAATTTTTTCGGTTTAGTCGGCTTTAGTAAAAGCTGGTTTAATAGTTTATTCGGTCTGCCGTCTACTGCAGCTCCTTTGCTTAGTTTAGATGTTTCGAAGAAAGAGTTTTTAATTATTTTTTTTTCATTTTCATTTTTATTTTTTTCTACCTATTTTTTTTATTTTATTTTATAAATAAATTTATACTTGTGTATGTTAAATTGTTTTTTTTTTACAAAAAATTTATTTAATTTTTTTCAGAGTGGTTTGTACGTTGATTTTATTATAAAAAAATTTTCTGAAATTTTTGTTAAGGAGGTTCTAGTCTCTACTTCTACTTTTTTTTGCGAAAAATACCTTATTGAGTTTTTTACTAAAAAAATTTTAGATAGTTTTTTTTATTTATCAAATTTTTTTGCGCCTTCCGTATATTTTTTTGAATCATTTTTTGTGCAAATTATTTTTATTTTATTTTATTTTATTTTTTTTATAGAATTTTTATTTTTTTTATAGAATTTTTATTTTCAATAAAATATTGTTTTTGTTGGTGTAAAGTACTAAGTGGATGCCTAAAAATTAAAAAAAAACGTGAATTATACACGATAACTGCGAGGAGGCTACTTTTTGACTTTTAAAAATGCCTATGATTCGTAGAATTTTTTAGTTTAAACGAAATGAAACATCAGAGTAGTTTTTCAAAAAATCAATTGAGAGGACTTAGTAGCGGCGAGCGAAAAGTCTCAGCCTAATTTTTTATAAACTTAAGTATTTTGAATAATACGCCGAAGAGGGTGATAGCCCCGTGAGCCGTTAAAGTTTGCTGCTCAGGTGGTCCTAAGTCGGGCTCATTCCCCGACGTTGAAAGTTCGATTCTTTCGTGTGGCTTAAGTAAAGCTTATACTAAGCTTGAATTTTTCATAAAAAAAGGCTATTTTTTTAATTTTGATAGAGAAAAGTACCGCGAGGGAAAGGTGAAAAGAATTTTATAAAAAATTAAAAAGAACCTGAAACTTAGTACTAAATTCAGCTAGGGCTTTTTGTTCTAGCGTACCTTTTGTATAATGGGCTAGCGAGTATATTTGTATAGCGAGCTGTTTACATTTGTGTATGGCGTATTGAAAAAGTATTAGTTATATAAATATGACCCGAATCCAAGTGATCTAACCATGAATAGGTTTTTGACCGAACTCGTAAATGTTGCAAAATTTTGGGATAAGTTGTGGTTAGGGGTGAAAGGCTTATCAAACTTGGTGATAGCTGGTTTTCCACGAAATCTATGGAAGTAGAGATGTTTTTTTTTTTTTTAAAAGGTAGTGTAATCTTTTTAGAGAGTTTTCTCTTTTTAAAGAATCTGCCAATTTTTAAAAAAAGGATAAATAAACAGTCTGCGGGCGCAAAGGTCCGTAGTCGAGAGGGAAACAGCCCAGATCGATTGCTAAAGTTTTTGAGTTTTACGAAGTAAAAGAAATTTTTTTAATTATTTATTAGGAGGTAGGCTTGGAATCAGCCATCCTTTAAAGAAAGCGTAAAAGCTCACTAGTACTAAAAAAAAATAATGAAAAATTTTTTTTTAAAAAAATTTCGAAAATTAATAAGATCAGTAAAACACTGAAGCAACGAGTTTTTTAAAAAAAAACGGTAGTGGAGCGCGCTGTATGTTGTTGAAGAAGGGCTGTAAAGAGCTTTGGAGATATCAGTGTTGATAATGCTAGCATGAGTAACATATGAAATGTTTAAATCATTTCTGTTTGATGCCTAAGGGTTGCCTTGTTATGATAATCTTACAAGGCGTGAGGCGTTCTCTAATTTTTAAGCTTATGCTGTTAAAAATGAGGGCTTTTAAAACGTAGAGTTGCCGGTGTAATTGTATAAGTTATTCCTGTTTCTACCTGGAAAAAATAAAAGCGTTTAAGTAAACGTACTAACTCTAACGCAAGTAGGCTAGTCGAGCAGATGACAACAAAAGAGTGAATAATCTTGAAGGAACTCGGCAAAATAACTTTGTAACTTCGGGATAAAAAGGGCTTTAAAAAGCAAAAAAAAAAATAAAGGGTAGCGACTGTTTAATAAAAACACAAGATTCTGATAAGTTTAATTACGAAGCATAGAATTTGACTCCTGCCCGGTGTTGCAATGCGATCAATTTACGGTTAACGCTATAAATTTTAAGCACCAATAAACGGCGGCCATAACCTTGATGGTCCTAAGGTAGCAAGATCCCTTGTCGGGTAAGTTCCGACCTGTCGAATGGAGTAACGACTGCCCTACTGTCTCCAAGATTAACTCTGTGAAATTGAATTTCTCGTGAAGATGCGAGAGAGCATAATTAGACGGAAAGACCCTATGCATCTTTACTAAAGTCTAAAATTAAAAATAAAAAAAAAAATTGAGTTATGTAGGAGAATTTTTCAATAATGAGAAACTACTTTTTTTATTTTTATTTTTAAATACTTGGGTATTTATTTTAGATTGTTAGTTTGACTGGGGCGGTTACCTCCAAAATAGTAACGGAGGCGTGCATATGGCTTTTTTTTTAAATATTTTTTAAATGTTTAAAAAAAAAAATATAGTAAAAAGCTTGATTAATGTACAAACATGTATATTAAGGGTTCTGCCTGCTATAGTGACCCGGTAATAATAACATGAGTTTATTATCGATCAACGGATAAAAGATACGCTAGGGATAACAGGCTGATGAATCTTCCAAGGGTTTGGCTGTTCGCCAATTAAAGTGATACGTGAGCTGGGTTTAAAACGTCGTGAGACAGTTTGGTCCCTATCTGTTATGCTTGAAAAGAAAAAAATTGGTATTCGACGCCAGTACGAGAGGACCGAGTAGAGCTAGCCTCTGGTATATTATTTACCTTTTTGGTATTGATAAAAAGCTAAGCTAGAGAGTTTAAAATCTTTAAAAGATTAAAAAACAACCAATTACTTTTTCTAATAACCTTTAAATAGACTATTTAAATTATGAGTATTTTTTATAAAAAAACTGATAAAGTTTTTAGTAATTTTTACTTAAATGGTTAACCAACATTTTTTTATTAGGGGTGGTGGCCGAGTGGTTAAGGCGATAGACTGTAAATCTATTGGGCAACCGTCGCTGGTTCGAATCCAGCCCACCCCAAGCAAAAGTTGATTATAAATTTTTTAACGTTAAATGCAAAAAAAAAAAAAAATGCGTATTTGCATACTTTATACTTTTTAAAAAAATCAAAAAATTTAAAGTTTTCCTTCTTATTTACGTTCCTTTTAAAAAAAAAAAGCCACGTATATGCAGCTAATTTTTATTTTTTTTATTTTAATGCTTTATATTTTAGTCTATTTAAAAAAATTCTTGAAATTATTACTATTTACGGCGCGGAAATTTTAGTTCTTTTTGACGGCTACAGCAATTCTTTGGCCCGCCTTAATGATTTAAATTTTTTTTTTAATAAAAAAAATTATATTTATTTTAAACTAATTAAACTTGATAAAAAAACTACGTACTATATAATGTCCCCGGCGAGTACGCAGTTTATATTTTTATTTATAAAAAATTTACGTTTAAACTATTTAAATAAAAGTTTTAAAGGGCTGGAAAATACTTGCGGTTTAGTTGACGCTACCACCACGCCCAGATTATTTAATTACGTGCTGCCTATTGTTTTTGACTTTAATTTTTCTATTTTTTTTTATAAGTTTTATATTTTTAATGCGTGCGCTACCTAAATTACTAATTCAAGCCTTTTTTATTAACTGAGCGCAGGTATTTTGTAGTATTTATTTTAACCTCCTTACCTACCGGCTCACAGGCTTATTCTTTCTTTACAGAAACTGCTACTTGCGGTTTATACCCCCCCCTTTTTTTTTGTTTAAATAAGGCTATTAAACTATTTTTTCTTTTAATTCTGCCGCCCCGCTATTAGCGTAATGTTATAATTTTGCGTATGTTATACGCAACAGTTTGTTCAACGGTACTGAATCACACTTATTTCGGTTTAACCAGCATATTTGATCTATACTCTATTACTTGAAGTTCCATAGACTGAGTATACTCAGCAACCCCAAGCAATTTTTCGCATAGTTTTATTGTTAAAGCCTACGCAG
>JFJP01037225.1_pt1 | contig 36506 bp, 30 predicted proteins | sample 431651 | NCBI WGS metagenome assembly JFJP01 (sample SAMN02602958, study PRJNA72255) | Microbial mat metagenome, whole genome shotgun sequencing project. | biome: fresh water; feature: sink hole; material: water; isolation source: purple microbial (photo- and chemosynthetic) mats found in... | reverse complement strand
TGCGTATTGATGCCACCATCAAACATCTCTCAAGACTTCGGAAACGATCCGGCATAGAATATATCTGCGGCCTGGAATTCGAACCACAGACAAAGACCCAGACCGCCGTTATCGAATCGATCGTCGCCATGGTGCAACGTGCCCATCTGAAGGAACTTTCCGAAAAGTCCTATGCCTCCGGCATCAAACTGATAACCTGATTTTTTTACAACGGAAAAACCCATGGTACGATTCACCGTGCACACCCTCGGCGAACACAGCATCGACAATCTGATCGTCACCGGCCCCTGTCGGGACATTGTCGCCTCCATGGTCGAGATATTCCTTGCTACCTACAACGGCCCGCCGGATGGTGATCTCGATTACGCCTTTGCCGAATACGTTATTAGCATGTCGATGGGACAGGGAAAAATTCTTGAATGGCGACCATCGCCGCCGGCAACACTTCAATAACCGCTGCCGTATGGCCTAAGGCGGCTACGACTCTGAAAGTGGATCGCCGAGCAAACCGGCCATCATCAGGGGAATTTGCGCAATTTTCTCTTCGTCGTCAGCAGCAAACAGATCAACCATCCGGCCGTTAAACATGACGCCGACACGATCAGCGAGGGCAAGTGCCTCGCCAAGGTCGCCGGTAACCAGAAGAATGCCTGCCGCCTCCCGCGCTTCAAGGAGAAGCTTCCAAACGTCCTCGGCGGCGGCAATATCAAGGCCCTGGGTGGGTTGTTCCGCGACAATAAGACGGGGCTTGCGATAAAATTCTCGGGCCAGCACCATCTTTTGCAGGTTACCGCCGGACAATTGCCAGGCTAAAGCCATCGGGTCGGGAGGACGGATATCAAATTCCTGCATAAGGCGGATCGCCTTGCTCTCGGCCTTTTGCCGCAGCAGCCAGGGCCCGCGGATAAAGCCGCCACGGGTGGTGAGGAGAAAATTCTCAACGAGGGTTAACCCGGGACAGGTCGCCAGCCCCTGCCGATCTTCGGGGATATAGGCCAGGGCCTTATCCCATTCGGCCGTTTTAAAAAAGGCCCCCCATTCCATGCCGAGGATACGCAGACTCTTGCCGACCGGCCGACGCAGACCGCAGATCATTTCCACCAGCTGTTTCTGGCCGTTACCGGCAACCCCGACCAAGCAAAGGATCTCCCCCTGGCGCAGCTCGAAGTTGATGTCTCGAAGCCCCTGTTCCGACAAGCCATTGACCTTGAGCACCATCTGCCGCGGCTCAAGGGGCTGCCGATCAACCTGCAGCAGCACTTCCCGCCCGACCATACATTCCGCCAGTTCGGCGGTGGAAGAAACCTCGGCAGCCGCCATTTCGGAAACGATCGCTCCCCGCCGTAAAACGGCGATGGAATCGGCGATGGCCATAACCTCTTCCAGCTTGTGACTGATAAAAACGATACTCTTATCCTTTGCCGCCATCAGTCGCATAGCGGCAAAAAGGTTGTCGGCCTCAGCAGGAGTAAGCACTGCCGTCGGTTCATCAAAGATCAAAATGGTGCTGCGGCGATGCAGCAGCTTGAGGATTTCCACCTGCTGCTTTTCACCCATGGACAGGTCACTGATTCGTGCCTCCGGACGTACCTTCATACCGTATTGTTCGGCAAGATCCGCCACCGCCCGATGCATCTCCGACTGATTGAGCCATATCCTTCCCCCCTGGCCGAGGAAGACATTTTCGGCGACGGTCATGGCATCGACCAGCTTGAAATGCTGGTACACCATGCCGATTCCGGCCTTGATCGCTTTTTCCGTCGAGGTAAACCGCACCTTGTCATCACCAAGGAAAATCTCTCCGCTGTCCGGCTGGATCTGCCCGGCGAGGATGGCCATAAGAGTCGATTTGCCGGCACCATTCTCACCGAGGAGGGCAAGGATCTTTCCCGCTTGAAGGGTTAAAGAGACATTACGGTTGGCATGCACCTTGCCAAAGCTCTTGGTGATACCCTGCAAACGAATGAGCGGCGAACTCACCCCCATTTCAACTGCGCTCCTTGCCGGCAAGCGGGGTCACAAACTGCGATTCGGTGTCCCAGGGGAAGAGAATCCAGGTGTCCTGACTGACTTCGGTGATAAAGGTATCAACCAGAGGGCGGCCGGCGGGTTTGGCGTAGACCGTTGCAAAGTGCGCCTTGGGGACGATTTCCCTGACAATTTTTGCAGTACGACCGGTATCGACGAGATCGTCGACCAGTAACCAGCCTTGCCCGTCACCATTGATCTTCTTGAGAATATCAGCTTCACCCTTTTTATCCTTCCAATCGTAGCTGGAGATGCAGATGGTATCGACCAGATGGATATCGAGTTCCCGGGCTATAATCGCTGCAGGAACCAGACCGCCACGGGTAATGGCAACGATTCCCTTGAAAAAATCCATATTCAGAAGACGCCAGGCCAGGGCCTTGGAATCACGGTGCAGTTGATCCCAGGAAATCGGGTAGGTTTTACGATAGGTTGAATTTGTCGCCATAGGTTTTCCTTTTTAAAGAAGTTGCTGATCACATACGGTTTTCCCGGCCACTGGAATCAATCGGCCGGAGCGATATTGACGCCGAGTGCAGCCGGTTCATCACTGGTTTTTTTCCGCCAGGACGAAAGAACGAGAACAATGACCGTCAGGGCGTAGGGAAGCATGAGCAAGAGAGATGAGGGCAATTGCGTGCCTGAGGCCTGCAACCGCAGCTGCAGTGCCATTATACCACCAAAGAGATAGGCACCGAAGACCGCCCGACCCGGCCGCCAGAAAGCGAAAATAACCAGGGCGACGGCAATCCAGCCACGTCCGGCGGTAAGGTTGCTGGTCCATAGATGCGTGTAGGCAAGGGAAAGATACGCACCTCCAAGGCCCATAAAAAAGCCGCCGCCGATAATCCCAAGCCAGCGATAGGCGGTGACGTTCAAGCCCGCCGCCGTTGCCGCCGCCGGATATTCACCGGCCGCCCGCAGTCCAAGGCCAAAACGGGTTCGAGCAAAAAACAGCCACATCAGGGGCGGAACGAGGTAACTGACGTAGACCAGGGGGTCATGGTGAAAAAAAATCGGCCCTATTGCCGGGATGGTGGAAAGAACAGGAACGGCAAAGGGGGAAAATCCGGGAGCGGCCGTGCCGATAAAGGCAGTTCCCAGATAATTGGCCAGGCCGGTACCAAGAATGGTCAAGGCAAGACCTGAAACCACCTGATTGCCTTGAAACCAGAGACATACCACCCCATGAACGGCCGAGGCCAGACTGCCGACCAGACCGGCTGCGACGAAACCAAGAATCGGGTTACCAGTATGCCGGGCAACGATAAAACCGGCCAAGGCCCCGAGGATCATTACTCCTTCGACGCCAAGGTTGAGAACCCCTGATTTTTCCGTAAAGATCTCGCCCAGGGTGGCAAAAAGAATGGGCGTACCCGATTGAACCGTGGCCGCCAAGAGGGCAATGATGATGTCCCCGCTCATTTTTTCCTCCCTCGGACTATTCGGTACTGGGTAAAAAGTCCCCCGGCCAAGACCGTCAAAAGGATCAAGCCCTCGATAATTCCGCCGAAGGCGGCCGGCACCTGGAGATCAAGCTGCAGATGTTCGACCCCGACACGCAACCCCGCCAGGAGAATTGCGGCAACACCGATACTGGCAGGATGGAGGCGGGCAAGCCAGGCGACAACGATGGCGGTATAACCATAACCGACCATGATACTTGGCTGCAAACGGTTGACGGTAGCCGAGGCTTCAAGGAAACCGGCCCAGCCGGCCAGCGCCCCGCTCAAGACCATGACGAGAAAGACCAGACGATCATAGGGCAGCCCGGCATAACGGGCAGCGCGAACATTATCGCCGCTGGCCTTAATCTCAAAACCGATACGGGTAAAGCGAAAAAAAATCCAAATGAACAGTCCGAGAAACAGGCAATGCGCCAGCCCCCAATTGATGGATGAACCAGCTATCTTGCCGACAATGGCCGCTTCGGTAAACATCGGGGTCATGGGAAAACCGAAACTGGTCGGATCCTTCCAAACCCCATAAACCAGATAATCTAGAAGGAGAACGGCGATATAATTCATCATCAAGGTGACGATGATTTCATTGGTCTTTAAACGCTGGCGAAGAAAGGCCGGAAGAAATCCCCACAGCCCGCCACAGATCATGGCCATGGCGATCATAGCCGGCAGAAGGACAAATTTCGGCCAGGCTGGAAAGGAAAGGGCAATCCAGGTCGCACCGATGGCGCCCAGGGCAAACTGCCCTTCCGCCCCGATATTCCAGATTTTCAAGCGAAAGGCAACGGCCACCCCAAGGGCACAGAGAAAAATCGGTATGGCCTTCAGCACGCTGTCTTCAAGGGCCCAGCGTGAGCCGAAGGCCCCGCGGAAGAGAACCCCAAGACCGGTCTGCGGCGGAGTTCCGCCAAGGGAAAGCAGCAGGGCGCTGAGTGCAAGCGACAGGGTAAGTGCCGACACGACAACAAGACAAGAGCCCCATACACCGAGGGGCTCCTGTCTTTTAGCTATACGCAGAGAAAACATCAGCGTGCCAAAGAGGCGGATTTAAAGGCAACCGCTTACTTTGTGTTACCGATTACACCCTCGACAAACCAGGTAAGGCCGAGAAGTTCCGGATCAGTCATAACGACACCGTCGGCAACCTTAACAGCTCCGCTTTGGTCTTTGATCGGTCCGACAAAGATCTTTTGCTGGCCGGAGATAATCTTCGCTTTTTCGGCATTAACCTTGTCCTGCAATTCCTTCGGCACCATCGGGCCAAAAGGTGCCAGGTCGACAACACCCTCGGCCATACCCGGCCATGCCGCACCCGGTTTCCATGTGCCTTTGCGCACCTCTTCGACAACCTGGGTATAATATACGCCCCAGTTCCAAACCGGAGCAGTCAGATGCGCCTTGGGAGCAAAAGCCGACATATCGGAATTGTAACCGATGGAGTACACGCCTTTTTCCTGGGCAGCTTCCTGCGGGCCTGGGGAATCCTGATGCTGGGCAATGACATCGGCACCGACATCAAGAAGTGATTTGCCGGCTTCCTTCTCGGTGGCCGGATCATACCAGGTTTTCGTCCAGACAACGCGTACTGTGGCATTGGGATTGACGGAACGGACACCAAGAGTAAAGGCATTAATGCCGCGGATAACCTCTGGAATGGGAAAAGCGGCGACATAGCCGATGGTGTTCGACTTGGTCATCGCCCCGGCAACCATGCCGGACAGATAGCGCGGCTGATAGATACGGCCAAAATAGTTCCCCATGTTCTCAGCTGTTTTAAAACCGGAACAATGAAGAAAAACAATCTTCGGAAACTGCTTGGCGACTTTGACCATCGAGTCCATATAGCCGAAGCTGGTGGCAAAGATGATATCGAAGTCCTTCCTCGCCATATTCTGCATAACCCTTTCAGAATCTGGGCCTTCCGGTACCGCTTCCACATAGGAAGTGGTAACTCCCGGCAACTTGGCAATGGCCTGGCGGCCGACATCATGGCTGTAGGAATACCCGGCATCACCCACCGGAGAAACATAGATAAAACCGACCTTCAACTCCTTTTCAGCGGCAACGCCGCTACCAGCCCACACCGACAACAACACCAACGCCAGCAATACCTTGGCAACACGCATATTCTCCTCCATCCCTTATTTTAAAAAAACCCTATTAAAATCCCGACCGGATCCGATTTATCCCATCAAAAGATAATAAATCCCCTGAGAGCTGCCGAAACGCCGGGAGCAAACAACACACCTATGGTGCAGCGCCTACAACACCTGCTTCAGGAAAAGCTTCGCCCTTTCCTCGCGGGGATTGGTGAAAAAATGTTCCGGCGTACCCACTTCGACGACCTTTCCTTCGTCCATAAAAATAACCCGGTCGGCAACCTCCCGGGCAAAACCCATCTCATGGGTAACCACCATCATGGTCATACCCTCTTTCGCCAGCTGCTTCATAACGTCGAGAACCTCACCGACCATTTCCGGGTCAAGGGCCGACGTCGGTTCGTCAAAAAGCATGATCTTCGGATCCATGGCCAGCGCCCGGGCAATGGCGACACGCTGCTGCTGGCCACCGGATAACCTGGAAGGAAATTCATCGGCCTTTTCGTGGATGCCGACCTTGCGCAACAACATGCGGGCCTTTTCCTCGGCCACTTTTTTGCTGCGTTTTCGCACTCGACATTGCGCCAGGGTAAGATTTTCCAGAACCGTTTTATGGGGAAAAAGATTGAACTGCTGAAAGACCATGCCAACCTCGGCGCGGACCTTATTGATATTGGTTTTCTTGTCGGCGAGGTCCACTCCGTCGATGATGATATGTCCCTCGGTAAAGGCCTCCAAACCGTTTATACAGCGGAGAAAGGTCGATTTACCGGAGCCGGAGGGGCCGATGATAACCACCACTTCCCCCTTTGCCACTTCGGTCGAAACCCCATCCACCGCCCGTACGATTCCGGAATGACCGGGAAAGATTTTGACAACGTTTAGTGCTTTAATCACTGACGGCAAGCCTCCTCTCCATATAGAAAACAAGTTGTGACAGCAGTGAAGTCACCAGGAGATACATTGCCGCAACAAGCAACCAGACTTCAAAGGTGGCAAAGGTGGAGGTGATTATTTCCCGCCCTGATTTGGTGAGATCGGTAATGGCAATAACCGATACCAGGGATGAATCCTTGATAAGGCTGATAAACTGTCCGGACAACGGCGGGAGGATGCGTTTAAAGGCCTGGGGCAGGATAATATCCCACATGGTCTGAAAGGCTGTCATGCCGAGGGATCGAGCTGCCTCCGTCTGCCCTTTGGAAATAGACTGTATCCCGGCCCGGACGATCTCCGCCACGTAGGCTCCGGCAAACAGTGCCAGGGCGCCGACGCCGCAGACATTGCGGCTAAGATTAAAAACGGTACCGAGGAAAAAATAGGCGATAAAGATCTGTACCAGAAGCGGCGTCCCTCGAATACACTCCACATAGAGGAGCGCCAGCCAGCGAATGGTGAAGTTTTTCGAAACCCGGGCAAGCCCGGTTATCAGACCAAGAAACAAACCGAAGATGCTGGAGACCGCCGACAGCCAGAGGGTCGTCCACAAGCCGAGCATAAGGGGGCCGAGACGCCAATTCTTTTCGAAACCGACGGTATCTCCAGCGAATAATTCGTCGCCTTCTTTAACCTTCAGGCTATCGGCGGCAACAATCAGTTCCGTTTTCTCCGCCTTGCCGGCAGCCAAGGTTACCTTTACTTCCTTTCCCTGGGAAACCAGGGCGACGACCTTGCCGTCAAAAGGAATTTTTTTAGCTTCTTCGTTAACATAGGCAAAATACTGGGGAACCCTGTTCCAGCGCCATTGGTAGTCGATTTTCTGAATCGCACCCCAGGTGCCGGCGGCCACCCCGATGAGGATGACCGCCAGTAAGAGCTTCCAGGGCCACGTTTTTTCTGTGGCTTTCAAGAGAATATCCTTTAGGTTGAAGGGCTCAAAAATTCAGCACCGTGCTTTCCGCTCTGAACACTATTTACTGAATTTCTTTCAACCAGGCATCATCCTGGAACCATTTCTGATAAATCTTGTCATACACCCCGTCATACTTGACCTGATGCATGAAATTGTTCAACCAGTTGAGGAAATCGGGATCACCTTTACGAATAGCCCAGGCCAAAGGCTCTTTGGTGAAGGGTTCGCTCAGATGAACAATCTTGCCTTGGCCCTTTTGATTGACAGCAATGGCATTAAAGGGCAGATCATAGATAAAGGCATCGATTTTGCCGTTGACCAGTTCGATAACGCCTTCCTGCTCGGTCTCATAGGAGATATATTTGGCATCGGGGATCATCTTTTTCGTGGCTTGTTCGCCGGTGGTTCCCAGCTTCGAGGCAACGGTGTATTTGGCGTTGTTCAGATCCTTATAGGACTTGACGGTGGCGGCCAGTTCCTTTTTGAGGAGAACCGACTGACCGATAAGGATATAGGGATCAGCGAAGTTGACGCTCAGGTTCCTTTCCTGGGTAAGGGTCATACCGGACATAATGATATCAAATTTATCGGTGAGAAGGGCTGGAATGATACCATCCCAGGCGGTGGAAACCAATTCCAGTTCAACCTTCATGGCGGCCGCCATCCTCTTGGCCATATCAACGTCGAAACCCATGATCTCGCCTTTCTGATTGGTCAGTTCGAACGGCATATAACCCGGCTCCATACCGACCCGGAGTTTTCCCCGTTTCTGAATCTCGGCCAGGGTATCGGCAGCAAGAGCGGCACCGACGGAAAAGGTCAAAACAGCAAGGGCAACAACAAAAAACAGCGACAGTCTTTTCATCCTTATCTCCTTTATGGTTATTAATAAAAAAAGGCCTCGGTCCCACCTCTCGGCACCGCACACCCCTTCCTTCTTGTTACGGACGCAGCAGAACTACATAAAAAATTGATATAACAGAACTTATCGTATTTAGTCGGCCATCGCCGATACCCCTACGGCAGTTCCTTCTTTGCGTAACAAACTCCTTGTTAAAACTCAAGGAGAATCGTACATCAGCCGCAGCTTCGCTCTTTTTGCCACCCTTATCCGACAACGCTCATCGGGAGCTCCATTCCTGCCCTTTTTTCAAAGCCGATCTCATTCCCACAAGATTTTTTCCCTCAAATGCAGTATGGTCTGCCTCGTTCCCAGGGAATGCGTCAAACAAAAAAACCGGCTCTCCATAAGAACAATATCCCTGCACCATTGCACGCTTGAGGTACTCCACCAGGAATTGCCATTCTTTTGTTCTCCGTATCCCCTTCAGCAATCCAACCCTTCACCAACAGGTTATCAAATGAAGCAGATAATAGTCTCCGGTTCCCTCGCTTATGACCGTATCATGAATTTTTCCGAAAAGTTTTCCGATCACATCCTGCCGGATAAGATCCATAGTCTCAACGTGTGTTTTCAAGTCAACGGGGTTACCGAGAATTACGGCGGCACCGCCGGAAATATCGCCTATGCCCTGAAACTCATGGGACAAAACCCGACAATATCGGCGACAATCGGCAGCGACCATCATAAGTATTTCGAGTGGCTGGAAAAAAACGGTATTTCCAAAAGCGGCATCAGGATCATCAGCGAAGAACTGACCGCCGGTGCCTATATCACCACCGATATGGCCAATAACCAGATCACCGGTTTCAACCCGGGGGCAATGAAATTTTCCTCAAGTCTCGATGGAACATCCCTTGATCCGGCAAACACCCTGCTTCTCGTCTCACCCGGCAACCTCGCCGATATGATCGATTACCCGCGATTCTGCCAAAAGGCGGGCATAGAATATGTCTTTGATCCGGGCCAAGCCCTTCCCATGCTGCAGGCAGCGGACCTCCTTGAGGTCATCGGCGGCTGCAGCCTGCTGATCGTCAACGATTACGAATTCAACCTCATCCAGGATAAAACCGGCCTCGGTAACGGTGATCTCCTGGCCCTGGCAAAAACCACCATCGTTACCCTCGGCGATGCCGGCTCAAGGATTCATGCCGCCGGTGAAACCACCGCCATACCCGCCTTTAAGGCTCGACGGGTCGTTGATCCGACAGGGGCAGGAGACGCATATCGCGGAGGATTGCTGAGCGGTTTGATCAACGGTCTTGACCTGCGGAGCAGTGCCCTCCAAGGCAGCGTTTGTGCCTCTTTTGCCGTTGAATGCAACGGCACCCAGGTCTATTCGTTCACACCGCAGGAATTTGTAGAACGAATGCAGCAACAGTAATCAACCACCATTGTTCGGCATCAGGAATACTATGAAACGTTTTGCCCTTGTTCTTTTTATCCTTGTTCTCTCCACCCAGACAACCTGGGCCGCTCGTGCCAAGGTAAAATCCATGGCCAGGGATCCGTATGTATCGGCCCTGGTCATTGATGCCGACAGCGGCAAGATTCTCTTTTCCGACCAGGCAGACACCATTGCCTACCCTGCCTCGGTGTTAAAGCTTATGAACCTGCTGGTCATCCTCAAACAGCTTGAACAGGGAAAAATTCATCTGAACGATATGGTGCAGGTTACCGCGGAAGCCGCAAAAACCGGGGGCTCCCAGGTATATCTCGATCCCAAGGAACAGTTTCCCCTCGAAGAGCTTCTCTATGCCCTGGCGGTGCAATCGGCCAATGATGCGGCCGTTGCCCTGGCCATCCATGTGGCCGGCTCAAAGGAAGGTTTTATTGCCCTGATGAATCAGCAGGCGGCGGAGCTCGGTATGAAATCCAGTCGCTTTCACTCGGTACACGGCTTACCCCCGGCGGAGGGACAGAAACCGGATGAAACCACCGCAACCGACCTCGCCATTCTCTGTCGCGAACTGGCAAAGCGGCCGGAGGCACTCAAGTATACCGGAACGAAAGAACGGGGCTTTCGTGATAACAAGTTTATGATGCATAATCACAATCACCTTTTAGGGGCGGTTGACGGCTGCGACGGTTTTAAAACCGGCTATTATGAGGCGGCCGGTTTTTCCATTGCCGCCACCGCCAAGAGGGGTGGCGTGCGGATCATTGCCATCGTCATGGGGAGTAAAGACCGTAAGGTTCGTGACGCAAAAACCAGGGAACTCCTTGCCAAAGGCTTTACCCTCGTACCGCCGAAACAGGGCCCGGTGGCGTCGGTGGCGCCGGTCGTCGCCAAACCTGGCGGAGCGCCGGAAAAAACGCAAATGACGACGGCTCCTGCCGAAGTGCAGACAACAGGGCAAGTGGAGAAGACGACACCCACCCCGGCGACGGTCGGCGGTTGGACAATGTTCGCCTTTGGCCTAGTCTGCGGAGTGGCCATTTCTTTCTTAGTATTTTTTTTCCTGGGGAGGAAACGAGGAAAAGAACGTTAGGCGTAAAGAGTCTCAGGCTCTTTACCGGTTTGTCGACATACCTTACGGTGAGGTTGCAGAACTATCACTATTGCTGCCGATGACCTGGAAAAGTCGACAGCCTTGGGGGATATCCCTGCCCTGTCGATAAGGGACCAGCAGTTCCAGGGATATGCCTGCCAGTTGTCGACGCACCTCGCGGCGCCTTCCCTTGACTCGGGCAATGGTCATCCGCTCGTAATCCGTGGCCTGATGCCGCAACCAGGCGATAACGGCGGCTCTCGCCCGATCTGCCAGGGGAATCCGCTCCGTTCTCGCCACGGTGCCGCTACCCACCGGAGTTGCCAACGAAGTCACCCTATCCGCCAGGATTTCGGCAAGCTCGGCATAGCGCTGATGAAATCCGAGAAAACCAAGGACTTCCCCATGAAATTGAAGGACGTAAGCCTGATGTTTTGTCTCTTTTGTCAGCTGCCGTCTTTGCTGTTGCCGCTGGTACCCCGGAGCCGTCCGCTTAGCCTCAATCTCGGCAACGGCGGCAAGAATATCGATCTTGCTTGCCCAGACCCCCCGTGACATAATCCGCCTGCCGACCCTTTCCTGAACCGCCCAGGTCGGCCCCTTTGCCTTCACCAGCTTGGTCAATGGCCCGTCGCCCGGTGGCAGCAGATCCCAGTCCGAAGGTGGCACAAGGTGTTCCCCGGTCTCTGTCAAAACAGTACCGGCAATGCGACCGGGGCGTACCGTACGATTTTCTTTCGGCATGGAAAATGGGTCGAGAAAGGAAGCTATCGTTTTGCCGAGGCCTGACTGGTATCAAAGGTCGGTTTCATTCGCCCTCAATTATCCGTTTGCTCAATCAGATATTTTTGCGGATAGCGGCAATGAGGTCATCCTCCGAATAGGGCTTGGTAATATAATCGTCGGCCCCCTGTTTCATGCCCCAGAATTTATCACTGGCTTGGTCCTTGCTGCTGACAATGATAACTTTTATATCCTTGGTTTCCTCGTTGGTCTTCAACTGCCTGCAGACCTGAAAACCGTTTTTATTGGGCAGAATAACATCGAGAAGGATCAGATCCGGAGACTTCTCGATGGCCGTTGACAAAACCTTGTCGCCTTCTGCAACGGTTATCACCCTGTAGCCGATTTCCGCACAAACATCCTCGGCAATCTTGCTATCGGTGGGACTATCTTCAACAATCATTATCAGTTTATTAGCCATAAGAACCTTCCTTATAATTGATGGGAGTTTTTATTAACGATAGCTTACAAATTATGCTTTTGTCAAATATCCCCTGTAATTTCTTCTGAAAAACAGGATATGAAGTATACGGTATTATCAAGACGGGAGAAGCGACAACCCCACTCCTTCCAGGCGGATCTCCTGCCGCTTGCGAGACGGCTCTTGCTATCTTAACGCAAGACTGATTCCGGCAACGTCGGGAACAACCCCCAGGCCACCATTGGCCAATACAAAAATTCCCAAGAGATGGTTGCTGTTTCGCGGCAACGATACCTGCCGGACTGCACCAAATCCGGCTTCCAATTTTTGCAGCTTGAGCGGATGTATGGTCCGGAGTATAACTCTTACCAGTGACTTCTCGCCGGTTAATGCTCTGATAACCAGATATTTCAATGATCTTCCCGGAACAGTTTCCGGAAGGCCGAAATACTCTTCCAAATTGATAACCGGCAACATAACTTCTTGGTATTGTGCGGTGGGAACCAAGGGCGGCGAGTGAAACACCTTGATGTCCTGCAGGATAAATTCCAGCTGATTCCTGCTTAAAAGCCAATACAGCTCCAATCCTCCGATGAGAGATGTGTTCGCTTTAATCATCGCAACTTCCGGCTTAGTTTCCATTCCGCCTCACAGCAAGAAAAATCAATTGATCGATCGGTTTTGAATGCTCTCCAGCATTCGGATAAAAGCCTCTTCCTGGTAGGGCTTGGTCATATAATGGCGTACACCCAATTCCTTGGCCTTCTGCTGGTGTTTTTCAGAACTCCGTGAGGTCAACATGACCACCGGAATATCCTTCAATGCAGGATCATTATTGAGAGTGCTTTTCAATTCGTAACCATTCATTTTCGGCATTTCAATATCAAGAATGATAACGTCGGGCACAAAGGTTTCCAGTTTTACCAGAGCATCGCCGCCATCAACCGCCTGCTGCTGCTTCCAGCCTTGTCCCTCAACCAATCTGGCGACACTGTGGCGAACGGAAATGGAGTCGTCAACAATGAGCACTCTCAGAGGCTCCGTCAACCCCGCCTGACTTGCCGGTTCTATTCCACGTGCGGCAACCGGCTTTTGCTGATCCATCAATTCCCTGAGATTAACAATGGGGATCAGTTCTCCGTAACCGGTAAGGGTTACACCACTTATGCCCGGCACATGGGTGAGGTGACTGCCAAGGCTTTTGACGATGATCTCCCGTTGCTCAACGACCTCATCAATGGAGACGGCGCAAAGTTTTTCTTCCTTGTAAAAAAGCACCGCAAGAATACCTTCTCGAGGATTGGCGCGGGCCGTCATCAATTTTTCCAACTGCAGACAATATCCAAGATTGACCACGGGAATAACCATATCTCCGTGGCGTAAAAATACTCCGTCACCGGTGATCACTTCCCCTGCGGCAAACCGTTTCACCTGTTGTATATCCTGCAAAGGTACGGCAAATATCCGACCCGCCACGGAGACCATAACCGCACGGTTCACCGACAGGGTAAAGGGAATACGTATTTCAAAGGTCACACCCTGATTGGGCATCGTGAAAAGCTGTACGCTGCCCCGCAGATCTTGAATGTTTTTACGTACCACATCAAGACCGATGCCACGACCGGAAATAGTGCCGACATCCTGCCTTGTCGTAAAACTCGGATGAAAAAGAAACTCCAGCAGCTCTTTTTCGCTGAGTTGATCCGCATCGGCAGCCAGCCCGCCGCTTCTGATCCTCTCTTTGACTCGCGCCATATCAATGCCCCGGCCGTCATCGGAAATCCGCAGAATAACAAAGCGGCTGCGCTGATCGGCTTCAAGGCGAATGGTGCCGCTTTCCGGCTTGCCGGCGGCGATGCGCTCGGCCGGGCTTTCAATGCCATGGTCCAGGGCATTTCTCAACATATGCATGAGGGGATCGGTGATCTTCGTCCATACGTAGCGATCCATATAGACATCTTCACCGATAATTACCAGATTTGCCTTCTTGTCGAGCTTTCTCGCCGTTTCCCGAACCGTCCGAAAAAGCATGCGTGACAGGGATGACATGGGGGTCATGCGAATACGCATGAGTTTTTCCTGCATAAGGCGCATGGTCAGCTGCTGCTTACCGACCTGACCGCCGAAATCGCCGACGAGTGACATCAGGGTGGCATGAATCGAGTTGACGTCAACAGAGATCTCGTTAAGGGAACGAATGATAAGATTCAGCTGAGAATACCGATCAAGTTCAATGGGATCAAATTCGGAAAAGTCTCCACCGACTGTTTCATCACCCTGGCGCGGACTGAAACCGTAGAGGGATTGCACCTCAAAACCCGCCTCAAGCTCCTGTGATTTTCGCCGAAGATTCTCCTTGACCGTATCCAGCTCAAACAGTGTGTCGGAAAATTCTTCGAGCATCTTCTCCATGGCCCCACGGGCAACAACCAACTCGCCTTCAATGCCGACAAGCTCGTCAAGGTCATCAAGCCTGACACGGACAATGCCGGATGTACCCGGCAGATTGGCCTCAATTTCTTGTCCGGCAACGGGGACGGTATCGATATGAAGATCCGACGCTTCTTCCCCGACGACATCCCGCCGCAAGGTGGTTTCTTCAAGGGCCGAAACCTCATCCCAGGGCAAGGTTTCCGTATGCGGCTGAAGATAGCTGCTGATTGTTTCAACCAGACGATCAAGCTGGAGCGACTCACCTTCTTGTGACGATTGTGAAAGCAATTCAATGACATCTATTCCGGTGGCGAGTATCTGTACCTCATCCGGGGTGATTTCGTCGGCTTCATCATGGATCCAGTCAAGCAAATCTTCGAGGGCATGAGCCCCCCTGGCGGTCAAATTCATGCCGGTCATAGCCGCTGCACCCTTCAGGGTATGTACTGCCCGGCGCATAACACTGATGGTTTCCCGCAACTCGGCGGATACGGCACAGGGTTCCTGTACTTCATTTTCCAGACTGTTGAGGGAATGATTGATAACGATAAGATGCTCTTCGCATTCCGAGCGGAAAATATCCATCAACAACTGTTGTTCTTCGCTCTGTACTTCCTTCGGCTCTTCCGGGGCAATAAAACGCTCATCGGTAAAATCCGGAGGTTGCAGATGCGACAATTCCGACTCTTCGACCTGTTCTTCCTGCAGCAGCGAATCGGCAAAATCCTCGAGAAAACTCATCGACTGCCCTTCCGGGTCCGGGGATGCGAAGATGTCTTCACCCGAAAGATGGCCACCACCATCCTGAAAGTCCGCTGAATTTTTCTGAGAGGGCATGGACAAGAGCGAAAATAAGCCATGCAGCTGCTGCTTTACCCTCAGGACGGGAGTACTGTTTTCCTGATCGGTGCACGTATATACGGCCTCGAGAAAGAGCAGGAAGTCAGCAATCAATCCCGGCATTTCCGGCAGTCGACATTGCGTGCCGCAACGCAGTTTCTCCAGCAAGAGATGAAACTCCTGCATAAGCTGCGGCTGCCAACGAAGTCCCGCGGCCATTCCAGCGGCCGCCAAGGTGTTAACCGCCTTGGAAAGCACACCGTAAATTTTTTCATTTACTCCTTGATCGACCAGATCCGCAGACAAATAGCCGGCCAACTCTTTGAGCAGGGGCAGGATGGAACGGGTAGCGGCGATATGTTCCTGCCTTTCGTCAAGCTCCTCTTGCCAACCGGCGGCTTCATCGGCAACCAAACCAGTATCTTCTTTTCCAAAATTGGCAAACAACGCCGTTATCCGTGAAGACAACGTATCATCATCGTCATGCTCCGAATGTTCTCGGCCAACAAATATCTCAAGAAGATCAACAGTCTCGACCAGAGCCTGTACAAGCTGTGAAGGAGCCGGCTTGCCTGCCTCAACCAAGTCGAATAACACCGTCTCGACAACTCTTGCACTCCGGCTCAAATCGTCCAACTGTACCTGGGCGGCTGCTCCTTTAATATTATGGAAGAGCCTGTGAACTTCAGCCAAGGTGGCTGTGGCCATACTATCAACAGCTAAAACGGCGAGACCTTGCCGTATTTCCGGGAGATAGGAAGAAAATTCCTGAAGAAAAAGCTCGAGGAGTTCGGCTCGTGGTAATCTCGCCATTATCATCGCCCCCTCCCCGGGAGGATTACTGTCTTATTTTTCACGCCATCACGATGCACTCTGGAAATCATTTTCTCTCCTCGGATCAACCGGCTTTCCACGCCGTTACCCTCACGCCCCACAACCAGCAAACGACACGCTGCTCTCTTTTCTCCATCCCCACGGGCTGAAAACAAGAAACCCATTTTGAGCTTACTCATTATTCCTGAAATCGATAAGCCTCGGCGCCGTTAAAAACCGACGAACATTTACAATATGGTACAAGGTGTTGTCGACCAGCAACCCGGCGGGAAAAAACGATGTATCCATCGAGTTACTGTTAGAAGAATGCAGAGGCTTGGTATCTGCATCCGTCCGACTGACCGTACCGACGATACGATCGAGTCTGATTCCGATCTTCTGTTTACCATACTGTACAACGACAAAACGATTGCCGACACACCCCGCCGCCTGATCACTCAATCGCAGGAACCCGGCCAGATCAATAACTGAGATTATTTCGCCGCGAATATTGACAATCCCTTGAATCCACAAGGGAAGATTGGGGAGAAAGGTAATTGTCGGTAACGGCCCAACCTCGGACAAGTCTTCTATGGCAACCGCCAGATGCAAGGCCCCGACAGCGACGAGGATATATTTCGTCAACTTCTCCTGGGTCACCGTTTCGTCAATATTCGCCGCACCGGATGCATGCACCACCTCCAGCAATTCACTATCTATTTTTTCTATGAGAGTATATAAATCGGGCGAACTTGACATACGATCCCTTCAATACCTTTTAAAAAAATTGACTGTTGATTTTGTCCAACGCCCCTCAAAAGGACGCCGCCGTTCATATATGATCGTCAATGACGGCCAGGAGTTTTTCCGGATCGAAGGGTTTCGTCAGGAAGGCCGCCAAGCCGCCCCTCAGCCCCTTCTGTCGATCAAGCGGATTATTTTTCGCCGTCAGCATGACCACCGGAATATCCTTTAACTTCGGTTCTTTTTTCACCCGAGCAAGGATATCATAGCCGGTCATGTCGGGTAACATAGCATCAAGCAGGATCAAGTCGGGTGTAACTCCTTCGAGTTTTCTCAGGGCCGCCCCACCGGTCGGCGCCTCCTCTATCACATACCCTCGTCTCGCCAGCACCATGGAAATAACCTTTCTCGAGGTCGGGCTATCTTCAACAACCAGAACGGTTTTTATAGCTTTTCCAGAACCCGGACGCGACAAGTTGGAGATGGGTGCAGCCGACGGCGAAGGTACACCGGCCGGTTGCGCAAGGGACGATTCTCTCAAGGGTGGTGCAGCAGCGACGGGGATGACCGGCTGAGTATTCTCAGGCTTTGCCGCAAGAGGGGGGACCGCCTTTTGAGCCGGTTTCAGGGGAGCCGGGGAAACGGTAACAGGTTTAGGGACCGTGGGTGCAGGTGGAGGCGACTCAAGATATTTTTCAAGAACGGCCAGGAGTTTGGCCGGATCAAAGGGCTTTGTCAGATATTCATTTGAACCATGATGCAACCCTTTCAATCTATCCGACGGGTTGCTTTTGCCGGTCAGCATGACGACCGGAACATCAGCCATTCTTTGATTCTGCCGCATCCTCGACAATACTTCATAGCCGCTCATATCCGGAAGCATGACATCGAGAAGCACCAGATCGGGAATTCCCTCTTCGCTCCTTTGCAAGGCTTCGCCACCGGTTTTTGCTTCTATGATGGTATACCCCTTGCGGCCGAGCAGCATACTGATGACTTTCCGCGAGGTCTGACTATCTTCAACCATCAGGATTGTTTTTCCGCCGCCGGTGACCGGAAGAACAGGGGAGGGACTGACCACCGGCTCGATCTTGACAGTCGGAGCAACCTCCTTGGCAAGGGGAGTGACCACCTTCGCTGCGGGCTTTGCCGCTTGCGGCAAGAGCGCGGCTGCACGGATGAAAATCGGCTCTTGTGGTGATAGGGATAAGGCTCTGTTGATAAATTCCCTTGCCTTATCAATATGAGCAAGGGAAAGATGGCCGAGGAAAAGGCAATAGGCTATACGGGAATTTTTAGGGTGAAGCTGCAATTCATGCTCATAGGCCTGCAGCGACTGAATCAGTTCAAAACTGGCGCTGGGTTGCACCTGGAGAAGATCAGCGGCAGGACGCAGTATTCCCTGACAGGTCCTGCAACGGATTTCTGCAACACTCATTAAAGACCAACAAAAGATGCATCTCTTCACCACTTCCTGGGAACTGTTGAGTTGCGGCTCGATTTTCTCATTTTCTCTCTGGATGAGCACATCACTATTGCCCCATTTTCGTGCCTCAGCCAAGGCCTTCTTAATATAGTCTTCACGGGTCATCAACCGCGATTGCCACAGCCAGGCCGGATAGTAAAAACGGTTGCTGCGCAGAACCTCCACCAATTTGGGAACGGCTTCGGTGCGTCTAAACTGATAAATTAGGCTGATCGCCTCCTCCAGGGTTTTTTCCTCGTTGCAACCTCCTGCCGCTCCACCGGCAACTGTTGCTTTACTCAACAACCGCTCTACCAGGGGAAGGCTGAGGGAAACATTAGGGTCAAGCGGACCTCCGGCTGTTGTCGCTGTTATTTCTCCGTCCCGTATGGCGGCCAGGGTCAACAAGGCCCCGTTGCCGGTCAGTTTACCGCAGAAAGCGGCAACAACCTGCCCCTTGCGGAGATGCAACATTCCACTATACTTGCTGTTTTTCACCGACACATGACTACTGCCGACAACAGTCTGTTGTGACTTCAGATACAGCAGAACATTTTTCTCTGTCTCAGCAGCATTGATGTGCAAATCCGTCATACCAGGTTCCCGGATGGTTTAAAAAAATTCCTGACGCCGACGAAAAACTTTGCAGCGCTCTTACGGACAAACAGTATCATGGGCTGTAAAACCGCCTTTTTCATCGATCTTGACGACCACCGCACACTTGAGGGGATCACCGGTGCCATTAAAACCAATCTTTCCTGTGGCCCCGTCAAAATTTTTAATCTGACCCAGGGCCACCTGCACGGCCTTACGATCACGAATCAGGTCTCCGGAAAGCCCACCGGTATCTTTAAGAGCCTGAAGCAGCATGCGAACCGCATCCCAGGTAAGGGCCGCCGGTTCATCCGGACTGGAGCCGTACGCCTTGGTATAGGAATCAACGAATCCCTTGTTAATTCCCTGGGCATTACCCGGTGCATAATTACCGGTGAAAAACAAGCCGTTGCAATCGCTGCCGCACTGACCGATGAGGTCACCTCCGGCCCAGGAGTTGCTGCCGACGATCGGTATGGTCACCCCCAGGGTTTTTGCCTGTCTGACGATCAAGGGGACTTCATTGTAATGCTGCGGGGTGAAAATAAATTGTGCACCGGAATCCTTTATCCGACGGAATTGTTTGCTGAAATCGGTGTCACCGGTACGAAATTCTTCGAAGGCCACCACCGAACCGGCACCATTTGCCGCTTCAAAGGCCTCTTTAAAACTGTTTGCCATGCCGCGCGGGTAGTCGCTTATAATATCGTAAAGAACTGCCGCCTTGGTGGCATTAAACTGACTTGCAGCAAACTTGGTAATAACCGGTCCCTGGATGGTAAAGACAAAACAGGTGCGAAAAACAAAGGGACGATCCTTGGTAGTAAGGGGTGAGGTCGACCAGGGCGTGATCATCGGTGTGGAATACGCCTGTGCCATCTGGGCCACAGGAATCGCCTGGCGGCTGATAAGCGGCCCGATAATGGCTATCACTTTTTCCTGGCTGATCTGCTTCACCGCCAAAGCACCGGCAACCGAGGGGTCGGAAGTGTGGTCACCGTAAAGAAATTCGACATTATAGGTTTTCCCGCCAACCTTGAGCCCACCTTCTTTTTCCAGCTCCTTACGTACCAGTTCGCCGGCGTTTATCGCATGTTTGCCGACCAGATCAAACATGCCGGTTTGAGCAACATTGAAACCGATACGAATAACACCATCGGCACAATAACCCTTGTTGCCGACGACAATAAGAAGTGCAAGACTGAGGAAAGCTATACGATAAATTCTTCTCATTTCTTCTCTATGGTGGTTATGCCACGGCACACATGCCGGTGGTTGGGTTCATTCTCACTTGCCGCCGCCGATAAGCCGCCGAATTGGAGACTTACAGGAAGTGACGCCCTTTCTTACCTCTTTTCAGCCTTTACCGATGACAATCCTCTCTCAGTCGTTAATCGCCTGAGTTTCCCCGACCTTGAATACCTCAACCGCCGAACGAAGATCACGGGCGGTTTTACTCAAAACATTCATGGAAGCAGCGGTATCCTGGGAAGAAAGAGACGATTCCCGACTGATCTCACCGACCTCCTTCATGGTTTGTGAAATGGTTGTGGAGGCATGTACCTGCTCCGTCGTGGCGGCGGTAATAGATTCGATCAGTTCCGCCAGATCGTTGGAAACCTTCTCAATTTCCTGAAGCTTGGCGTGTGCACCGTCGGCCAGTTTCGAGCCCTGCACAACCTTGCTGATACCGTCATCGATACGGTTGGTTACCTCTTTGATTTCGTTCTGAATACTCTTAACGAGAACCTCGATCTGCTTGGTCGAGTTACTGGAGTTATCAGCAAGCCGCTGCACCTCGTCGGCAACGACGGCAAAGCCGTGTCCCGCTTCACCGGCCATGGCTGCCTGTATGGAAGCATTGAGTGCGAGAATGGACGTACGGTCGGCGATATCGTCGATAATCTGCACGATATTACCAATTTCCAGGGAACTCTCGCCGAGTCGTTTGATGGAACGGGCGGTTTCATTGATCTGCTCACGAATATCAGCCATGGCCTTGGTCGTCTCGGTAACCGCCTGGGCACCTTCCTGAGCGTTGACCTGCGATTGCCTGGAAACCGATGCCGATCGCTGGGCACTGCTGGCCACTTCTTGAATCGATTGTGCCATCTTATCAATAGCCGCGACCGCTCCGGAAACTTCCTTCACCTGCTCCATGTTCTTCTCGGCAAGGGTCATGGTCTGGCGCGCAACCTCCTCCGAGGTGGTATCAACCGATTCGGTGGCAATCTTAACCTTACTGATGATATCGGAAAATTGGTCGGCCATGGCGTTAAAGGAATCGGCAATGGCGCCGGTCATATCCTCTGTGACTTCGGCTCGACCGGTAAAGTCGCCCTCGGTCAGGGCACTGATTTCTTCCAACAGCTTCATGATCGATTCCTGAATAGTATCACGCTCCTCCTGACTCTGAATGAGGATGGTGATATTATCGAGCATGCCATTCAAGGTCTGGGCCATAACGCCTAATTCGTCATTGCTGACGACCATGGTACGTGCCTGATAGTTGCCTTTTCCGATTTCGGTAAGAAGCCCCATTATGTGATTAACCTGATTGGTAAGCCCCCTGGACAGTCGGATGGCAATCCATACCGCAAAAAGCACGGAAAGAAGACCAACGGCAATAACAATCTTTAACACCATGGAAGCGGTGTTTTCCATCTCCAGAATGGCCTTAGCCTCATTTTTAACGGCAAAATCAAGAAACGATTTAATCGCCGGCTCAGCTTTCTGTGCCGCATCCTGATAAGCAACCGTTCGTGCAGCAATGATACCGTCGGTATTGGAAACCTCAACAAACCATTTTTCGAACTCCTTTACCTGTTCCATCATTCTCGCTTTGACCGGAACCGCCATCACCGCGGTTTCAATAAGACTTTCCAATGATGTTTTTGCTTCTTTCACCTTGGCGGTGTTATCCTTGCCCTGCGCAACAAGATATTCCTGAACAGCACCTTGCAGCAGGGTAACACCGTTCTGCACAGGAATGAGATTGACGGAAGCCGCAGTGGCGCCGAGGTTGTCGAGACTTTGCCGCAGCTTTACCAACTCGCCGAATTCCTTGTCGACACGCAATTCCAGGATATTGACGGTTCCGACAAAGGCACTCAGATATTCATTGATGGAATCCATGGCGGTTTGTGCAACCCCGACATCCTTCGGAGTTTTCGCCAATTGCTGAATCTGATACAAGGTGCGGTAGGCATCGCCGCCGAGGGCAATAAAGGGATTAAGATACAATTCCTTGGCCTCTCGAATACCCTTGTTTTCATGATTGAGAAGGAAATCCTTCTCATAGCGCTGCATAACGCGAAGGGTATTCTCGGTCTCCAGACTCAGACGAGCAATCCTGCCATGCACCTGAACCAGATCTTCGATTGTTTTTTGGGCGTATGTCTGGGAAATAACTGTGATTGCAATAACCGCCAAGGTCATGGCAATCAGTATTATAAATGACCACAACAGTTTTGTGCGAATCTTCCGGCGTCCCGGCACTTGTGATCCGACACGACTTTGCACGACTCCCGGCTGCTCTGCTTTTCCGTCCATTACGTCTCCCTCATTGCTGTTACTGTCCTTGAAAACGGACAAGCAGTCACCGACGAATGTCAGGTCACTGCTTGTAAAAACCGCACTTTTATTATATAACTCTATAAATTTTAAAACAATTTACAAAGATACCCCAGTCTGCACCTCACCGTGCCGCAACGGCCTTCGCCCCAACCTCCCGGCACTGAAAGCGAAAATTTTCTGCAGACTACCTTAACTCCGCTATTTTTTGCAACTTTTTTAATAGAATTCAATAGAAATTCCCATAGAAGGCAAATCGGCATCGAGTACAGCCCATGCCTTGCGACTCGCCATGGCTCAGCGCAGAGCAAGAACCTTCTTCATAATATCAGCCACGGCAAGGCCCTGGTGCGGCAATTGCTCGACAATACCGCCTTGACCGACTTTACTCGTTCCCAGATAGCCGTACTTCGGATGCAACCCCCTTTCCAGGAGCCAGGTGCCAAAACGAATGCCAAGACCGGTCTTGCTGTTCTGGCTTTCAACCACCAGGACAAAGGGACTGGTGCCGACCTTGGCAAGCATCTCCTCGTCAATGACATTGAGGGTCGGCTTGTTGATAAGCCCAATCTCCAATCCCTGCTTACGCAACTGCAATACCGCATCGAGACAACGATAGGTCATTTCGCCATAGCTGACGATATAACCGTCCTTGCCTTCACGAATGCTTTCATCCTTGCCCGGCCGAAAGACATAGTCAGCCCCAAAGAATTTTTCGCCGCTTTCGCTCAGCAAAAACGGTGTGGCCGAACGGGTGGAAAAGAGAAACCTCAGCCCCGGGTCGTTGAATATCACCGGCAACATCGCCCGCAACTGCAAGGTGTCGGCGGGGAAATACAGTCGTGTGACATCGCCTTCGGCAACTGCATTATCGGCAAAAAAATTGTTGATACCAAAATGACAGGTATTATCAGCCATGTCGTCGATGCCGGAATGGGAAAAGTGGGCGAGGACATTGGCATGATTCAAACGGGCCATGGTAATCTCGGAAACAACCATCTCAAGGAAGGCGGAAAAGGTGCCGAAAATCCCCTGCCGCCCGGCTTCAGCCCCGAATCCGGCGGCCACCGAATAGTTGTTGCGCTCCATGATGCCGCCGTGCACATACACCTCCGGGTGATTTTTGCGAATATGATGCAAGCCGCAGGAGCCCTCCAGATCGGAATCGACAACCAGAACCTTTACCGCCGGATCTTCCATGGAATCAAGGAGTTCACATACCACCTTGCCGAAATCATCCCGCACCTTTCCAGTTTCCGGAGTACTGCCGAGGTAGCTCTCTTTACCCTTTTGCACAGGATAGTTCTGCAGCATCTCCACCGCAGCGCTCCGGCCGCGGGCGGTGAGATAATCAACGGCCAAATTAACGCCAATGACGTCATGGCCTTTGGGAGATCCTTCGATTCCCGGAACACCAACGGCCATCGGCCGTTTATTCACCAGGGCGACGGGCCCGTCAGCCACCAGCGCCCCCTGGATGCGAGCAAACAGAGTATTGAGATCCTCGCCGTTGCCGACGGTTACCGCAAGTCCTTGTCCTGCGAGGGTGCGCGCCACATCGTAGCCCTTCATATACGTACTGGGATGACCGGCAATGGTGACATCGTTATCATCGATAAGGAGTTTAACACTCAGTTTCCGTGCCACTGCGTAGCGGGCAGCCTCGGCATTATCCCCTTCCATCTGGGAACCGTCGCTGCCGAACATTACCACTGTCTTGGATTTGTCGGCCTCGGCAACGCCGTTGACATAACTCCACAGATGCCCGAGACGCCCCGATGAAAAGAAAACTCCGTTGTTTTCATCACGTTCCGGATGACCATACAAACCATGACCGTACTCGCGGTAATGGAGAAGCGCTTCCGGCTTTTTATAGCCGTTCAGCACGGCCATGACATACTGGATGGCGACTCGATGCCCGGCCTCATCAAAATAGACAGGATGAATGGTTGATGAACCCTTCATAAAGCCGTCGACGATCAATACCTCCGGAACGATATCGAAGGCGCCGCCGGTATGACCGCCAAGCCCCTTAACATTAGCCAGTGCAGTAAAAAACACCAGACAGTCGCGAACCAGTTGAATGTTGTTCGCGAGAATGCGGGACTGTTCTTCCGTCAGTCTGGTTTGCTGTAAATCAAACTTCAAAGGTGTATATTTATCTAATTCTATCGGGAAAACCATTTTAACCTCCGGTTCAGGATAATTCTTGTTATTGCTCTCTCACTTGGTACCAAAAATCTTATCGCCGGCATCCCCAAGCCCGGGGAGAATATAGCCGAACTCATTGAGACCCTGGTCAACCGAGGCGACATAGATATCGACATCAGGGTGCGCCTCGACGACCTTTTTTATCCCCTCCGGAGCAGCCACGAGAAACAGTCCCTTGATGGTCTGACAACCGGCCTTTTTCAAGGTCTCAATAGTTGCCAGCAGGGTGCCGCCGGTCGCCAGCATCGGATCAAGAATCAAGGCGACCCGCTCCTGAATATCCTTGGCGGTCTTGACATAATATTCAACCGGCAGGAGCGTCTCCTCGTTGCGATAATATCCGACAACACTGACCTTGGCCGAGGGAATGAGATCGATGACCCCATTCATCATGCCGAGGCCGGCACGCAGGATGGGAACGATGGTGATCTTCTTTCCCTTCAACTCATCTACCTCCACCGGTCCGGCCCAGCCCTGCACCATCTTTTTCTGGGTAGGCAAGTCCTTGGCTGCCTCATAGGTCAGTAATCGGGCAAGCTCCGAGGAAAGATCACGGAAATCCTTGGTTGAGATATCATGTCGTCGCATGAGGCCGAGTTTATGCTTGATAAGCGGATGATCCGCCACATGTACGGTCATACTTGTCTCCTCGGGGAAATTCTCTTAAGGCCTGATAAAAGCCTTAAAGCATCGGTTATAAGTCGGTTATGTCGGAATGGTGCCCTTAAGAATCAAACATCCGACCGGTTTTTCGTTGAAAAGCGTTTTTTTTCATCCTGCGAGACCGTGTTTTAAAAAATTAAAGTGAAAAAAGCTAGGAATTTTCCGCAGGTAAAGTTTCTACCGCCCTTACGCGAAAATACCGGCGCCATGCAGCCTTCGAAGAACCTCTTCTCATGGCGGCAAAACGGCCCTTGCCAAATTGGTTGTAATTGACGATAAATAAAAAAGCAGTAGCCGATAAAGGCAAGTACCTTGACGAAATTCATTCAAGAAAAACAAGAGAACACCGATACAGGAGGGGACATGAAGGTTAAAGATATTATGGAGCCCATTAAAAACTGGCTTACCCCGGAGATGACCCTGCACCAGGCCATTGAGGTCATGCACAGGACCAAACGCGGTCATGGGCTTTCGGTAAACGGTATCGTCGTCCTCGATACCGCCATGAACCTGGTCGGCATCGTCTCGACAAAGGATATTCTACGAATCATCATCCCCTCGCACATGTATTTCGAAGAGCATCACACCCATATCGACTGGCCATCGCTTCGCCAAGAAAAGTCGATGATCGCTGAATCAATGACGGTCGATAAAATAATGAGCGATGACGTCAGGGTCATTGCTGCCGAGGAGACCCTCCTGCGCTGTGCCGATATGCTGCTCACTGATCAGATCAGACGTTTGCCGGTTATCAGGCACGACGGCAAAGTTGTCGGCATCGTCTATCTGCGTGATGTCTACAATGCCTTGACAAAGTTACTGATAGAATAAAGCCCGGTGACGACAAAGGTTTGGCTTTCCCTTGCGGTATAAGGGTTCTTCAGGCAATATCAACGGAACGGAATTCCGGCAGATATTCCTTGCGCACCGGGGCAAATACCTCGACAGCGACGGAATCTTCGATGATTTCCGCACCATGTTTGACACCGCCGGCAATGCACCAGCTATCGCCCGCCACCACTTCATGCACCTCAGCCCCTGCCGTCAAGAGAATCCGCCCACTTACCAGATAACCGGTCTGTTCATGGGGGTGGGCGTGTAACGGCAGACGTGCCCCCTTGTGCAAACGAAACTCAACCATCAAGGTCTTTTCACCATATACCAGGGTTTTCTGCTCAACCCCCTCTGTTGCCCGCATATATCCAATTTCACTGCGCTTTTCAAACATTACATCCTCATCATTTCCACCTGAAATTCTTTGCACCGCCGTATGATAATCACAGGAGATTTTTTTATCATCACTATCTTACCGACTCTGCAGCCAAGGTACAGCAAATACTTGCGGAAAATTCACTCCTCAGCCCTCCCGGCAATCCTTTGCCGCCAATATTTTCGCACGACAAAAAAATAGGCAAATATATTAACGGCAAGAACACACACAGCGAGAAGCAGTTGAATCTCCTCCGTCAGGCCGGCAGGATAAAGTATGGGCATGAGAAAATGATCGACAAACCCGGAGGTGTATCCCGCCTCACCGCTCATCCTTCTCACATGGTTCTCAAGGGGGGTAAGCGGACAAATATTCCCGGATAATTCAATAAAGATACCCCAGCAAACGGCAGGCAGGTGCAACAGCACCATTTGGAATCGATAAAAGACGAAAATTCCCCCGAAAAGGACAAAAAGAATAAACAGCAGATGCAACAGCAGCAGCAAGTCTGCAAGAATTCGAAAAACCATGGCGCTTATCCTCCCTTGCTGCTGCAACCAATACATCGTATGCAAAAAAAGGCAAGGGATCAAATGATCCCTTGCCTTCTTTCCCTTTCAAATTGGTTTCTTGTCGTTAATAGAGTCAACCTTCGCCGGCGACCCGCACTACCATCGGTCTCTCCCCCTACGGTCATCGCGCCAGCCGCCACGGTGATGCCCTCGCCAGCCTTTATCACGGCAAACAGTCCTTGTCTCCTCCCGGTAACCTCCGTGTCGCCGTTCGACTCTGACTACCTCATCCCAGCATACCTGATGTCGCCGATGGTGCGGTCTATAACCATCGCGATGGTGATCACGATCATTGAAAGAAAAAACGACATGCGGCAAGGGTGGAGGAGGAGGGAAAAACACTCCGGCTCTGGTAACGGCATATCCGTTATCGTAGCTGCCTTGATCCATTTCGTTGCCGACCATATATCCGACCATACCACCGACCGCCGTACCGATCAACGTAGCCTTTGCGTCCCTGCCGATAGCCTGTCCGACTAAGGCGCCACTGCCGGCTCCGATCACCAACCCGCCAAGACCCCGATCTTCTGCCCTGCTCTCCACAACCATCGAACTGCCGATCAGAACCATCATTACCGTTAATTGCATCTTTTTCATTATATTCATTGTCTGTTCCTCCATGTTGATGAATGAATGGAAATTGCTTTCTTGCCTTTTTTGTACATCAGCAGGAACCTTTCGCATAGGTGACATCAGGAGGAATCGATCGGCATGCGGCCTCATATATTGCCCATGTCGGGTCGATGTCTAGTGTTTTTTTACTTTAATACTCAGAACATAGCCATTACCCCCGAAAAAAGTTTTTCTCCTTGTGATACGGCTCTGTAACCACTTTCAAACCGTATTTTTCTCTCCGGAAAAAGCATCCCAAGGCTCCTCTCTTCGCTTGCAGCACAAGTGTTCACAGGCGCAGACTTTACCAATTTATAGCAATGATTATCATTTGTGACGAGACCCAGAAAGATTTATGGTAACGGTATGTCACCAGGGGAAATTAAAATCATTCTTATTTAATTTTTATCAATAGATACCCTTATATTACGGAGTGAAGATGAAAAACTATATAGCCATTACCTTTTGCCTGAGTGTCGTTCTGCTTGCCATCGGCACACTTTCCGCATTTGCCGACACAGAAGGGAAAAACGACAAAAATGAAACAACAGAAAAGGCCCTCTTTGCCGGCGGCTGTTTCTGGTGTATGGAAAAACCCTTTGAAGCCCTTGAGGGTGTACTCTCGGTAACTTCGGGCTATGCCGGAGGAACAACGAAAAATCCAACCTACCAGGATTATGGCGAAGGCGGGCATATTGAAGTTGTGCAGATCGTCTTTGACCCAGCAAAGATTGCCTATACTCGTCTGCTCGACACCTTTTGGCGGCAGATTGATCCCACCGATGGCGGTGGACAATTCGTCGACCGCGGCCAATCCTATAGTTCCGCTCTCTTTTACTACAATGACGAGCAGAAAAGGCAGGCTGAAGAATCAAAAACCGCTCTTGCCGCAAGCAAAATTTTCTCCAAGCCGATCGTAACACCGATTGCAGCCGCCCCCCCCTTCTGGCCGGCGGAGGATTATCACCAGGATTATTATAAGACCAATCCTCTCCACTACAGCTCCTACCGCAGCGGCTCCGGCCGAGACCAGTTTCTCAAGAAATATTGGCAAGGAAAAGAACCAGCGGCAGCCGCCGGTACGAAACAGGAAGATTTGCGTAAACGACTCACGCCTGTCCAGTATGAGGTGACCCAGGAAAATGGCACCGAACCGCCTTTTGAAAATATCTATTGGAACAACAAAGAGCCAGGCATCTACGTCGATATCGTTTCCGGCGAACCGCTTTTCAGTTCAAAAGACAAATTTGATTCGGGAACAGGCTGGCCGAGTTTCACCCAGGCCCTGGTGCGGGAAAATGTTGTCGAACATTCGGATACCGCCTGGCTTATGGTGCGAACAGAAGTGCGCAGCAAGGGGGCAAATTCCCACCTCGGCCACGTCTTTAACGACGGACCGCCGCCGACCGGTTTGCGCTACTGCATCAACTCAGCGGCGCTGCGATTTGTCCCGGCGGATAAACTGGAGCAGGAAGGTCTGGCGGAATTTTCTTCTTTATTCCGCTGAGAGCAGGGGGAGCCGCCTCAATTTTTGCAGACTGGCTTCCCCTCAACAACCATCATCTCGCTTGCCTTGAGCAACTCGGCCAGTTTCACTCCCTCCGCTTCAACTTCGGCCAACAACTGCTTCACAGGCATGCGGTTACGCGCCGTTCTTTCCAGATCCTGCAGTAAACGTTGCAAACGCAATGCACCGATACTGGCGGAACTGCCTTTCAGGGCATGGGCGAGACGGGCTACCTCATCGCAGCGTTCGGCATGGGACATCACCCTCAACTCGCCTATCTGTAAAGGCAGACGGAGAAGAAAAGAAGAGAGAATCTGGCCGATCAACAGACTGTTGCCCGCCAACCCATGCTGCAGGACCCGTTTATCAAATATCTGATCATCACTGCTCTGAATGTCGTCATGGAGAGGGAGATCCACCGGATTTTTCGTTTCGGAAAAAGGCCGAAGGGTTCCCACTTCCGACGATCGCAGCCATTTAATAAGGACTTTAAGTAACACCTCAGGGACGACGGGCTTGGTGATAAAATCGCTCATTCCTGCTTTGCGGCAGCGCTCTACATCACTTTTCAAGGCATGGGCGGTCAAGGCAATAATCGGTATATCGGCCCCACCCCAGGCTGCGGTTTCCCGAATCCTTTTCGTTGCGGAAATGCCGTCCATTATCGGCATCTGGATATCCATAAGGATCAAATCGTATTTTTTTCCCCCCTGCAGCAAGTCCAGGGCCTCGACCCCATTGACCGCCGTATCAACCCGGTGGAAACCAAGCTTTGCCAGAATGCCGCAGACCACCTGCTGATTGATATGATTGTCTTCAACCAGGAGGAGGTTTTTATCCTTTGTCGTTTGCCCGAGTCCGAGCTTTTCCATGGAGCAGTCTGCCTGCCGTGCAGACAGCATATCGATCGGCACAGAACTCGGTTCCATCTGGTTCTGCTTACCGAAAGGAAGCTTAAACCAAAATTGACTGCCTTGGCCCTCAACACTGTTTACTCCGATCTGTCCGGCCATAAGCCCGACCAACTGGCGACAGATGGCAAGCCCTAAACCCGTGCCACCGAAAACCCGGGTATTGGAAGAGTCCACCTGGGTAAAACTGTCAAAGAGCAATCCCTGCTTGCTGCACGGGATACCGATACCGGTATCCTTCACCACAAAGCGCAGACAGACTATTTTTTCTCCTTCAGCCTCTTTGCTGACCACCACGGAAATGCACCCTTTTTCCGTAAATTTCACCGCATTACCGACAAGATTAACAAGAATCTGCTGCAAGCGGGCAGGGTCGCCGACTAAGCCTTGCGGGATTTGCGGCGCGACGGCACACACCAGCTGTATACCTTTTTCCTCTGCTCGAACGCGCATAATATGGAAAACATCGTCGACAATCTTTTGCAGATTAAAGTCAATTGATTCAAGTTCAAGCTTACCCGCTTCAATTTTAGAAAAATCAAGGATATCGCTGATAATTGCCAACAGTGACTTACCGCAGGTTTGAACGGTTTGGGCATAATACCGCTGGGTTTTATCGAGACGCGTGTCAAGGAGCAGTTCAGTCATGCCGATGACACCGTTCATCGGCGTCCTGATTTCATGGCTCATATTGGCAAGAAATTCACTCTTGGCACGGCTGGCCGCCTCGGCGGCCAGCCTGGCGGTAACCATCTCCTTGGCCATAACCTTTTCGGTAATATCCGCCGCCGAACCCTCGAAATAGAGGACTTCACCGCTGCCATTGCGGACACAGCGAGCACTTATGGACACCCAGCAGATCTTCCCGTGACGATTTTGAATGGGGGTTTCCACCCCAAGAACGGCGCCGGATTCAGCAACCTGAGAACTGAGAGCGGCAAAATCTTCGGCAATGACGAACAGCAATCGACCGGTTTCATCGGTTGCCGCAAGAACCTCTTCGGCAGTCTCATAGCCGAGCAAGCGGGCCATCGCCGGATTAAGGCTGAGAAAACGTCCGTGGGGAGTGATCTGAAAGATGCCCTCAACGGAATTCTCGTAGAGCAATCGATACTTCTGCTCCGACGCCCGGAGACGCTCGAAGAATCCGATATTTTCCACGGCAATGGAAATCTGTCCGGCAAGGGTCCGAAGAATCCGCAGGTCGATTTCCAAAAGCCGCGGCCGTCGCAGGGTCACCTCGGCTTTATTGCCGGCCAAGAGGATATGAGAAACACGGTTGGCCGGATCGAGATAGAAATGGGCGGCGATAAAAAAGCGAACATCGAGTTCTTCTTCATAGCTGTAGGGAAAGGCATCCCGGGTGAGACCATTGACAAGAAGTCCACCCTGCTGCTCGACCAGCGCCGAAAACGACGGGGAAGGAAGGTTGTCGGCCTTATCTTTTGAAGTGTAACCATTACTGGCGATAACCTGATATGCCTCTCCCTCCTTTCTGAAAATAGCGACCCGGTCAAAACCGATATCGAGAAGTTGCAGAACGGTTACCCGATAAATCTCTCCTCGGTCTTGAGCGACTAGAATTCGTTCATAGAGTTCCTGAAAGATCTGCAGGCTGCGTGTTCGCTTGGTGAGGGCCATGCGGGTTTCAACCAGATCAGCCTCCTGGCGGACAAAATCCGAGGTAATGCGATTCATCTCGGCCCTGAGAGCACGTACCTCCTCCTGCAGCCGGACCAGCCGTATATCGTCACCTTGTCCTGTCGTCACTTGCCCCCCGGTCATTTCATTCTATGCCGACAAAAATTCCCGTATAATTGTGGAAATAATTCCGCCCTCCGACCGGAGCGAATTCACCAAAGGTGAAAAATCCGATCATGTTGCGTCCTTGCCCCAGTTCACCGCGTAAGACATCAACATCCGGTTCCGGTTCGCCGAAAAGGTATGATCCCCGGCCGGAACAGTTGAAATAAAAATAGGCGGCCTGGTTTGGATGGCGCATCGAACCAAGGAGTTGACGGGTCATCAGGGCCGTGCGCTCAAGAACCAGGTTCATATCCCGGCGAGTAATCCGAACCTTCGTCCCCTCGGAAATTTCGACGGCCAAACGAATGCCGCCGCGCTCTCTATCCAGGTCGATAATCGCCCGATTGAGGATATCTTCATCGTAGCCCTGGCCGGAAAATTGCTCACCCAGTTCGAAGAGGTTGAGAATATGGCCGAAATCACGCACCCGCTCCTCACCGATGAAATCTTTCAAAAGATCGAGGGCCGGCAAACCGTCGATTTCCAAAATGAGGTTATTCTCCGCCTTGGTGATGGTACGAAATAATCCGACCGGCTTTGAGCCGTGGGTAACGCCGATACGATACTCAAAAGCACCGCTGACCAATACCCCGGAAACCCCATCGGTCAGCACCAGATCATTGCAGAATTGATAGGTGTTTCGCCCCTGGAAATCATTGCCGGCGGTCCCGCCGACGATATCCAGATGCTCGGGCAAAGAACCTTCCAAACCTTGAAAAAGAGCATTTACATTGACCGTTAACCCGTCGGCAAAGAGAAACAACAAGCGGCTGTCCACCTCCTTGGCAAGATCCGGCTGTAAAACTTGAGCAATCTCCTTGCCTATTTTTTCAGGTTCGGCGGAAAGTGCCGGAAAGATAAAGGGGGTAAAAACGAGGCGGGAATCGTGCACCGCCATGAGCACAAGAGAATGGGTGGCTTCATCGCAACCCGCATGGCTGATAATACCCGACCCGGAACAGCCGCAGAGAGGAACCCCGGGGCAGACAGCTTTGATGCCGCGCATGACCTCGGGGATATCATGTCCGACGGAGGTGAAGAGAAAAAGGAAATGGGGAACATCCCCGGCAAGCCCGGCCATTACCTCGCCCGCGGCTTTTTCTCCGGCGAGATACGATTCGCTTATATGGGAATAACAAACGGCGGTTTGCATAGATATTTCCCTATGTTAAAGACCAATAACCGAGAAACGGCAATACTCTTGCCGCTGCCACACGGTGAAAGACTCCGCCCCGAGTTTTGTTTTCTCCTTATACTGCATACCGAAAAATACCGGAAGAACTTCAATGGAATTGATTGATTTTCACGTGGAGCCTGTCGGCTTAGAGCGGCCGAGGCCTTCCCAGACCGGTCAACGGCACCAGCTCAACCGCGAGAATGCTGGCAAGGATAAGCAGGCCGCCGGAAAGCTGCACAAGGGACAGACGCTCACCTAAAAAGACCATGCCGCCGATGGCGGCAAACACCGTTTCGGAACTGAGAATGATCGCTGCATCCGCCGCCGGCGTAAAACGCTGCCCCACCACCTGGAGGGTAAAGGCCATGCCGACGGAAAAAATACCCACATAAAGAATGCCCCAAAGCGCTCCAACGAACTGCCCGGCATTCGGCGATTCAACACAAAAACCGAGAAAAAGTCCGCCGATACCGCAGACGAGAAATTGCCCGGCCGCCACCACCAGGGGCGCCCCGGTGCGCGAGGCCATGATGCCGACGAGCATGACATGGCATGCCCAGAAGAGTGTGCTGGAGATAACCCACAGATCCCCGACCGCCAGCTCGACATTTTGCGCCCCGCTGAGGATATAGGTGCCGATAAAGGAGCAGACCGACGCCGGCCAGATGGCAAAATGCACCTTGCGCTTGAGAAGAAGAAGGCCGAGCAGGGGTACCAGAGGCACGTAGAGGGCTGTGAGAAAGCCGGAATTGGTAACGGACGTCCGCAAAATTCCATGCTGCTGCAACACGGCCGCGGTGAGAAGAACGCAGCCGGTAAGGGCAATGCCGAGCCAATCCCTGGTTTCCAAACCTCGAGCCTGCCGCTCCAGCTTTCGTCGTTGCCGGAGAGCAAAGGGCAAGACCAGCAAGGCCCCGACCAAAAACCGGGATCCGGTAAAGGAGATGGTCCCTAATTCTCCGGTACCGATCTGCTGCACCACAAAACTGCTGCCCCAGATCATTGCCGCCAGGGTCAGCAGCAGATTCGCCTGAATTCGCGTCATGTGAACACTCCATGCTTCTGCTGAAAAATCTTTTCCGTCAACTTTATTACAAGGACCGGACGAGGCGACAGTATACAGGCAACGCAGGGTTTTTCAAGGTACGCCGTCGGTAAAAAATGGTATCGTCGGAAGATGGCCGATAACGACCACATACCGACCAGCAAAAATTTCATTCCAGTCGTTTTTAAAGCATATTAATTTCATTTGAAATATAAATTGACAAAATCGAACCTTAAAAGAATAATCAGCGAAGATCCTTCCCCGTGGAAGGCCTCGTCACAAGAGATGAATTCGGTTCCCGTTCCCGGTAAAATCTGACCATGGAGAAAAGTGAATGGAAATGCTCTCCGAACGACAGAACAAAATCCTTTCCTTGGCACGGGAATACGGTAAAGTCGACGTCGAAGAACTTTCCGCCTCCTTCAACGTCTCGCCGCAGACCATCCGTAAAGACCTTAATGAATTATGCGACAAACAGCTGCTGCAGAGAATTCACGGCGGTGCCATCGTCGGTTCGGGCATCGAGAATGTCAGCTATGAGGCCAGAAGGCTTCTCGCCCCGGGCGCAAAACAGCTTATCGGTAAAAAAGCGGCGGAACTGATCGCCAACAACAGCTCCCTCCTGATAAATATCGGCACGACGACGGAGCAGGTCGCCCATGCCCTCGCCCATCACCGGGGCTTGCTGGTTATCACCAACAATGTCAATGCCGTTGAAATCATGAAAAATTTCCTTGGGGTGGAACTGATCATCGCCGGGGGACAGGTGCGGCGCTCGGACGGCGGTATCGTCGGCGATGCGGCGGTTGATTTCATCAATCAGTTCAAGGCCGATTATGCGGTCATCGGCGTTTCCGCCATCGATGAGGACGGCTCGCTCCTCGATTACGATTTTCGCGAGGTCAGGGTTGCCCAGGCAATTATCAAGAATTCACGGCATATCATCCTCGTCACCGACGCCATGAAACTGAAAAGAACGGCACCCATCCGAATCGGCCATATCTCGCAGATCAACACCATCGTCATCGACCAGGAACTTCCCGAAAAACTGCATGAGATCTGCAAGCAAAGCGGCGTCGAAGTGGTTATGGCCGGGCCCTGACGGATGGGATAAAAGAGAAATTCAGGGGAACTTCGCGAAAAAAAAGAATGGCCAACAATTTCACTTGCCTCTGAATTTGTTTTCGGTTAAGGAAGAATTATACTTGCGTTCGAAACTTTTTATCAAACAATCTGAAACCAGACCTCGATAAAGAGCCCTCTTCAGCAACGAGCCGGATATGACCATACCTCTATTCGATCTTGCAGTAATCGGCGGCGGCATCAACGGCTGCGGTATCGCCCGTGATGGTGCCGGACGTGGTCTTTCCGTTTTTCTCGCCGAACAGGACGATCTGGCCAGCGGCACCTCTTCCGCCTCGACAAAGCTTATCCACGGCGGTCTTCGCTACCTCGAATACTATGAATTTCGTCTGGTCCGCGAGGCCCTGCATGAACGGGAGGTTCTACTCCGTGCGGCACCGCATATCATCTGGCCGCTGCGCTTTATCCTGCCACACCACCAAGGCCTGCGCCCGGCCTGGCTTATCCGGCTCGGCCTCTTTCTCTACGATCATATCGGCGGTCGAAAACTTCTGCCCGGTACCTCCTCCGTAAACCTTCAAAGCGATGCGGCCGGCCGGGTCCTGAAGAAAAACTTTTCCAAAGGTTTCGAATATTCCGACTGCTGGGTAATGGACAGCCGGCTGGTTATTCTCAACGCCATGGACGCAGCCGCAAAAGGGGCGGTTATTAAAACCCGCACCCAGGTGCTGGCGGCGACCCGGGATAATACAATCTGGACCGTTCGCCTCCTGGACAAGGATCGGAGGGAAGAATTTACCATCCAGGCGCGAGTGCTGGTCAACGCCTCCGGTCCCTGGCTCGATGAACTGCAGCACCGTATCAGCCACAGCATCACCCGGGAACATATTCGCATGGTCAAGGGCAGCCATATCATCGTCCACCGGCTGTTTGACCACGACAAGGCTTATATCTTTCAAAACAAGGATCGGCGCATTATCTTCGCCATCCCCTATGAAGGTCGATTCACCCTCATCGGCACCACCGACGTCGATTTTCATGGTGATCCTGGGAAGGTGGAAATTTCCGAGGAAGAAACCGTCTATCTTTGCCGTGCCGCCTCTGAATATTTCACCCGGCAATTGTCCCCTGGCGATGTCGTAGGCAGTTTTGCCGGCATAAGGCCCCTGTTTGACGACGGCAGGAGCGAGGCCAAGGCCGCCACCCGC
>JFJP01021640.1_pt1 | contig 36513 bp, 30 predicted proteins | sample 431651 | NCBI WGS metagenome assembly JFJP01 (sample SAMN02602958, study PRJNA72255) | Microbial mat metagenome, whole genome shotgun sequencing project. | biome: fresh water; feature: sink hole; material: water; isolation source: purple microbial (photo- and chemosynthetic) mats found in... | reverse complement strand
AGAAACACAGGATGATTCTTCATGATAATCGAATGCGCAGGAACACGAGGATCGATTGCACGAGGTGGACAAGAGTTTAGTCGATTTGGCGGAGATACTATCTCTGTGCAGATTACGGCGAAATCCGGCCATGTGGTGATTATCGATGCAGGTACCGGAATCCAAACCTTTGGAAATCGCCTTGTTTCTACTAAGAAGGGGAGTTATCCGCTTCCACTTCATCTCTTTTTTACACATTATCATTTAGATCATATTGTCGGTGTAGCTTTTTTCAAACCAATCTATGATAAAAATCAAGCCATTTCTATGTATGGACCACTTCTCGAAGGAGTTGACGGAGCGGAACAGGCGTTTCGCAATATGTTGACTCCACCCTATTCACCTGTCAGTTTTGATGGCCATGAAATAAAAGCGAGCTTTACGTTCAATACTATTGGCGAACAGATTTTCGAAATAGGTTCACTGATAATTCGTTCAATCCGCATCAACCATCCGAATCACGGTGGATTGGGCTATAGAGTAGAAGAGGACGGCAAGAGTTTTGTCCTTCTTACTGATAATGAATTGAAACACAGTTATCCCGAAGGTCGTCCGTTTGAGGATTACGTCGAATTTTGTCGCGATGCAGATGTCCTTTTCCACGATGCGCAGTTTACTCGTTCAGAATATGAACCAGTTCGCGGGTGGGGCCATTCGACTATCGAGGATGTTGTTGAACTGAGCAATGCTGCAAATTGCAAAGAAGTGGGTTTTTTCCATTACTCACCAGATCGAACAGACAGCGATATTGATCGAATCTACACATCGCAAGAGAGCCTCGTGAGCAATGGCTGCTCACGGTTTTTCCCGCTCACGCAATCGAGCCGATTCGAACTGTAGTAGTCAGATGAATACAAATAGAAAAAGGGATTTCACTTTGAAGGTGAAATCCCTTTTTTAATTTTGAACAATAATTATTATTCGGTGAAGTATCCGAGGCTTTTTTCTCCCAGTGAAACTTCTTCAAATTCGAGAATCGCCGAAAGCACCGTGAACTTGTATTCATCGAGCGCAGCGAAAATTTCATTGTACGGAATAATACCTTCGCCTATGGGAACCCAATCTTCGCGACGAAGTTTTACATCTTTGGTGTCGATGAGGTGAAGGATAATCTCGCGGTTGGAGAGGGATAATCCATGAAGGAGAAGTTTGGTGAGAAACGCTGGTGCATAGGATGAAAAATGCTCGATGAACAACCGTGGGAAGTCAATCACCGGCACAAGGTCAATTTTGCGTTCAGCCGCAACACGAACAAGAGTCACGTAGTTGTTGATATTTTCAAGGAGATCTTTTTCTGTTCTGCCTTGATAATAGTTTTCCAAAGCGACACTGAAACCGGCTCGATTGAGATCTTCCGCAGTTTTCAGTGCTTCCTGAAGTGAACAATTTTCATCGTAATGGACAACGACATACCGTTTTTGGCGAATCGGAAATAACTTTAAGAGCGCAGCCGTATGATGCCCATCGAGTACTGCTTTGTTTAAGTAATACGGAGAATGGACAAGCATAGTTAATTGATTATCTTCGAATAACGCATGAAGTGCTTCGAGTTGGGTCGAGTCGAATTCCAGTTCTTTGTTGAGATAAAGTTGAATAATTGACACGCGATTGGCGAGAGCAAATTCAACTGTTTTAAGGGGGTCAAAGCCATTCTCTTTGAAGAGCGACGTCGCAATACCTATTTTATCACGTCTCACAGAACCTCCGGACTCATCATGATCAAAGTTTCAGCACGCATAAAAGTCGAGAACCGACTTTTGAAGGCACGAAAATATACAAGCAGGGAGGGTCGTTGTGGCTCTTAAAATTGGCGACATGGAAACATCTTTTGAAATCCGCACCTTCGATTCGAACCTTTCGATTGAACAGTATGGCGCTTTGCCGAAATCGCCACTATATGTCATTCTCGATAATCTTCGCAGTGCCTTTAATGTAGGTGCGATTTTCCGGCTCTGTGACACCATGCGCGTATCCGGATTGTTTCTCTGTGGCTATACCGCTTATCCTCCTCATGAAAAATTATTCAAAACAAGTATGGGGACTATTGATTACGTTCCGTGGAAACATTTCGATACCACAAGCGAAGCAGTGGAGTACTGTCGCAATTTAGGGATTCCCGTTTGGGCCGCAGAAACGACTTCTCACTCCAAGCCATTCTTTTCCGTTGAGATTGCTGGGCCTGTGGCCATTGTGTTTGGCAACGAAGCACTAGGTGTTGCTCCGGATGTTTTGGAACGGTGCGATTCGATCATTGAAATTCCTGTTTTTGGATTCAAAAATTCATTAAATGTCGCCACGGCTTGTTCAGTGATTGGTTATTCAATCCTCGAACGGACTGGTTTTTTCAATCAAGCAACCACCAGAAGTTCGGATATTCAATGCACGGATTGATTAAAGCGCTCTGCAGTGTTGAGGATCCTTGTGAAATGGAGATGTTTCTAAAGGAGTTGCTCACTGATCGTGAACGGGAATCACTCGATCTTCGGTGGGAGTTGATGCGTCAACTTAAAAGCGGCAAAACTCAGCGAGCGATCGCGATAAACCTACATGTTTCACTCTGTAAAGTAACTCGCGGAAATAAAATATTAAAAGAGAAAAATTCAATCAGCAACAAACTGCTGGAAAAGGATGTTGACAATGAGTAAAGGGTTAATTCTTGTTTTTTCTGCTGCCTCAGGAGCAGGAAAAAGTACGATCATCACTGAATTGAAAAAGCGCATCCCCACCATGGTGCACTCGATTTCTGCGACCACGCGAAAACCTCGCGGCGAAGAAAAAAACGGCGTTGAATATTTCTTTTACAGCGTTGAACAGTTCAAAGAGTTGATCGCCAATAATGAGTTTATCGAATGGGCCGAAGTTCATGGGAACTTTTACGGTACGCCACGCACTTTTATTGATCAGCAGGTGGCCGAAGGAAATATCGTCGTTCTCGATATCGATGTTCAGGGAAAAGCACAACTGGACCGTATGTACCCCGAAGCGAAAGGGATTTTCATCGAAACGCCATCGTGGGAAATTCTTGAAACGCGTTTGCGGTCTCGCGGAACAGATACTGACGAAGCAATTGCCATACGCTTGGCAAATGCACGCAAAGAGCAGGAGATTGCACGGTTTGAAGGTAAATATGATTATTTTGTTGTCAATGATGATCTTGCAGAAGCAGTCAATAAAATCGAACGAATTATTCAGATTGAACAGAGGTAATTGATGCCGGCGATTGAACGCATTGCTAATTTCAAAATTGTCGGCCATCTTGGCAAAGGTGGCATGGGAGATGTCTACAAGGCGATTCAGGAACCACTGGGACGAACAGTGGCGCTAAAACTGCTCGCAGATCAGGCAAGTGCCAATGACGAGGCGATCGCTCGTTTTGAAACGGAAGCGCGCGCCATTGCACGTTTGAATCACAATAACATTGTTTCTCTATACGAGTTTGGTCAGGAAAATGGGATTCATTTTTTTGCGATGCAGTTTGTCGATGGAACAACGCTAGATTCAATTCTTCAGAAAAAGAAAACCTTGCCGGTCTATATTGTGATGGATTTTGCCAAGCAGATCTGCCGCGGACTTCTCTACGCGCACCGCCAGGGAATAATTCACCGCGATATTAAACCACACAATATTCTCATTACTCGCGATGGAACCTGCTTGATTTCTGATTTTGGAATTGCGCAAATCGCTCGGGAAAACAGAATCACCATGACGGGAATTGCCGTTGGAACACCGGAGTATATGTCGCCGGAGCAGGCAAAAGGCGAAGATCTCGATCACCAGACAGATATTTACTCGCTCGGTGTTCTACTTTACGAAATGCTTACGGGAAATCCTCCATTTACGGGGAAAAATCCTGTATCTGTGGCATACAATCAGGTTCACAGCCAACCGCTCCCGCCTTCGACGCATTGCGATGAAATACCCAAACGGCTCGAGTTGATCATTTTAAAAGCATTGAAAAAGGATCGGAAAGATCGCTATAAATCTATCGAAGGGATGCTTAATGATCTAGACACGGTTATTGTTGACGAGAAATCAAATCTCTTTGATTCGTTGATAAAAAAAGAGCCCGAAGAGCCTGACAACCGAATAACCGATCGTCGCAATGATGACCGTCGTAAAGATAGTCGCCGCGGTGGAGCGGGGAGTGGTTCGTTTGATCTCATGTCCACTGAATTTTGGGCGGAAACTTTTCGCGATCAGTGGCTTTCGCTGATTTTGATTCTCGTGCTGTATATCTACCTTATTTTTATCAAATGAGCGATCTTACAAACAGCCGTGCCGTTGGTGCCGATGGCGAAAATGCTGCGGCACAATACCTTCTCTTGCGCGGGTATGAAATTATCACGAGGAATTTTAACACAAAAATCGGTGAAATAGATCTCATTGCTTGTTCTCCCGAAGGCACATTTGTTTTTGTTGAAGTAAAATCAGTGCGAACACTTGCATATGGAGATCCGGGATGGAAAGTTTCACCGAAAAAACGAGCCACAATCGCTCGAGTGGCAGAGATTTGGTTTCGACACCACGAAATGATCGAAACTCCATGGAGGATTGATGCCATTACCATTACACCGAAAAAAATTGAACACTACCGCAATTGTCTCTGAAAATTACTTTCTTACTCATTTTGAAACACCGTTGATTAGATCAACATTCGTAAGCTCAAAAATTTGTTACTCATTGCCAGATTGAATGAATGGACAGAATAATAAAAGGGCAGAAGAGTTTTGCCCTCCTGCCCACAAAAGCGGCTTGAAAAGAATTAGCGGTTTGTTGCGCCAATAAGTTTCTGTTTGAGATCGCTTTCCAGTTTTTTCAGTTCTACTTCAGCGATTTGGCGTTTTTGCCGACCTTCGCTCTGGATTTTTAAGGTCTCCTCGATAGTGGCAATCAAATCTCCATTGACCTTGCGAAGTGTTTCCATGTCCACAATTCCCCGTTCCGATTCCCGCGCAACCTGAATCGAACTATCCTTAAGCATTTCTGCATTTTTCATAAGAAGTTCGTTTGTCGTGTCTGTCACTTCACGCTGTAAATCCACCGCTTTTTTCTGGCGAAACAGTGCAATGGCGATAACAATCTGACCTTTCCAAAGTGGAATCGTGGTGAGTATCGACGTTTGAATTTTTTCCACAAGAAGTTGATTGTTGTTTTGAATCAGTCGGATTTGCGGGTTCATCTGAATCGAAACCATGCGTGAAAGTTTGAGGTCGTGGAGTTTTTTCTCGAAACGGCTGGCAAACTGGCGAGCATCTTGCAATGCTTGAGCATCGCGCGGATCACCACTTTCCGTGGCCTTGGCTTCGATCGCGGGAATCTGAACAGTTTCAAGTTCGGCCAAAAGTTCTTGGCCGGCCACAATAAAGAGATCCAGTTCGCGCAGAGAGAGTGAATTCTTTTGGAACAAGCCATCGAGCATAGTGATATCGCGAAGGATATTCATACGCGCTTTTTCAAGTTCGCCAGTGATCCGTTCAATCTGAACCGAAAGTTTTTCATAGCGTTGAATAAAACTTCTCGCGGCGCTAAAGATCTTACCGATTACAGGAATTTTTGAGAGCGCACCGCCACTTTGGAGGCTATCTACATCGAGATCTTTCACTGTCGTCAAGAGTGACGAAAGTGCCGTTCCTACAAATCCCGCATCTTTGTTTACGATTTCCGCCAGAATTGATTCTGAAAATTCGGCGATTCCTGACTGGGCCGACAATCCATAGGTTGTGACCGATTGAGAATCGGTGAGTGCCACGGAGTTTCTAATGGTTGAGATGCGTTCCTGTTCAGTGGCAGATAAATCCGTAAGTACAATCGCAGGTACGAGTTTGCTTGATTCCATGTATTTCTCCGTTGATAGTTAATTGTTTTTCAGGGAGCCTAAAAGATTGTTTAAAATATGCGGTGCCGGAAGCGGAATGACTTTGCTTATTGAAGGCGCTATGCCGATAACGCGCCCATTCACTTCACTGGCGGCCGTGGTTGCCACAAGATCAGTGCGGAACCCATGGCGTTCCCAGGCGATTTTTTGAATTTCAGGATCTTTGAGCGCTTTCATGAGTTTTTCTGCTTTGGGTGTAAGGGCGATAAATGGGTGAGCACTCCAGACCGTTGGTTCAGGGTACAATAAACGTACTTTCTCTTTTACCACAGGCCATTGATCCGGGTGTGCTAATGAATATTCGATAATTTGGTTTTCATAACCGGCGATGATTGGTTTTGCGCCCACTCCCGTGCTGAGGTACTGGTTGAAAAGATCGCTGGAAGAACTTTCCATGAACCCGAGACCATCGAAATACTGCTTTACTGCTGGGGTCACTTCGGCGAGAGTTGAATCATTCAGTTGATCTCCTGCCAAAAGCGCGGCGATCAAACCGGCAAAGAGTGATCCTGAATTGGATCGATTCGGGTCGGTACTGATAAGACTCACACGCCCATAGAGTTCTGAAACACCGAGATCACTCCACTTTTTGCCATCCACAACCGCTTGGATCAAACCGGTGAGATCAGTGATATACCAGACGCCATTACGTTCTTGAGCATATTTTTGGGCCACTAGCGCTTTGGTCACCAAATCCCAACTGAACAGTACTAGCGGCGAAGAGAAAATTTGGTCAGTTTTAAATGAAACTCCCGCGTGCCGTTCTTTGAAAATTTCAAGAGCGACCTGCGAAGAGGGCCACAAAAAATCTTTGCCTTTTGGATCGCCTTGAACGAGTTCGATTGAGCCCTCTTTGCGCGCATCCACAATCAATCCATAACGATTGCGAAGAATTTTTACAATCAGCGAGTCTTCGAGAAACTGACTTTTTTCTCCACCGATCATCCCTGAAACGGTTTCAGCAGGAAGAATCGACTGTTTCATTTTGAACATGATTCCGGCGACAATGCATATAAGTAGTACTAATAGACCAAGTAATGTTCGCTTCATCGGTTAAAGCTCTCCGTTTTTAAAGTTGATTCAAGAAGTTTAATTTCAGTGTCAAGGCTGAACATATCATCGGTGAGCAAGTGAGCTCGCTGTTTTTCAAAGGCATCCACCACCGAATCGAGAAGCGATTCAACCTTGTATAACGCCTCTGTAATGGCGGGAGTTTTGATTCCCTTACTGCTGATTTCTTGATACTGTTGCAAAATTTGAACAGTGGCATCTAAATAATAGTTGAGAAATTGCCGCGCCCGTTTTACCTCGGTCGGTTCATCCTGCAGATCTGCGATTATCCCTTCGGCTGTTTTAGCTAATTGTTGCGCTTTCGTGCGAACCTCTACTCGTTCGATACCTTTTGCCAGTTCACCAAGGCGAACCACTTTTCTGCCCGCGGTGGCGATCGCTTCTTTGAGCGCTTCGTGATCAACCCCTTCGACAGAAATGGCCAGTGACCGACGCGGTGCCATAAGAATTCCTGCCACAAATCCGCCGCCACAAGCAAAAAGTGCAATGGGAATAGAGGTGTTAAAGAACAATAAAAAGACTAAGAATAGCGCTCCACCGAGAAGCCCGCCAAGTAGTGGGGCCATTAATTATACCCCTTTACCTTTCGGAATGCACCAACCAAATCGTCCTGACCTTTGAAAACCGCTGCACGGCTCATGGTGGCGATTTCATCCAATTGATCCTGAGATGCATCGCCAAAGGAGATTGAAAAAATGGGGATATCGCGATTTACTTTTCCCAAGGCCAACCGAAGTGCATCTTGGTTTGCGCCCGTGTTGGATTCTCCGTCTGTCATGAGCACGACTGCGGGAATGTACTCGGTTTCAGAATAACTTTCGATAATCGATAGAGCCTGTATTGCCGGGGAGTAAATGTCCGTGCCTCCGCTTGGTTCAAGAGATTCGACAAAACGGTTCAGTTCTGCCATGGCCGAATCGCTGTTCCCTTCGACAATTTTGTACGGCTGAAGTTCATTTGAAAAGGGAATGATAACAGTAATATCACGGTATCCCGGTTGAATCAAATGTTCTTTTGAACGCTGTGCATCGAGAAGGAGATTCATCGCTTCTTTTAACTGCGCACTTCCGGTTCCCTCCATACTTCCAGAAAAATCAAGACAGAAAACGGTGAGAGACGGTTTGCGCAGTCGCGTTTGGTAGAGATTGAGCGCTTCCAGAATTTGCGCTGCCGCAGGGAGTGGGACGGGGGCTAAAATGCGATTTGCACTTATTCCCCATGCCGTATCGACAGAACTCATAAATTCAGTCGATGCCGAAGCTCCAAGACCTGTGCGACGACCTTGTGCGGCAATTCGCTTTTGAATTGGCGTAGAAAGGAGCCATTCTTGCAGTTCGTTGAACAGTTCTCGCTTTTTTTCATCCTGTGTCAAAGATCCCAGAGGAGAGTCGGAAATGGAGAGTCCATCCCTTGGATAGACGATATACAACGGCTCTTCACCGCGACCGATTCGCACGTGATTCGTTTCGATTATGAGTGATTCGTAGTTGACCATGGCGTCGTAATCACCTTTCAAAAATAGCTCTTTCAACCAACCGGAACTTCCGGAAGAACGATTTATCCCCGAAAGAAGAGCGGTCATGCGGTTCAGCAACACTGTGTCCTGCAGTTGTTCTTGTGAAAGGGTCTGCGGATTTTCTGCAAAGGCAGAAAGAAATCCGAGATACGCCATGGCACCGGAGTTCGATTGGGTTGCAGAAGTCATGGTAAATCTGAGGTCACCGCGTTGCACCGCCGCAAGAATTTCTGCGACAGTTACATCGCGGCCGACAAATCCCAACTTTTGAGCAAGGCTTTTTTTGATCCCAAACACCACCGGTGAGGTCATAATTGATTTGGATTGAGAGACTCGCTTGTGAGCATCCCCCAGCGCCAACCACATCGAAGCGGCTGGCCAGATTGCATCGTATTCTGAAAGGGAATCATTTTGAAGGCGCCTCATTATGTCAACGGATCCCATTGTTTTCAGTTCAATCGAGGCACCGTGCGTGCGCCCGAACTCTTCTAAGAGTGGTTTGAGCGATTCGTTTTCGGAACCAGAAAGAATTGTAAGTGACTCTTTTTTACAGCCTACGGTAAGCAAAAACAAGATAGTTATGAGTATTCTGAACATTATAAAACTCCTTGTTGGTATCATTGAAAATGGAGATCGTTTATCTATAAACTATATCGTAGACATGCTATTACGGCGTGTTAGAATTGTGTTAGGAAGACAGGCAACAATCACTCATTATGAGTAGAATAATAAAAAGGATTAACCGATTGGCTGTACCATTTCAAACACTCATCCACAGAGAACCGAATGGAAACTGACCGATCCTTCATGAACCCCGTCGAATCGAGAACGTATATCGCCGTGGGAATCCTGAAATATGTAGATGGGTCCTTAAAGAGTTTCGTTCAGTGATTGTAATGAAAATTGAGTCCATTTTAAACCTACACTGATTTGAGTCCATACGGATGGGGTAATTCAAAATAATCCAGTCGAATTGTTGACATGAATGAATAAGAGCTACACCATTGATGGGCTACTCTATATCTAAGGTTTAATTTTCCAATTTGGGACAACCTCACAGTCTCGCCGAACGCCCCGCGCGGGTTAGATCGTATATTTGCGTTTCTACAAAACGGTTGAGGAGAGTCAATGAAAGTTATTCACAGTTCAGATTGGCATTTGGGAAGATCGCTCTATCAGCGGAAACGGTATGAAGAATTTGAATTATTTTTGGCGTGGCTCTTGGAAACTCTTATCAATGAGCAGGCCGATGTTCTCATTGTAGCCGGCGATATTTTTGACACCGGCACGCCGAGCAATCGCGCTCAGGAACTCTACTATCGCTTTCTTCGCGACGTTTCTAAAACCCCCTGTCGCCATGTGGTTCTTGTGGCGGGGAATCACGATTCACCCTCGTTTCTGGATGCTCCCAAAACAGTACTGAAAGCACTTGATGTCCACGTGATCGGCACTGCGCGAGATAATCCCGCCGACGAAGTGGTTGTTCTTTATGGCCAATCAGGTCATCCGGAAGTGATCATTTGCGCTGTTCCTTATCTGCGCGATCGGGACATTCGTACGGTTGAAGCGGGGGAATCTCTCGAAGAGAAAAATCGCCGTATGATCGACGGGGTGAAAAGTCACTACGACGCAGTGTGCGCCACAGCTGTGGCGATGAAAACAGCCTTTGAAAACGAGGGGAGTGGTTCTGTTCCGATTATCGGCACGGGTCATCTTTTTGCCGCCGGTGGTCAGACCGTTGATGGCGACGGCGTGCGCGAACTCTACGTGGGATCGCTGGCACACGTGGGGTGCGATCTGTTCCCTCCATCGATGGAGTATCTTGCACTGGGTCACCTTCACGTACCACAAATCGTGGGTGGAAAGGATCATATACGCTACAGCGGATCGCCGATTCCCATGGGATTTGGAGAAGCACATCAGCAGAAATTGCTCTGTGCCATATCGTTTGAATCGGGCAATCGGACTATTCGGGAGATTGCGATACCGCTCTTTCAACGGTTGGAACGGATCAGTGGCGACCTTGAAAAAATCACCGAAACCTTGACGAATCTGGTCGCCAAGGGAGAATCCATTTGGGTGGAAATTGAGTATCGCGGTACAGAAGTGGTTCCTCATCTGCGCGAATTGGTCGATGGAATTGTCGAAAATAGTTCTGTGGAGGTTCTTCGCTTGGGCAATCGCCGAACCTACGACCGAGGATTGACGAAATCAAAAGATGATACAAATCTCGAAGATCTGGAACCGATGGATGTATTCCTTCGGTGCTGCGGTGAACTCAAAATCGAACAGGCGCAACAGGATGAACTCAAAACGGTCTACGCAGAACTTTTGCGGTCGGTGATGGAACAGGATCTCATGGCGCAGTAGGGTTCGCTTTCACTTTGCTACCTGCGCCCCCGCGTCAGAGATTTTCATTGAGCCGGTCATTTTGAAGAGTAATAGGGATGTATGATACTTCACATGTTCACAAGAAATTACAAGGAAACAGCATGAAAATACAGGAATTGCGCCTCAGAAATCTCAATTCGCTCTACGGTGATTGGGTGATCGACTTTACCGATCCTCATTACATTTCAAATGGGATTTTTGCGCTCACTGGACCAACCGGCGCGGGAAAATCAACTATTCTCGACGCGATCTGCTTGGCTCTCTACGGACGAACCCCGCGACTGGGAAATATCACTCAGTCTACCAACGAAATCATGTCTCGCCAAAGTGGTGAATGCATGGCCGAAGTGGTGTTTGAATCGACGGAAGGGAAATTTCGCTGTAGTTGGAGCCAGGGAAAAGCGCGCAAACGCCCCGACGGGGCACTGCAGAGCCCGCGCCACGAAATTTCCGATGCGGTCACGGGAAAGATTATCGAAGAGAAAAAGAGTCTCGTGGGAAAGGTGATCGAAGAGAAAACGGGGATGGATTTTGAACGGTTCACTCGATCAATTCTGCTCGCTCAAGGTGGATTTGATTCGTTTCTCAAGGCGGATGTGGAGAACAAATCGCGTATTCTCGAACAGATCACCGGTACGTCGATATACTCGACTATTTCAAAAAAGTGTCACGAACGTCAACGCGACGAACGAGAAAAACTCACCCTTCTGGAAGCGCAATTTTCGGGAATCACCGTCCTGACCGAAGCGGACGAAATGGTTTTGGTTGACCAGTTGGTACAGAAACGGGAAACGGTTTCCGCGGTTTCCACATCGTTGGAACAGTTGCAGGCGTCGATTCGCTGGGTGCAGACAATTGCCGGAATCGAACGGGAAATGGTTGCGATCGAACAAGAGTTTACGGTTCTCGAATCGGAAAAAATGAGTTTTGCAGATCAAAAAATCGCATTGGATCGGGCGCAACAGGCGGTTCAGCTCGAACCGCTCTTTGTGGAACTCTCTAATAAAAGAACGCTTCTCGGCGATACGGCTCGTTCTCTCGAATCGTATCAGAGTGAACTGGTTACTATCTCTTCACAGTTCGTATTAGCAGAGGATCGGCTCAACTGTGCCGTGACGGAATCGAACGACGCTAAGAGTGCGCGATCGGTTCAGCTTCCTGTGATCCAAAAAGTGCGCGAATTGGACAGCGAACTTATTGTTCAGCGCGATCGGTGGCGAGAGATCGACACGGAACTGAAAGCTTTGGAGCAGCAAGAGGTTCAGGCTTCAGCGGATCGCCACTCATTGCGACAGCACGCAGATACTATCGATGGTTCACTGCGGGAACTGGTTCGCTATCGCACTGAAATGAAACAGGATGAACAGCTGGTGTCTCAATTGTCAGCCATCGAACAGAAAATGAATCACTGCGAAGAACTCTTTGATTCACTCAATTGCAAAGAACAAGAGTTGGTTGAAAAACAGAGTGCTCTCGATGAAAAGCGCCTTGCGCGAGAATCGCAGTTCACCGCAATTGGAGCCTTGCGCGAATCAGTTTCGGCGATGTCGGTTCAGGTTGAATCTCAGCGATCAGAATTGGCGCAAACACTGGCGGGGAAAAGCGTTCGCGAATACAGCGATCGGGTCCAAATGCTCCTGCGGGAAAAAGTACTACTCGCACGGATCGCCTCGCTCGAAGAGGAACGCCAGCGATTGGTTGATGGTGCGCCGTGTCCACTGTGCGGATCAAATCACCACCCGTTCGCCGAAGGAAATATCCCCTCTGTCGATGCGGTAGATCAGGAAGTCGTTACATTAAATGCGGTTATCGATCGAGCAGAACAGATTGAAAAGATGATTCTTCAACTGACCACCGAACTGGCGCGTCGATCAGAACTGGTCAACCGCGCCGGAAACGAGCTGGTTATTGTTGAAAATACCATCGTATCGTTGGAACAGCAGATTGCCGAATTTGTCCAAGCCGTGGCAACTGAAAAGGTTCGCGCTTACGAAGTTCGCACTAATCTCGTGGCACTGTTAGCTCCCTTTGGTGTTGGCGAACCGCATCGGTCGGTGATTCCTCAGCTTCAAAGCCGACTCGAACAGTGGAACCGTTCAATCGCTGAAATTGATCGATTGCAGAAAGAGATGGATCGCTTGGACAGTGAACAGAAACGGTGCGACGCGGTTATTGCTACTTGTGCGCCTCAGATCGCCACCAAAAAGATCGAACGGGAAGATCAAGCCAATCGCGGTCGACTCTTGAAAAAAGAGAGAGAAGATATGTTTGGCACTGAAAATCCCGCCGAAATCGAACTGAAACTTGAAAAGGCGGTGGAAATTGCGGACAGATCGGTGTCGTTGGCGCAGGAAGAGTATCGCGTACGCTCATCGACAAAAGAACGGATTTCCGCTGATATTCTTCGCTGTTCCGATCTGATTGCCAAGGAGTCGCCGGAACGGGAAAAACTCGAAAGTGAGTTTCTTCAGGAGTTGTATCGCGCGAGTTTTATCGATGAAAGGGCCTTTGTTCGGGCTCGTATGACAATTCAGGATCGGGAATTTCTGATGCAACGCTCACAGGATTTAATTCGTCGTGAAACCGAGTTGTCCACTCGGCGTGATGATCGGCGAAGTCGCCACACCGGTGAAACGGCAAAGGCACTCACGGAACTTTCTGAAACAGAATTGGCCGTTCTTGTTGAAGAAAAGAAAGCGATCTACGATCAGGTTCAGCAGGAAACCGCATTGTTAGAGTTGACCATTCGCGATGGTGTTCAGGCCAGGGAATTGAGAAAAAAGGCCAGTGAATCGATTGAACGTCAGCGAATCGAGTTTCTTCGCTGGAGTAAGTTGAACGAATTGATCGGATCGGCAGATGGGAAAAAGTTCCGCACTTACGCCCAGGGATTGACCTTCGAACTGATGGTCGCTCACGCCAACAATGAACTGGAAAAGATGAGTGATCGCTATATTTTGACGTTAGACAAACACCAACCGCTCGAACTGAACGTGATTGACACGTACCAAGCCGGGGAAGAGCGTTCTGTGAAAAATCTTTCCGGTGGTGAGTGTTTTATCGTCAGTCTAACTCTTGCTCTCGGACTTTCCAAGATGGCGAGCCGTCGAGTGCGTGTAGATTCCCTTTTCCTCGATGAAGGGTTCGGGACGCTCGATGAAGATTCGCTCGAAACGGCTCTTGAAACACTAAGTTCTCTCAACGAAGCAGGCAAACTTATAGGAGTGATTTCTCACGTATCCGCCTTGAAGGAACGAATTTCCACACAGATTCAGGTCGTGCCGATTTCCGGAGGAAAAAGTGCTCTCGTCGGCCCGGGATGTTCGCGCGGAGAGTAGCGCTCATGAGAAGATCGAAAAAAGTGTCACTTTGAAGTGGATTCATCGAGTATATTGAATGAGTTACGATCAAATGGAGAGTAGAAATGAACATGATAGCAATTTCTTTCGAGACTGCAGTGAAGACAGTGGTGAAACGCCGTTGGCTATCACTATGTATGCTCGATGGAGAGGCTCTATGTAGTTCGCGATAATCTGTTCATCCAGATCGTTAGAATTCAAGGCTGCCTCAAAAGTGAGGTAGCCTTTTTTGTTTTAGCCCATGAGGAGGGCCTATGATACACGCCAGTTCCCGCAAAGGGATTATGATGATTCTGATGTCAAATTTTGCATTCACCGGTATGGTGATTTTCCTTCGACTCGCCGCTGTTGAAAATGTAGCTCTATCGGCACTTATCCGCTTTTTCGTGGGGATTCTCGTGATTGTAAGCATGGCGTTTACCGGGGGGATTGTTCTGCGATTCAATGACCGAAAGGGGCTGATTATTCGCGGTTTACTCGGCGGTTCTGCCATCGGCTTGGGATTTTTAGGGATTTATCAACTTGGCTTGATCCAGGGAACCGTTTTGATGAATACGTTTCCCGTTTTCGCAGTTATTTTCAGTATGATCCATCTCGGTGAACGGCCGGGCGTGAGAAAACTGATCACTGTTGTAATCGCTTTCGTGGGAATTGTGTTGACCATTGTAGGCAAGGGTGATAGTCTCATCGAATTTCAACTGAACGGCTACTCACTGCTCGCGTTGTTGGGAGGAGCGTTGGGAGGTGCTGCGGTAGTTCAGGTTAAAAAGATTTCGAAAACTGAAATGAGTGAAGCAATTTTTTTGGCCCAATGTCTCGGGGGAATATTTCTTATGGGAATTCCCGCTGTAACCATGCCGATCGCACTGCCTGTGGGGACGCTCCCGATTCTATTGCTCATGGGAATTTGTGCAACACTGGGGCAACTTCTTTTTACTCATGGTGTTCGCACTGTTTCAGTGGCAACTACTTCGGTCTTGACATTAACCGGTCCAGTATTGAGTGTTCTTGCGGGAAAGATTCTTTTTGGGGAGTTGTTAACGCCGATCATGGGTGGAGGAATTGTCATAACCATGGGATCGCTGCTTATAATATCGTTGCCTTCAAAACCTAAGGTTAACCTTAGTAATGAGTTGAGTAGTTAATAATTGTTGTCGTTTTAATGTCTACCTCCTGAGATTAACCTGTGATTTCAGGAGGTTTTTTAGTACTCCCAAAGGAGAAACGTGCCAATTTTGAGACTGTTTCTGTTCTGTTGAAAAAAAATGGGAAAAACCAGCTGTAGCGGTGTAGCTTTTGAATATGAAAAACGAATGTTAGAATCGGGAGAACTATATGGGGCAAGTACAGGAAAATCTAAAACATCATTTCACTGCACTGCTTGACGATCTTATTGTTCAAGACGATATTATGGAGATGAAATCCGATATTGAACGGATCGTCGATTCGCTGGAATCGTCCGTGGTAGCGCTTCGAGAAGAGTTTGCTAAGTCTCTTGGAACACTTACGGTGACAGTTACGGCGGAACTCGCTTCGCTGCGTTCTGATCTGAACAATATCCCCGCGACCACTGTGGTTGAGGATTCGAGTCGTTCTGTATCGATTGCAGAGTTGGATGCAAAGATCGAGGAGAAAGCGAATCTATTCAACACTGGATTTGGCCTTCTCGCTGAAAAAGTTGCTGAGAGTTTTCAGAAACAACGAAGTGAAAATGGTGCTATGATCAAGCTTCTCGCCGAACGAGTAGCTCAAGATGAACAACGCATTCTTGGATTCGAAGCGGAACAACGTCGGCTTGCACTATTGATCGAGGACCTTTCGAACAAGCAACTGGTTTCGATTCAGGAAAAATTTGATGAAGCAGCACTTGTGGATGATGCCTTTGAAAATTTCGAAGAGTTCGCTTCCAAAAGCACTATCGCTTTTACTCAAACGGTGGAAACGATTTCGGATGAAATCCTTTTAGACACGGCAAATACGCAGGAGTTTGAAATTGATCTATCCGGACTTGAGTTTACCACATCTGGGCATAATAGTTCTGACGATATCTACATCGATGCCTCGGGGCAGCATCTTTATAAACCGTAATTTGTGGTGAACTGTTCAAATGATTGGTATTCGGGGCTTTCGGTTTGAAAGCCCCGATGTTATTTTATCGCCGAAAAAGTTTTGCCAAGAGGAGAAGGTATGTCAATAGTTGCTGAATTTGCAGCGTCGCTGCACGAAGAATTCCCTGCGAAATCAGAAACGCCGATTCCCGCTCTCTACCGAGGAAGATTAGAAAAGATTCGCGATGTTCAGGTCGTTATTTTTGATGTGTACGGAACCCTGATAAACTATTGGGATGATTCCTTTTCTGATGCAGACAAGAAAAAAGAGTCACTGTTGAGTGCATTTTTAAAAACTGCCGACCGCTTTGGATTTACAAAAACGCTCGCTATTATTGACAGTGAAAAACCTGTTCAAGAGACGTTGTACGACTTTTATCACGGCTTGATTGTGATGAAGCACGAACAGTCTATTGGCGAAGGAAAATCGTTTCCCGAGGTTAAGATCGAAGAGGTGTGGGACATTATTCTCTCAATTCTCATTCGCAACGGCTACGAACTCGCCGTAAATCAAGTGGGCGAGACGCGCAGTGAGTTTGCGCGGGTTATTGCCTATTTCTATAACTTTCATTCGCTGAAACGTGGCTTTTTCACACACGTTGTTCCCGCTCTGAAAGCACTGAAAGCACAAAATATAAAACTGGGAATATTATCAAATGCACAGTTTTATACGCCTATTGATTTAACACTGTTTCTGCGCGATCAAGATGAAGAGTTGGTCGATTTTCTTGAACTATTTGAATCTGATTTGCTGTTTTTTTCATATGAAAACGGCGTGGCAAAACCGAATCGCATGCTCTATGAAAAACTGTTTGACGCACTTTACGAGTTGAACGTACTTCCTTCGGAGGCTTTATTTGTGGGTAATGACCTCGCTGCGGATATCAAAGCGGCGTCGGAAATCGGTATGAAAACGGCGCTCTTTGCGGGGAATCGCGGTTCAACATTTATGCATGATCTTGAAAATAAGGTGTTTCCGGATATCGTGTTCACTTCCTATGAAGAGCTAAATTCAAAGGTTACTTTTTACAGTGACCTAAACGCATAACGATCATTACTATTGGGGGCATTTGTGACTGACGAAAAAGAGAATTATTTCAGCGTTTTGGGCGAAGTCGCTATTTTTGCAGCCATTGAGCAGGAAAAGTTAGTTGCACTTTACGAAAGCTGTGAAATTCGGCACATGGAGAGTGGTGAAATGCTTATTCGCGAAGGTACTGTTGCGGAGGAGATTTATATCATTCTCGAAGGTGAAGTTGCAATTTTGCTGCACCGAAATGAACGTCTTGTTGAAGTGGCGCGAATTGGTGTTGGCAGTTGCCTCGGAGAGACATCTGTGATTGGAATTCAACATCGCACAGCCGACGTGCAAGCGACGAAAAATTCTATTTTCCTTGTTTTGACCCGTGTTCGCCTGATGAAACTGTTTACTGATGATCTGCAACTCTTTGCTATTTTAGTACTTAATATTGCCCGAGAACTGGCTCGCCGTCTCAAGGACACTGATCACTATATCGAAATTGAGCGCTCACTCTGATTGACAAAGGTGTGGCATTTTTACGTTTTATCGGCAGAGCTTGGTTTGTCGGAGTATTATATCTGCTGGCGATGGCCGGGTATCTCTTCTATTTTTTATTATTAGCTGTGAGGACTATAGAGATGAAATTAAACGGGAAACAATTTTCACTTTTCATACTGATTTCGCTCACTGTTGCAATGGGATTTTTGGCGTGGGCATTCACTGCTCCGGAACATATGCGTGGAAAATCAGTAGTGTTTCGACTTGAGCGCGGCGAATCTTTGAAATCAGTCAGTGCGCGACTCGCCGATGCGAAAATTGTACCCAGTGCTCCGCTCTTCTATTTTTATATGAGACTCACCCGAAAAAGTGGAAAAATAAAATCGGGCCAATACCGTCTTCCTGTTAGAGCGGGGATTATCTACACCGCGCAACAACTTCTCGACCCTTCTGCGGGAGATGTGATTGTTCAAGTTCGCGAAGGTTTGACGATTTGGCAAACTGCAGGAGTTATCGCTCAGGAGTTAAGTATCGATTCCGCAAAATTTGTCGAACTTTGCGGAGATAGTGCCTTTATTCATAGCCTTGGCTTTCCTGGTGATACATCTATTGAAGGATATCTTTATCCTGAAACCTATCATTTCCAATTTGATGCAGATGAAAAAATGGTAATCAAAAAAATGACATCCACATTTCACGAGGTTCATAAAGAGTTGCCAAAACAGGGGCGAGGTGCAGCGCTTTCACGCAATGAACTGGTCTCTTTGGCTGCAATCGTAGAAAAAGAGGCACAGGTTGCGTCTGAACGAGCGGTGATCTCTGCGGTGTTCCACAATCGTCTTGAACAGGGGATTCCTCTTGGTGCTGATCCAACAATACGCTACGCTCTCAAAAAGTTTTCCGGACCGATCTACAAATCAGAATTACAGAACAGATCTCCATATAATACTCGTATTCACAAGGGATTGACACCGGGGCCGATCTGTTCTCCCGGCAAAGCTGCGCTCGAAGCTGCGGTTAATCCCGCCGATTCTGAAGAACTCTTTTTTGTAGCGAAATGGGATGGTTCTGGAGAGCACTATTTCTCAAAAACGAATGCTGAACATGATAGCTTAAAAATGATGGTTCGCAATGCTAAAAAAGAGTTGAGCAACTGGTAATCCCTACTTTGTGTTCAAACTGAATAGAAATGTCCACGGGAACAGTAGATCTGTTCCCTTTTTGTGGTAAAACAGGTTTAGAAAAGCTATTTTAAACGCAGTAGAATCTTAGTTTTATAACTATTATTAATATTGAAACAAATTTTTTTTTGTATAAACAAGGAGAACGAATGTCGAAAATGACAACGGCTCAGAAATGCACACTTATCACTGGTATTGTTGCCGTCTTAGCTTCACAAGGTATCGCCGATGCAAAATTGGATGAATTTATCACCCAGAAAAAATTTGATGATGCTATCAACTATGTAAACACATCGCTCACCCCGCAGAACCGCACACTTAATGAGTGGATGCAGTTGGCTCAGTCGTATCAGGAAACAAAAAACGAAACAAAAGCTCTCGCGACCTTTATAATCGCCGGTCGCATGAACCCTACCGCTGGAGCTCCTTTGGCCGGTGCCGCTTCGATCTATTTCGATCAAGGAAATTTTGTTCAGGCTGAAGAGTTCGGAAAAAAAGCGTTTGAATTAACTCCCGATGCGAACGCGGCATGGCAATTTGCCCGCGCGTCAATCAAATTGGGGAAACCGGCGGAAGCAAAAGCGGCTCTTGAAAAAGTAATCGCCGCAGATCCGGCAAATGTATCAGCGAACAGTTCACTTGGTCAGATCTATTACGATGAAAAAGAGTACGCAAAAGCATCGACACTTCTTGAATTGGCCTACAAAAATGGCGCATCAAAAGAACTCGCCTACAAAGTAGCACTTTCATATCGCAGTAGCGGAAAAAATGACAAGGCAAAAGAGTTTTACGATCTCGCAGTTGCTGGCGATTCAAAACTCTACACCGCCATGGTTGAATTAGCCGACCTCTCTTTCGAAGAGAACAACTTTGCTCGTTCATTTACTGAATATGGCCGCGCGAAAGCAGGAGTCGCTCTCACTGCAACTCAGACCTATCGCTATGCTGTTTCCGCAGAAAAAGAGTCGAAAAGTGAAACTGAAAAACTGTATCGCGATGCGGTCACAGCATTTGTTGCCGATAAAAGCGCGCCAGCTCTAGCTGCACGACTCTATGTTGCAGATAAAGATCATGCGAAAAAAGCGATTTCAGCAATTGATCACTACAATTTCTATCTTGCATCTAAGGGTACAGAAGCGGCAAGTTCGCCGATTTGGTTCCGCCTCGCTGAAATGCAAGTTGCTCAGAAACAGAATGACGCCGCAATAGTATCACTCGAAAAAAGCATCGCCCTCGACAAAAAGAACGCCGGTTCATATGCTTTGCTTGCAGAAATCTACTCTGCCATGGGAAATACGGCAAAGTCTGAATCGACACTTGAAGGATTGATTTCTCAGAACCAAAGCGATCCGACGGTCTATCTCAAACTTGGCGACTACAAGCTCGCGAAAAAAGAGTATGTTTCAGCCTTGGCCAATTTTGAAAAAAGTGCATCCCTCAGCAGCACTCCTGAAGCTGCTCACGGCATCGCTCTCTCTGCGGCGCCCCAGAAACTGTGGGTGAAAGTAATCCCTGCAGCAAAACAGGCGCTGGCAGCTAAGGATGATCTCGTTGTTCGCAAAGCACTTGTGGAAGCATTAGTGGCAACCGACGCTTCGATGGAGGCAATTCCTGAAGTGGCGAAAGTTCTAGAAAAAGAGCCTAAGAATATCAGCTACTGGAAAATGCAGTATGGCTTGAGCGAAAAAGTAAGCGATCAGAAATTGGGACTTGCAGCTGATTCAGCACTGATCACTCTCGAACCGGGAAACATTGATTCGCGCAAACGATACAGCGCATGGCTTCTGTCTCAGAAAAAAACTGCCACTGCGTTCCCGATTGTGGTTGAATTGACGAAGTTGGAAGCTACCAAGGCTGATCATTGGAAAACAGCATCTGCGCTCGCGGTTGAACTGGATAAGAAAACAGAAGCGATCCTTTTCCTCGAAGGCTATCTCAAGTTAAACACCACAGATCTCGCTTCGGTTATTCGTCTTGGTGAAATGTATTACGGAGCACAGCGTTTTGATGAAGCGCTCGCAATGTATCGCAAGGCACTTTCAATCAATGCAATGCCCGAAGGTTTCCCCTACGATCATTACGCAGAAATTGTGATTAAAAAAGGTCAGACTGATGAAGTAATCAAGGCCTTGACTGGTCTAGTCTCCACCGGAAAAGCAGATGTTGGAACTTTTACAACTCTTGGTATGCTCTACAAAAACAAAAAAGAGTTTGCCAAAGCGATTCCGATGTATGAAAAAGCTCTTTCAATCAATCCTGCAGATCTCGCTTCGAGTGTGGCAATCGGTGAGTGTCAGCTTGCATCTGGCAACGCTCAGAGTGCGATCGTCTCTTTTGAACAGGCTCAGATGATGAATCCCGATTCGGTAATCGTTTATGCCAAATTAGGCGATGCGTACTCGGCGAGTGGCGACAAAGCAACTGCTGCGAAAAATTATCGTTCATACATCGAAAAAGGTGGAAAGAACAGTGATATTGCGTTTAACGTGGGTATGTCCGCTATCAATTCTAAGGATAACAAATTAGCTGAACAGGCACTTGCACTTGTAAAAGCGCCAAAGTCGGAAACATTTGACTATCTTTACGCCTATTCTAACGTTCTGTTTGCTGTTGAAAAATGGGCTGACGCTTCTGCAATGTACGAAAAGACCAAAACAAAAGGTCCTTCCATTGACAAGCTGAAAACGATACTCTTTAATATCGCTGTGTGTGCGGAAAAACAGGGGAAAACAGCTGTGGCAATCCGACTTTACGATGAGTACGTTGTGACAAACAAGTGGCCAAGTCGCGAAGCTGATTTCAAACGTGCATTCCTCCGCGAATCATCTGCTCCTGCAGCGGCGAAAACACAGTATCGCGCCAACATTGTAACCTATGCCGATGATATGCGCAATCACCTTCAGTTAGGGAAAATGCTTACCTCGAGCGCCGTTCCTGCTGATCTGAAAGAGGGCGCGACACTTCTCGAAAAAGTTCTCACTAAAGCGGGTGCTTCAAATGCAGAACTTCTTCTTACTGTCGCGGAAGCGTACGGTAAAGCAAAAATGCCAGAGAAAGAGTTGGAAGCATATAAAAAGTATACTGTTGTAAAAGCTGATGATGCCAATGCATGGGTTCGCATTGGTGATCTCTACTCTTCAAAGGGAAAGCACAGCGATGCCGTGCTTAGTTATGAATCTGCTGCTGCGCTTGATCCTAAGCGAGTTGATATTATGATCAAGACCGGAAAAGCATACGTTCGCCTTCAGCAGTGGAACAATGCAATTCCCGTGTTGAAACAGGCGGGCGCAGCTCAACCTGAAAATCTCGATGTCATCAAACTTCTTGTGGATGCTTATGCGCAGTCGGGTAAGAAAGAAGAAGCACGTCAACTTTTGAAAAAGCTCGTTGCTGAAGGTGATCCGAAATATCTTGCTATGTATGTAGGATTCCTCATGGAAGAGAAAAACTACAACGAGGCAGAAAAGATTATTGACGATATGCTTGCGGCATTTGCTGAAGATCCTGCGGCACTTCTTATGAAGGGGCAGATTCTTCGCTCTAAGGGGGATCTCGAGGGTGCGTTGGAACATTTTAAAACGTCATCAGAGTTAGATCTTTACAATGCTGAAGCTCACTTTGAAATGGGTGAGACCTACTATGCCATGACTGGTGCGAAAAAACGATTCGCACTGAAATCGTATGACAAAGCAATTCAGTTGAATCCCGAACATGGAAAAGCGTGGTTTGGAAAAGCGACTGCATCGAAACTCTTTAAGCTCGATGTTGATTATAAAGATGCTATTACCAAAGCTGCAAAACTGCTTCCTGACAATGCAACAGTTCAGGCTGAAGCAAAAGCGGCAGGTGTCATTTAGTTAAACAGGTTTGGCTCAAATGGTAAACGGAAGGCCTTGTGGTCTTCCGTTTATTGTATTCTCCATAATGCGGTACCGAAAACATCGCCGCTTCATCAATCTGCTATGAATCGAGATTCCATTTTTTAATCCACCGCCACAAGGTCGACCGATCAACGCCGAGAATCCGCGATGCTTCGCTTTTGTTGTAGCGACACTGTTCCAGTACGGAAATGAGCTGTTCCTTGGTCATATCGCGCCGAGGATCGCGAATTGAAGTTTCGAATGGCGATGGGTTTGCAAAGTGGGGAATTGCTGCTCGCATATGATACTCATTTTTGCGCACTTCTAACGGAAGGTTGAATATATCAATCATCGTGCCTTGACAGGTAACAAAGGCGTGTTCGATCGCATTTTCCAGCTCGCGGACATTTCCGGGCCAGTTGTAATCCATGAGTGTAAGAAGTGCATCGGTACTGATGGATACAATCTCTTTGTTCGTTATTTTTCGGTACTTACTGATAAAGTGTTCGGTTAAAATTGCCACATCTTCTTTGCGCGATCGCAGTGAAGGCAGTTCGATTGGGAACACATTAAGTCGATAGTAAAGATCTTCGCGAAATTCACCGCTCTGTATCAATTGGCGAAGGTTCTTGTTTGTTGCGGTGATTATCCGAACATTTGCTCGGCGCGTGATTGAATCACCCACCCGCTCATACTCTTTTTCCTGAAGAAATCGCAGGAGCTTAACCTGAATTAGAGGTGAAATATCACCAATTTCATCGAGGAAAAGCGTTCCTTTCTCTGCGAGTTCGATACGGCCAATCTTATCCTTGATCGCGCCGGTAAACGATCCTTTCACGTGGCCAAAGAGTTCGCTTTCGAGAAGGTTTTCTGGAAGTGCAGAACAGTTAACGGCGACAAAGGGCCCGTTTTTCCGATCACTCATTTCATGAATTGCTTTTGCCGTTAATTCCTTACCGGTTCCCGATTCACCGTGAACATAGGTATTTGCATTTGATCCTGCGGCAAACCGTATCTGCTCGAAGACCACTTCCATGGCGTGACTTTTTGCAATAATACGCGGAATGCCACCCTGTTTTTCCAGCGCTTCTTTGAGTGCCTGCACGCGATTTTCTGTTTCGCGAAGGTGTGAAATGTCTTGAAATGTTTCAACGGCTCCCATGATTTTTGTGCCAATTTTGACAACGCGGCCATTTTTAATCACCGGGATTTGCGTGCCGTCTTTTTTCTGAAGTGAACACTCTACCTGATTAATGCTTCCTTCGCGAAAAAGCGCCGTATCCGCTTCTGAAGCACAGCGTAGTAGTTCTGAACCACTCATGCCGAGTAACTCTTCTCGTTCATACCCGAAAAGAAGAGTCGCGCTGCGATTCACATAGCGAACTACTTGATTAGTGTCAATAAACAGAACTCCTTCCGCCATGGTTTCAATTACCATTTCGAGACACTCTGGCGATAAATCACTGTTGTCACCAAAACATTGCATCATATCCTCCTGTTGTATACAACACCGTTGCAACACTATTGTGCAACAATAATTCTTTTATTTCCATGAAAAACTGTAACTATATTAGTAGACAGAACAACTATCATGCCGTACTTATTGTTGGCACAGATAATGCTTTTTAAATAGAAAATAATCGTTTGTGTAACAAATTCAAGGAGAAACACAATGGCTGCAGAAATTACTGATGCAAAATTCGAATCAGAAGTACTCAATTCAGATACTCCCGTTTTGGTAGACTTTTGGGCTCCCTGGTGTGGGCCTTGTCGTATGCTTGGGCCAATCATCGAAGGTCTTGCTGGCGAAGTTGAGGGCAAAGCGAAAGTCTTTAAAATGAATGTAGACGAAAATCCTGCAACTGCGGGCAAATTCGGCATTACGTCTATTCCAACAGTCATTGTATTTGAAGGTGGAAAAGTTAAAGAGCAGATGGTTGGGGTTCAGCCTAAACCGAAGTATATCGCCGCTCTCGGTCTTTAATTGATTTATCATGTGAAGGCTGGGTTTTCAGCCTTCTTTTTTACGATAAAAGTTGCTAGTGTCAATAAGTTGTACTAGCAATAATAGTTGAATGTTTAATCAAAAAGCGATATAGTCAAGGTAAAGAATTTTTCAAAGGATGGTATATATGGGTAAAAAAATTGTAATTGTTGGAGGAGTTGCTGGAGGTGCGAGTTTTGCAGCTCGTATGCGTCGCCTCGATGAATCTGCTGAAATTGTCATGTTTGAGCGGGGAGAGTTTATCTCTTTTGCAAATTGTGGTTTACCCTACTATATTGGCGGAGAAATCAAAGAACGTTCCCGTTTGATTCTTCAAACTCCTGAAAGTTTCAAAGGTGTCCAGGCTGTTGATGTTCGCATCCGAAGTGAAGTGACGAGTGTTGACACTGCACAGAAAAAAGTATACTACAAAGATGTATCTGGTAATCACGAGATGACCTATGACTATCTCCTTCTCGCGCCGGGAGCTGTCCCACTTCGCCCAAATATTCCAGGAATTGAGAGCAAGCGGATTTATACTCTTCGTTCGATTCCCGATATGGATAAAATTAAAGCTGAAGTTGTTCGCGATACGGTCAAAAAAGTCGTCGTCGTGGGCGGTGGTTTTATCGGTCTCGAAGTAGCTGAAAACATGCGTCATATCCACAAAGAAGTTACACTCGTAGAATTTGCAGATCAGGTTTTCGCTCCTGCTGACAAAGATATGTCTATGTACGCAGAACGAGAATTGATTCTCAACGGGGTGGATGTTATCACCTCAGCCGGTGCTTCTGAATTTATCGAAAATGCGAATTCTATGTTGGTTAAGCTTACCAATGGTCAAGAAATTCAGTGCGATATCGTTATTTTTGCAGCCGGTGTGCTTCCTGACACGGGATTCCTCAAAGGCTGTGGTGTACAACTTTCAGAACGTGGCGCAATTATCGTGAACGACCAGATGCAAACATCGGCAGAGTCTGTGTTTGCCGTGGGTGACGCTGTTCAGGTCACCGATTTTGTTACAGGGTCTCAGGTCATGATTCCACTTGCGGGTCCGGCAAACCGTCAGGGGCGTATTGCCGCTGACAACATTCACGGAGGAAACTCTTCGTACAAAAAAACTCAAGGCACATCGATCTGCAAAATTTTTAATCTCACCGCAGCCACCACAGGGATCAACGAAAAAACAGCCAAGCGCATGGGGATTTCCTATATAAAAACCTATGGACATTACTACAACCATGCCGGTTACTACCCAGGTGCCTCTATGATGAGCATCAAAACGCTTTTCTCGCCTGAAGATGGAAAAATCCTCGGTGCGCAGATCATGGGACAAGATGGTGTTGACCGTCGTATTGATGTGCTTGCCGTAGCTATTCGTCAAGGGATGGCCGTTCAGGATCTTATCGATCTCGAGCTGGCTTATGCGCCTCCTTTCGGAAACGCCAAGGATCCCGTGAACATGATTGGATTTACCGCAGAAAATATTCTCACGGGGAAAATGAAACAAATTTTCACGGAAGAGCTAGATTCTTCGTATGATCCTAAAACGATGCAACTCGTTGATGTTCGAACCGAAGAAGAGCAGATTGTCGGCTATCTCGACGGTGCGGTTCTTATGCCTCACAGCGAAATTCGTCGTCGCATGGATGAGCTTGATCGTTCGAAAGAGATTATCGTGTACTGTGGAGTTGCACAACGTGGCTATGTGGCTGCGCGCATACTCGAACAGAACGGATTCCGCGTTCGCAATCTCGCCGGTGGATTTAATACCTATTCAATGATCAATATGAAAAATGAAAATTCGCTGAAACGAATCCCCGGTGAAGTTTGTGCTGGTGGCGTTTGTGTTCGACCGGAAGGTTCACCAGTTATCGATGAACATCGTTCGTCACCATTGGATGTGGCGGCAATTCTCGATATTGATGCCTGTGGACTTCAGTGTCCCGGCCCAATTCTTAAACTGCGCGATGGAATGAACGAAGTCAAAAATGGCGAAGTGATCAAAGTGAGCAGTAATGATCCGGGCTTTGTGCACGACATTCCCGCGTGGTGTCGCAACACGGGAAACACCTTGCTTTCTGTTCGCTCTGAAGGGAAAATTCACATTGCCACTGTTCGCAAAGGAACAGAACAGGGTGCAGTTCTCACGGTGAACAACAAGAAAAAGACCATGGTTGTGTTCAGCAATGATTTTGATAAGATGATGGCCACTTTTATCATTGCCAACGGAGCCGCTTCTATGGGCGATGAAATCGTTCTGTTCTTTACGTTCTGGGGATTGAACATGCTTCGCAAAGATGCAAAAGTAAAAGTCCAGAAAAATCTCGTAGAAAAGATGTTCGGATTTATGATGCCTCGCGGCGCTCAACACACGGTGCTTTCAAAAATGCATATGGGTGGAATGGGCACCAAAATGATGCAGGGTATTATGAAAAAGAAGAATGTTATGTCCCTACCTGAATTAATGGCTGAAGCGCGCAAAAGTGGAATTCGCTTTGTTGCTTGTGCAATGAGTATGGATCTTATGGGGATCAAACCTGAAGAACTTATCGATGGTGTTGAATTTGGCGGTGTTGGAGCTTATCTCGGCGAAGCGGCAGATGCTTCGTATAATCTGTTTATCTAACAGTCTCTTCATTTGGAAATAAATGGGATTTTTTCGACTGAGAAGAGATCCCATTTATACTTAAACGGCTCTCAATGTTGCGGCCTTCTGAAGAATAAGTGGATTTGTTTTGAGTTTCACAGAAAGAAAAAGCTACCTCATTATGAGATAGCTTTTTGTGTTACAATGGAGTTCTCTGTTATGCAACTGAATTGAAATGGTCATCTCGAATCATGCGACGAATTGCTTCATCCATTTTTTGTTCAATTGGATAATCATTGGATCTGATTTTCGCTTTCAGCTCTTCAACCAATTCTATACGGATTTCAGGTGCAGTTGCAATGGCAAGAGCCAATTTTGCACGATCCGCTTTTTCTGTGTTTTCTGCAGAAAGCTCTACTTTATCTGCCTGTTTAGAAAAAGCACTTTTTGCAATTTCCGGTTTTTTCTCTGCTGCTTTATTTACACTGTAGAGGCGAGCAGCGTTTGCTGATGTTACTGTCCCGATAGCCATGTTCACCTCCCTGTGAATGTTAAACTTCGGTGTTTTGTCATTCTGAAATAAGGGCGTTTCCCTCCCTGGAATCTGAGAACCGTCCCTGGTATCAGCCCTTGTGTCTTACATTCAATATATCGGATTACTGGCAATAAGACTTTATACTTATTTACACAAATATGAATATAAATACCAACTTTTCACTACCCCGCTTGGCGACACGGTTCTTGGAATGGGCAGTTGGAGCAGAGTGCTGTGTAGTGAGTTTTTTCAAACTGATCGAACGATTTGGGTATATTCTGCTCAATATTCGTGCAGTAGGTGTACATCTGTTCCGTTTGAACGCGAACAGTTTCTGTAAATGATGTTAAATCACTATCTGATATCGTGAAAGAGAGTTCATCGAGTACTGGATACATGTAAATAATCCGAGGAATAATTTTACTGCGATCTATCGATGGATTGTTCAGCGAAGCTGCCAAGGCGTATCCGAGAAGTTGCGCGCGGTGCTTATCTTCCTGCTTTTTTCCACTTTTCCAGTCGAGAATGTGAACTTCATCGCCCACGGGGAAAAGAAAGTCCATTTTACAATAGGCCTTGAGTCCGCCAATTCGCGTTTCGCCAAAGCCGTCAGGTTCGATTACCCATGAATTAGATTCGGTGATTGCGGTGGAGAATATCCAATCGAAAAGCGGACTGCGGAGGAAGTTTTTCAGCGAAACCACAATTCGTTCTTTTGCCGCGTTGCGATCGATCTGTTCGGTGTAGCCGTAGTAGATTTCGATAAACTCCTTTGAATCGAAGTACTTATCGCACAGAGAGAGACCGAACTGAATAAATTTTTCTTCATTGATCGGGGAAGCACTCTTTTGAAACCGACGAAGTAGCTCTTCCACGACATGGTGAACCACATTGCCGATTTCCAGCGGAACCGAGGTCAGTTTTTTGAGTCGCAGCATCTGTTTGGGTGAAACACCTTGCGCGAATTTGGTGTAGTAGTTGTAGAAATAGTGGCGTCGGCACTGAGTAAACAGGTCGAAACGCGAGCTTGACCAACCAAGAATCATTGAGAATGGATATCGATCGAACTTGATTTTCATACGTCTCCCTCAAAGAGTTATTTTCCATGTAATTAAAATAGAAGAGGCTCTTGTGGAAAAAGAAGAAATTCAAGAAAAATTGAAAGAACTTTCGTCAGTTCTTAAAAAAGAGCTGAAAAAATTGCGGATAAAACGTGAAAAACAGCAAATCGAACTGGTTGAATCTTCAAGTTGGGAAATCTTTCGGCACTGGGCCGATACATTGCTCGCCCGTCGCGATGATATCCAACGGGGATCCCTGTCGGCAATTCTCGAAGAGGTTCACTCCGGAGAAATAGTAGAGATCGCGCTCAACCCAAAATGCAACGTCGATAAAAATGCCGAACTCTACTATAAAAAAGCGCGCCGCGGCCAACGTTCCGAAGAGATCTGTCGCGAAAAATGCGAAGAAACAGATGGCGAACTTGCGTCGGTTCAGGAGTTTATTGATCGATTAAATGACTTTACACAAAATGGAATTGACGGTCGTGAAAATGCGGCGATCGCCTTTGTGCTTGATGTCGAAAAAGGGGATTTCACCCCGAAAGCATCTTCTGGAAATGGCAGCAAGGGCAAACCGGAAAAGCCACTGCCTTTTCGACACTACGAGATCGAGGGATTTCATATTTATGCGGGGAAAACGTCCAGTGACAACGATGAACTCTCTGTGCGCTTTGCTAAACCCTCGGATATCTGGTTTCACGCGGTGGGGTATGCCGGATCTCACGTGATCATTCGCCGTCCCAACGGGGCACCTATGCCTCCGCAGAAAATTATCGATATCGCCGGCGGGATCGCGGTGTTCTTTTCTAAGGCGAAAAACTGCTCTTATGCGGAAGTGCACATGACTGAAGCGCGATTTGTGCGAAAACCGCGGAAAGCACCAGCTGGATTGGTCACGGCAGATCGATGTAAAACGTTGCGCATGTCACCGGTTGATCCTCAGAAATTGTTCAGGTAAAAGATGAAAAAAATAGAACTGATGGCTCCTGGTGGCGATCTCGACTCGATTCTCGCGGCGATTGTTGCTGGAGCTGACGCGGTGTATTGCGGTCTTGATCGATTCAATGCGCGGAATCGTGCGTCAAATATCACCTATGAACAATTGTTACAAGTAATTCATTTTGCTCATACGCGAAATTGTCAGATCTTTCTCACGCTCAATATTCTCATCTATGATTCTGAATTTCCTTCGCTCATAACCCTTTGCAACAAGCTGGTGAATAGCGGAATCGATGCGGTTATTGTTCAGGACTTGGGATTTTTTGCAATCTTGAAAGAACATTTTCCGTCACTCAATGTGCACGCTTCGACTCAAAATACGATCCACAACTGCGGGCAGATCTCTTTTCTGAAACAGTTGGGAGCGACTCGCGTGAATCTTTCTCGCGAATGTTCGCTTTCAGAGATCACTTCACTCACAGAGTATGCTCACGATTTAGAGATGGAAACGGAACTGTTCGTGCACGGTTCACACTGTATTGGTTTTTCCGGTATCTGCCATTTCAGTGAAATGATTCGCAATACGTCGGGCAATCGAGGACGGTGCAGTCAGCCCTGTCGCGACTCCTTTATTTCCACAGAAGCGGGGAAAAACTATCCGTTCAATCTGAAAGATAACAGTTCCTATTCTGAAATGGAACTTGTTGCAAAGTCAGGAGTTGATTCGCTTAAGATCGAGGGAAGGATTAAGAAGTTCAACTATGTTTATACCGTGGTGAATGAATGGTGCAAACAGATCGATCTGGTAGAGAAGGGACTGCCAATACTAACCAACAACGAGAATCTGCGGCGTGTATTTAACCGTGGATTTACTACTGCGTTTTTCCACAATCACATTGGCGAATCCCTTTTTACTGAAAATCCCAAAGATGATTCGGCAAACCAAATCGATGCAGAATTCGTGGATGCAAAGCAAACCATTTATAATCATCGCACGGCCATTATCGATTCGGTTCAGGAAAAGTTGCGCGCCATCGAACTCACACTTCCGGCGGTAACCCCGTACGGCAATATTCTTTTCTGCTTCGCCAATTGAAAAAGTCGATTCGAATCGATCGGCGTTGACGCGCGAATTGCTCGATAAAAATTTCCGTTCTCTGGGCGAACAATTTAGTTCATTGACGCTGATTATCCCGGAGGGAGTGTTTGATGGCCTTGCGGTCATTCGCCGCGACTTGACGACTATCAAACGGGAAATCTTCTCATTTTTGAACGATTCGCGATCTTATGTTAAACCTGTGGAATATTCAAAACTTCCCCGCGTCGTATATCAGGAAAAATCACCTGAACTGATTGTGCTCATTTCTGATCCGGCTGACCTGACACTGGCCGTTTCCGATGGCACAATCATCGCTTTTTCTGTGGCTGAACAGTGTCGCAGTCAGGTCTATTTCTACCAAAAACTCTGCCGTGATTTTCCTGACTTGGCGCTCTGGTTTCCAGCGATTCTCTTCGATCAGGATCTCGAATCGGCAAAAGAGTTGCTCGATGCCATTTCACCGAGATTGGTTATTTTGGAAAATAGCGGTCTGATCCGCCACTGTGCTGATAGGTCAATTCCGTGGATCGCGGGGCCGTTGTTGAATGTGGCAAATTCGCACACTATCGCTTATCTTCACGATTCTTGTGGTTGTGTTGGCGCGTTCCCTGCGGTTGAGTTGGCGGATCAACTGCGCACCTTGGTTGTTCCTGAAAATTTTTATCTTTGCGATCAGCGCTATGGCCCACGCTATCTTTTTACCAGTCGCGCCTGTTTGTTACAAACCGTGAGTGGTTGCCATAAAACTGAAATGGATGAAAGTTGTATCCCGACTTGTGCGAAACGGGCGGCTATTACATCTACTGAAGGCGAATCGATGGTTGTGGTGAAAGAAGCGGGTAACAACAACGCTGTCTATCATGGATCTGTTGTTGAAAGTGAACGAACCGGGCCGTTTGATCGAGTCCTGATTGATCTTCGCAATATTATTGATGAAAAAAGTTTTGACGAAAAATAGAAAATTATTGATAGCTGTTTTTTCAATCCCACTCTCGCGGATCGACGCGATAAAACGCTGTAAATAGTTCAAAGAGTTTTGGATGTTCGCGGTTGAGTCGATCCGGTTTTTCAAAGAATGTTTCTGTCACTACCGCAAAAAACTCCGCCGGATTGGTTGCGCCGTACTGATCGATTACATCGGTATGACGGTGATGCAATGTGCGGATCAACTCCCGAAACTCTCGATCTATCGTGGCAATCCATTGTCGATTCGTTTCAGACTCCAAACGGGGAATTCCATCCATAGATCCTGTTTCATTGTCTAACTGATGAGCAAATTCGTGGAACACCACATTTGTACCATCTTCTTCATTGCGTGCTCCGCGTTGCACGTGATCCCACGCGAGACTCACCACGCCATAGCTGTACGAAAGTCCTGCCACGGGCGTGTCATTTTCGATTCGTTCTGATTCTGACAACACTGTTTGTGAATGAACATACGCTTCGGGATAGACCAAAACCGTGGTCAATCGCGGATAGACGTATTTGGTTCGATTCAGTAGAAGTACACAGGCTTGCGCGGCAATCAGCAGTTTGTTCTCTTCGGTCACCACAAATCCATTGCACCCTTCGAACCGTTTCTCTTCGAGAAATATGAGAATATCTCCGTGAAGTTCAGCTTTGAGTGATGGGGGAATTCTTGTATAGAGCGGGAACTGTTTTTCCAAAATGGTTGTATAGGCTTGCGGAAAGGGTGTGATGCGCAGTTCGCGTTCGCGTTTTTGACGCAGTGAATCGCGCAATAGAAACCAGAATGCGGGAACAACTACAATGGCGATCAGAGTGAAAAAGGCAAGGGTGCTTTCCATGGTATTCCTTTTGTTTTTGGGGCAATGCATCAATATACATCGCGATTGAAAGGGACTCCGTTCAAGGTATTTCCTCTGTCATACAAATTGTATGACTCGTTGGTTGGTATGGTCGTTTCTGTGGATTTTTAATGGATTTCTCGCTATTGTTGAAATGAAAATGCAACAAAGGAGCACCCCATGAAACCGTTCAGACTACAACGTCCCAATCGCGAAGAAATTACTACTCCAAAGAACCAAGTCTCGTTGGATTTGCAGGGATCGCCAAAATCAAAAAAGCTTGAAATGCGGATTATTATCGGTTCCACCGTGGTAGCTCTGACCATCGGAATCGGTGTCTTTTTTAGCACCGTGTCACTGCAGAGTATATCTCCTGATTTTTACAACAAAATCACCCTCCGCGAGGATGTCGATCTTTCAAAAGAGGTTGAATATAAAGATGAAAAGCTGAAATTGTCAGAACCAGGAATGACCGGTGGCGGCGGTGATCCTCAAGCTGTGGTGACCAAAAAGGGTGTGCTCGGCATAGTCAACGGTTCTGTAACAGGAAAAACGAAAGAATCAGACATCTTCGGTTCTGGCGGCCACGCCTCAGGAATCGATCAAATTCTCGCCGGCTCTGGTGGTCTGCGAAAAGGAGGAGTGACCGGTGGTGGTGGACGAGGTGGAGTTTCCGGTGTCGGATTTGGAACGGGTTACGGTTCGGGCATGGGAGGAAATTCCGGCGGTGAACTGACCGGTATGGTCATGGGAGGTGGCGGTGGATCGAGTATTACGCTCAACAAAAAATGTGCGCCGACACAGGAACTTCCGCAAACACTAGCAACCGGCGAAGGGTATCGCGATCAGTTCAGTTCTGATTTTACGCGTGTATCGTCGGAACCGCTTTCGACTTTTTCAATTGATGTCGATGTGGCATCCTATGCTAACTTTCGACGATTTATCACGCAGGGATCACTTCCTCCCAAAGAAGCGATTCGCATCGAAGAGTGTATCAACTATTTCGACTATCGCTATATCAATCCCACCGGGAAACACCCCTTTTCGATAACTGCGGAACTGACTGAATCGCCCTGGAATGGGAAACACTATCTCGCGCATATTGGGATTCAGGGAAAAGTGATCGCCGAAAAAAAGCGCGTCCCATCGAACCTCGTCTTTTTGATTGACGTTTCCGGATCGATGCAGGATGCGAACAAACTCCCCTTGGTAAAACAGGCGTTTGCTTTGTTGGTGCAGCAGATGCGTCCCGAAGATCGGATTGCCATTGTGGTTTACGCCGGTTCTGCCGGATGCGTGCTCACTTCAACGTCGGGAACAAATAAACAGAAAATTCTGGCATCGCTGGAAAAGCTCGAATCAGGAGGATCGACCGCCGGAAGTGAAGGGATTATTCAGGCGTATGAAATAGCCAAACGATCATTTCTTCCCAGGGGAAACAATCGGGTGGTTCTCGCCACGGACGGCGATTTTAATGTGGGGGTTTCCAGTGATGACGAACTGGTCAAACTGATCGAAACCAAGCGGAATCAAGGAATATTTCTCAGCGTACTGGGCTTTGGTACCGGAAATTATCAGGATGGAAAAATGGAACAACTGGCGGATAAAGGGAATGGCAACTACGCCTATATCGACAATCTTCTCGAAGCAAAAAAGGTGTTGGTGAAACAGATGCAGGGAACGCTCTACACCATTGCCAAGGATGTAAAACTTCAAGTTGAATTTAATCCTTCCACCGTGGCGGGGTATCGACTGATTGGGTATGACAATCGCCGACTTGCCAAGGAGGATTTCAACAACGATGCCAAGGATGCGGGAGAACTCGGTGCGGGCCATACGGTGACTGCGCTCTACGAAATAATCCCGGCGGGACAGCCGGTTCCTTCCGCGGTGGATGATCTGAAATATCAGAAAACCGTTGCGTCAGACACGCACCACGGTGAACTGTTCACGGTTAACTTGCGCTACAAACAGCCAAAGGGGAGTAGTAGTATTCTCTTGTCGAAAGCGGTTTTGAGTGGAATCAAAAAGCCCTTTGTCACCAGTTCTGAAAATCATCGTTTTGCCGCGTCGGTGGCCGGTTCGATGATGATTCTCAAGGGGTATTCCGGCGTGAATCTCACTCTTGATCAGACAATTGCTTCTGCGAAAAAGGCGAAAGGGGAAGATTTTGATGGATATCGGGCGGAATTTATCACGCTCATGGAAAAAACAAAATTGATGCTCGAAGCGCGCTAGGAGAGACGTGCCATTTCGACTGGCGTTGAAATGGCATTTACCCGGTACATGGGTGTGACTGAATCGGGGATCGAAATTGTGCGAGTGATACTTACCGATACCGCGGAAGTTTCACCGGATTATCGCGATAAGTGAATCGCCCCAGCTCCTTGCCGATCCGAACCAGTGACCGAAGCTTCCGGATTTTCTGATCCCGCTTAAGCCGAAGAATCGGCTGTTCACTCTTTTCAAGCTGAAGGGGAACTAAACCTTTTCGATACCGCTCCACCACCGCCATATAGCCGTCTAGTATGTCATCGGCGCAGAATTTGGGCCGCGGGGACAGTTTCTGAAGGATCATTGTCAACTCTTCAACGCCCTGAGCGACCGTGTAGAGCTTGGCATTGAGCGGATATTTTTTCAGATATGACTGATAACTCCGCGGCTGCCCAAGATGAAAGAGATCGGTCGGTTTTGCAAGGGCAAAGCGGGCCTTCACTTCGCGAAGTGTGGTACGAAGATCCGCCACCGCCTGCCGATTATTCAGTTGCGCGTCACTCTCCACCGCATACTCTTCGCGATGGGTTGACACCGCCTGTTCCGTTTCAGCGATCGCCGCCGCCAATCGCTCAACCATGGTCTCGTCCGCAGTGTTCTCTGCCAGATCCAGCCAATCTTCGCGCATATACGCTTCAATTCGTTTCGCCTTGGTGATAAATGAACCGAACGATTCGCTGAGCTGTACCCGTTTTTCCATTTCCACTTCCTTTTTCCCCACGGCAATGCTGCAGTATGAGTTATCTCTATTTATCAGTATACAATCTATGTATCAAACGTAAATATCTAATAATATATATAATATATCTTTTTCTATTGATTAACTATCTTTATTTATCGATATGCTATCTTCTACTCTCTTTTAGATAACTTATTATAAAGATAGTGATCAGAGGCTCAAAGATAGGCAACAGAAATGTAAAGATAGCATATCGAAGAAAAAAGACATATCATCGTGAATTGAAGATAGTAAATCGTGATATAAAGATAGTAACTGTTTAACTGTAGATAGCACAAACTTATTCAATTTATGGATCAAACCTGTCGGCTGGCTGGAAAAGGCATTCAGAGTATCGGATAAAATCAGCAAAAAAGAGGAGATTGGTTATACCCGCGTGTGAAAAACAATCGCCGTAGCGTAGGGAGGTTATCGGATTCTCGTTGATTTTACCGAATCGGGCGGCGAGATTGTGAGAGTGAGAGGGAAAGAGAGCTATTACTCCGGCATTCAAATATGATCTCATCGCCAATTATCCGGCATAGGCTATCTTGGGATGCCGAAAGTAACCAGAGACTCTTTTTCT
>JFJP01059061.1_pt1 | contig 36530 bp, 28 predicted proteins | sample 431651 | NCBI WGS metagenome assembly JFJP01 (sample SAMN02602958, study PRJNA72255) | Microbial mat metagenome, whole genome shotgun sequencing project. | biome: fresh water; feature: sink hole; material: water; isolation source: purple microbial (photo- and chemosynthetic) mats found in... | reverse complement strand
CGGCAGCCGCATCGACGAGCGAGGCCACCGTGGGGAGGATCTCCGCGGCACGGGCGTAATTCAGGATAAACACCACCGTATCGGTGGGTTCCTGCTGAAGGGATTCCATACTGACGATCTTGATGATGTTGCCATCCTCCATGTAGGTATAGTTGGCGGGAGCGAGCACCACCTGGAAAATCTGGCGCCAGCTCACATCGCGAAGCTTGACGGAAGTCTTGCCCTGGAGCTGCTCAGGGATGACGAGGTTGAGCTCGAAGAGGTCGGCGACGTTGCGGAGAATCGTGCGGATATCCTCATCGGGAAAGTCGACGGAAAGCGTCTCATGGCCGGCGCTGTCCCGGGAACCCTTCGAAGCGGTGGGCATGGGTGCGGCATCCTTGATCTGGACCTCGCCCGTGGGAAGCGCCGCAGGAGCCGAAGGCGTGAGAGTCGGCGCGGTTTGTTCGGATTGAACGGGAGTGGGAGCGGGGGCCGGGGATGCCTGCTCCTGGCCGCGTAGGACGGAGGCCGAGAACAGAAGTGTCACTAGGAGGATGGCTCGGTTTTTCATAAGGTCTTATTTGGATTTGATGGGACGAGTGATTTCGGCGCGGTTGTAGCGCAACGAGAAGGTGGTGCGTTGGATGTCGGTGATCTCGAGATCGAAATCACGTCCATCAAAGGAAATGGCGAGATGGTCGGACTTGCGGAATTTCCGCCCCTTGATGAGAAGCACAGTCTCGCCCTTGAAGGAGGCGGTGCCGGAAGGGACAATCTTCTCCGCGATGGCGGCGAGCAGGTCGTTGTCGCTGATCGGGCGGGCAGCCTCGGCCTTGGCAAGCTTGATCTCCTCGGGGTCGGGCGCATTGAAGCCGTCCGGATGGAAAGGGTTCTGGATGGCGGGGGGCAGGGCGGGCGCCGTATCCCTCTGGGCGAAAAGCTGCGCAAGCTCCACCGTGGGCTTGCGACGCGACGAAACAGGAATGTCGGACTTGGGCTCGGCCGCAGTACCCAGGAGGGCGGACCCGGCCGCAAGGAGAAGAAGGGTGAAAGTTCTCATTGTGTACCGAGAAGTTCAATACGAAGTGTGAGCATCATGAGGGGCCTGCCATCCTCGGACACACCCGCGTTGGCGGGGGCTGCCGCTATGAGCACGCCCTGGAACGAGCAGAAATGGACACTGCTCTCCAGTGCCCGGAGGAAGGCCAGAAGCCGGGGATAATCCCCCTCCACGGAAACGGAAAAGGGAATGACCGTGTAGGTGTTTTTATTGGTCTTAGGGTCGGTGTCCGCATTGCCCTGCCGCAGATCGGTGAGTTTGGTGCCGGTTTCGGCCTCAAGCCGGTAGAAATACTGCAGGTTGCTCGCCAGGGAGGAGGCGCGCAGGAGGCGCGCATCGATCTGTGACTGTGCCGAGGAGAGCGCGTCCAGCTGCTGCTTCAGCTGGCCTGAGTTCTTGATGTTCGAATCCAGACGATCCGCAACCACCGTGCGAGCCTGAAGCGTGGACTCGGCGATGTCTGCCTCATCGCTCCGGTAATAGGCGAAGACAAGGACAGCCAGGCTAAACAGCCCGCAGACGAAGGGGACCGGATACTTCCGGAGAAAGGCAAGTGCCTGTTGGTTTGAAATGGCCATTACTTTTGGGGAGTTTTGAATTTCAGGGTCAGTTCAAAATTTAGCCTCTCCTGCTGGGAATGCTTGCTCATGCCGGAAGCGGTCACCTCACCGATGAACTCGCCAAGGTAGCTGTCCTTCTTGAGTTGCTCGAAGTAACTGTTGGCATAGCCGGTGGCCTGGTCGGGGGATCCGCGAACCTGCCCGCGGAGGATGATCCGCCTGTCGCGCAGGTCGAAGGAGTTCAAGGCGATGTTCCTGGGCAGAGTCTTTCCCAGGTGCAGAAGGATAGGGGAGGGATCCATGGCACGCTTCACGAAAGCGTCGATCTCGTTGATGCGGGATTCCGCTTCCTGGAAGCCCTTGTAGAGTTGGATCCCCTGCTCGCTTGCCGCCGTGTTCTCAGCGATGCGGGACTCGACATCGGAAATCTGCTCGTGAATGGCGTTGAGCTGATATTCCCCGTAGCCGACACCCGCAGCGATGAACACAGCGATGCTGATCGCCGCCATGTTCACGAAGAACGCGGTACGCACGACCTTGATATCCGGCAACCGCTCATAATTGCGGAAGTTCGGATGCCAGGGCAGGACCAGGGGGAAGGCGGCCTCAGTCTTTCTTTTCGGGGGCGGCGGCATGGGAGGAAACGGTTTGGTGGCTTACGAGAAGCGAAAGGATTCCGATCTGGCGCATGGTGAGCCCGGAGCTCTCCACCTGTTCGGATAGCGTGATGCGGTGGGATTCGAGCCAGGACTTCAGATCCGGCTTGAGGCAGGAGAGACCCAGGGCCGCTCCGATGCTCGTATCGATCCAGCCGAGCTTTTCCGGAAGCAAGGCGCAGGCCAGCTGTGAGATGGACTGGCCTGTCTGCACCTCGAAAAACCCGATGGAGGACTGCAGTTCCTTGAGCAGGCGTTGGACAAGCTCGGTGCCCATCGAGGCAAAATCAAAGGTGTTCGAATAAAACAACTTCCTGGCGGATTCCTCGTCCTTGAGTCCGAGTTTCTTCTGCACGATGGGAAGCATCGATTCGATACCAAAGGAGATGGGCCGCGTGGCCTCCACCCCGCCCGGAGAGACGATGTAGGAAAGCGTCGTGTCGTTGCCTATCTCCAACAGGAGCACGGGGGATTTCGCTTTGCTGTGGCGCAGATAATCGGAAACCGCGCCAAGAATGGCGACAGACCCGATCTCAAGGGCCACAGGATATATACCGCTCTGCAGTAGACCGTCCTGCACGGCGATGACATCCTCCGAGGGCATGCCGCAGATCAGAAGCTCCTTCTCGGCGACATGCCCGATATCCTGCATGCGCCCCTCGTTCGCAGTGACAAGCGCGAGGCTGTACTTCTCCGGTTCGATGCGCAGCTGCTGCACGCACAGTTCATTGATGTAGGCCGGATCCTTGGCCTTCTTCAGATCCACCGAGACCCGGCGCAGCACGCGGCGCAGGGGAAACACCCCGCACACGGCATTCACATAGTTGCCCGTGACGCGTCCGCCCTGCAGTTCCAGCAACTCATTTTTGAGCGCCGGCTCATCAGCCAGCGGGATCTCGACAAGGCGCTCGATGACAAGCGGCGACGTCGCGGAGGAGGTCCTGGCGAGTACCCACGATTGCTCGTTGCGCTCGATGAAATAGGTTTTGTTTTTCGCTTTGAATAACATGGACCGGAGGCTGCTTCGAGGTTGTTAAAAAAGGATGAAATGGCTTGTTGCTGCTGTCGCTGCGCTCTTTGAAAGGGTTCCGATGACGTCCGCTCAACGCCCGAAAAAAGATGCGTTGCAGTGCTTTTCCGGATACGCGGAAAAGTTTGTTATCAAGTTATGGATACTTGCGCAATGCATTGACGGGCAACGGTTCAATGAGTTTCGAATGAGAAGGAGTCCATCGGGTAGATTGGCCTTCCAAGTCGGGAGGATGCTATCCTTTCGAGCTGGAGTGCGACTCCATGATTGTGGGTGATGAAGCGCAGAAAATCCACCTTATTAACCACCAGGCACAGGCTGTCCTCCTCCACCTCCACATCCGCGGTGGCATCGCTGTTTTGGAGCAGTCCGATTTCCCCGATGTAGTCCCCAGGAAGGATACGCCCTATCCGTTGCAGTCCATGCATGACACGCGCGGAACCCTCGAAAAGCACATGGAAGGCGCGCGTCTCCCCTCCCTGCCTCACAATGAGCTCTCCCGCCTTGTACTGCACCACCTGCGCGAGCTGGGCGAAGCGCGCGATGACGTGGGGTTTCCACCCCAGGCACAGATCCAGCCGGCGCAGGAAGACCTGTTTCTGAGTGGCTTCATACACGGCTTTCGTACCCAGGCGGGCCAGCACCAGGTCCCTGAACTGCGCCGAGGTGAGGGTGAAGGCGTGCACAGGAGAATTGGTGCGCAGCTCAAGCCGGGTGTTAAAAGGGTCGATGAGCGCATGGGCGCCAAAAACATCCCCCTCCCGCAACAGAAGGAATTTCGTGCGCCGCCCCGATTTGTTTCTCCTGAATGCCGTCATTGAGCCGGAGCCTATGATTCCAACAAGGGAGGAAGGCTCATCCGCCTCCACGATGGTCTGCCACATTTTGAGGTGGAGCGGCTTCATCTGTTTGGCCAGTTCCTGCTGGGCGCTGTAATCCAGTCTTCTCAGGAGCCAGTTCTCGCGGATGAGGACACCCGGGGCATGCACCCTGCCTGTCTGAGCTGACTTGAACCACAACCGTCCCAATCGACGGGACCAGCGCCAATGTGTGGACTTCGCCGTGGCTACCAGACGGCTGAGCAGCAGGAATAGAAAGAAGGCGCACCAGGACCCCAGCAGTCCGACGAGTATCCACTTCACCATGGCAAACCAATAGTCACTCCCCGCCTCCCAAAGCAGTGTGAGTGGCTGCCCGACGCCGAAGTACGCCACGCGCGCCACGAACAGAACCCAGAGCACAGCCCCCACAAACTCAAACACCAGGCTGCCCCACTCCAGACTCATCCACTCACGTTTGATGCGATACACCGGAGCCCGGTTGAAATGAAAAAGAAAAGCATGCTCCGAACTGAGCAGGCGCTGCTTGCGAAGGATCGAGGCAAGCCGGGTGATGAGGCCGCCACGCAAAGGCCTTAGCAGATACAGAAGCACCAGCACAGGCACGAAGGCCAGGCTCGGCCACCAGATCAGAAGCACCGCCACGAGCAGGGCCACCGGAGCCACCAGTCCAAGCTCGATGCCCGCCTGTACGCTGTTGCTGGCAAGCAGGGAGTCTCTCAGGTCGAGTCGGAAACCCGGTAAAAGCGTCCGCCAATGAAAAACCGGTCTGTAGATTTCGCCACCCGCCTTGCGCAGGACACAGGCTGAGACGACAAAACCTGCACTGAGCAACACGCAGGAAAACACCCAGGCGGCCGCCACCTGTTCAATGCTCGTGGGGAGCGGCACTCCAAACCAGAGCAATTCACCCATGGCAGCCAGAAGACAAACCACGGAAAAAGTCATCACCAGGCCATGACTGATCTCAAAAAACCACCGCACCGCAGCCGTGCGCTTTTCCTTGCTCTTGGCGCTGCGGAGAACTCCACAGGCATAGGCCTTGAGGATCAGCTCATACAATTCCTGCAGAGTCGGGCAGGTCCTATCCCGGATCATCTCCTCAAATGCCGCAGGGAGAGTCTTGGCCGTGGAAAAATAATAAAGCACCCTCAACTGGCGATCATCCACAGTGAGATATCCCTGATTGCTCGCGTTCTTGATCACATGCTGTCCACGCGCGACACGGGCAAATACAAGATCTCCGTTGAGCGTCAGAATCTCTGCTGTGAACAGTAGGTTTTCGTCCATGTCTGCGGGTAATCTGGCCGGAGCCAAACATTTCCAAAAGCGACACAAACGCCAAGCCGTGCTCCTGACAACAGAAACGATGTAAGCCTCGTAGAACTACGCCTTTGCCTAAACTGCACCCCTCTTTGGCCGACACCGAGTGACTGAGGCCCCAGTCTCCTTACTCGTACCTCAGCGCCTCAATCGGATCCAGGGAGGCGGCCTTCCATGCAGGATAGAAGCCAAAACCCACGCCGATCACCCCGCACACACCCAGGCCGATGAGGGCCCAGTCCCAGGGGAAGACGACTGAGGCCTTTAACAGGACTGCCAGCAGATTGCCCACCCCCACGCCCAAAAGGATGCCCGCAAGCCCCCCCACGACGGAAAGTGTGAGGCTCTCGATGAGGAACTGCACCAGGATGCTGTTCTTGCGCGCACCTATGGATTTGCGCACACCGATCTCCTTGGTGCGCTCCGTCACACTCACCAGCATGATGTTCATGATGCCCACACCGGCGGCCAACAGTGCGATGCCGCTGATGACAAAGGACCCCGCCGAGACCGCATCGGCGATCTTTGCAAAGGCGGAGATGAGCGAGTCGTTGGAGTAGAGCTCGAAGTCATTATCCTGCTCGGGACGCATGCCCCGCACGATGCGCATCGCCGTGATGCCCTTGTCCACAGTCTCGTTATAGAGCATCTGATTCGCCGCCTGCGTTGCCACGTTTATCGAGCGCCCTTCCGAGCCAAAATCTCCCAGCAGCCTCGAAATTGGTATGATCGCTATTTCATCCTGGTTCTGCCCGAAGGAGGTGCCTTTGGACTCATAGGTGCCTATCACGACATAGGTCCTGTCCTTCACCTTGATCTGTTTGCCAAGCGGATTTTCCGAGGGGAAAAGTTTGGCGACGAGAGTCTGGCCTATGACCACCACGGGCCTCGCCAGCTCCACATCCTCGGGCCGCAAATTGCGTCCCAGCTCAATCGCATACTGGTTCGCCGTCACAAAATGCTCATCGCTGCCACCGAAGGTCATTCCCGGCGTCGTCTTGCGGTTCTCATAGACGGCCTGTGCGGAGTCCATGAAGGATTTGAGACACACCACATCGCTCGTCTCACGCATGAGTTCCTTGTAGCGCAGCGCCTGTTCCAGGGTGATGTCCCGCCGCATGGCAAAGCGGCGCCTGTTGCCACCATCGTCGCCCAGACCCGTGGGGTATTTCGAAAACTGGAAAATGTTGGACCCCAGGAAACTCAGGCCGCTCTCGATCGAGCCTCGAAGGGCGGAGACCGCCGTCATGACACCGATCACGGAAAACACCCCGATCGTGATGCCCAGCATGGTCAGACCCGAGCGGAGTTTGTTGACTCCGATGGACATGAAGGCGATGCGCAGGATTTCGATAAAAGGCATGGCGGATGAAGAAGGGAAGGACTACTCGTAGCGAAGCGCGTCGACGGGATCGAGTTTGCTGGCCTGCCAGGCGGGGATGAAGCCCGAGAGGATGCCCACGAGGATGGAGAGGAAAGTGGAAATGATGACCAGATCGAAGGAGAACACGACGGGCAGGTTTGGCATCTGCGCCTGCACGGTGAGCACCAGGGCGAAGGTGAGAGCAGTGCCCGCAAGTCCTCCACACAGGCAGATCGTGACGGCCTCGATGAGAAATTGAAACAGGATGGTGCGCCTGCGCGCACCGAGCGCCTTGCGGGTGCCAATCTCCTTGGTGCGTTCCTTCACACTCACGAAGGTGATGTTCATGATGCCGATCGCTCCCACGAAAAGGGAAAGTCCCGTGATCATCAGGCCGGCCAGGAAAATGGCACCCTTGATCGGGTCGAGTTGCGCCTTGAAGGCCTGCTGCTCATTGATGTTGAAATTGTCGCGCTCGCCGGGCATCTGCCCGCGCACACGGCGCATGCTGCCCTGCAGTTCCTCGATGGCCTCGGGGATCCGGGCCTTGTCCTTTACCTTGACGCGCAGCTCCGCACCACGGCGAAGGGAGAAGGATTTCTTGAAGGCCACCAGCGGGATGATGGCTTGATTATCCAGGCTGAACATGCCCAGGAAGGAGCCCTGCTTGGCGAGCACGCCCACGACCATAAAGGGGTTGCCATTGATCTGCACCGTCTGATCCAGGGAACCCCTGCCCTGGAAAAGGGCCTCGGCCACATCGAAGCCCAGCACGCAGACCTGACGGCCTGCACTGGCCTCGGCCTCGTTGAAAAGGCGCCCCTCGAAATAATCGACCGAGCTGAGCCGACCGTAATCCGCCGTGGTGCCCAGGGTGAAGACTCCGTTGAGCCTGCTCCCCTCGTGCTTGATCGTGCAACCGCGAGCCACGACGGGCACAGCGATGTCGATGAGCGTATTATTCGAGTTTTCGACGATGCGATTGAGCCCCTCCGCATCCTCCGTGCGGATATTGGGCCGGTTGGCATAGTTCCACCAATCCTCGACGCCACCCCAGGGCCATTTCTGGACGTAGAGAATATCGTCGCCCAGCATCGAAAGGCTGCGGTTGAAGCCCTCATCGATACCCCGGATGGCGGTCCCCATGAGCGTCACGGCCACAATGCCGATGATGACGCCCAGGGCGGTGAGAGCTGAGCGCAGCTTGTTCGCCCAGATCTGGGTGAAGGCGATGCGCAGCGACTCGCTGATCTCGTAAAGAAGTTTGCTCATCCTAGTTGGCCTGGTCGCTCTCGATGAGTCCGTCGCGCAGGCGCACGATGCGGCGTGCGTGCCGGGCGATGTCCTCCTCGTGAGTGACCACGATGATGGTGTTGCCCTGGTCGTAGAGTTCCTCGAAAAGAAGCATGATTTCCTCGCCGGTACGTGAGTCGAGGTTGCCGGTGGGCTCGTCGGCGAGGATGATGGAAGGGTGGTTCACCAGGGCGCGCGCGATGGCCACACGCTGGCGCTGGCCGCCCGAGAGTTCATTGGGCTTGTGCAGCATGCGCTGCTCCAGGCCGACATGCCTGAGCACTTCCTTGGCGCGCTCCTTGCGCTCGTGCGGGGAGAAGCCGGCGTAGATGAGCGGAAGCTCCACGTTGTGCAGGGCATTGGAGCGCGGGAGCAGGTTGAAGGTCTGGAAGACAAAGCCGATCTCCTGGTTGCGGATCGCGGCAAGCTCGTCATCCACCATCGCGGAGACGTCCTTCTGGTTGAACTCGTAGTGCCCTGCCGTGGGCGTATCGAGACACCCGAGCATGTTCATGAGTGTGGACTTGCCACTGCCCGAGGGGCCCATGATGGCAATGTATTCGTTGCGGTGGATCCTCAGGGAGACTCCACGCAGAGCATGGATGATTTCATCGCCCATGCGATACAGCTTGGTGACGTCCTTGATGTCGATCACAAGGGCACCGGGCGGGCGGACCTTGCGTTCGACTCCTTCCTTGGGTGTGGGGGAGACCATGGGTGGGGTGCCTTATTTCTTCTCGTCGGTCTTGGGCTTCTCTATCACGACGACGGAGCCGTCCTTGAGCTTGCGGCTGATGGCTGCATAGCTTCCTGAGACCACTTCGTCGCCAACCTTCACGCCGCTCTTGATCTCGATGTAGGTGTTGTCGGCGATGCCGGTCTCCACGACGGTCTTCTGCACCTTCTCCCCTGTCTTCACGAAGACGACCCGCTTGAGTTTCTCCCGGTCGCGGCGTGCGCTGTCCTTCTCCGCGGCCAGCTCCAGGTCGTTGCCTGAACGTTCCTGGGCCAGCTTGGATTTCTCCGTGCGCAGATCCTCGGTTGTCTTGCCATCCTCAGCGCGGACGGTGACGCTCTGTATCGGAATACTGATGACGTCGGGTGCTGTCTGCGTCTGGATATCCACCGTGGCGCTCATGCCCGGGCGCAGTCGCGACTCGGAGTCGGAAATGCGGATCTTCACCAGGAAGTTGGTGACCTCGTCGCTGGCGGAGGCGGCGATGGCGGCTGCGTTGGTGCCGGCGCCTCCCAGGGAGAGCGCCGAGCTGCTGATCTCGTTGACCTTGCCGACAAATTTGCGCGAGGGAAAGGCGTCGACGGAGATGATGGAGGGGTCGCCCAGCTTGGTATTGACGATGTCATTCTCGTTGACCTTCACGCGCACTTCCATGCTGCTCAGGTCGGCCACGCGCAGAATCTCCGTGCCGGCAAACTGACCGGTGCCAAGCACGCGCTCGCCCACCTTGGAAGTGAGGGAGCTGATGGTGCCATCCATGGGGGAATAGACGATGGTCTTGCCGATCTGGTCGCGGGCCTGGTTGAGGGAGCCCTCCATGCGACGGATCCCTGCGAGGGCGGAGTCATACTCCGCTTTGGCTACATCGTAGGAGGCGACCGCATTGACGTAGGCGGACTCGGAGATGAGCTTTTTGGCCCAGAGCAGGTCGCTCTGTTTGAAATCGCTCTCGGCCTTGGTGAGCTGGGCCTTGCTGAGCACAGCGGCTGCGCGGGAGGAAGCCAGGGAGGCTTCCTGCTGGTCCACCTGGGCCTGATAGAAGTCAGGCTTGATCCTGGCGAGGACGTCTCCGCGCTTCACCGACTGACCCTCCTTGACGGGAATGTCGATCAACTCACCGGACACCTCCGAGGAGATGCGTACTTCGACCTCCGGCTGGACCTTGCCCGTGGCGGTCACCAACTGCGTGATACTGCGCACGGCGGCCTTTTCAATCGTCACGCTGACGGGCGGTTCACCCCCGGACTTGGCCTTGAAGACAACGGCGACAACGACCGCCAGAGCGAGTACGCTGCCGAGGATGATCCAGAGCTTCTTGCGGCTCTTGCGTTTCTTGGGAATAGGTGGCGGGACCGGGAGGGGAGGTGTGGGCTGGGACATGTGAGAACGATTGATTTGAAGAAAAAGAAGAAAAGGGGACTGGTAGGGCGAAGTGTCTTGAAAACAAGTCCGTAAGGCTCAAGAGCCTGCGCACTTTGGCTGCACTTGCAAGCGGTCATGAAAAAGAGGAGGCCCGCCACAGGGCACGAGCCCCCTCTTGACCACATATAGAACAATAACACGGACGGAACAAAGAACAGGGCTCCCGGGTTGCCAAAAGCGAAACCATGCCAATGCGAATCGGAAGGAATCACTCTGTGGAAGACCCGGGAGCACGAGGGGAAAACACGCAGGAATCCCATAAGTTACAAAAAACGAACAAAGGAATGAAAAATCGAAATCTGGGGCGAAGCACTCTTTTTTCTAAATGCATCCATGGGAGTTCCGATATTGTGTCTTGCAGCTCAGTACCCCACACGGCTTGCGCGTCCTATCTCCGCGAGGCTGTGCCATTAAAAAACATAAATCTTACGCAAAACGCGCCGATAGTCCCAGTGCCAGTTTGCGTATACCATCCTTAAGCTATGCCCACCATCGACTCAATCAGCGAGGACATCTTCCAAGAGACCATGAACAGGTCGGTGCAGGATGTCTTTCGAACCATGCTTAGCAAAACCGCGACCCTGGTCCAGGGAAGCGGTGCTCTGAATTCAGATGGCTCACCCTGGAAGCATCCAGTCGACCTGACTGGTGCACAAGTGGTTGGCACTGTAGGTTTTATTGGTGATATTAGCGGCCTCATCTATCTTTATTTCAACGCCAGCTTTGCACGTTTTGTGGCAAAGGAAATGCTCGGTATGACGGAGGAGGAAGTCGATGAGGCGGGTGACGAGGTGGTCAATGATGCCGTGGGTGAACTCACCAATATGACGGTAGGTGGCTTCAAAAACCAACTTTGCGATCAGGGCTTCCCCTGTCGTCTCACCATCCCTTCGATCCTGCGCGGAAGCAATTTCTCGATCGAACCCGTCAGCGGTGCCACGCGCCGCACCTATACTTTTGACATTAATGGTCACCGCCTCATCACCGATCTTCTGATGAAGACCAGCGACTAAGACGCTTCTAACGATTTACGCACATGCGCTACAAAGTACTCACTGTCGACGACTCCAAGACCGTTCGCATCATCGTCCGAAAGGCCTTCAAACCTTACGATTGCGACATCCTTGAGGCCGGTAACGGCGTCGAAGGCCTCGCCATGGCCTCGAAGGAGCAACCGGACGTCATCCTGCTCGATATCACCATGCCAGTCATGGACGGCGTGGAGATGCTCACCAAGCTCAAGTCTGATCCGGCAATGAAGGCCATCCCGGTTATCATGCTCACTGCGGAGGGTGGTCGTGACAACGTCCTCAAGATCGCCAAGATCGGCGTGCGCGACTACATCGTAAAACCCTTCAAGGAAGAGCTTCTTGTTGAAAAGGTCGGCCGCATCATCGACCTCAAACCCATCACCGATGGGCCCACCAAGACCAAGTCCATCCTCGACCCCTGCTCCCTGCTCGTGGTCGAAGACAAGCCGACGATCGTGCAGCAGATTCAGGAAGGCCTGAAACACACACCTTGGAAAATCCACGGCGTGGGTGCCACAGGCGAAGCCATCGATTTCCTTTCCAAGAACACGCCCGACCTGATCATGGTGTCCCTCTCGCTCCCCGAAGAGGCCGCCTTCACGCTCTTCCGCCTCATACGCGCCAGCGTCAAGACGAAGTACACCCCCATCTTCGGCCTCTGCGTAAAGACCGAGACCAATACCCAGCAGTTGGCCCAACAGGTGGGCTTCAGCTCCATCGTCACCAAGCCTTTGGACATCGTCGAATTGGAGAGCAAGGTCGCCAAGGCCATGAACCTGGATACCTCACGCCGCTACTTTGGCGTGGAGGGCGAGTTCTTCATGATGAAACTCCCCGAGAACACCAACACGGTGGTCATCAACGAAGTCTCCAACTACCTCAAGCCCAAGGTTTCCGAGGCGGTCGATTCGGGCATCTGCAAGGCCATCATCGATGTCAAGGAGGTCAAGACCCTCAACATGAACATCATCAAGCTGCTCTTCCAGAGCATGCAGACCTGCCGTGAACTGGCCCTGCAATTCGCGCTGGTGGGCAACGAGACCATTTCAGCCGAGTGCAAAGGCTTCGAGGATACCCGCAACTGGTCCTTTTATTCTTCCGTCGACGACGCCAAGGCCTCCTTGGCTAAAAACTCCGGCGGCTCAGCTTAGTCAGTCAGTCCATGTCGTCATCGCATTACTCTCCGGCCTGAGTGCCTGTCGGAAACAGCACCCAGGTCGGCCCTGCGATAATGGCCCCGTCCGGTAACGGACGGGGCCTCTTCTTTTTCAGGATCTCCCTGCGAATTCACCGCCCAGGCACATTGCCCTCAAGTATTCCCTCGCATGGACCGATACCCTAGACGGATCAGATCAGAACAATCCACCTCTATGGATTGGTAATTCGACATGAACCCACGATTCCGCTCCCCGCTGATGGGCATTGGGCGCCTTGCGCGTTTGCTGTCCCTGGTCCTGCTCCCTGCGCTCGCCGCAGAAACAGCCAGTGCCGGACCGCACGCATTCCTCGATCTCCTGAGTCGGCGCAAAAATCATGCGGGTTCCGACAAGGGTTCTGATGCATCCACTCCCTACTTGCGCAATTCCCTGGCGCTGAATTTGCGTTTTTCGGAAGCCTCGGTGCCACCTCCCTATGATATGGAACCCGTGCCGACCGGCCCGGCCTCGCTCTCGGATGGCAGTCCGCCGCCACCCGTCGCTCGATCCAGACTCGAGCCCACGGCCGAGCAACTGGCATCCAAGAATGAGCCACCCAAGCTCGACCCCAGAAAACCTCAGGAAGAGGAACCCGCGGCCATCCTGCCCGACGATCTGCGCCGCGAAGTCCGACCCGAGGACGTGATTCCCTTCTTTCAATTTCCTCAAGAGGGTACTTCAGGCGTGACGCTCGGAGTGAGCGTGCCCGTGCCTCCGCAGGCTGCCGCTCCGCAAAATCAACAGAGCACTGCGACCTACACCCAGCACTAGTCTGTGCCGATTGAGGAGGGATAAACACCCACCTCCACTTCCCCACAGGATGAACCTGCCGGTCCGATACTTTCTTGCCTGTCTTGTCGCCGCCTGCCTGCGCTTGGCTGCGACCGAAACCCCAGCGCCTGAGCCTCCCGCCGCTGAGGCGCAGCCTGCTCCCGCCGAGACAAGCCCGGGCCCCCACACCCCCGGCAACGCGGAGCCTCCCGCACACGCGGCTCCCCCTGCATCGGCGGAAACCACACCACCGGAAAAATCGACGCCCGCTGCTCCGGAATCGACACACGCAGACAACCCCGAGCCTTCCTCCACTCAGGAGAAGGCAATCGTGACGGAGCAGCCTGCTGTGACAGAGTCGCATGAGCCCCAGAAGGCCTCTGAGTTTCAGGCACCCGCCTCCAACCCAAGCCCGGAGGATCTCCACGCGAAGGCTCCCAAAGCGGCACCTGAACACAGTGCCCCGGCCCACACCACGACGGAGGCGGCGCACACCCCTGCGACTGAAGCCAACGAAGCCAAACCCGAGTCTTCCGCCCATGCTGAAACACCGCACAAGGAAGCAGCCGGTGAGGAAGGAAAGGCACTTCCGGAGGAAATCGCCTCCCTGAATACGACCGAACTTCTGAATTATTCCCTCAAAGCCCTTGAGAAAGATCGCATCGACTCGGCGCTCATCGGGTTCAAGCAATTGCTGCCCCAGCGCATGCCCAAGGCGATGCAAAAACAGGTCCTCCTGGGCTTCGCACGCGCACTCCGCAAAAAGGGAGACCTCACCAAATCCGCCTCGGTTTACGAGAAACTCATCAAGGACTTCACCCTCGATGCGGAAGCGCCCGACATCTACCTGGAACTCGGCCGGGTCCAGAGAGCCTTGGGAGCCTACAAGACGGCCATCAGCCGCTTCTACAACGTCATCAACTCCACGATCAAACTTCCGGAGGATGGCGCGGCCCGCTACCGCCAGCTGGCCAAGACCGCCCAGTTTGAAATAGCGGAAACCTATTTCCTTTCCGGCGAATACCTCGAGGCCTCCCGTTTCTTCCTGCGCCTGCGCCTGCTCGACCTGGCCGCCAGCGATCGTGCCCGCGCCCACTTCAAGGCAGCCTACTCCCTTCAACTGGCGGGCGATAACAATGGGGCCATCCTCCAGCTGAAGAACTACCTCGAGCTTTATCCCGAAGATGAAAACGTGCCCGAGGCCTACTACTGCAAGTCCGTATCCCTGGGTCGCCTGGGTCGCATGCAGGAGTCCTTGGTCTCAGCCCTGGAACTGCTCAAGACAGAGAAGGCCCGCACCAGCAAGGACCCCAAACGCTGGGCCTACTGGCAGCGCAAGACGGGCAACCAGCTCGCCAACGAATTCTACGACCAGGGCGATTTCCGCAACGCGGTGGCCATCTATACCACCCTCGTGGAGCTTTCGCCCGAGATGGGCTGGCGCCTCCCCCTCAGCTATCAAATCGGCCTGTGCCAGGAGCGCCTCGGCCAGACGGACAAGGCGATCGCCACCTACAAAGGCATCATAAGCAGCACCTCCGCCCAGAAAGCCGACGACCCGCGCAAGGCAGAATACGCCGACCTCTCGCGCATGGCGGACTGGCGCCTCAAGCAGATCGAGTGGCAACACGGCACGGAGCGAAAGCTGGACCTTCTGCTCCCGCCCAAGGATACTGAGCCAGCCACACCCACTCCCTCCACATGACGCCTGCGGAATCGCTCAGACAACACCAGCAGCTTTGCGACGAAATCCACCAGCTTGCCCTCGAGGAAAACCGCTTCCTCAAGCAGCACATGCGTCTTCCCGACGCCTCCCTGCTCGAACGCAAGCGCGCCCTGCTTGAGCGCCTCGATACCAGCCTCCAGGCCCTGCGCAACGCAAACATCCTCCTCACCTCCACCGGACCCGGTGTGCCCACGGGCATCGACGGGGCCCTGCTCGAGAAGACGCGCTCGCGCGTGCTCCAGATCCTCCACCTGGACCGGGAAAACGAGCAGCTCCTGCTGCGCCACAGCCTCGGCGGCGCACCACGCCCCCCCGCAGCCCAGCCGCCCCCCTCGCAGCTCCAGAAGCTGTATTCGAAGTCCTGAGACACAGCCGCGTCCCCCTCACCCCCTCACACCTTGGTGGCGAGGATCTTGTCGATGCGCTGGCGGTCCATGTCGATCACCTCGAAGATGTAGCCTGCCGCCACCACGCGCTCGCCCCCGGCCGGGATGTGCTCGAGCTGGTCCAGAAGGAAACCGCCCAGAGATAAAAACTCCCCGCGCTCCTCGCCTGGCAGCCGCTTGATGCGCAGGGCCTGCTTGGCGTCGGCGATGTCCATCGACGCGTCGATGAGCCAGCTGCCATCCTCGCGCCGCTTCATGCCGGGGCGGGCCCTCTGCCCCCTGTCGGGCAACTGGCCCACGATGGCCTCCACCACATCGTGCAGGGTGATGAGGCCCTGGATCATGCCAAACTCATCGGCAACAAGGGCGAAGTGCTGTCCGCTCTGCCGGAAGGTGTCCAGCAGCCTGGGCGCAAGCATGGAGACCGGGACCACGAGCGGATGGCTCAGGACGCTGGCCAGATCGACGGCCCCGGTGAGGGCCGAATTGGCCCAGAGTGCCTTGACCGACACCGCGCCGGCGAGGTTGTCGGTGTTGCCCTTGTAGACGGGAAATTGGGAGTGTCCGCTGGCCACGATCTTGCGCCAGTTCTCCTCGGTGGGCGCCTCCAGATCGAGCCACACCATGCGCGCGGCGGGTGTCATCAGGTCGCCGACCATCTGCTGGTCCAGGCGGAAGACACCGTCCACCATGTCGCGCTCGCGCTGGTGGAAGACGCCTGTGCCGAGGCCCTGCTCGATCATGCCGCGTACTTCCTCCTCGGATACCAAAGACTCCTTCACGGAGCCCTGCCCTATGAGCTTCATCCAGAAGCCGGTGGAATGGCTGAGGAAGGCCACCGCAGGCGAGCTCACCCTGAGCAACCAGAGCATGGGCCTTGCGACCACCACCGCGATAGCCTCCGGGTTGCTCAATGCGAGGCGCTTGGGCACAAGCTCGCCGATGACCAGCGTGAAGTAGCTGATCCCTCCGATCACGATCACAAATCCCGCCGCCTCGCCATGCGGCGCAAGCGTGGGGAAAAGTCCTTCGAGCCACACACCCGCGCGCTCGGCGAGGGTCGCCCCGCCCAAGGCTCCCGTGAGGATGCTCACGGTGGTCAGGCCCACCTGCACGGTGGAGAGAAAATCGTTGGGCGAATTGGCCAGCAGGAGCGCGTCGCGAGCCCGGTCATCCCCCTGGTCCGCGCGCTGCTGCAGGCGGACCTTGCGCGAGGAGATGATGGCGATTTCCGCCATGGCGAAAACCCCGTTGCCCAACAGCAGAAGGAAAATAAATGCGAGTTCCCAGATCATCGTCTCCGGGGAATATCCCAAAGGCCCACGGCGAACTCAAGCATGTCCCCTCTCGACAAAAAGGAAAGGGCCCCGGGGTTTGATCTCGCTCCGGAGCCCTTCGTGTCAACAGCGGTTGGCTGTCTTATGATGTAACTCCAGTATCGGCCGCGGGGGCCTTCTGGTTAAACTTTAATTGCTCGCCATCGCGCACGACGAGCACCGGATCGCCCTCCTTGATGTCGCCGCGCAAAAGCGCCTCGGCGAAGGGATCCTCTAGGTAGTGCTCCACGGCACGGCGCAGCGGACGGGCACCGTACTTCTCGTCGTAGCCCTTCTCGATGAGCAGGGCCTTGGCCTCGGCAGTGTACTCGAGGGTGATCTTGCGCTCGGTGAGGCGCTTGCCGAACTTGACCAGCTCGATCTCGATGATCTTGAAGAGGTCGTCCTTGGAGAGCGGGCGGAAGAAGATGATGTCCGAAATACGGTTGAGGAATTCCGGCTTGAAGACCTTTTTGGACTCCTCGAGCACCTTCTCGCGCATCTTCTCATGGTCGCTGAAGCCGGAGGTCGCGGCCCCAAAGCCCATCGAGGTCTGGCGCTGGAGCACCGCAGCACCGACATTGGAGGTCATGATGATGATGGTGTTGCGGAAATCCACCGTGCGCCCGAGCGAATCGGTGAGGCGCCCGTCCTCCAGGATCTGAAGCAGGAGCTGGAGCACATCGGGATGCGCTTTCTCCACTTCGTCGAAGAGGATGACGCAGTAGGGCCTGCGGCGCACCTGCTCGGTGAGCTGGCCGCCCTCCTCGTAGCCGACATAGCCCGGAGGCGAGCCGACCAGACGGGAAACGGCGAACTTCTCCATGTACTCGCTCATGTCGATCTGGATGAGCGCGTCCTGGTTGCCGAACATCTGCGCGGCGAGCTGCTTGGCGGTCTCCGTCTTGCCGACGCCGGTGGGGCCGACAAACATGAAGGAGCCTATCGGGCGGCGCGGGTCCTTGAGGTCGGCCCTTGAGCGGCGCAGGGCGCGGGCGATGGCCACGGCGGCCAGCTCCTGACCGACGACGGCCTTCTGAATCTCGAGCTCGAGGTTGAGGAGCTTCTCGCTCTCCTTCTTCTCCATGCGCGAAAGGGGGATGCCCGTCCAGTCGGCGACGACCTGCAGGACGAGGTCCTCGTCGATGCGGGTGCGCTTCTCCTCGCGGGCCTTTTTCCAGGCTTCGGTCTTTTCCTCGAGGTCGAGGCGGAGATGTTTCTCCTTGTCGCGGAATTTGGCGGCCTCCTCGAAATGCTGCTCGCTGATGGCCTTCTCCTTCTCGGCACAGACCTGCTCGATGTCCTTGGCGATGAGTTCGAGATCGGGGGGGCGGTTCAGGGTGGCGATGCGGGCGCGGGCGCCAGCCTCATCCATGACGTCGATGGCCTTGTCCGGCAGGAAGCGGCCCGTGATGTAGCGGTCGGAAAGTTTCGCGGAAGACTCCAGGGCCTTGTCGGTGAAGATGGCCTTGTGGTGATCCTCGTATTTGCTGCGGATGCCCTTGAGGATGGTGATGGTGTCCTCGACGGAAGGCGGCTCCACCTTCACGGACTGGAAGCGCCGATCGAGGGCGGAGTCCTTCTCGATGTACTTGCGGTACTCGTTCATCGTGGTGGCGCCGATGCACTGGAGTTCGCCGCGCGACAGGGCGGGCTTGAAGATGTTGGAGGCATCCATGGCACCTTCGGCGGCACCGGCGCCGACGATGGTGTGCAACTCGTCGATGAAGAGCAGGATGTTCTTGGCGCGGCGGATCTCGTCCATGACCGCCTTGATGCGTTCCTCGAACTGGCCTCGGTACTTGGTGCCGGCGACCATGAGGGCGAGGTCGAGGGTGATGACCTTCTTGTCGGCCAGAATCTCGGGGACCAGGCCGTTGGAAATCTCCTGCGCCAGACCCTCGACGATGGCGGTCTTGCCCACACCTGCCTCGCCGATGAGGACCGGGTTGTTCTTGGTGCGGCGGCAGAGGATCTGGATGACGCGGCGGATCTCGTTCTTGCGGCCGACGACAGGGTCCATCTCGCCCTTGCGAGCGAGCTCCGTGAGGTCGCGACCAAAGGCCTTGAGGGCGGGCGTCTTGACATCCTTCTTCTCATCTCCTGGCACGGCTCCCTTGGGAGGCTGTTGGGAGCCTGCGGCACCGGGGTCTTCCCCGCCGATGGGGCTCTCCGGGGCGTTCGAGGAAAGCTGCGGGTCGAGCTCCTTGAGGATCTCCTGCCTTGTGCGTTCGATATCGATGTCGAGCTGTTTGAGCACGCGTGCGGCCACGCCTTCGCCTTCGCGCAGAAGGCCCAGAAGGATGTGCTCGGTGCCGACGTAGGAATGGTTGAGGGCCTTGGCTTCCTTGCCGGCGAGGGCCAGGACCTTTTTCACGCGAGGCGTGTAGGGGATGCTGCCCTGCGCCTTCATCTCGGTGCCCATGCCGACTTCCTTCTCAACGGCCCCGCGGACGGTCTCCAGGTCGAGGCCCATTTTCTGAAGGACACTCACGGCAACGCCCTGGCCCAGCTTGATGAGCCCCAGAAGAATGTGCTCGGTGCCGACGTAGTTGTGATGAAAGCGATCGGCCTCCTTGCGAGCCAGCGCAAGCACCTGTTGGGCGCGCGGCGTGAAGTTGTTCATGGGCTCTTGTGACATAGTGGTAAGGTGCTTGAGGTGGACTCAGTTTTTGCCCGGGGCCTCGTAATCGGGGCGCGGGAAGGACCAGAATTCATTGCGCAGCCGGGTGGAGCGGAGGATGTCGCGCTGGCCCGGCTCGAACTGCGCCTTTTGGGTGTGCTGGAGATGACCGGGCTGGGTCTCGATGAAGAGACGGTCGACGGTGCCGCGGCACTCCTCGGAGAACAGGCCGAGATCGACACCGAGCCGGATGAGGGAAAGCAGGTTCATCGCCTCGCTGGAGGAGAGGATGTGGGCGTTTTGGAGGACCCCGAAGGCGCGGCCGATCTTGTCGAAAAGTTTCGGGGCTTCGTTTTCGAGCAGGCGGGCGCGGGCGTTTTCCTCGTGCTCGATGATGCTCTTGAGGACGGCCTCCAGGCGGCGCAGGATGTCCTCCTCGGTCTCCCCGAGCGTGGTCTGATTTGAAATCTGAAAGATGGAGCCGCTCGCATCGGAGCCTTCGCCAAAGAGGCCGCGCACGACCATGCCGAGTTGGTTCACGGCGCGCACGATCTTCTCCATCTGATTGGAGATGACGAGACCGGGCAGGTGCATCATCACGGAGCCGCGCATGCCGGTGCCCAGATTGGTGGGGCAGGCGGTCAGGTAGCCCAGCTTGGAGGAGTAGGCGTAGGGCAGGGCCTCCTCGAGGCTGGTATCCAGCTCGTTGATGACGGCCCAGGCCTTCTTGAGTTGAAAACCCGCGCGAAGGACCTGGATGCGCAGATGGTCCTCCTCGTTGATCATGACGGAAATCGCCTGGTCCTTGCTCACGACCACCCCGGCACCCAGTTTCGCGGTGCTGAGCTCACGGCTGATGAGGTGGCGCTCGACGAGAATCGAGCGCTCGAGCTCCCCCGCCTCCTCGATGCCGAAGGAGTGGCAGCGTTTCATGAGGTTGATCTTGGAGAGCGCCTGGCGGCAGGACTCGACGATCTGGGAGCGTTCCTCGGGAGCCGCCCAGCCGGGGAAGGAGTGGCCGCTGAGATTGCGCGCGAGGCGTATCCGAGTCATCAATACAATGGCGCTCTTGCTGCTCGTGCCGTCGGTCAGCTCGGAAGGGGTGTCTATGAGGGAAAGAAGTGACATGGCTCAGCGGTGGCTTTTTTCCTGCAGGGAGGTCTTGAGCTGGGAGATCTCGTCGCGGAAGCGGGCGGCGTCCTCGTAGCGTTCGGAACGGATCGCCTCATGCAGCTCCGTCTCGAGCTGGGTCAGACGCTCGCCGAGGCTGGGTCCCTCCTCGAAGGACTGCGGGTGTTTGCCGATGTGTTTGGTGCCCTTGTGCATGCCCTCCAGCATGGGCTCCACCATGGCCTCGAAGGTCTTGTAGCAATGCGGGCAGCCGAAACGACCGTGTTTCTTGAAATCGCCCTGGGTGAAGCCGCATTTCTCACAGCGCAGGCCCGTGCCGGGAAGCGGTTCGGGGGTGAGGGCGGCCTTGACCAGGAGATCGGCAAGCGAGAAACCACTCGGATCCGTGACACCCTTGGCCTGCGCGCAGGCCTCGCACAGGTCGATTTTGTGGACCTTGCTGTTGACGATCTGGGTGAAGTGCACCGTGGCTGGTTTGGAGCACAGTTGGCACGTGAGATTGGAGGCCATGGAAGAGTGGTCTGCTATGAAATCGGATGAAACCTGTGGAGAGTGTAGCTATAGAACGGAGTTTTTCCAACTCTATGCACGCATCGTGCCAAGGCCGCTCCCGCTGGCAAGCACGAGCGAAGCCTGAAATGCGCGTAAGTCTGTCGCACTCAACGGAGGAGTCTGCGACAGGATGTCCTGCCCCCGCCCTGCGAACGCCTCAGATGCGGGTGCCCTCGGTGAGGACGCGGCTGCGGAAAGCCTCAAGGACCTTGGCGAAGATGGGGCCGGGCTTGGCATCGCCGATATCACGACCGTCGAGCTTGACGACGGGGATGACCTCGGCACCGGTGCCGGTGAGGAAGCATTCATCGGCATTCCAGACGTCGTAGCGGGTGAGGTCGTGCTCCTGCATGGGCACGCCGAGTTCCCTGGCGATCTCGAAGATCGCGTCGCGGGTGATGCCCCGCAGGGCGCCCTGCTGGGCGGAGGGGGTGTAGATTGTGCCCTTGTGGACGATGAAAATGTTGTCCCCGGTGCATTCGGCGACGAAGCCCTGGTCGTTGAGCATGATGGCCTCGAGCACGCCGTACTGGCGGGCCTCGATCTTGGCCAGGATGTTGTTGAGGTAGTTGAGGGACTTCACGGCGGGGCTGAGAGCAGCCGCGTTGGTGCGACGGGTGGGCACGGTGGCGATCTCCAGGCCCTTGACATAGTACTCCTTCGGATAGAGGGCGATCTTGTCGGCAATGATGAAGATCGAAGGTTTGGGGCAGAGCCAAGGGGAGAGCCCGAGGTCTCCCACGCCGCGCGTCACGACGAGTCGTATATAGCCATCCTGCAAGTGGTTGATCCTGCAGCATTCGCAGATGGCCTCGGCGATTTCGGCGCGCGACCAGGGCATCTTGAGCATGAGCGCCTTGGCGGAGTACTCCAGACGCTCAAGATGCGCATCCAGCCTGAAGACATTGCCGCCATAGAGGCGAATCCCCTCGAAAATGCCGTCGCCGTAGAGAAGACCGTGGTCAAAGACCGAGATCTTGGCTTCGGAGGAATCGACAAAGGCACCATCGAGGTAGATTTTCATGAGTGAAAGGCATCTTGGAAAAAGGGCCGCCGCTTGTCGAGCCTGCTTGGCCCGCCCCCAGCCCCCAGCCTCAAGCCCCTCCGCTTGAGGCTTGAGGCTCGGGGCTAGGAGCTTAAGGCTGGGCACCTCAGATGAAACCCAGCGACAAGAAACCACGCAGCCTCACCCTGCTCGACCTGCTCACGATTGCTGCTGTACTCACGGTGCTCCTGGCCTTGGCGATTCCAAGGCTCAAGGGTTGAGTGAGGGGTGGATGGACGAGATGGACACTATGGACTAGGTGGACGGGGGACTTTTTTGTGGAAAGGAGGCTACTGGGGTCTTTTCAACTGGCGGTGGCTTGCCTTTGGGCTTTTCGTGGCATCTTCAGGCCACACCACACCATGACTCCGCCAGCGCTCCCCAGCACCAACGACTCGCCGACCACCTACATCGTGGGCCACCGAAACCCCGACGCAGACGCCATCTGCTCCGCCATCGCCTACGCCGAGCTCAAACAAGCCAGGGGTGAAAAGGGCTTCATCGCGGCCCGCTGCGGCAACTCCAATGCCCGCATCGACACCATCCTCACCAAATTCCACCAGCCCCTGCCCGTCTATCTGGGCGATGTGACGCCGCGTGTGCGCGATGTCATGGTGACCGATGTCAACTATGTGAACGAGAGCGCCACCTGCGCCGAAGCCCTGGAACTGATCGAGCGCCACGATATCCGCGTGCTGCCGGTGACCACGCAGGGGCGCCGCGTGATCGGCACCCTCCACATCTCGCAGCTTTCAGGCTACTTCGTGCCGCGCATCCGGGCCCCGAGGGAAATGCGCAAGGTGCAGACCTCCCTCTCCCACATCATCCGCGCGCTGAAGGCCCGCATCCTGCACATCGAGGAAGCGGACAAGGTCGACGATCTCTTCGTGCGCATCGGCGCCATGGACGTGCGCTCCTTCGCCCGCCTGCCCGAGACCGACGGCATCCCTCCCCGCCAGTCCATCATCATCGTGGGCGACCGCTGGGACATCCAACAGCGCTCGATCCAGATCGGCGTGCGCCTGCTGGTGATCACCGGCGGGCTGGAGCCCGACAAGGAAGTGATCGAACAGGCCAAGGCCCAGAAGGTAAGCCTCGTCGTGAGCCAATACGATTCGGCCACCACCGCGTGGGTCATCCGCACCGCCTCCACGATCACCAGCCTGGTCGACAGGAAGTTCGCCTCGGTGGATGCCGACGAGCGCATCTCCGAGATGCGGCGCAAGTTCAACCTCACCAACGCGCCCGCCTTCATGGTGATCGACGACACCGGCCGCCTCGTGGGTGTGCTGGGCAAGAGCGATGTGCTCAAGCCCTCCAAGACGCGCCTGGTGCTGATGGACCACAACGAGATGTCCCAGGCCGTGCCGGGAGCCGAGCAGGTGGTCATCTCGGAGATCATCGACCACCACCGTCTCGGCGCTCTGAATACACAGCAGCCGATCCTCTTCATCAACGAACCCGTGGGCTCCACCTGCACGATCGTCGCCGACCTGTTTCGCCGCGAGGGTTTCACGCCCACGGCGGACATCGCGGGCATCATGATGGCGGGCATCATCTCCGACACCCTCAACCTCCACAGCCCCACCTCCACCGAGAAGGATGCCTCCACGATCGGGTGGCTGGCCAAGATCGCCGGACAAAACGCACAGGAACTCGCCGACGAGATCTTCAGTTCGGGCTCCGTCATCCTCGCCAACCCGCCCGACAAGGTCATCCGCAACGACTTCAAGATCTACGAGGAGGACTCGGTGCGTTTCGCCGTGTCGCAGGTGGAGGAGCTGGGCTTCGCCAACTTCTGGAAACACTCCAAGGACCTGGGCTCCGCGCTGGAGAAACTGCGCGCCGACGAGCGCCTCGCCTTCGTGTGCCTGCTGGTGACCGACATCAACACCCAGAACTCCCTGCTCCTGGTGAAGGGCGGCGACAGCTTCTCCCAGCGCATTTCGTATCCACATGTGGAGGACGATGAGATCTTCGACATGCCCGGCGTGGTGAGCCGCAAAAAGCAGCTCATCCCCTACCTCACGAGCATCATCAAGGAAATGGCCGGCGAGGGCCTCGTCCCGCGCTGAGCGGGCTTGCTCACCCGACTGCAGCCCTGAGCTTTTCCTTGCGCACCGCCTTGGCCTCCAGGGAATGGCGGACTTCGCACTCGCGGTGCCGCCCGTAGAAGGCAAGGCACTCCTCATCCCCAAGCGAGTCTATCCAGGCGCGCCGCTCCTCCAGACTCTTGAGACGGATGTCATGGGCGGGGCAATACTCGGGGTTGCCGCCGGACGGGCACTCAAAACTCAGCCAGATCAGCATGCGGCGTGCTGAGACGGGATCGAGTTGAGTCTGTAAGGTGTCGTTCATCGGTTGCCTGCCTGTGTCGGCTCCCCGGAGGGGTGAAGCACGGCATGCAAGTGTGCAAGAAACTGGTCGGAAACAAAAGGTTTTGCAAGGAAGACTCGGACGCGCAGCTCGGGAGCGGCAAGCAGCTCCTCCTTCTCGGGCAGGCCGCTCATGGCCAGGATGGGCAAGTCGGGTGCAAGTCGCCGCACAGCTCGGATCAGATCGCAGCCGTCCATCACAGGCATCATGATGTCGGTGACCAGGGCGGAAACCGCCTGCTGGTGCAGTTCGAAGCCCAGGAGCGCCTCTCTCCCGTCGCCCGCCGACAAGGCCCGATACCCCTGGGTCTCAAGGAGATGGCACAGGCTTCTCCTCACGGCCTCCTCATCATCGACGATCAGGATGGTCTCGCCCTGACCTCTGGGCAATTCGACGAAGGAGGACTCCTCCACGACTTCGACCACATTGGGAATGGCGGGAAGGTACACTTTGAAAACAGACCCTTCACCGGCAAGGCTGCGCACCTGCACAAAGCCTCGATGACTCTTCACAATGCCGTGCACGGTGGACAGCCCCAATCCTGTTCCCTGCCCGGGCGTCTTGGTGCTGAAGAAGGGATCGAAGATCCTTTCAATATCATCTGCAGGTATGCCCACCCCTGTATCCGAAACCTGGAGCACCACGTAGGGGCCTGCCTCGGTGTCGGGATTCATCGCGGCATAGTACTCGTCGAAGACAACATTCTCGGCGATCAACGAAAGGGTGCCTCCTTTGGGAAGCGCGTCGCGGGCATTCACGCACAGGTTCACCAGGACCTGATGAATCTGGGTGGGGTCCGCCTGGATGGACCAAAGGTCCTCGGCGATGTGCAGCTCGAACTGAATGTCCTTGGGGAAAGTCTCCGCCACGATGCGGCTGATCTCGTGCAGGATGATGCGGGGCTGCAGCTCGATGCGCCGACCGTCGAGGCCTTTGCCGAAGGTGAGCAACTGACGCACGATGTCCGCGCCGCGCTGGGAGCTCTGATCGAGCATGGCATGCAGGGAGAGGCGCTGCTCGGGCTGGGGATTCTGCCTGAGCATGTTCGCGGCCAGGGTGATGGGGAGGAAGATGTTGTTGAGGTCATGAGCGATCCCCGTCGCCAGGGCACCGATGCTCTCCAGGCGCTGGGAACGCAGGGAACGGGTCTGCAGCAGGAGCCTTTCGGTGATGTCCGTGGCGGCAATCAGCATGAGTGCCGGTTTTCCACCTCCTCCGAAGACAAGGCTCCAACGACTCTCCAGCACGGTTCCCGACAAGTGCCGACTGCCAAAGCGCAGCTCCCCCTGCCAGCCTCCCCCCTGGAGTGCGGCCTGGTAGAACTCAGGGCTCAACTCAGGCTCCGTACCCGCAAAGAGGGAAAACAAGGCCTGACCCCTCAGCTCGGAGGCGCTCCTGCCAAAAAAGTGCTCGGCGCTGCGGTTGCAGAAATGCACCGTGCCCGAGGTGTCGGTCGCCAGGACGATGTCCCTCGCCTGGTCGAGCAGGGCTGCCTGCTGGCTGAGCGTCTCCACCATCCGTTTCCTCTCGCCAATGTTCTGGATGAACAGGACGTAGCGACCCTCATCCACGGACAGATAACTGGCGCTGATCTCCACATCCACGAGGCTCCCATCCTTGCGGCGGTGGACGGTCTCCCACCGATCCGAGCCCATGCGCTTGATGCGCTGGAGGTGCCCGTCGAGGACGGAAGGTGTCTCCTGTGCCTCGATATCCGAGATGCGCAGATGCAGAAGTTCCTTTTGCGTATAGCCGCTGGTGCCGCAGTAGGTCTCGTTGACCTCCAGGAGCCTGCCTTGCGCGTCGATGATCCACAGGCCATCAAGGGCGGTGCGCAGCACACTCTCCAGGAGGGTCTCCCGAGCCTGCAAAGCGAGCTCGGCGCGGCGCCGCCCGGTGAAGTCCTGGCAAAAGAGCAGAAGCTGTCCGCCACCCAGATCGGCGGCCTGTAGCAGCAGGTTGAGCACGGCGCCCTTGCGCCGACTGCTGCGGACCTCGCATTCGCCCCGGCCCGAGCTGGCGACAGCCCTGAGCATGACCTGAAGTGAGGCCTCCGAGTTGGGATCGATCAACTCGGCAAAGGTACCCTGAAGCAGCTCCGCCCTGGAGCGCCCGAAAAGAGTCTCGCAGGCGGGATTCAGCTCAAGAAGCGCGCCCTCTGTATCCAAAGTAAAAATACCAAGCGGAGAGGCATCGATATAGCTGCGGTACTTCCCGGCCATCTGCCTGAGCGCCTCCTCCGCCTGGCGACGTTCGGAGATGTCGGTGTTGGTGCCGACCAATCGCAGACCACTCCCCCCGGGCTCCGCCTTCAGTCGCCGGCCGCGGGTGAGGATGTGCAGCCAGCGTCCGTCCGCATGGCCCAGGCGATACTCGCAGGTGAGTTCCTCCCCCCCGCAGCGGAAAAACAGATCGAAGGCCGCCTCCAGCTGCGCCTTGTCCTGCGGATGCACCCGCTGCCTCCAGCTCTCAAGGCTGAGGGGCTGAGTATGCGGATCGACCCCAAGCATGGTATGAAAGCGGCGCGAGAAATAGCCTTCTCCGGTCTGCTCCTGCAGTTCCCACAGGCCGTCATTGGCGATTTCGAAAGCCTCAGTCAGGCGGCGTTCACTCGCCTGGACGGCCTCCTCCATACGCTTGCGCTGGGTGATGTCGAAGAGGGAGCAGTGGGCCATCCTCAACACTCCCTTGGCATTGAACTCCGCATTCAGGGACAACAACACCGTCAACTCGCCGCGCCCCTCGCCCCCCATGAGCAGCTCGAGTGTCTGTGCACCTCCGCCTGGCTGCAGCGCTTGAAAGAACTCCAAAAAGCGGCGTCTGGACTGAGGCTGCAGGAAGTCGATCAGCTGATGTCCCCTCATGTCCTGGCCGCCACCTGCACAGAGCTCCAGCCAGGCCTGGTTCACATTGAGAATAAGCCCTGAGGCATCGAGACACAGGTAGGCGACCGGAGCCCTCTCAAAGAGGACTCGGAAGCGCTGCTCGCTCTCGCGCAAATCCCTCACGGCGTCCTGTCGGGCAGCCTCCAGATTGAAGGTTTCCAGCGCATGCGCCAGATCGGCCGCTGCGGTGTCCAGCATGGAGAGCTCGCGCGGCGAGACGAAGTCCGACTCCCTGGAGTAGAGGCTGATCGCCCCTCGAATCCCCTCCTTGAGGCGCAGGGGGAAAATGATCGCCGAGTGAAAGCCACGCCCCAGGGCATAAGGACCCCAGCCCCTGGCCAGGGGATCCTCCTTGAGATCGTTGCACAGAAGGGTGCGTCCCTCGGACATCGCAAGCTCCGTGGGAAGCTGTCCGCGGTGGTTCACCAGCGCCAATTCCAAACCGGCCACAAAATCAGCAGGCTCTCCGGCAGCGCACAGGGGCCTGCCCCAGCGCTCGTGCGGAGCCCTCACCACAGCCGAGGCGAAATCAAAACGTCCGTGCTCCACAAAGGCTTCACACACATTCCTCAGAAGATCCTCCCTCGTGCCGGAGCGCACGATGGCCTTGTTGACCTGAGAGAGCGCCGAGTACACCCGGTTGAGGCGCAGGAGTTCCGCCTCCCGGGAAAGGATGGGCGTGAGGTCCGAACCGACCACGCAGAAGCGCCCGCGCCTGTCTGTGGGAAAGGCCGTGATGCGCAGGTGCCGCCGCGCCTTTGGGAGATAGGTTCTGAACGTTTTGGGAGCATCCTCAGCCAGCATCTCCTCGATCTGGAGGAGATGGGGTGGCTGCGCTCCGTAGAGCGTGCTTGCCAGGCAGCCGAGCACCTTCTCACGCGCATAGCCCGTGATGGCGACGAAGGCGGGGTTCACATCGAGCAGACGAAAATCGACGACCCTACCCGCCCCATCGCGGACGACCTCGAAAAGCACGACCAACTCCGTGGTCGAGGCATACAAGCCCATGAGCGGTCTGCTGTTTCCCAGGCAAGCTGAAAGCAAGCCCCCTACTCTGCGCAGCCAGGCCGGACCTTTGATCCAGGCCAGGGGACCCGAGACACGCGCAGGCGAGTTTCGAGTGGCGGTGGAGGCATGACTCGAGGGTGCAGTCATGGCTCAGGAGGCCCCGTCTTTGGCGAGTGGGCCTTTTTTGAAATTTCGTTCGATGGAGCCCAGCAGTGCCTGGATATCGATGGGCTTGGTAAGGTAGTCGTCGGCCCCCGCCTCCATGCAGCGCTGGCGGTCGTCGGTCATGGCCAGGGCGGTCAGACAGATGATCGGGATCATGCGCGTCTCGGGAGCGGACTTGAGCAGGCGGGTCGCCTTGATGCCGTTGAGCACCGGCATCTGGATATCCATCAGGATCAGGTCCGGTTTTTCACGGTCGATGAGCGCGATGGCCTCCTGGCCGTTGAAGGCCACAAGCACCCGGCAGCCGCGCCGCTGAAGTTGAAGCTCAATGATGCGCGCATTGGTGGGATCATCCTCGGCTAGCACCACGAAGAGTCCCTTGAGGACCTCGGGAACCTGTGCGGGAGGGGTGACTCCTGACTTCGCAGCAGGACCGACCGGGGCAGCGGAGAGCTTTGGCTTCCTGGCGGCCTCGGGATCGGGGATGGTGAAGGTGAAACGGCTGCCCTGGGCCGGTACGCTGGTGACTTCCACCGAGCCCCCATGCAGCTGCACGAGGCGCTGCACCAAGGTGAGGCCCAGGCCGGTGCCTCCGTACTTGCGGGCGAGGCTGGCGTCGACCTGCTCGAAAGGCTTGAAGATCGACTCGAGGCGTTCGCGCTCGATGCCGATGCCGGTGTCCCAGACGCTGAACTTCACTCCGGCCGCCCCCTCGAGGTTGCGCACGATCAGGCCGAAGGACCCTCCCTCGGGGGTGAACTTCACCGCATTGCCCAGGAGGTTGACGAGGATCTGGCGCAGTCGGCGCTGGTCGGCCCAGAGCCGCTCGACGACGTCGCCCGTGTCGATGTTGAAGGTGATCTGCTTGCGGCGGGCCGCCTCCTGCACGAAGGCCATGCAGGAATGGCAGAGGGTGCGCACATCGATGGAGCGCCTCTCCAGCTCGACGCGCCCGGTCTCCAGACGCGCGACCTCCAGCAGGTCGTTGATGAGGTCGAGGAGGTGCTGACTGCTTGTATCTATGGTGCGGATACCCTCGCTCTGCTTCTGGGTGAGCGGGCCGAAGGCGCCGTCGCGGAGCAGCTCGGCCATGCCCATGATGGTCGTGAGGGGGGTCCGCAACTCATGGCTCATGTTGGCGAGAAACTCGCCCTTGCTGCGGGTCGACTGCTCGGCCAGGGCCGTCAGCTCGGCCAGGCGGGCATTGGCCTGCGCGAGTTGCCGACTCCCGAGCTCGGCCAGGCCCTCCGCCTCGACGGCGCGGGTATCGGCCTTCGCGGCGAGTGCCCTGGCTGCCTTGAGTTCCTGAGAACTGCGGCTGAGCTCCGTGTCGAGGAGCTCCCTGCCCTTGGCGAGGGCCTTGCCTGCGGCGACCTGCTCCTCGAGCGCGAGCGCGGCCTGCGACCACCGACGACGGTAACTCAGCGCCAGGCCACAGGAGACGAGGAGCAGTCCCAGAAAGGCGAGGGGGGTCGCATAAGTGCCGATGCCGGAATCAAGCATTGAGCTTGTAGAAGGTGGACTTGCCCAGAGTGATGGGGGTGTAGCCGGCGTCCACCATGAGCGTGGTCTCGGCGCCGCCCAGCAGCATGTAGCCGCCGGGGAGAAGGGAATCGCGCACACGGCCCAAAATCTGTCGACGCGTGGGCATGTCGAAATAGATCATCACATTGCGGATGAGCACCAGATCGAAGCGCGGAAGGAAGCCCCAGGGCTTCGAGAGGTTGATCTCGCGGAACTCGACACGGCGGCGGATCTGTTCGCTGATCTGCCAGCCTTCGGGGATCTGCGTGAAATGCTTCACCAGATGCGCGGCGGGGAGACCGCGATTGACCTCGATCTGCTGATAGATGCCGGAACGGGCGCGGCGCAGGATGTTGGTCGAGATGTCGGTCGCGATGATCTGAAAACTGTCAGCCTGGGCGGGGAAGGCATCGGCCAGCATCATGGCGATGCTGTAGGGTTCCTGGCCGCTGGAGCAGGCGGCCGACCAGATGAGGATCTTTTCTCCGCGCTTCTTGTTGAGCAGGACGGGGAAGACATCGCGCTTGAGCGCCTCGAAGGGATGGAAATCCCTGAAGAACATCGTCTCGTTGGTGGTGAGGGCATCGACGATCTCGCGCTGCATCGGGCCGCTGGTGGGCGAGAAGCGGATGTGGTCGACGAAGGCGTTGAGAGAGGCGAAGCGGTGGCGGGCGGCGACGTTGGTGAGGCGCGCCTCCACCAGGTACTCCTTGCCCGCACCCAGCACGATGGCGGCCTCCTTGTACACGAGTTCGCATACGTGGCGGAAATTGTCGTCCGTGAGGGCGCGCGAATCTGGTCCGGTGCCTGAAATCATGGGTTGCGGGGCCCTTTCATGGAGATCCTGCCGGGGCGCACGCGCCGGGTGATCTCGTCTGCGATCTGCTCGATGGGCAGGATGGCGTGGGCGAGGCGGGCCTGCGCCACCACGCCGGGCATGCCCCAGACGATGGAGGTCGCCTGGTCCTGCACGACCACCTGCCCGCGCTGCTCGCGGATGAGCTGGCAGCCCCTGAGTCCGTCCTGCCCCATGCCGGTGAGCACCACGCCAAGGAGCGAGGCGCGGGCCTCCACGGCGGAGCGGAAGAGCACATCCACGGCGGGGCGGCAGGAGTTTTCCGGCGGATTGGTGTTGGTGCGGCAGGAGAAGGCGCCGTTGCCATCCCTGTGCACGGTGAGATGAAAACCTCCGGGCGCCAGGTAGGCGTTGCCCGGAAGGATAGGCATGCCGTGCGCGGCCTCGTGGGTGCGCAGCGGGATCGGCAGCTGGTTGAGCCTCTGCGCGAGCATCTGCGTGAACATCGGCGGCATGTGCTGCACAAGCACAAGCGGCACAGGCAGGGGCTGTGTCAGCCCTTTGAACAGGGTTTCCAGCGCCATGGGCCCGCCTGTGGAGGAGCCGATGACGACCAGGTCGGGAGCCTGCGAAGCGCCTTCTGCAAGCCCCGTCTGGACGGAGCTGGTAGAAGTGGAACCCTGGCCCGAAGCGGAAGGTGCCGGCAGGGGCGGCAGGGGGGGCGGCAGGGTCTTGTTGAAATGCACCCGGATGCGCGGCAGCAGCTCCACCTCGAGGCGCGCGACACTCTCGCTCAGGTCCGCCACATCCATGGGCTTGGTCACGTAGTCGGTGGCGCCTGCGGCGAGGGCCTCCAGCGTGGCCTGCGCCCCGCGCTGCGTGAGCGCGGAGAACATGATGACCGGCAGCTTCGGGTGCGTGCGCCGCAACTCCTTCAGGGCAGCCACGCCGTCCAACTCCGGCATCTCGACGTCCATCGTCACGATGTCGGGGTTGACCTGCGTGAGTTTCTGCAGCGCGATGCGCCCGTTGGGGGCGATACCGGCCACTTCCATGTTGGGGTCGCGGGCAAGCACCTCGCTGATGAGTCGCCTCATCACCACGGAGTCATCCACCACCAGTACGCGAATCTTCGGCATGATGTATCAGTTGACGAGGCCCAGGACGCAGAGTTTTTCGACAAACATCTGCTCATCGAGCGGTTTCATAAGGAATTCGTCCGCGCCCGAGGCGATCGCCTCGGCCACCTTTTCATAGGTGTTCTGCGCGGTGACCATGAGGGTGCGCATGGAATCATGGGCATGATCCCCGCGCACCTTCTTGAGCAGTTCGAGTCCGTTCATACGCGGCATGTCCCAGTCGATGAGGATCGCGTCGAAGGGGCCGGAGCTGGCGAGGCGCTCGAGCGCCTCGACACCATCCCCGGCCTCGACGGTATCCACGGATAGATTACGCGCGTACGTGCACAGGATGGCACGCATCGTCTGGGAATCGTCTACAACCAGGAAGCGCATGGCTTATTTTTTCCTGGAGACCGTGCGTGCCATGGAGGCGGCATGGCCGTTTTCGTCGATCTTGAACTGGTCGACCACCTGCTTGAGGTCCGAGGAGAGGCGTGCCAGCTCGTGGGCGGCGGTGGCCGTCTGGTTGGCGCCCTCGGTCGTGCCCTTGGCGGCGGTGGAGACCGAGCCGATGTTCTTGGCGATCTCGTTGGCGCCCTGCGCGGCCTCGGAGACGTTCTTGGAGATCTCGTTGGTGGTGGCCGACTGCTCCTCCACGGAGGAGGCGATCACCGTCTGAATCTTGTTGATCTGGTCGATGATGGTGGAGATTTCCTTGATCGCGTCGACGGCGCCCTGGGTGTCGCCCTGGATGCCCTTGATCTTGGAGCTGATCTCCTCGGTGGCCTTGGCCGTCTGCTTGGCGAGTTCCTTCACCTCGTTGGCGACCACCGCGAAGCCCTTGCCGGCCTCGCCTGCGCGGGCGGCCTCGATGGTGGCGTTGAGCGCGAGCAGGTTGGTCTGCTCGGCGATGGAGGTGATGACCTTGATGACGTTGCCGATCTCGATGCTGCTGTCACCGAGCTTGGAGACGGTGACGTTGGTCGTCTCGGCGACGGTGGCGGCATGGCTGGCGACCTTGGCTGCCTCGCTCGCGTTCTTGGCGATCTCGCGGATGGAGGCGCTCATCTCCTCGGTGCCGGTGGCGACGGTGTTGACATTCTTGCTCACCTGCTCGGCGGCGGCGGAGACGATGTTGGCCTGGCTGGCGGTCTCCTCGGCGGCGGAGCTCACCTGGGTGCTCACCGAGCTGAGTTCCTCGGAAGAGGCGCTCAGGGACTGGGAATTCATGGCGATCTGCTGGAAGTTTCCTCGCAGGCCCTTGACCATCTGATTGAGGGCTTCGCAGATCTGGCCGATCTCGTCACGGGACTTCACATCCATGGAGACGGTGAGGTCGCGATTGGCCACCTTGTCGACGAAACTCACGGCCTGGGCGAGAGGCAGCGTGATGGCGCGGGTGATGAACACAGCCACGGTGATGCCGAGCACGATGGCCACGAGCACGCCCACCAGCATGAGGGAGGCGGAACGGGTCAGTTCGGTGTTGGTCTCCGTGGAGATGGCGTCGGTCTGCTTCATGGCCGCCGCGTTCAAGATCTCGCAGCTGTCCTGCAGGCCTAAGGCGGCAGTGTTGCGCTTCTCGGCCAGTGCGGAAAGTGAAACCTTACCCTCCATCTGCTTGTCCATGCTCTGCTGATATACCAGCAGCGCATCGGTGATGGCCTTCAGCTGCGCCTTGTTCTCGACCGCGCGGACGGTGGGTGCCATTTTGGTGAGGATGCCGCGTATATCCTCAAACTTGGGATAGGCCTGCTTGAGGACACTGGAGTCCCGGGTGGCCTGGGACCTCCAATTCGCGATGCGGATGGCATTGATCATGTCGATGATGTCATTCAGCGCCACCAGCTTGCCGGCGCGCTCGACGAGCTTTTCCTTGGAGGCACCCTCCTCTATCTCAGATGCGAGCATTTTCTTCTGAAAATCAAGGAACGCACCCGCTTCGCGCTCCATGATAGCGCCGGCGCTGACGGCATCGGAGTCTACTTTATGCTGAACGACCGTAAGCTTCTCTGTCTCGTTGATGTAGCCCACATAGCTAGTATAGGAGCTGCGCATGGCGCCGATCTGGGCCTTGAGCGCCTTGAGCCGCGTGGTGCGCTCGGCGAGGGACTCCAGTCCCTTCATCTTCTCGTCAAGCGTGGAGAGCTCCTTGCGAGATGCCTCCAGGTACTTGGCATCACCCGTGAGACCATAGCTGCGCGTGGCGAGCATGGCGTTGCCCAGGGTGATGGCGACGTCGGAAGACATGCTGAATTCCGGCACGTAGTCTACGGCGAGGGAGTCGGCCTTGTCGGCCGAGGACTTCATGGTCAACAGGGCGTAGCCGCCCGTGAGGCTTAGGATCACAAGAATCAATGCGAAGCCGAGGCCGATTTTCTTTCCGATGCTGAGGTTGATACCGTTGGTGCTCATAACTTTTCTGGTTGGTGGGGGGTTGTCTGCATTAAGTGAAATCGATGGCCTGCTCCGTATCGAGGAGCAGCAGGAGGCGGTGTTTGAGCTTGCAGGCGCCGGTGATCAGCGCGCGCAGCTCGCCCTGGAGCGTCTCGGGAGGGCGCTCGATGGAGTCCGGGGAGACCTCGAGGACGTCCTCGATCTGGTCGACGAGCAGGCTCACGGCCCCTTCGGGAGTCTTGATCAGGACGTTCATGACGCGTGCGCCCTCGGGGGCGGGGGGAAGGTTGAGGCAGCGGCGCAGATCGATGGCGGTGACGATCTGCCCGCGCAGATTGATGAGGCCGCGGATCTCCGGCCGTGCCAGGGGGACGGTGCTCATGCCCTGCTGGCGCACGACCTCCTGTACGTGGTCGACTGGCACGCCGAAGAAAAGGCGGTCCAGGCTGAAGGTGCAATATAGGCTCATGGAGTGATAGGGGGGTTGAGGGTTTAGAGGCGGCTGGCGGCGACGACGGCACCGATATCGATCATCTCGGTGACGCGCCCCTGGATGACCGCGCTGCCACTGATGCCGGAACGCCTGCGCTGGACATCGACGACGACGGCCTCCTCGACGATGTCCTCGATGCTGCCGACGACCAGGCCGAGGTTGCGGCCTGAGACGCGGTAGACGACGACGGGGATGTCGGAGTCGGTGGCTGTCTGCTCGCGGATGCCAAGCATTTCGGAGACGTGGATGAGCGGCATGATCTCGCCGCGGTACTGGACCACCTCGCGCGGACCTTCGCGCTCGATGTTGCTCTGGGGGAATTTTTCGAGACGCCCCACGCTGGAAAGCGGCATGGCGAGGCGATTCTCGAGGCCCAGCTTGAAGATGAGCAGGCTCTGCTTGCCGGCGCGGTCGGCGGCGGCGGCGGCGGCCTTGTCGGCGGACTCGCCACCGTGGCTCTCGCTGCTGGCGGCGACGACGTGGGCGTGCTGGGCCAGGCCGAAGACATCGAGGATGAGCGAGACCTTGCCATCGCCCATGATGGTGGCTCCGGCGAAGACGGGCAGCCCCTTGAAGTGCTTGCCCAGCGGCTTGACGACGATCTCCTGGGTGTCGTTGACGGCATCGACCACGAGGCCGAACTGCTGTTCGCCGGCCTTGAGGACGACGAGGCTGGACTCGCCCGAGGCGCTCTTCTCGCCCTTTTCGTCGAGCTTGAGGACGCGGTTGAGATAGACGAGCGGAAGCAGCTTGCCGCGCAGGCGGTAGACCGGGGAGTCGAAGATGTGCTCGACGGCCACGGAGCCCTGGTCGCCCTCGAGGCGGACCAGTTCCACCAGGCTCACCTGGGGGATGGCGAAGCGCTCGCCTCGGCTGGTGATGACCAGGGCGGGGATGATGGCGAGTGTAAGGGGGATCTTGATACGCAGTGTGGTGCCCTCGCCCAGGCTGCTCTGGATGTCGATGTTGCCGCCGATCTTCTCGATGTTGGTCCTGACGACATCCATGCCGACGCCGCGACCGGAGACGTTGGTGATCTTCTCGGCGGTGGAGAGGCCGGGCAGGAAGATGAGACTCATGGCCTCGCGCTCGCTCATGCGGGCGGCCTGGTCGGGAGTGATGAGACCCTTTTCCAGGGCCTTGGCCTTGACGCGGGCGACGTTGATGCCGGCCCCGTCGTCGCTCACCTCGATGTTGACCTGACCGCCCTCGTGGAAGGCGCGCAGGTGGAGGATGCCCTCCTCGGCCTTGCCGGCGGCCACGCGCTTCTCGGGGCTCTCGATGCCGTGGTCGATGGAGTTGCGGACGATGTGGGTGAGCGGATCCTTGATGGACTCGATGATGGTGCGGTCCAGCTCGGTCTCCTGGCCCTCCATCTCGAGGCGGACCTGTTTGCCCAGCTCGAAGGAGACATCGCGCACGATGCGCGGGTACTTGGCCCAGACGCCGCCGATGGGCTGCATGCGCGTCTTCATGACGCCCTCCTGCAGCTCGGTGGTGATGATGTTGAGCCGCTGTGCGGCGGCGAGCATGGCGGTGTCGTCGTTGTGAGAGGCTGAGTTCTGGACGATCTGATTGCGGGCCAGGACGAGCTCGCCCACCAGATTCATGAGGCGGTCGAGCAGGCCGATGTCGACGCGGATGCCGCTATCAGCGGCGGAAGGCTGGTTGGTGGCGGGAGCGGAGACCGTCTGGAGGGCGGCGGCTTTGGAGGCTGCGGGGAC
>JFJP01037224.1_pt1 | contig 36543 bp, 32 predicted proteins | sample 431651 | NCBI WGS metagenome assembly JFJP01 (sample SAMN02602958, study PRJNA72255) | Microbial mat metagenome, whole genome shotgun sequencing project. | biome: fresh water; feature: sink hole; material: water; isolation source: purple microbial (photo- and chemosynthetic) mats found in... | reverse complement strand
GGAGACGAATTTAATCCTCGAAGCATTGATTTACTTTTTGAACTTGGTTTCTGTTACGAACAGCTATCCGAGAAAGAAAAAGCCATCGAAACATACAATCGGATTATTGATATTGATTCATTTATTGCTGAAGCCTGGTTCAATCTGGGTCAGGTGTACTTTTCGATGCTCGAATACAACAAAGCACTAAATGCTTATGAATTTGCACTTACAATTAACGAAAATGATTCGTTAGCTAACCTACAAAAAGCACACACACATTTTCAGCTCGGACAATATGAAAAAGCAGTAGAAGGTTATATAGTTTACGAAAAAGAAGCTTTTGATCCCTGGCAGGCGAAACTATTTATTGGCGAATGTTTTGAAAAACTTGAGAAATATGATGAGGCAGTTGATTATTACCAAAAGTCGCTTCACGAAAATCCAGATAATTTTGATGCCCTCACCGGCATTGGAATTTGCTTTCTGGAACAGGAAAAATATGCCGAAAGCATAGTTTATATAAATAAAGCCCTGGAGTTAAACAAAGAAGCTTCTGATGCCTGGGTTTATTTAGCTGAAGGACTGATTGGAATAAATGACAATGACAACGCATTACTTGCTTATATTAAATCAATAGCACTAGACCCTGAACAACCAGATACACTTATGTCAATAGCCAATATTTGCATGGATAAAGGTGAATTTAAGATTGCACTTGGTTATTATAAACAAGCCTTAAAAATGGACCCCGGCCTGGATTATATTCATCTGTTTATGGCTGTAGCAAATTTCAAACTTGGCAAATTGAAAGTTTCCTTTGATTTTATGAAAATTGCCTCGCAACAAAATGCAGATGCACAAGATCTTTTCTTTGAATTATGCCCCGAAGCAACAAAAAATAAATTATATAAAAATAAAATATGAAAAAAAAAGTAATCATCATTTCGCTTTTTTTCTTTGCGTTTTTAAACTTGAATGCTGCTCAAACCGACTCAATTTCAGTAAAAAACGATTCTCCATCAATAATTAATAAAATTGAAAAATGGTACGAACAAAACATGAACTATCTTAGTATAACAGCTCTGATGACAATAGAGAGTTCATTTATACCATTTCCATCAGAAATTGTAATTCCACCCGCAGCATATATCGCCAGTAAACCTGATAGCAAACTAAATATCTTTTTAGTCATTTTCTTTGGAACTTTGGGAGCCCTCTTTGGTGCATATATTAATTATGGACTGGCGCTTTGGTTAGGGCGTCCTTTAATGTACAAATTGGCAGATAGTAAAATTGGCAAAATATTTTTACTTAGCAGTGCAAAAATACAAAAAGCGGAAACTTATTTCAATAATCACGGTAAAACATCCACTTTTGTAGGAAGGCTTATTCCGGGTATTAGGCAGTTAATTTCTATCCCTGCCGGACTTGCCAAAATGAATCTGATTAGTTTTACTATATATACTGCCTTGGGAGCAGGCATCTGGAATTGTATACTTGCATTAATCGGTTATATTGCTCACGGACAAGCCGACCTCATTAACGAATATAGTCACGAGATAGGTTATGGAGTAATTTTAATCATTGGAATAATTGGTTTATTTTATTTGATAAAATATCTCCGCAAACGCAACAAAAAATGAAACAATATGGTTTAATTGGTTATCCACTCGGACATTCATTTTCAAAAATATATTTCACAGAAAAATTTGAAATTGAGCAAATTAATGCCCAATATAATTTGTACGAATTAGATGATATATCAAAATTTGAATTGTTGATTCATGATGTGGAACTTAATGGACTCAATGTTACCATACCTTATAAAGAAAAAGTAATCCCTTTTTTGGATGAACTCGACGAGACAGCCCAAAAGATTGGTGCTGTAAATGTAATTAAAGTCAGCCATAACAACAACAAGGTCACATTAAAAGGCTATAATTCAGATGCCATAGGTTTTGAAGAAGCCATAAAACCTCATCTCAAATCCTATCATAACAAAGCATTGATTTTGGGAACAGGAGGTGCATCAAAAGCAATTAACTATGTGCTGAAAAAACTTCATATCGAGACTACTTTTGTTTCACGAAATGCTGGTTCCTCAAATCTTAATTATAAGGAGTTAAACCAAGTAATCATTTTGAATAATCTTCTTATAATCAATGCTTCACCCGTTGGCACATTTCCAAACACTGATCAATGTCCCGATATTCCATATCAGTATTTAACCGAAAAACATATCCTTTATGATGTTGTGTACAATCCATCCGAGACATTATTTATGAAAAAAGGAAAAAATCAGGGAGCACAGACATTTAACGGCGAAGGTATGCTCATTGGTCAGGCAGAAGCCGCGTGGGAGATATGGAATGAATAATAATGGGTCAGTCCCCATTGTATTATTCCCAAATAAATTATGAACAAGCGAAAAAGAATAGAAGGAGTAAAAATTTTCGGAATTCAAAGTAAATTTTTAAAAGGAGCATTTGCATTTCCGGGTATAGGCATTTTTACAAATAAGAACTTTGCTGCCAATAAAAATTTACTCCGACATGAATTCGGGCACATTCTTCAGTTCCGCAAATATGGTTTTTTCTATTTTTGGTTCAAAATAGCACTTGTTAGTATAAAAAGCGCTCACTACTCACGTAAAAGACCAAGACATAACCACATGGATACATGGACAGAAAGAAATGCTAATGAGCTGGCATACAATTATTTTGGAAAACCAGATGATTGGGATTTTACTAACTATCCAATATAAATTAAAAAGAGACAAAGCAAGCCTTGTCTCTTTTAATTATCATTTTGCTTTCATTATTTCCTGCTGATGACGCACTGATTCTTCGTGAATTGCAACCAGCACCGTTTTCATAAATTCACCATCCATTCCCATTTGTTCGGCTTGCGAAATGCGGTTTTTCAGAATTTCATCATATCGTTGTGCCTGCAAAATTGGCATATTATGCTCCTTTTTATATTGTCCTATTTCACTGGAAACACGCATTCGTTTTGCCAATAATTCGAGTAAATTATTATCTAACTCATCAATCTGACGACGCAGCATGGCAAGATTTTCAGTGGTTTGAGTGATATCCCGAATAATAATATTGTTAAGTATAAAATCAAGTACATCAGGCGTAACCTGCTGCGAAGCATCACTCCATGCTTTTTCAGGATTGCAGTGCGATTCAATGATTAAACCATCGAAGTTTAAGTCCATTGCCTGCTGACAGAGTGGTGCTATCAATTCACGACGACCACCAATGTGACTTGGGTCGCAAATGATAGGCAGATTTGGCAACTGACGGTGTAATTCAATAGGAATATGCCATTGAGGTAAATTCCGATAAATCTTTTTATCAAAAGAACTAAATCCCCTGTGAATAGCCGCAATTTTTTTTACACCGGCATTGTGTACACGTTCAATAGCTCCAATCCACAAATCAAGATCAGGATTGACGGGATTTTTAATAAAAACAGGTATATCAGTACCTTCCAAAGCATCTGCTATTTCCTGAACTGCAAACGGATTAGCAGATGTGCGGGCTCCTATCCATAAAATATCCACATCATGAGCCAAAGCATCTCGTACATGCTTGGCTGTTGCCACTTCTACGGCGGTGTACATACCGAGTTCTGATTTTACGCGTTTGAGCCAGGGCAAGCCTTTGACTCCAATTCCTTCAAAACCACCGGGTTTGGTACGTGGTTTCCATATTCCGGCACGGAAAATTTTTATTCCAAGTGAAGCCAATCCCCTGGCAGTTTCCATAATTTGATCTTCAGTTTCGGCACTACAAGGTCCGGCAATAATCAATGGACGTTTTGCATCTACGCCAGGTAGTAAAATTGATTCTAATTCCATATAATATAAAAGTTTGTAATTTGAAAAGTTTGAAAGTTTGTAAAGTTTGAAAGTCTGAAAGTTTGCTATTTACATTCTTCCATTTCTTCATTTCTACATTTTCTTTTTATTAACACATTGCCACATTAGCATATCCCGCAAGCGGGACGTTCATTCGTTCCGTTGGCATATTAGCATATTAGCATATTTTCTTAATTCTTTCCAAGGCTTCGCCTAGCACTTTTTCATTGGCACAAAGAGAAATGCGTACATATCTGTTACCTTTGTCGCCGAAAATAAACCCGGGAGTGATAAATACCTTCGATTCGTAAAGTACTTTATCGGCTAATTCTCCACTGTTGGCATAGTTTTCGGGAATTTTACCCCATAAAAACATACCTACCTGCGTTTTATCAAAAGTACAATTGAGTGTTTTAAGAATTTCTTCAGCCAGATTTCGTCTGTTTTTATACAATTGTATGTTCATTTCATTGTGCCATGCATCCGAATTATTCAACGCTGCTATAGCTGCTATTTGCATAGGTTTGAACTGACCACTGTCGATATTACTTTTTACTTTCAGCACCCATTGTATAAATTCTGCATTCGAAGCAAGCATACCCATACGCCATCCGGGCATATTGTGCGATTTACTCATCGAATTAAGTTCAATACTTATATCTTTAGCTCCTTCAACCTGAAGGATGCTCAGATGATTATTGTTCAGAATAAAACTGTAAGGATTATCATTTACGATAACAATTCCATGTTTTTTCCCAAAGGCAACTAATTTTTCGAACAATTCGACAGTAGCACTTGCGCCCGTGGGCATATTAGGATAATTTACCCACATAAGTTTAACGTTACTTAAATCTTTTTGTTCAATTGCCTCAAAATCGGGTTGCCAGTTGTTGTTTTCATCCAAATCGTAAGTAATAACATTAGCTTGTACAAGATTACTTACAGACGCATAAGTTGGGTAACCCGGATTTGGAACCAGCACACCGTCTCCCTGATTCAAAAATGCAAGTGAAATGTGCAGTATTCCCTCTTTGGATCCAATTAGAGGTTGTATTTCATTTGCTGGATTGAGTTCAACCGAAAACCATTTTTTGTACCAATCGGCAAAAGCTTTGCGTAGTTCAGGTATGCCCACGTAAGGTTGATAACCATGAACATCCGGTTTTTCCGACGATTTGCACAGCGCTTCAATAGTTTCGTTTGAAGGTGGCATGTCGGGACTTCCAATTCCCAAACTTATCACATTCAGGCCTTTCGCATTCATTTCGGCAATTTCTTTCAATTTTGTCGAAAAATAATACTCTGAAATTGAGTTTAATCTATCTGCCGGTACAATTTTATAACCCCTGACCCCAAAAAGGGAATTGGAATTAGTATCGTTTTGTTTATTTTCTTGTTTATCAATCATATAATTTAATTAAATTATTTGTTGTAATATTTCTTACACCCCGCCATTTATCCCAATTTGTCGGGAGGGGTCGGGGGTTCTTTTCCTTTTCCCCTTTAGGGGTTAGGAGTCTTTATTCTTTCGGAGTTTCACCTTCCGGATATTCGCCCAATGTTTTTAATTCGCTGATTAATGGTTTAATAGCTATCAATGATTGTTTGTAACGTTCATGATCGGCAAAGTCAAAATCTACATAAAACTGATATTCCCATTCTCTGCCTATGATGGGCAATGATTGAATTTTTGTAAGATTTATTCCGTAAAATGAAAAAACAGACAGTACTTTCGATAAACTACCTTCGGAATGCGGAAGTGTAAAAACAATCGACGCTTTATTAATAACCTCATCTTTTAATATCTCATCAACCATCCATTGATTTCCAAAGATTAAAAACCTTGTAAAATTTCGTTTATTGGTCTCTATTTGGGTTGCCAGTATATCTAAACCATATATTTCGGCTGCCCGTGTACTACAAATGGCGGCATTTCCTATCAAATTTTTAACTGAAATATCGCGTGCTGCAAGGGCTGTATCCTCGTGTTCAACTATTTTTACACCTGGTAATGTATAAAGGAAATCATTACATTGCATCAATGCTATAGGGTGCGACTGAATTTCTTTTATATCATGAATTGTTTGACCGGGCAATGCTGCCAAACAATGTGAAATACGCAATTTATATTCTCCTGCTATGGGAAGTTTATATTCTTTTAGTAATTCATAATTTTGAAGTAAGCTACCGGCTATTGTGTTTTCTATGGCCATGATACCTACAATGTTCGGATCTTTTTTTATGGTTTTAAAAATATCCCTAAAAGTAACGCACGGAATAATTTCAACTTGTTCCCCTGCAAAAAAATTCTCGGCAGCTATGCCGTGATATGCTCCGTTTCCTCCCTGAATTGCTACTCTTTTCATTTTGTTTTAATGTTTTTGTTACGCACTTCTTGTTTCTTTTTTACCTAATATATCTTTATTTGAAGTATGTGCTTAAAAAAAATCCTACCCGAATGTTCGAGCAGGATTTTATATGTTTTTTATAAATACTTTTAATTCACATTTACATAAATTTATCCTGCTCTCACCTGCTAAAGTAAAAGTAAAAATAAAAGTATGTAAAAAATCGGTTCATTTTTGTATGATTTTGATTTGACAGTGCAAAAGTAGTAATAATTAATAAAACAACAAATTATCAATCAAAAAAGTTTCAAAAAAGCAGATTATGCATTAAAAAAGCATGAAAATAAAAAAATACATCTGTTTAAAGTATTAAATACTTATAAATCGTCCAATGGCAATAATTGCTGATAATACCATAATTACGATGTTAAGGATAATGGCTTTATTTTCGCTATACCTGTAGTGATGATAAGCTGCAAAAATCATTATCACTAAAAATCCACAAGCTGCAAGTGGAGTTAGAATTGTATATCTATTCAATAACATGGGTAGAATTAAGCCAATTGCGCCAAGCAATTCAGACAATCCAATAAATCTAACAGAAGAAACAGGTATTCTCAACACCCATTTAAGACCTGATTTAATTAATCTTTCTTTTGGAAGTACTATTTTAATTATACCTGCTAATCCAAACAGGGCAGCAAGTACAACCTGAATAGTCCAAAGTATTGTGTTCATTTTTTAAGTTTTACTTTATAACTTTAAATTGAAAATTCATTTTTGGTAGATTGTAATACAAATAGAAACAATTAATTATTAGATATTATTTCGATTAAAATACTAAATAATTGATTTACGCCAATTCAACACAAAGACACGAAGACACAAATTTTATTAAAAATATTCATTCCAAAATTAATAATACAAAAGACACATAGCATAAAACAAAATGCTTTATTTTAGAAGCTTTATCTAAAGTGATTGCAAAAAAAAACACTTGTATTTTTTGCTCCGTGATTCCTTTTTTAAGCTTAAATTACAAAAAATTGTGACTTCGTGACTTCGTGTTTATACTTAAATCATTGTTTATAAGTGATATATTTCTTTATTCCATATAAACTCAAATTTAAAAAAGATATTTTCAATTCAACATGAAAAACTTTCCACCTGAATTTCACAAAATATGAATTCTGGAATTTCGGGTGGAAAATAATTTTTAATCAGAGAAAAGAGCTAGTAACTTTTTTTATTTTTCTTCTCCCTTTTTTCTTCTTTTTTTTCCTTGGCTGTTTTGACCGGTTCTTTTTTTACGTTTTTTTGAACGCTTAATGACTTTGCCATAATTTATAAATGATTAATTGATTAGTAAAAAAACTAGGTTCTGAGTAAACATTCCTACACTATTGTTTAAAATTATTTTATAATCAGTAAGTTATCAACTTAATGACTCAAAAATAATTTACCTGTACTTTTGGAAATAAATTTACTTGTTAGTTTAATTATATTTATGAGAACAAAGATATATAATTATTTAAGTAATTGTCAAATAAATTTTATATTATCCTTTTTGTGACTTAGCCCCCAACCCAGCCCCCTACCCCCCCATAGCTATCGGAAAGCTATCGTGGACCCTGAAGGGGAAATATTGAGGGGAGTCCTGATGGATCAATAAATGCTTATATTAAACATACTGCCTGTTTTTAAAATTTTATCAGCAATATTATAACACATTACTATACCTGTAATCTCTTGTTTATATTACTTCTATAAATAGTAAATAGTACATTCTTAGTAAACCAATCGAAGATGCCGATTTATCAGTAGGGCATAGCCGAGCAGTAAAATGGTAAATACTTATCATGTTAATCCATTTGAATTTATCAACATTAATATGACAATAATTTCGAAAAATGATTTTCAGGTAAAAAAAACTGGAACCCAAATTACCCAGACTCCCATTAAATTTCAAGTAAAAAAAATCAGATCAAACTAATTAATTTTCAATTCATCGATTAGTCTTTTTGCGCCACCTATTTTATCCATAACAAACAAAACGTATCGTATGTCAACATTTATAGTGCGTTGTAAATCCGGTTCAAATACAATATCCCCGCTTAACGACTCCCAGTTGCCATCAAAAGCAAGTCCTATAAGTTCACCTTTCGCATTGAAAATCGGACTGCCCGAATTTCCTCCGGTTATGTCATTATTGCTCAAAAATGCCACGTGCATCTCTCCTGTTTTGGTATCAACATACGCTCCAAAATCCTTTCCTTTGATTGCAGTTATTAGTTTTTCTGGCACATCAAATTCAAAATCACCAGCCTTTTCTTTTTCGATTATCCCTTCGGTAGTTGTAAAATAATTGTATTTAACAGCATCTGCCGGATTATAACCCGAAATTTGCCCATAGGTCAGGCGCATGGTTGAGTTGGCATCAGGATATAGTATAGTGCCATTTTCAGCTGCCATTTCTTTTAATCCTTCTACGTACAATCTCTCTGCCAACGCAATTTTTTCTAATTTGTCTAAGTATTTGTCCGATTCAAAATTTCTTAACGATTTATTTACTTCAGTCCAGAAAACTAAAGCAGGATCTTTTTTATAGTTTATTTTTTGAAGTTTAATTGCATTTGAGTATTTTTCAAAAGTTGCAAAAGCAGATTTTGTGTAAACGTATTTTGCATATTTTCCGAAATCGCCTTTAAATTTCTTATCAATAATGCGGTAAATTTCAGGGAGTGCATCAGCATCAGCCGATTTTTTGTATTCTTTCAACATGACAGCAAAAGTGGCTTCATCTACTTCAGGATAGTAATCTTTATAAACTTCGGCTGCTTCTTTCAACAAAGAATCGATAAGAATGCTTTTCTTTGACAATCGCTGCAACTGACTTGCAATTCGTGGCATTTCAACACCTCCGAATAGCGATTCACGAAGATAATTGTTTGATTTGTTAAAAGGATAAATTTCAGTATAAGCACTTTCGAGATTAGAGAGTATTTCTCCATACTTTGACTTTCTTTCAGCGTTTTCTTCAGTCCAGTTTCTGAATTTAGATTCATGTTCTCTTTTATTGTCTAACACATGCAATTTGATGATGGCATTATTCATCCCGATACTATTTTTCCAATAATTCGAACTGCGGTTAAATTTACTTGCATAAGCTATGTTTATTGCTTCGTTATCAATCATAAACGATTTCCAAACTGCCAGTTTAGCACCTCTTATGTCAATTCTGGCAAGATTTCCGGTTTTCATTCGGTTCTCGATTCCCCACGATGTTAAATAGCGTGTTGTAGTTCCGGGATTTCCCATAATCATTGCAAAATCTCCGCTTTGATACCCTTTGTTTGATATGGATGCAAATCGTTTAGGAGTATAAGGAATGTTATTTTTTGAATAAACAGCAGGTTTTCCGGTAGAATCCGAATAAACCCTGAAAACCGAAAAATCACCGGTATGCCTGGGCCATATCCAGTTGTCGGTATCACCTCCAAATTTACCAATGGACGAAGGTGGTGCATACGCAAAACGAATATCTTTAAATTCTTCGAATACAAAAGTATAAAATTCGTTTCCGGAATAAAATGATTTTACCTGCGCCTTGTAATGCGTGTTCTTTTCAGCTTCTTTTTTAATCTCATTTAATATTGAATCCTGTTTGCTCTTTCTTGATTTTATGTTTAGTTCGTCTGGCAATTGTGAAATAACGCGTTCAGTTACATCTTCAATCTTTACCAAAAATCTGACAGTAAGATCGGGAGCTGGAATTTCATCCCCCAAATGAACAGCTGTAAATCCAACTTTCAGATAGTTATGTTCAAGTGAACTTAACTGCTGTATGGTGCTAAATCCGCAATGATGATTTGTAAACACGAGACCTTTGTCTGATACTACAACTCCGGTACAACCATTACCAAAAACAATAATGGCATCTTTTAAACTCACGTTTTTGTCGCTGTAAATATCCTCAGCATGCAGTGTGCAGCCCATTCCATTCATTTTCTGAATATTAAGTTTTTCAATCAAGGGCAACATCCACATACCTTCGTCGGCTCTTAAACCCGTAATTATTACTAAAGACAGAAATAGCAAAAGAGATTTCTTCATAAACTAATTTAAAAATAACTTTATTATAAAAAAAAGAAACAAAGTTATTAAAAAACAATCAACTTTTTTAAACCACGAATAAAATTTTTAATTTTTCATGATATAATTTTGACAATAAGCTATTTGATGAACATTATTCGAAATCTATTATATAATATAAGCATAAGTAAAAAACAAATATAAAACAGTGATATACAGATTTTTAATATATCTACAAATTAGTTCTTTGAATTATATGAAAATAAACAAAAAATATTTATATATTTGTATTAAATTAAAAATAATTGGATGGATATTTAATAAGTGTTTGAATAATAATCAGATAAAAAATTGAATCTTATGAAACCTCAAAACATTATTCTAAAATCAGTTGGTATTTTTACGCCAGTCTTAACTTTTTTGTGCCTTGCTGCCGGAGCACGTTATATTTTCGTACCCCGTCATTGCTTGTGTTATCGGGCTACAATATGTTTTGTTGCAGCTTTTGCAGTTTTCATCTTCGGATATGCGATTTATTTTATTCTCAAAAATTCAATGAACGTAAAAGATAAACGTAATGAGAAAAAATAATTAATAATTCTGAAAATATTACCATGATTTGCATGTGTTGCAAATGTGGTACAAATTAAACGAAAAAAAACGCAACCGATTTATAATCAATTGCGTTTTTGTTTTTAAAGTGGTACCACCAGGAATCGTCCCGATAGCTATCGTGGACGGGTAAAAAGGATTTTCAGTCAGAATATAATTTTAAAAGTCTTTCTGTAATTTCAGGATATTTTTGGATGGATTCAAGATACTTTCTACTTTTCATCCTTTTAATATGACTTTCAATTTTTATTGCTTGAGTAATTGAGCTACATTTAATTACATAAAATAATGCCCAATCAATTATTTTAGTAGTGTAAGCCTTTGAATAAAAACCCGTATTATGTTGATTTATTCTGGTTTCAATATCTTCAGTTTGACCTATATAATAGTCTTTAGTTAATTGACTTTGTAGAATATATACATAATGCATAATGAGTATATTTGCAAGTAATTGAACTATAAATAAAAAGCAGTTACAAGTGATTGTAACTGCTTATCTTTTTTTTGTGGTACCACCAGGAATCGAACCGGGGACACAAGGATTTTCAGTCCTTTGCTCTACCAACTGAGCTATGGTACCTTTCGGCTTAGCGGGTGCAAATATAAGGCGTTTTTTTGAATTGGCAAAACCTTTGGATTAAATTTTAACAAAATACTTAATCCCTGACATGTTATCCTATTTTTCAATGAAATTAAGATGCTGAATTAAATAGAAATAACTATTTTTGTAAAAATCAGAAATATTCTTCAGTAGAATAATTTATCATTTTTTTGTCTTTTGTCTTTGTTCTTTGTTCTTTACTTTTTATAAAAAACATGAATATAACTTTAGAACTTTTCATACTCATTGCCTCAATTCTGTTGTTTTTTAGTTTGATTGCTGGCAAAACCGGTTATCGGTTTGGGGTTCCGGTGTTATTGCTTTTTATTTTTATTGGATTTGCTGCCGGACATGATGGACTTGGCTTTGAATTCAGTTCTCCCGAAGTAGCCCAATATATTGGAGTGATTGCACTTAATATTATCTTATTTTCAGGGGGATTGGATACCCGTTTTTTCGAAATTAAACCTGTAATTTACAAAGGGATAGTACTGGCGACAATGGGTGTTTTTTTAACTGCGGCAATTACCGGGTTATTTATTTATTGGATTACCAATAATATTATCCAGTCGGTAACATTCTCGCTTTTAGAGTCATTGTTGCTTGCAAGTATAATGTCTTCTACCGATTCAGCTTCAGTATTTTCAATATTGCGGTCTCGGGGTCTTTCGCTTAAAGAGAATCTGCGACCATTACTTGAGCTCGAAACCGGAAGTAACGACCCGATGGCATTTATGCTAACCATTGTTTTTATACAACTTGTTAATACTCCCGATATCAACGGTTGGTCGGTGTTAATGTTATTTTCGAAACAATTGATAATTGGTGCATTTGCCGGATTTGTTTTAGGTAAAATGTCGGTTAGAATCATCAATAAAATTAATCTGGACAATGATGCATTGTATTCAGTTTTATTGCTCACAGTCATGTTTTTCTTATATGGTTTTACCAGTTTTATGGGTGGCAACGGATATTTGGCAGTATATACAGGCGGCTTGATGATAGGCAATCATAGATTTATTCACAAACGCAGTACTCTCCGTTTTTTTGATGGACTTACCTGGTTGTTTCAAATTATTATGTTTCTGTCCCTGGGCTTGCTTGTCAATCCGTCGGAATTACTTCCGGTAGCAGGTCTTGGCATTTTAATAGGCTTATTCATGATTTTAATTTCGCGTCCCTTATCCGTATTTATTTCATTATTACCATTTAAAAAGTTAACTTTTAAAGCAAGATTTTTTACTTCCTGGGTTGGTTTGCGTGGTGCAGTTCCAATTATTTTTGCTACATACCCATGGATTAGCGATTTACCTCACGCTAAAATGATGTTTAATATTGTGTTTTTTATCACAATTCTATCTCTTATTGTGCAAGGAACCACCGTTTCCGGTATGGCACATTGGTTGGGCTTATCGTTACCGGTACCTCCCAAGCGCAAACTAAAAGAATTTGATGTAGAATTTTCAGACGAAATAAAATCCGCCATGTGCGAAATTACTGTTAATGAAGAAATGTTGCGTAATGGAAAGCGGATAATGGATGTATCGATGCCCGATCAAACATTATTAGTAATGGTAAAACGGAATAAAAAGTACTTTATACCACGTGGAAATACACAACTCGAAAAAGGTGATACTTTGTTAATTATTACAGATAACGAAGAAGCCATGCGCGAAACTCAACGCCAATTAGGAGTAAAACCGGCGTGAACATAAATAATTTATTACTTGAATTATCACACTTGTAAATTTCAGCAAATAAATATGTAGTCAAATTCTGCATTTTTTTTGTACTTTTGTGCTTTATAAAAATTTGAAAAATTACGAATGAATAAAATCCGCAATTTTTGTATTATAGCTCATATAGACCACGGAAAGAGCACCTTAGCTGATCGGTTGTTGGAATACACCAATACAGTTGCCGGAAAAGCAATGCAGGCGCAAGTACTTGATAATATGGATCTGGAACGTGAACGTGGTATTACAATTAAAAGTCATGCCATTCAAATGAATTATTCTTTGAATGGAGTAGAGTATGTTTTTAACCTGATTGACACTCCCGGGCACGTTGATTTCTCGTATGAGGTTTCGCGATCTATTGCAGCTTGTGAAGGTGCTTTACTTATTGTTGATGCAACTCAGGGCATTCAGGCTCAAACCATTTCGAACCTTTATATGGCCATTGAACATGACCTGGAAATTATTCCGGTTATGAATAAAATGGACATGGATAATGCAATGCCTGAAGAGGTTGAAGATCAGATTGTAGAATTGATAGGATGTAAACCCGAAGACATTATTCGTGCCAGTGGCAAAACTGGTTTAGGGGTTGATGATATACTTGAAGCAATTGTGAGCAGGGTTCCTGCACCCAAAGGTGATCCTGATGCTCCATTGGAGTGTTTGATTTTTGATTCTGTATTTAATTCTTTTCGTGGAATTATTGCTTATTTTAAAATTGAAAACGGCACCATTCGAAAAGGAGATTTGGTAAAATTTGTGAACACCGAAAAGGAATATTATGCTGATGAAATAGGCATCTTAAAACTTGATATGTCGCCCACCCCAATTTTGAGTGCCGGTAATGTGGGCTATATTATTTCCGGTGTAAAAACTTCGAAAGAAGTGAAAGTAGGTGATACAATTACGCATGTAAAACGACCTTGTCAAAATGCAATTAGCGGTTTCGAAGAAGTTAAACCTATGGTATTCGCCGGAGTTTATCCTATTGAAACAGAAGATTTTGAAGACTTACGTTCGTCAATAGAAAAACTTCAACTGAACGATGCCTCTTTGACCTTCGAAGCTGAGTCTTCAGTAGCTCTTGGTTTTGGATTTCGTTGTGGATTTTTGGGGATGCTTCATATGGAAATCATTCAGGAACGTCTCGATAGAGAGTTTGATATGAATGTAATTACTACCGTTCCAAACGTTTCGTATAAAGTTTATACCAATAAAGGCAATTTGATTGAAGTACACAATCCATCCGGACTTCCCGATATTATGGCTATTGATAGAATTGAAGAACCATATATCCGTGCATCAATAATAACCCGAACTGACTATATTGGGCAAATAATGACCTTATGTCTGGGCAAACGCGGTGAATTGGTGAAGCAAAATTACATTTCAGGCAATCGCATGGAGTTACTATACGATTTACCTTTAGGCGAAATTGTATTCGACTTTTATGATCGTCTTAAAAGCATTTCGAAAGGATATGCTTCGTTCGATTACCACATGAACGGTTTTCGACCTTCAAAATTAATCAAATTAGATATTTTATTGAACGGAGAACCGGTAGATGCACTTTCATGTCTTATTCATGTGGATAATGCTGTACCCCTCGGAAAACGCATGTGCGAAAAGCTAAAAGAACTCATCCCTCGCCAACAATTCGACATTGCAATTCAGGGTGCCATTGGAGCAAAAATCATATCACGCGAAACGATAAAAGCGGTACGTAAAGATGTGACAGCCAAGTGTTATGGTGGTGACATTACCAGAAAAAGAAAATTGTTAGAGAAGCAAAAAAAAGGAAAAAAACGCATGAAACAAATAGGTAATGTTGAAGTTCCACAAAAAGCATTCTTGGAAGTGTTAAAACTTGACTAAAAAAATAAAAACTTTATTTTGAACAAATTCGCCTTGAAAATGTTTCAATAAAGTTTTATTGAAAGCGTTATTTGATGTGCTTTTTTACCCTATTTATCAAACTAATAAATCTTTAAAAAAAATATAATGTCATTTATTTCAGGACGTATCTCACAAATTATCGGACCCGTTGTGGACGTATTTTTTAACCTCGAAGAAGCAGAAGAAGTTAAATTGCCATCTATAAACGATGCATTAAGCATAAAGAAAGAAAATGGAAAAGAATTAATTGTAGAAGTGCAGCAACATATTGGCGAAAATACGGTACGTTGCGTAGCAATGGATTCAACCGACGGTTTATGTCGCGGACTCAAAGTAATTGCACTTGGAACTCCTATTACCATGCCTGTAGGCGATCAGGTGAAAGGCCGATTAATGAATGTTATCGGCGATTCGATTGATGGAATGAAAAATCTTGACAAAAAAGGAGCCTACCCTATTCATCGCGAACCCCCAAAATTCGAAGATTTAACAACAAGCGAAAATATTCTAACTACCGGCATTAAGGTAATAGACTTACTGGAACCTTATGTAAAAGGTGGAAAAATCGGACTTTTTGGAGGCGCTGGTGTTGGTAAGACTGTATTAATCATGGAATTGATTAATAATATTGCCAAAGGACACAGTGGATTTTCAGTATTTGCAGGTGTAGGTGAACGTACCCGTGAAGGTAACGATTTATTGCGCGAAATGATTGATTCAGGTGTGATACGCTACGGTGAAGAGTTTAAAAAGAGTATGGATGAGGGTAATTGGGATTTAACCAAAGTGGATTACACAGAAGTAGCCAAATCTCAAGCCACATTGGTTTTTGGTCAAATGAACGAACCTCCCGGAGCACGTTCGGCTGTAGCACTTTCGGGCTTAACAGTTGCTGAATCATTTCGTGATGGTGGTGGAGAAGGCGGACGAGATATTCTGTTTTTTATTGATAATATTTTCCGTTTCACACAAGCGGGCTCTGAGGTTTCGGCTTTGTTAGGTCGTATGCCTTCTGCAGTAGGTTATCAACCTACTTTAGCTACAGAAATGGGACGAATGCAAGAGCGAATTACTTCGACCAAAAATGGTTCTATCACATCAGTTCAGGCGGTATATGTTCCTGCTGATGATTTAACTGACCCTGCACCGGCTACAACTTTCTCACATCTTGATGCTACTACAGTTTTAAATCGTAAAATCGCAGAATTAGGTATTTTCCCAGCTGTGGATCCACTGGAATCGACTTCTCGTATACTTAGTCCGCATATTGTAGGCAAAGAGCATTACGAAACAGCGCAACGAGTAAAGCAAATTCTACAACGCAACAAAGAACTTCAGGATATCATCTCAATATTAGGTATTGAAGAACTATCTGACGAAGATCGTTTGACTGTTCAACGTGCCCGCAAAGTACAACGTTTTCTATCTCAACCATTTGCCATGGCAACTCAGTTTTCAGGAATTCCGGGTGTGATGGTTTCGATTGAAGAAAATATCAAAGGATTTAAAATGATTTTGAATGGTCAGGTGGACGAAATGCCGGAAATGGCGTTTTTGAATGTAGGAACTATTGACGAAGCAATTGCAAAAGGTCATAAGTTAATGAAAGAAGCCAGAAAGGGAGCTAAAATCTAATCAACAGCGATACTATGAATCTGCAGATTGTTTCACCACAAAAGGTATTTTACTCAGGCGAAGTTAACTTAGTAACATTGCCCGGTATGTTAGGCGAATTTACTGTACTCGAAAATCATGCTCCGTTAATTACAGCATTGAATAAAGGAAAAATTGTATACAGGCTGCAATCTGCAGAACACACTTTAAAAATTGAAGGAGGTTTTGCTGAGGTAAATAATAACAAAGTAATTGTTTGTGTTGAAAATGCCTTATAAAGAATGAAGGAATTAAGAAATAAACAAATACTTGTATTGACCTTGCTTATATCAATTTTGGGTTGGTTGGGTTGGTGGATTTTGCAAAAATTCTTTCCAAAAGAAGCTTTTGAAGGATATGTCATTTTGCCTATAGCTTATTATGTAGTGGGAATACTTATGGTAGAAGTACTTTATCGAGTAGATAAAGCAAAACCATTAAAACTGGCTCAAACATATTTAATAATGCATACATTCAAGTTTATTGTTTTTGGAGGATTAGCATTGTATTTTATTCTCGCTTTAGGCATTAAAACCAAAGTGTTTATAATAGTGTATGCAATTTATTATCTTGTATTTATTGCATTCGAAACATTGACATATTACAGTGTGGAGAAGTATATTAAAAAACAAAATAAATGAGTCGATACTTTAAAATATTATTCTTTTTATTAATTGGATTACTGCCTGTAAAGACTGGTTATGCTTCGGAAGTGAAACATGCGGATGAGCCACTTAATGTACGTGAATTCATCCTTGAGCACATAAGCGATTCATACGAATGGCATATAACAAAAATTGGTGAAAAGCACATATCCATTCCATTACCGGTTATAGTTTACAGTCAAACTTCAGGTTGGCATGTGTTTATGTCTTCGGCCTTTCATCATTCTCCGGTACACAATGGATTCACTATTGCAAACGAAGGTGCTAACAAAGGTAAAATTGTTGAGATTGATTCATTCGGAAAACAAACAAAGCCTTTTGATATTTCCATTACTAAAATTGCTTTTTCTCTACTATTTAGCAGTATCTTGTTGATATTTATAATATTATACGTAGCAAATTCATATAAAAAGCAGGGTTTTGGTCCAAAAAAAGGTTTTGTTGGATTTATGGAGCTTTTTATAATGAGTGTAAATGATGATATTATAAAACCATGCGTTGGAAAAGACTATAAACGTTTTGCTCCATATTTACTTACGGTATTCTTTTTTATTTTCATAAATGATATTTTGGGACTAATTCCAATACTTCCTGGTGGTGCAAATGTAACCGGAAATATCGCGATTACATTTGTATTAGCAGTCTGTACGTTTCTAATTGTAAATTTTTCAGGAACTAAAGAGTACTGGCGCGAAATTCTTTGGCCAGATGTACCACTTTGGTTAAAAGCACCTATTCCATTAATGCCGGTTATTGAACTTGTAGGTATTTTTACTAAGCCATTTGCATTGATGATTCGTCTTTTTGCCAATATGTTAGCCGGTCACTCCATTGTGCTTGGACTTACAGCATTGATATTTGTAACGGTGAGCTTAGGTCCGGTAATGAACACAAGTATGACGGTTGTTTCTGTTGTATTTAGTGTGTTTATTGACTTTGTAGAGCTCTTAGTTGCCTATATTCAGGCGTATATATTTACAATGCTTTCGGCTGTATTTATTGGTTTGGCAAGGGTGGAGCCACATCATAAACCACTAACCCCTCAAGGGGAAAAATAAAGAGATTAAATTAAACAAATAATAATCAAAATCTTCAATCCCCTTTAGGGGTTTGGGGTCAATCAAAAAAAAAATAAATTATGTTACTTACAATTTTATTACAAGCTGCCGCAGGTGCGGGTTTAGCAAAATTAGGTGCAGGTATTGGTGCAGGTTTGGCAGCTATTGGCGCAGGTATTGGCATTGGAAATATTGGTGGTTCAGCTATGGAAGGTATTGCTCGTCAGCCCGAAGCTAGTGCCGATATTCGTATGAATATGATTATTGCAGCAGCACTCGTTGACGCTGTAGCGCTTTTTGCTATAGTTGTTTGCGGATTTATTCTATAAAAATAGTTTAACTAATTGACAACTGCTTTGAAGTAAAATGCTTTAGAGTATACTTTGTCAATTGTCAAATGTCAATTAATATGTCATTATTAACTCCCGATTCAGGATTGCTTTTCTGGATGCTTTTGTCATTCGGAATAGTTGTTTTTGTACTTGTTAAGTACGGTTTTCCGGTTATTTTAAAAATGGTGGAAGAGCGCAAAGCCTTCATCGAAGAGTCATTATTAATGGCTGAAAAAGCACGGATTGAACTTCAAGAAGTGAAAATTGAAGGAGAGCAGATTCTTTCCAATGCCAGAAAGGAGCATCAGGCAATATTGGTAGAGGCTGCTCTATTAAAAGAAAAACTCATCAAAGAAGCACGAAATTCAGCTTTAATCGAGGCAAATAAAGTGATTACCGAGTCACGTCAGTTAATTCTTTTCGAAAAAGAAGAAGCCTTGCGTGATATACGTAATCAAGTGGCTGAAATTTCACTAAATATTGCCGAAAAAGTAATGCGTAGCAAGTTAAACGAGACTGACGAGCAACAGAAAATGATCGAACGTTTACTCGACGAAGTTACTTTATCAAAATCGTAAAAGCATGAATAACGGTATGATTTCTTCGCGATATGCTAAAGCTCTACTATCTTTTGCCGCAGAACGAAAGTTAGAAACGGATTTTTATTTAAAAGCCAGACAGCTTGTTAAAAGTATATCTACTCACCCCAAACTAATACTGGCTTTGGAAAATCCTGTTGTTGAAATATTTAAGAAAAAACAACTTATAATGTCAGGTGCAGGTGTGAGAAAAGATGAATATTTTGAAAGATTTGTTCAATTGCTTCTGGATAATAAGCGTGAGACATATATACAATTGATTATGTTGAAATATATTGATTTTTATAGAGAGAAAAACAATATATATTCAGGTAAATTGATAACAGCTACTGCTATTGATTCAATAACTGAAAAACGATTGATATCAGTTATTGAAAATCAAAAGAAAGGAACACTTGAAATTAGAAAAGAAATTAATGAAACACTTTTAGGTGGTTTTATACTTGAAGTTGATAATACCCGTTGGGATGCAAGTGTGCAAAGTCAGTTGCAAAAAATTAAAAATGAATTAATTACAAAAAAGTAAATTGTAAGAAAATAACATGTCTGAAACAATAAAGGTAAGCGAAGTCTCCGAAGTACTTCGGATGCAACTTGAAAAAATAGATACTTCAGTTCAGTTTGATGAGGTTGGAACAGTGTTACAGGTAAGCGATGGAGTGGTTCGCATTTATGGGCTCAACAAAGCAGAAGCAAATGAATTGCTTGAATTCGAAAATGGCACCAGGGCAATTGTAATGAACCTGGAGGAAGACAATGTTGGCGCTGTTTTACTCGGACCTTCAAGCAATGTTAAAGAAGGATATACTGTAAAGCGCACCAAACGTGTGGCATCCATTATGGTTGGCGAAGGTTTACTGGGACGTGTAATAAATCCACTTGGAGAACCAATTGATGGAAAAGGTGAAATTACGGGTGAAAAACTCGAAATGCCTCTCGAACGCAAAGCTCCCGGTGTAATTTTCCGTCAGCCGGTAACCGAACCACTTCAGACAGGATTGAAAGCTATTGATGCCATGATACCAATTGGGCGTGGACAACGCGAATTGATAATAGGCGACCGACAGACAGGCAAAACCAGCATAGCCATTGACACTATTATTAATCAACGAACAAATTTTGAAATAGGGAAACCTGTTTATTGCATTTATGTAGCTATCGGTCAAAAAGGCTCCAATGTGGCTTCAATTGTAAACAAATTGGAAGAACATGGTGCTATGGCTTATACTGTGATTGTAGCTGCCAGTGCTTCTGATCCTGCTGCATTACAGTACTACGCTCCTTTTGCCGGAGCAGCCATTGGTGAGCTATTTCGCGATACCGGTCGTCATGCCTTGGTGGTTTACGATGATTTGTCAAAACAGGCAGTTGCATACCGAGAGGTTTCGTTGATACTTCGCCGTCCTTCGGGTCGTGAGGCTTATCCTGGTGATATTTTTTACCTTCATTCGCGTTTATTGGAGCGTGCTGCCAAAATTAATGCACAACAAGAAGTGGCTGAGAAAATGAATGACCTTCCTGACAGTCTGAAAGGACGTGTTAAAGGAGGTGGATCACTGACTGCTTTACCTGTAATTGAAACTCAGGCAGGTGATGTATCAGCCTATATTCCAACCAATGTAATTTCAATTACTGACGGACAGATATTTCTTGATACCGATTTATTTAATCAGGGAAATCGTCCGGCAATTAACGTTGGTATATCTGTATCGCGTGTAGGTGGAAATGCACAAATTAAGCCTATGAAAAAAGTTGCCGGTACACTAAAAATGGATCAGGCTCAGTTCCGTGAACTGGAAGCTTTTACCAAATTTGGTGGCGATATGGATCCTGTAACTGCCATGACAATAAACAAAGGTCAGAAAAATACCAGACTTTTAGTACAGGCACTACATGAACCCATGTCAGTAGAAAAACAGGTGGCCGTTTTATATTGTGGAACACAAGGTTTATTAAAAGATATATCGTTGGATATGGTTAAACAATTTGAAATACAATTTCTTGAAATGCTTGAATTAAAACACAGTACAAATGTGCTTGAATTTATTAAAAACGGTGTAATAAATGATGATGTTACTTATATTATAGAGAAAGTTGCTGCTGACGTAATAATTAGTTTGAAAAGTTTGAAAGTTTGAAAAGTTTGAAAGTTTGAAGAGTTTGAAAGTTTGAAAGTTTGAAAAGTTTTAAAGTTTAAGGGATTGAAACTGGATGTTTTACAAAAGAAATCAATCTTCAAATCTTCAAATTTTCAATCCCGATAGCCATCGGGACAAATCTTCCAATCTTCCAATCTTCAAATTAACACTGCATAAGTTGATTTGTTATTTGTTTAATTATCAAATTTTTATAAATTGGCATATAGGCACATTAAATAATGGCTTCATTAAAGGAAATAAAAACAAGAATTCAGTCGGTTAAGTCAACACAGAAGATTACATCGGCAATGAAAATGGTATCTTCGGCTAAATTGCGAAAAGCAGAGCGAGTTGTATTAGGTTTTTTACCTTATAAAAATGGCATGAATGAAATTTTGCAGAATTTCTTGAGTTCTGAAATTAAAATTCAGTCGATATATGCACAAATAAGAGATGTTCAGAAAGTTGCTGTTTTGGTTTTTGGGTCCAATTCATCACTTTGTGGAAGTTACAATGCCAACCTCATAAAACGAATGCATCAGTCAGTAACAACACATCGTGATTTGAGAAAAGAAGATGTACTGATTTTTCCTGTTGGTAAAAAGATAGCTCAGGCATGTAAAAAAGCTGAATTGAATATTTATGGTGAATATGAAAATATTGCCAATAATCCAACTTATGATTCAACTTCAGAATTGGCTAATACAATTATGGCTCTTTTTTTAAAAGGTGAAATTGACCGTGTAAAAATGATTTATTTTCATTATGTAAGCAAAGGATCTCAAAAACTACAAGCAGAAACTTTTTTACCAATTGATTTGAATTATACTAAAACAAGGACGTATGAATCTGATTATATAGTTGAGCCATCTCACGAAGAAATTACAACAGGATTAATTCCACTTGTTTTGCGTCAGCGTATTTTTGCAGCTGCACTTGAAGCCAGTGCATCCGAACATGCAGCCCGCACCATGGCCATGCAAATGGCAACAGACAATGCTGATGATTTACTCCAGGAGCTTTCGTTACAATACAATAAATCCCGTCAACAGTCTATTACCAACGAATTGCTTGATATAATTGGTGGGTCTTTTAAATAAAAAAACTTGAAACTAATTAGCCCCCCTCCCGATAGCTATCGTGGACCCTAAAGGGGGAGTTGAGAGTGCATAGATTAAAGATTTTGATTGCAAGGAGCATTTATTAAAATGAATTAATAAAATTAGGCTTAAAGGTCAAATTTCAGGCTGAAAAGTTCGTAAATGCTTATTATGATTAGCTTTGCAGCAAATCAAAGGTTATGAATAAAAAAAGTGCTTTTATTGTGGTTCGCCCATAACCAAGAAAAATGGGATTAAGAATGGCAAACAACAGTATAAATGTCATGCTTGCGGCAAGCAATTTTTAGGAGGTGTACGAATAGATTTGGCAGAATTATGGAATTCTTATGTGTGGGGAAAGCAAACTAAGAAGGAATTATCTATTCATTATGGCGTTAGTACAAGTACAATTAAAAGGAAATTAAGCCTATTTGAATCGGTTTCCTCATTGGTAAAATTCCCGCATCATGGAGTTCTACTTATGGACACAACATATTGGGGTCGCAATTGGGGCGTTTTGGTGATAATGGATGCGACTTCGGGGTTAATACTTTGGAAAAAATACATTAAGAAAGAGCGATTAATGGATTATCGCCAAGGTGTTGATTTCATTGAATTACAGGGCTACAAAGTTGATGGAATAGTATGTGATGGAATGAAAGGACTGTTTCAACTTTTTATTCAATATAGGGTTCAAATGTGTCAATTTCATCAGGTTGCCATTATTCGACGATACATTACCATAAATCCTAAATTGGAAGCAAGTAAAGAATTGAAAGCAATAGTCAAACTACTTACAAAGACTGACAAAGAGAGTTTTATAGGTTTATTTTATGAGTGGTTGCAGAAATGGGACACATTTCTCAAAGAAAGAAGAGTGGATGCAGAAACAGGAAAAAGTAGGTACGTTCACAAACGCTTGCGTAGTGCTAGTTTGAGTATAAAACGGAATTTACCATATCTATTTGTATATCTTGAAGATATAGTCTTAAATATACCAAATACAAATAATAAATTAGAAGGAACATTTACGGCACTAAAGAATAAACTAAGGAACCACAATGGACTTTCAAAAGAAAACCGTAAACGGTTTATAGATGAGTTTTTTAAGGCATAAAGGGCTCTAATAAAATGTGATAGGGGCTGTTCTTATAATAAGAACAGCCCCAAAACTATCGACTTTTTCCCGTCGCCCGTCAAATGCATCCCTGGCAAGTTGCTCTCCAGCAGAGCTCGCTTCCGTTTCATTTGACAAAACAAATATAATAAGTTAATCTGAAAATGAAATGTTTCTATAAAAATATCAGCCTGAAATTTGACCTTTAAGCAAAGTGTACTCAAAAATAGCCTGAAATTTGACCTTTACGCCTAAAATTATTATCAGTTTTTGATAAGTATTAAAATATAACGCAATATTTTAGCATCAAAAGCAGGAAAATATATCGAAATAAGTGCTGAGACGTTACAAAACTTTACACGTTTTTTTATTTGCTATTATTCTTATATTCTTGTTCTACAATTATTCGTACCAGTCACCGTTTACTTTTATCAGTTCAATTAACTTATCCACTGCTTCATCTTCAGGAATATTTCGCTCTATACATTCTTTTTTCTTATATAAACTTACTTTTCCACGACCTGCACCAACATAACCGTAATCGGCATCTGCCATTTCACCCGGTCCATTTACAATACAACCCATTATACCAACTTTCAAACCTTTCAGGTGTGAAGTTCTTGCTTTTATTCGAGCAATAACTGTTTGCAAATTAAACATAGTTCGTCCGCAACCGGGACATGAAATAAATTCGGTTTTTGTGGTACGCACCCTAGCTGCTTGTAAAATGCCGAATGCAACCGAATTGATTGCTTCAATAGAAATACTTCCTTCATTCTCTATTAAAAGTCCGTCACCAAAACCATCAATAAGTAAAACACCAACATCAGCAGCTGCTTTAATTTGCAAACTCTGCAATTCATTTTCATTATATTTTCGGCAAATAATTACGGGAACTTCACATCCGGCATTCATCAAAGTGTGAAAAAATGCCCGCTGTTCCCCTACTCCATTTTGATGATTTGTATCAAGCAAAACAACAATATTAGTGTTTGCTTTAAGTGTTTTTATCACTTCTTCTGACATCTGTTCAAAATTCAATCTCAGGAATCTTACCGAAGCCGTATCTGAAAGTAGTTCAGTTAAGTTTTCAACATTGTAAGCATTAAAATTCTCACCACTTGAACTTTTTACTTTATTTTCATTGATTAAGTAATCGGGTACAGTTGTAAATCCACCATCTTTGGATATGATAACAACCGGCACATTTTCTCCACCGATATTTCCTACAGTATGAGTATTCCGACGTTTATATTCGTATTTTGATAACAAATTGCTTTCCTCTGTCTTAATAAAAGCATGTTGCGTTCTTTCGTTAATGTATGAAACAAGTTGACTGGCAACAGGAATCTCAGCTTCAGGCTCTTCGCTCAAGGACACCCGAATGGTATCGCCAATGCCATCAGCAAGCAAAGCGCCAATACCAACTGCCGATTTAATGCGACCATCTTCTCCATCGCCTGCTTCGGTAACTCCCAAATGTAATGGATAATGTAAATCTTCCTCTTCCATTTCGGTAACAAGTAAGCGAACCGTCTGAACCATCATCACCGTGTTGGAAGTTTTCATGGAGATAACCACATTATGAAAATTCTGTTCGCGACAAATACGTAGAAATTCCATGCACGATTCAACCATGCCACGTGGAGTATCACCATACCGATTCATCATTCGTTCGCTTAACGAACCGTGATTAACCCCAATACGAATGGCTGTGTTGTGTTTTTTGCAAATATCAATGAAAGGGATAAACCTTGTCCGTATTTTCTGATATTCTGTTTCAAATTCTTGGTCAGTATAATCCGAAGTGTCACCGATTTTAATACTTCCTACATAATTTCCGGGATTTATACGCACTTTTTCTACATATTGAGCCACAACATCTGCCGCATTGGCATTAAAATGTATGTCGGCTACAAGAGGAGTCAGGCAACCTTTCTGCCGCAATGCATCATGAATTTTGTGTAAACTTTCAGCCTCACGAACTCCTTGCGTTGTAAAACGAACAATTTCTCCTCCGGCTTCTACTATTCTCAAACACTGTTCAACTGAATTTTGTATATCGTTAGTGTCTGTATTGGCCATTGATTGTACACGAACCGGATTTTCACCACCAAGTTTTACATTTCCAACACTAATTTCATCGGCCAAACGGCGCGAAAAATTAAACTGATTTATTTCCCACATATTTAAATGTTATATAATTATTTGCTGATTTTCTATTTAATTTTCAAATTTCGAACAGGCATAACAAACTGTTGTAAATTGAATCAATGATGTCTTTTTTATTTTACAAAATTAGGATTTTATTTCTGTAATAACAGTTGATTACCTGAAAAGTTTCGTAAATCGACTTATTTTATTTACCTAATTTTTGATCTTTTATGCTTAAAAACATATTTCTTGAATATCTTTATATGAAATGCATTAACTTTGTACCGTTTTTAAAAAATAAATATGAAATTTCAACCAAAAATTCTTCATACGTTGAAGAATTATTCAAAAGAACAGTTTTACGCTGACTTAATGGCAGGTGTTATAGTCGGAATTGTAGCACTTCCTCTGGCCATTGCATTTGGTATCGCTTCAGGAGTTTCGCCCGAAAAAGGGCTTTTCACAGCCGTAATTGCGGGTTTTATCATTTCGTTATTTGGTGGTAGTAAGGTTCAGATTGGTGGCCCAACCGGAGCATTTATTGTTATTGTTTATGGCATAGTACAAGAATTTGGTATTGCCGGATTAGCAATAGCAACCATGATAGCAGGCGTAATGCTTATTGCTATGGGATTTTTGAGACTCGGAAGTGTTATAAAATTCATACCTTTTCCTGTTGTGGTGGGCTTTACAAGTGGTATTGCATTAACAATCTTCACCACTCAAATCAAGGATTTATTCGGACTACAAACCGGTGAACTTCCCGGGGATTTTATTCATAAATGGATTACATACGGCCATTTTATAGGCACAGTGAACTTTTGGTCACTTGGTGTAGGTATTGTTTCGATACTAATTATTATTATTACACCGAAGTTTTCAAAAAAAATACCTGGATCACTTGTTGCCATAGTTTTTATAACTGCAATTGTATATTTTCTTCGTGAGAAATTCGGAATATCGGGCATCGAAACTATTGGTGACCGATTTACAATCAATGCTTCCATGCCTAAAGCTGATGCTCCCGAAATAACATTTGCAATTGTACAAATGTTACTCCCCACAGCATTCACAATTGCCATGCTGGGAGCCATTGAATCATTACTTTCAGCCACAGTGGCCGATGGCGTTATTGGAGATAAACATGACTCGAACACTGAACTTATTGCACAAGGTATTGCCAATATTGTAGCACCAATTTTTGGAGGAATACCTGCTACAGGTGCTATAGCCCGCACAATGACTAATATAAATAACGGAGGAAGAACACCCGTTGCAGGCATCATTCATGCAATGGTACTCTTGTTAATCATGCTATTTTTAGGTGGTCTTACCAAACACATTCCAATGGCTTGTTTGGCGGGTGTACTTATCATTGTTGCTTATAACATGAGCGAATGGAGAACTTTCAAAGGATTATTGAAAAACTCAAAATCTGATGTTTCGGTTTTAATTGCCACCTTTTTACTTACCGTAATTTTCGATTTAACCATTGCCATCGAAATAGGATTATTGCTTGCAGTACTACTATTCTTACGTCGAATTTCTGAAACTACATCAATTTCAATTTTTAAAAACGACCTGAACGAATCGGAATATATTGAAGGAACTGTGGAATCTGAAAAACTTAAAATACCTAAAGGAGTTGAAGTTTACGAGATTGAAGGTCCATTCTTTTTTGGAGTTGCAAGTAAATTTGAAGAAACAATGAAGCAAATCGGAGATAATCCACTGGTAAGAATTATTAGAATGAGGAAAGTACCCTTTATTGATTCGACCGGTATTCATAACCTTACAAATCTGATAAATATGTCAAATAAAGACAATACTCAAATTTTACTTTCAGGCGTAAACGAAAACGTAAGGTCATCACTTCAAAAAGCAGGTATCTTTAAAATACTTGGGGAAGAAAATATTTGCAGTAATATTAATGAAGCTTTAGCAAGATCAGAAGTAGTTATTAGTGCAATCGAGGAAAGAGCTGTCAGAAAAAAAAATAAAAAATGATGAAATTTAATCTTACTGTTTAATTCAATTTTTTGAATTAGTGAAATAAGGGCTTTTTATTGAAGTAAAAGAGTTAAATCAATTCAATTTTTATGTTCTAAATTTATAAATTTAAACAATTAACGCAATAAATTTTATTATTTCAAAGCAAAAAGCTATTTTTGTGTAATTTTTTTGATAAAAATGGCAAACAAGTACGAAGAACTCATCAAAGCATTTGAATCAAAGCTGCGAAAATTGATTTCGGAGTATATCACATTACAAAATGAAAAGCTTCAGTTAGAGACTAAATTAGCTCAAAAACAAAACGATCTGATTGAAGCCCATCATAAACTTCAGGAACTTCAAAAAAATTACGACCATTTGCTTATTGCCCGAAATATGGGAACATCGGCATCGGAAAAAGCCGAGTCGAAACAACGAATTGACAAATTGGTGCGGGAAATTGACAATTGTTTAGCTCTTTTAGACGAATAGAGCATTATGGAAGACACTTTTTTAATTCATGTACAAATCGGAGGTCTTAGAATACCTCTACGCATTCCCCGTGAAGACGAGGAAATATATCGCAAAGCTGAAAAGTTGCTTGTAAAATTTTTGGATGAATACCAGAAAACCTACAATCAGCGTTCGTATCAGGATATTCTTACTTTAGTAGCATTTCGCATAGCAGTTATTCTGTCGAAGGAAGAATTACATCAAGATATTATACCATTGGCTCAAAAAATTGAAGAATTAGATAAAGAATTAAAACTTTTGCTTTCAAAAAAAACAATAGCTACTGATTAAAAGACAGTAGCTTTTAAAACAATTTAATCCGCATTTCGTTGATTTCAGGGAACATTAATACAATGCTCTTTTGATTCATCGAAATGCGTTTTTTTATAAATTCAGAAACACTAAAACAAAACTAAATACAAATAATTAATTTAAAAACAACTAAATACAAATCAAAACTTTATGGTAATATACATATTAATAGCATTGGTTTCTTTTTTAGCAGGCGCCGGAGGATGTTTTATCATCTTCAGGTTGCTCAATAAAAAATTAGCCAAGGAAGTTCAGACCGAAGCCGAACTTCTGAAGAAGAATAATCTGATAGAAGTGAAAGAAAAATTCATAGCTTTAAAATCAGAACACGAACAACAGGTTCAACAACGAAATGCAAAAATTCAGGAGCGCGAAGTTAAACTTCAACAGCGCGAAATGCAACTAAATCAAAAACAAGGCGATTTGCAACGCAAAACAAACGAAGTTGATGCAATACGCGAAAGCCACGAACAACAAATAGGCATTTTAGATGCCAGAAAAAAAGAAATGGATCATTTGTACCGACAAGCTCAGGATCAACTCGAAACCATTTCCGGCTTATCAGCCGATCAGGCAAAAGAGCGATTGGTGGAATCATTAAAAGAAGAAGCCAAAACCAACGCTATGTCGTACATAAATGACATTATGGATGAGGCTAAAATGACTGCCAATAAGGAAGCAAAACGTATTGTAGTTCAAAGTATTCAAAGGATAGCATCAGAAACTGCAATAGAAAATTCTGTTACAGTTTTCCATATTGATTCTGACGAAATTAAAGGTCGAATCATTGGTCGCGAAGGAAGAAATATTCGTGCGCTGGAAGCAGCCACAGGCGTTGAAATTATTGTTGATGATACACCTGAAGCAATTGTGCTATCAGCATTCGATCCGGTTCGCCGCGAAATTGCTCGACTTTCTCTTCATCAATTAGTAACCGATGGACGAATTCACCCGGCACGCATTGAAGAAGTAGTAAATAAGGTGCGCAAACAGGTTGAAGAAGAAATAATTGAAATTGGAAAACGCACCACAATTGACCTCGGCGTTCATGGTTTACATCCTGAACTCATCCGTATGGTAGGTAAAATGAAATACCGTTCGTCGTACGGTCAAAACCTGCTGCAACACTCACGAGAAGTAGCCAACCTATGTGCGACTATGGCATCTGAACTCGGATTAAATCCCAAAAAAGCCAAACGCGCCGGACTATTACACGATATTGGAAAAGTTCCTGATGACGAACCGGAATTACCACATGCTATACTTGGGATGCGCCTTGCCGAAAAATACAAGGAAAAACCGGATATCTGCAATGCCATTGGCTCACACCATGATGAAGTTGAAATGGAAACATTGATTGCTCCAATCGTTCAGGTTTGTGATGCTATATCGGGAGCTCGTCCCGGTGCTCGTCGTGAAATAGTGGAAGCCTATATCAAAAGATTAAACGATCTTGAAAATCTGGCCTTATCATATCCGGGAGTTTTAAAAACTTATGCCATACAGGCAGGACGTGAACTCAGGGTAATAGTAGGTGCTGATAAGATTGACGATAAAGAAACAGAATTATTATCATTTGATATTGCTAAGAAAATACAGGACGAAATGACATATCCCGGTCAGGTAAAAATAACCGTTATACGCGAGACAAGAGCAGTAAGTTACGCGAAATAGTTTTAGACGGCAGTATTTAGTCGGTAGTATAATGAAATATAGTTTTCTCATTTGCTGCCGACTTTTATATTTAAACCAATTGATTTTTAAATACTCATCGTTTTTTGATGAATCAAGATTTTTTTAGGCTGTCTTTAATTCTGAATACAATGATAAATAATTTTCGGTATCATATTTGTAGTTATTATATCAATAAGAATTTATATCTTTGTAAACATTCATATTAATCATCAGTTTTGTTGCTCATTTATTTGATTAATGTTATCAATAAGTTTAATAAATATTTGATTAATAAGAAGATAATTTCGACATGGGGCTGCTTGGTTTTGACAGCAGGTAGAAAAGGTATGTAAGCATGTCGAGCTTTGAGAAAACAGCTCGTAAATCTAGGTTCTTAAAAACATAACTGGCGAAGAAAACTACGCTCTTGCTGCTTAATCGAATAGAGTAGATTAAACTTAATTCAGGTACAAGGTACCAGAACGAGACATTTCCCAAAGGCCGTGGCTTCGAGGCCGATGAATTGGAAGTGTGGATAAATCGAAGATAGTTGCGTTTAGCCTTGGAGACGCAATGAAACTAAAAGGATAAGGTGACAATTGGTGGCTTCGGTCTTGTTGGCACTCGAAAACCTAAGCGAAGATAAACATGTAGAAAGCGTATTATTTCCTTGTTTGGACGAGGGTTCGACTCCCTCCAGCTCCACTATTACAAAATCAAAACTACTCAAATGCCTGTAAAATCAATGATTTACAGGCATTTGTATTTTTAGCAAATAGCAAAATATTCAAATAATATATTTGACCCGAAAAGGGGGATCAAGTCAAAAAGTTGGGGGGAATAATTAAAAATACCAATTCTCCGGTTTAAATTATAACTTACCCTTCAAAATCCATTATTCAAGGATTGAAATCGGTTATTTAATCATCTTGTCTTGCTTATAATTAAAATTCAAATTACTTTTGAACTCACAAAAAAGGAATTAATAAAATTTTAATAAAGACTCAAAATGAACAATAATTACAAAAAATTGCTTTATTCAACCGGTATGATTGCCGTACTTTTTTACGCACTTCATGTTATAATTGGCGGTTATATGTGGAAAGAGTATAGCCATTTACAACAGCCAATAAGCGATTTAACAGCTTCAGGAGCACAAAACAGAACTCTTATGTTGAATCTGACTACAATCTATGGACTGCTGGCTTTAATTTTTTCTTTTGCATTTACTTTTTTTGAAAGCAGAAAGCACTACAAATTAGTTTTATGGGGTGGCATTACATTTATTGTGATGCATTTGGTTTCTATCTCCTATGGATTTTTTCCTCAGGATTTACCAGGAAGTGAAGTCACATTTGCAGGAACAATGCATTTAGTAGTAACCGGTTTGATTGTTCCGTTTACCATATCAACTCCGTTTTTGATTGGATTTGGATTAATAAAAGAGCCTAAATGGAAATTATTCGGAATTTATTCCATTATCAGTGGAATTTTGATATTGATTTTTGGTAGTTTATCAGGTATTTTCTTTGCAAACAAATTACCTTATTTTGGATTGATCGAACGATTGAATATTGGCACATTACAACTTTGGACTTTCGTGTTTTCATTGAAATTATTCACTTCAAAATAATGAGATACACTTATTTGTTTTTGCTTTTCTTTCTGATTTTGTTTCACTCAAAATTAAGCAGCCAATCAATAAATCAAGCTGGAACAATTGCAAAAAAAACCGATGTTAGGCTTTATGGCAACTTATTTCACCAACATCACGACTTTTTTCATAAGGCATTTTCATTTCAAGGAGCTGAAATGGGAGTTATGATTGATAGGAGTTTATTATTGGGAATTTACAGTTCTGCATTCGCTTCCAACCTGAATGTCGAAATTGAAAATAAATCTCAATTTGTTTGGATCGCTCAAAGTGGCTTGAGCATTGGAAAAATATGGAACGAAAGGAAATGGATTCATCCGGGTTGTCAATTAAATGCAGGTTATTTTTGGCTAAAATCAAGAGATAACGATTTCCCATTTTTCGATAATCATCCCATAAAAAATGATATGAATGGATTCGTGGTTTCACCACAAATTTTTGGCGAGTTCAATGTTTGTAAGTGGTTTAAAATACGAACCGGACTTTCCTATAACTTGTATTCATTTAGCAATCATTCAGTTATAAAACCTAATGATTTACAGAATATATCGTTCACGTTTGGAATGGTTTTCGGAAAATTCAATAAATGATATCAGATTCACAACCCAATATCCAAATTTCACAGTTCAAAACTCGTCATTCACTATTCATTTTTTGCTATTTGTTTAGATAAAATATATCTTTGTGCTTTTGAAAATCATAAAAATATGAAAAACTCAAATAGCCAAAATAGTTCTGATTCAATAATAGAGAAAAAAAATACCGAACTAAATAAACTCTGGTTGGTTTTTGAGCAAACACCCGGAGCAATTTTTATTCTCGACCGTGAATTTAAGTTTGAATTTGTAAACCCCAGTTTCGAACGTCTATCGGGTTATTCGAAAGCGGAACTTATTGGAAAAACGGTTAAAGAATTATTTTATAACGAGGAGATACACGAATCGCGTCGCGAAGTAGTGGAAGCTATGGTTAAAGGCGAAAAATGGCAGGGCGAATTACTTACACACAACAAAAACGGGAGTACTTATTGGGCAAATACCATAGCTGCTCCTTTTAAAAACGAAACTGGATTTGTGGAAGGTTATATTATGATTCAGCAGGATATAACCGACCGGAAAGCAGCTGAATCGGCTTTGCGTGAAAGCGAAGCAAAATACAAAACCTTAGTTGAAAACTCGCAGGATGGAATTCTGATTGTGCGCGATAATAAAGTGCTGTATGCCAACGATACTTTGTGGAATTTGCTTGGTTATTGTCCCGAAGGAATGCCGGCTCAGGATTTAATACATCGCGAAGATATTTATAAAGTTGCTCAAATTGGCATCCGCCGACGCAATCAGGACTTTTCTACAATTAATGAGTCTTTTAGGATGTTAGCAAAGAATGGCGAAATTAAGGAATGCGATGCTACATCTACACTTATAACTTTCAAAGGCGAATTGGCAAGTTTTTTTACGATTCACGATTTGTCTGAAAACAAAAAAATTCAACTTGAACTAAAAGAAAGTGAGGAGAAATACAGATTGTTATTTTCGGCCGAATCAGATGCAATATTTATGATTGATGCTGATACAGGGCAAATTCTCGACATAAATCCTGCAACTACAAAAATGTATGGTTATACGAGAGATGAATTGCTGCAAATGAAAAATACCGACATTTCGGCTGAACCTGAGAAAACTGCGGAAGCAACCAAAAACAATGAAACCAGAGTTAATTTCAGATTACACAAACGAAAAGATGGAACCGTATTTCCTGTTGAATTGAGTGCCGGATTTACAAAATTTAAAAATAACAATATACAAATTGTTACATCACGTGATATTTCGGAGCGGATAAAAAATGAAGAAGCTTTAGCAAAAAGCGAAGCTAAATACCGCGAATTAACCGAAATGTTACCACTAACAGTTTATGAACTTAATGCTGATAACGTTCCAACCTACATAAATAAAGCAGGAAGAGAATTGTTTGGATTAAACAGCACCAATTCGGGAAATAAAGCCATGAGTTTTTTTGTGCCAAATGATAGGGAAAGGATGAATGATGTTTTGAATAATGAAAATCAAAACGCACAAAATTTGGCTCAAAATGCTGACCCTAATCCTTCCGACCCTGCCGAATATTCTGTGCAGAAACCAGATGGAACAACCATTCCTGTACTGATTTATGGTACAGCCATTGTCGAGAATGGAAAACCTGTTGGTTCAAGAGGCGTAATTGTGGATATTTCGGAACGCAAAGCTATGGAAATTGCACTACGCCAAAGCGAACAAAAATACCGTGAACTGGCTGACTTTTTGCCACAAACCGTGTTCGAACTCGACATTAACGGGAACTTATTATATGTAAATAAATCGGGAGTAGAAATAATGGGTGTTTCAGATGCCGACATGGGACGTTCAGTTCTTCGGTTTTTTGTACCCGAAGATCATAAACGAATGGCCGAAAATCTGAGCAGACGTGCCCGCGAAAACCGACCCAATGCCATGAACGAATATACCGCATTAAGAGAAGACGGCAAAACCTTTCCGGTAATAATTTATGCATTATCGGTTATGAAAGAAGGAAATCCGGTTGGCACAAGAGGCATTATTATCGATATTTCGGAACGTAAAGCCATGGAAAATGCGCTGCGCGAAAGTGAAGAAAAATACAAAACATTGATTGAGAACTCACAGGATGGCATTTTTGCAATTGTAGAAGACAAAGTGCTTTTTGCGAACAGTACTTTTTGCAAAATGGTTGGTTACACTGCAGATGAACTGTACCGAAAATCAGCCGTAAGTATGGTACATCCTGATGACAGGACACGAGGATTAGCCATAAGCGAACTTCGCAAACAAGGAAATCATGCTACCATGAATGATATATTTCGGTTTATTGCCAAAGATGGTTCGATAAAAGAAGGAGATGTGTTTTCGTCGGTAATGGAGCTTAATGGTCAGGTTGTCAGCTACATAACCGTTCATGACCTGACGGAGTTAAAACGTGCCGAAAGTGAATTGAAAATAGCCAAAACCGAACTCGAAAAGCTTAACAGTCAGCTCGAAAAGCGCGTAAAAGAAAGTTCGAAACGCCTAACTGAAGCCCGCACACAGCTTATTAATTTGCAAAAAGAAAACCTGCAAACGCAATACGATGTATTGAAGCAACAGGTAAATCCACATTTCTTGTTCAATAGTTTGAATGTGCTTACTTCGCTTATAAAATTAGAGCCCGATTTGGCCGAAAAATTCTCCGAGCAACTATCGAAAGTGTACCGTTATGTGCTCGAAAACAAAGACAATGAACTGGTGGATTTGAATACGGAATTAAACTTTTTGGATGCTTATATATTCCTGCTTAATATCCGCTTTGTAGGAAAGTTAAATGTGAGTTTATCAATTCCCGAAGCAAACCGAAACGATAAAATCATACCTTTAGCCATGCAGTTGTTGATTGAAAATGCAATCAAACACAATGTTATGTCGAAAATGAATCCATTGATGATTGATATATTTATCGATGAATTGAATTACCTGAACATTATTAATAATTTACAGGAACGTCCATCGCAAATAGTTTCAACAGGAGTAGGATTAAAAAATATCCTGAATAGGTATAAGCTGCTCGAATTACCAACTCCAACTTTCGAAAAAACTGAAAATCAATTTATAGCAAAAATACATTTAATTAAATAATATTCCATGAAATACTTATGTGCTTTAATCACTGTATCCGATATTCCGCAATCGAGATATTTTTACGAAATCCTTCTGAAACAAGAAGTGGAATCAGACTTTGGGGAAAATGTTGGCTTTAAAGGAGGCTTTGCAATACATTTGGAAACACATTTCAGAAATCTTATAAACAAAGAAATTAATCAAGGTGGAAATAATTTTGAATTATACTTTGAAGAAGATAATTTAGACCAACTTGTTGATACTTTAAAAGCAAATTCAGTGGAGTTTGTTCATGAATTACGCGAACAACCTTGGGGTCAAAGGGTAGTACGTTTTTACGACCCCGATAAGCACATTGTTGAAGTAGGTGAAACCATGAAACATTTGGTACAGCGATTGAAAAATACAGGATTGGAACCGGAAGAAATTTCAAAAGCAACATCCTTACCTGTTGATTATGTAAATATTTTATTAAACGAATAACATGAGAATAGTAATAATTGAAGATGAAGTTTTTGCAGCCCGCAGGCTCGAAAACATGATTAAGGAAATAGATTCAACCATTGAAGTAGTTGCAAAACTTGAATCGGTGAGGGAATCAGTTGAATGGTTTAAATCGAATGAACTGCCGGATTTGATTTTTTTGGATATCCACTTGGATGACGATTTGAGTTTTGCCATTTTTCGCGAGGTAGAAATATGTTGTTCCATCATTTTCACCACCGCTACCGACGAATATGCTACCCGTGCTTTTCTTTTGAAAGGAGTAGATTATTTATTGA
>JFJP01037223.1_pt2 | contig 36543 bp, 35 predicted proteins | sample 431651 | NCBI WGS metagenome assembly JFJP01 (sample SAMN02602958, study PRJNA72255) | Microbial mat metagenome, whole genome shotgun sequencing project. | biome: fresh water; feature: sink hole; material: water; isolation source: purple microbial (photo- and chemosynthetic) mats found in... | reverse complement strand
ATGAGTCACTACTTTACTAAAATCTATATTATTGAGTTCCGACATATTTTAATTATTGATAAATCATTTACACCCTCACTCCATTCACAAATACCGTATCTATCAGATTGCTGCCGTAGGCATACGGGAAGAACTCTATGCCGGGGATGGGTTTAGTGATGAAAACACTCGCCGCTTTTCCTTTGCAGATGCTGCCGTGCGAATGGCTCAGCTCCATGGTATACGCACCGTTTATGGTGGTGGCATGGATTACTTCCTGCGGTAGCATTTTATACAAAATACTTCCCATAGCCGAAATCAAGTGCATATTGCCCGATGGTGATGAGCCCGGGTTGAAGTCTGATGCCAATGCAATGGGTAATCCGGCCTGCATCATCTTGCGTACCGGAGAATATTGCATTCCCAAAAAGAAAGCTGCCCCGGGAAGTACCGTTGGCATTGTCTTCGAGTTGAGCAGTGTTTTTATCTCATCGTCGCCTATGAATTCCAGGTGGTCTACCGATAGTGCATCGTATTTAACCCCCACTTGTACCCCACCCGAAAAATCGAGTTCGTTGGCGTGTATTTTGGGTTTCAGGCCGTATTTGAGCCCGGCCATGAGTATGCGCTCGGTGTCGAATGGGGTAAAAAATCCTTTGTCGCAAAAAACGTCTACATAATCGGCCAATTCCTCTGAAGCTACCAAAGGTATCATTTCATTTATCACCATATCCACGTACTCTTCCTGCTTTCCCTTGTATTCGAGCGGCAATGCGTGTGCGCCCAGAAAGGTCGATTTTATGGTGATGAGGGTTTCTCCTTTGAGTCGGCGTATCACCCGCAGCATTTTCAGCTCGTCTGCGGTATTGAGCCCGTAGCCCGATTTTATCTCAACTGCTCCTGTGCCCATGCGCATGATTTCATACACCCGCTCTACCGACTCATCGAACAGTTGCTGTTCAGATGCTTCGTGTAGTCTTTTGGCGGAATTAAGAATGCCACCGCCCCGCTTGGCTATTTCCTCATAAGAGAGGCCACGTATTTTGTCCATGTATTCAATCTCTCGACTTCCTGCATAAACTAGGTGTGTGTGTGAGTCTGCAAAAGTCGGATAAACCAATTTCCCGGTGGCATCTATGATTTCAACTTCCTGGTTGCCCAATAATTTATAGGCATTTTCCCATTCAGTCATTTTGCCAAAATCGTGAATCAGGCTGTCTTTCAGGATTAAATACGCAGCGTTTATGCAATCTACATTCGCCATATCGGCACCTGCAACCCATGTGCGGGCTACTTGTTCTACTTGAACCAGGGTTTTTATATGTATGATGGCAATATTTTTCATAAAAGTTGTGATTATCTTTCATTTACAGACCCATTTCGAAAACGTTTTCGCTTCCTGAAATCTGTGCTAAAGTATAAAATATGGTTCAGGCTTAAAAGAATGTTGTTGATGTTTTTAGGGTGAAATATTTCAGGAAAAATGTGATGAGAAAGCCCTATTTTAGATTTCAAGCTCACGTATATATAAAATATAGCTCAAATCTTTGATTTTTTGAGCTAAAAAACGTAATTTAGTGAGCTAAAAAGATAAAGATGATAGAAAAAAAGGAACAAGAGATTATTAATTTTATAAAAGGTAAAGGAAATTGTTCTTCCAAAGAAATATTCGAAAATATTAATTCTTCAGTTAGTTATGCCACTTTGAAAAGGATTTTAACAAAACTGACAAATAAAAATTATATCGTCACTATTGGTAAACTCAAGGGCACCAAATATGCCATTTCACCAACACTTAAACTATTAGAGTCGGTGGATTTAGACAAATACTATGCGAAAGAAATAGACACCAGGGAGATAAAACAAGGATTTAATTTTAACTTGATAAATGAAGTACTCGCTAAATACACAGTTTTCACAAACTCAGAGTTGGAAAGATTGAATAAGCTTCAACATAAATTTCATCATAACATTTCGCAATTATCTGAATTTGAATACAAAAAAGAATTTGAAAGACTGGCAATAGATTTGAGTTGGAAATCATCGCAAATAGAGGGGAATACTTATTCTTTGCTGGAAACCGAAAGACTTCTGAAGGAAAAAGAAACAGCTGCAGGAAAAACAAAAGAAGAGGCCATTATGCTTCTGAACCACAAAGAAGCCTTAGATTTTATGCTTGAAAACCCAGACTATCTCTCTCCTTTGTCTGTTTCCAAAATTGAAGATATACATAGTATTCTTACAAAAGATCTTTCGGTAGAAAGAAACTTGAGGAAGCACCGTGTTGGTATCACGGGTACCAATTATAAGCCTTTAGATAATGAATTTCAGATACTAGAGGCCCTCAGAAACTCATGTGATGTGATTAATTCTAAACAAAATGTTTTTGAAAAGGCTTTACTCACCCTTCTTCTCATTTCCTACATTCAGCCATTTGTAGATGGGAATAAAAGAACTGCTAGAATAGTAAGTAATGCACTATTAATGAATGAGAAGTATTGTCCTCTTTCTTTTCGCACTGTAGATTCTATTGAATATAAAAAGGCTATGTTATTGTTTTATGAACAGAACAATCTTTCAAGTTTCAAGAAAATTTTCATAGATCAATTTGAGTTTGCAGTGAACACTTATTTTTAACTTTGGGAAAAGGCAAGATTGAATGCCATTTCGTTTCATTTAGGGTGATTGCCTTGTAGCAACCCCTTCACAAATAACCATCGATTTAGAGCCCAAAAAAAAAGTAAACCCTGTCAAAGTTTTGAACTTTGACAGGGTTGTATTTCAAATAGTTGAGTTATTTATTTTTTATTTTTCCCAAACACCAAAGCATTACATAGCGTACATCTTATCGCGCTGAGCTTTCACTTTTTCATCGGTGATGTAATCGTCGAAGTCCATGAGTTTGTCTATGATGCCATTGGGAGTAAGCTCAATGATGCGGTTGCAAACGGTCTCTATCAGTTCATGGTCGTGAGATGCCATGAAGAGGTTGCCCGGGTATTTTGTAAGGTTGTTGTTGAGCGCCTGTATAGATTCCAAATCGAGGTGATTGGTTGGATTGTCGAGTAGCAGCACATTGGGGTTGGTAAGCATCATCTTTGAGAACATGCAGCGCATTTTTTCGCCTCCCGAAAGGACATCCACCCTTTTGTAAATTTCCTCTCCGGAAAACAGCATTTTGCCCAGATAGCCACGTATGAAAAAATCGGTAGTATCGCTCGAAAATTGGCAAAGCCAATCGAACAAGCTCAGGGTTGAATTGAAAAATTCGGCATTGTCAAATGGCAAATAGGCAGATTTCACGGTTTGTCCCCACTGGAACGAGCCGGCAAAGGGTTTTTGCTTGCCGTTTATGATTTCGAAAAAGGCGGTCATGGCACGTGGGTCGCGCGACAGCAGCACTATTTTATCGCCCTTGTTGGTCATAAACTCCACATCTCTGAAAAGTATCTGATTGTCTTCAGATTTGGCAGCAAGGCCGTGTACTTCCAATATTTTATCGCCCACTTCACGTTCGGGGTTAAATATGATGCCCGGATATTTGCGTGTAGATGGCTCTATGTCTTCAATATTCAGCTTTTCAATCATCTTTTTGCGGCTGGTAGTCTGCTTCGATTTTGCCACGTTGGCACTAAAGCGCATGATAAACTCCTGCAGCTCCTTTTTCCGTTCTTCGGCTTTTTTGTTTTGTGCAGCCTGTTGTCTCAGAGCCAATTGGCTGCTTTCATACCAAAAGCTGTAGTTTCCTGCAAACATTTTTATCTTGCCAAAATCTATGTCTACAGAGTGGGTACTTATGGCATCCAGGAAGTGACGGTCGTGCGATACTACGAGTACTGTATTCTCGAATGTTGCCAGATAGTTTTCGAGCCAAGATACGGTTTCAATGTCAAGGTCGTTGGTAGGCTCATCGAGTAGCAAATTGTCGGGTTTGCCAAAAAGAGCTTGCGCCAGTAGCACACGCACTTTTTGCTGGCCGGACATATCGCGCATAAGTGTTTGGTGGAATTCTTCTTTTATACCGAGGTTACCAAGAAGCATGGCGGCATCGCTTTCGGCGTTCCAGCCCTCTATATCTGCAAATTTTTGCTCCAAATCGGCTGCCAACAGACCATCCTCATCGGTAAAAACTTCTTTGGCGTATATTTCGTTGCGCTGGTGCATGATATCCCAAAGATGAGAGTGACCGCGCAGTACCGTTTCGAGTACGGTGTATTGATCAAATGCAAAGTGGTTCTGGCTCAAAACCGAAAGGCGCTCGCCCGGGCCAAGTGTAATGTTGCCCGAGGTAACATCCAGGTCGCCTGATATGGCACGCAAAAAGGTAGATTTACCGGCACCATTCGCACCGATTATACCATAGCAATTGCCGGGCGTAAATTTCATGTTTACTTCCTGAAATAAAACCCTTTTGCCAAACTGTATACGTAAATTGGATACCGTAATCATGAAATTGATTTTTCTATTTTTTAAGGCTGCAAAGATATGTTTTTTCATTTTAGAAGGAACTATATAAAATTACCGATTTTAGAGTTTTCTTAGATATAGTTCAATTCAAAAAAAAATGCAATTATCGAAAAGCAAAACCCTGTCAAAGTTGCAAACTTTGACAGGGTTGATAAATCCATGTCATTTCGTTAACATCGATTTGAAAATAAGATAATAAGGTTCCGATAGAGGAATGATTACTATGCTACTAAGGTTAAAACTTTGATATAAGGTAATTATATGAATATGAAAACCTTATGATTAGTTCCAACCTTAGTAGAAATTAAACAATCAAAATACAGTTAACCTTATTAACTTATTGAAAATCATTTATGTAAAATAATATTCTTACTAAACAATATGATATGTAAAAGCAAAACCCTGTCAAAGTTGCGAACTTTGACAGGGTTGATAAAGTTAACCAGCGTATAGATGCCTGAAAACTAGAAAGAAAGAACCAATGAAGCCAGCATATATTGGTCGGTTTTCTTCAGATCTTCTTTTGTAGGTTTATTTACATACTCAATATTATATGTAATCTGTAAAGCCAGAATATCTGTTACTTTCGATTTCAGGCTAGTAGTAGAATCAATCAGAAAATCGTCGAATGCTGAAATATTTGGCTGATAAAATGTAACATGTTCAAATGTAACATAATCGCCAAGTTTTTGTTTTATTTTCGGACGAAAGGACAGGCGAGTGATATTATCGTCTTCTGTTTCTGCAATGTATCTGTTTATATCGTACTGCACAGCAGCCGAAAACGAATAATCGGCAGTTTCTGAACGAAAAATACGATACTTTGCACCAGCCAAAGCACTGGTTCTCAATTCTATATTTTTATAAAAATTCTGATATGCAACCCCAAGTATAAAAGGAGTAAAATTGGAATACGGTTGATAGTCGAACTTGATTCCACCAGCATATTCTTCGCTGTTCTGCAGATTATTTACTTCGCTGTACAGCATTTTGTAATAACTCGAAAACTCGAAAAGGCTATCTTTGTGAGAGATATCACCATTGCTGGCAATATCAAATTTATTGATGTTACCTGAGTTGAAAGATGTGCCTAAAGTGAGGCTACCACTCCATTGGGCCAATGAAGCGCTATATGCAACTAGTAAAATGGTTAAAGTAATAAAGAAATGTTTCATAATAAAGGGGGAGTTTTGGTTATGAGTTCATTCTGTTTTTTACTATTTGAAACATCAATATTCCACCTGCTACCGAAACGTTCAGAGATTCAATTTTGCCTTGAAGTGGAACCTTCACCTTATGGTCGGCAAGGCTTAGCAAAGGGCTAGATATTCCGCTTTCTTCGGATCCTAATATGAGCACCACAGGCTTATCGTAGGCAGGTTGGGTGTACGAAATAGTGCTTTTTTCGGTGGCAGCTACTACTTCCATTCCGCTATCTTTCAGAAAGCGAACCGTTTTGTAAAGGTCAGTTGCACGGCATATGGGTACATAGTTGAGCGCTCCGGCCGAGGTCTTGAGGGCATCAGCATTTATCTGAGCTGAACCTTTTTCGGGAAGCAAAATAGCATGCACCCCGGCACACTCTGCGGTACGCACCAATGCTCCAAAATTGCGTACATCGGTTATTTGGTCGAGTACCAATACGAATGGGGTTTCCCCTTTTTCGTAAAGTTCAGGTATTATGTTTTCTATTTTGGCATATTCTATGAGCGATACGAATGCCAGCACACCTTGGTGATTTTTTGAGGAGAGTCTGTCTATTTTTTCAGCAGGCACTATTTGAAAAGGTACCTGGCGTGCAGTCAGAAGTTCTTTTAGCTCATTGGCCAAATCGCCGGTAAGCCCTTTGCGTATGATTACTTTCTCTATTTCCTTTCCGGCTTCCACGGCTTCCATTACGGTATGTATTCCGTAAATTATTTTAGACTTGGGGGTAGTAGTGGTATTATTCATATATTTCTCTAATTTTCTATATTATTATTTGGCTTGCTGAAACACAATACCACTTCTCCAGCTTTCCAAAGCTTTATAGTAAAATGTTTTATAACCTAGTTTGCGCTTGAGTATAAAATGATTGTTCGAAAAAGGATTATCAATGCGATAAAATTCAAATTCAAGATTCCTGGCAGTAAGTCTTGAGCCATATGCCCATACTTCTTTGTCTTCGAATACCTGCACCGATGTGGGTGCTCCAAAAACTATATATATCATTCCCCTATCGGTACGCCAACCTTGGGTGATGGACGAAAAGTAGATATTGGCCAGTTTTGCCCGATTGTAATATACACGTATCTGTTCGCGGGCTTTGTCGGGTTCGTTGCTAAATGAAAGCCAAAGGCTATCGATTCCGATTTTAGGATTGCTACTGCTTTTGAGTTGCTTGTATTCATTTTTAGAAATCAGGTACCTGAGTGGTTCAAGCAGCTCTTCGGGTGTCTTAAATTCGGGATAATTATCACCAAAATTGAACATGCAGTACCCTTCCACCTTGGCTGTATCGCTAAGCAACTGATACATACCCTTTTTTCTGAGTAAAAGTGAATACAGGCTGTCGGAACTGAATTGTGCTACCGATTTTGGAACAAGCACCAAATCTTTCGGTTCATATACATTGAATGGAGGCGGCGATAGTGGAATTTCATCGTCAAAATAAGCCAGTTTTACTCTTTTATTTGCTTTTATGATGTCCGAAAATGTAAGCAATACCGAGTCGGTAGAGGTTACTACGCCACCCGCATTCAGAAATGGGTTGCCGGTTGTAAGCAAAACAGTGTTTTTATTTATTTCAGGTACATTGTCAACTATTTCCGTGAACTCGTGTACAGCATTTCGCAGTACATCCTGGGTAACTATTTTTACATAAAAAATTGATTCTGATGGTGTACGGAATGGTATGGCAAAATATATCCATCGCGATTTCATTTCGCTTCTGGTGAGGCTCACAATTTTTTGTACGCTATCTATCTGTATAGTGTGTTGCAAATTGCTGTATAATAGTATGCTGATTCTTATTTCTGCATATTCATTTCCGTCTTGTCCGGTGGCAAACAATATTTCATCGGGGCGCAAATAAGTTTGCAAAATACTCTCAGTGGTGTCTTTTATCCATATTTTGTGGTTGGGACGAAAAATACTGCTGGCTGACGCATACTCTTTGGCTATGTTTCTGGGTGCAAAATTTTCTTTAAACATTCCGCATGATACAAGGCCTGATGCAAGTATTACCAACATCCAACGAATTGTGTTTTTTATATTCATTCCTTCCGGCATTTTTATAATGTACAAATATAGATGCTTACAGGTGCATTACAAAACACATTGATAAAGTATTCAATGATTCATGTTTTTATATCTAACATTATTAGCCATGTGATTGCCTTGGTTTTATATTCAATAGGAAGTTGCTTTGATTTTTTTTATACTAAAATACTAGTTGTTGCCTGAATATTATTAAAAGGGTTTAGGTAGTTTCATAATCTTTTGCAAACAAACATTTATTCATATATTTATATACATATATTTATTATTTTTGCAAGAAAAATACAACGTCATGCTTATAAATAAAGACATTACAATAGAAGAGCTTGTAAGTATCTTACCTCAGTCGGTACAGTATCTTATGAAAGAAGGCATAAAATGCATCGCATGCGGTGAGCCTATTTGGGGTACCCTAGAGGAAGCAGCATACGAAAAAAAATTTGGAGTTGAAGATGTAAACCGGTTCGTAAAAGAATTGAATTTATTGCTCGACAATCCGAAAACAGAGAATAGTATTCGGCAAATAAAAATAGACCGGGCTACTAATCTGTAATCTGACCATATTAAAATCTAAGGTGTTTGTGGATATTAAAAATGTTTAAACTTTCAATAAAGATATTTAAACCAATAAAGATTCTCAAATGAAGCATTAATTTTGTGCCTTGAATTGCAGATTCATGCATATGTGCACTTTTGCAGTTAAAGCCCATCTTTTTATCAACACCCACCTTTGCCATGAAAAAATACTTAGTCATACTTATTATCATCTCTTATTCCGCTTTTGCAAGCGCTCAAAATTTTACGATTAGCGGATATGTATCTGACAAAAAATCGGGAGAAGGACTCATTGGAGCAACCGTATATATACAAGAACTTAAGAAAGGCGTTGCATCTAACAATTATGGATTCTATTCGATAACCCTACCTAACGGCAACTACAGTGTTGACTATATGTACGTTGGATACAAAACAATCACACAAAAAGTATCTCTAACATCAGACCAAAAAGTTTCATTGGCGCTAGAAGTCTCAGACATTACCACCGACGAAATAGTGGTTTCTGCTGAACGTGGGGAAAATGTAGAAAGTAGCCAGATGGGAAATATATCGCTGCCTATACAGCAAATAAAAACCCTTCCAGCATTCATGGGCGAGGTAGATATTCTCAAAACCATTCAACTACTCCCGGGAGTTCAATCTGCCGGAGAGGGGAATTCAGGGTTTTATGTGCGTGGCGGTGGCCCTGACCAGAACCTCATCCTTTTTGATGAAGCTGTTATATACAATGCATCACATTTGTTTGGCTTTTTCTCGGTTTTCAATGCCGATGCCATAAATAGCGTAAACCTCATAAAAGGAGGTATGCCTGCCCAATACGGTGGCAGACTTTCTTCGGTTTTGGAAATAAATATGAAAGATGGAAATAACCAAAGCTTTCATGCTGAAGGTGGCTTAGGTCTTATTTCATCGAGGCTTACCCTGCAAGGTCCCATAGTAAAAGGCAAGAGCTCCTTTCTGGTTTCGGGCAGGCGCACTTATATCGATGTACTTGTGAATCCTTTCATAAAACAAAGTTCTCCATACAAAGGGTCGGGTTATTATTTTTATGACCTGAATGCAAAACTCAATTACCGCTTCTCCGACAAAGACAGGCTGTATTTTAGTATGTACTACGGAAAAGATATTTTTACATTCAAGCAAAAAGAATCAGGATTCAATCTTACTGTTCCATGGGGAAATTCAACTGCCTCGCTCAGGTGGAATCATTTATTCTCCGACAAACTCTTCCTGAATACTTCACTGGTTTATTCCGAATATAATTTTGAATTTGGCGGCGAACAAGAAGATTTTGAAATGAAACTGTTTTCAGGCATCACAGACTACAATGCAAAACTGGATTTTACGTACATGCCCTCCATCAATCAACAGATGAAGTTTGGTATAAATTATACCTATCATATTTTCACCCCCAGCAGCGTAAGCGCCCGCATAGGCGATACCTACATAAATGCTGACCAAATAAAAGATCAACTTGCCGATGAAACTGCGTTATATTACAATTATGAATTCGATTTGGGTGCGTACCTCAAAATAAACGCCGGCCTAAGGGGGACTCTCTTTTCCCAATTGGGGCCATTTGACAGATATATAAACGATGATTTTGGCCGAAAAGAAGACACCATAGCCTACAAATCAGGCGAAAGGGTGGTAAATTATAAAAACGCCGAGCCCCGATTCTCTGTAAGACTTTCATTATCTGACGTTTCATCGTTCAAAGCTGCGTATACCCAAAACTATCAGTATATACATCTGGCCAATATCTCTTCCGTATCTTTGCCCACCGATTTGTGGGTACCCAGCTCAACCTTGGTGAAACCGCAGTTTTCGCAGCAATACGCCATCGGCTATTTCCACAATTTCAAAGACAATATGTTCGAAACTTCGGTAGAACTTTATTATAAGCAAATGGATAATATGCTAGAATATGCTGAGGGTAAAACTCCGGGCGATAATCTATCTGATAATACCGACAATAACCTGACCTTTGGCAAAGGGCTTTCATACGGCGCAGAATTTTTCTTTAAAAAAGCACTCGGGAAAACTACAGGTTGGATTGGCTATACACTTTCGCGCAGTACCAGGCAATTTGACGATATAAATAACGGCAAAGTTTTTCCTGCAAAATACGACCGTACACACGATTTGAGTTTTACTCTTACCCATGTACCTAACGCGAAGTGGAGCTTTTCTACTGTATTTGTATTTGCTACAGGCAATTCGCTTACATTGCCCATTGGCCGCTATTTCATAGAAGGGCAAATACTAAGTCAATATGGCGAAAGGAACTCATACCGCATGGAACCCTACCATAGGCTCGACTTGAGTGCTACTTATACTCCTACCCCAAAAGGCAGACTGCAATCATCATGGAATTTTTCGATCTACAATGCATATAGCCGCCAAAATCCATATTTCATTTATTTCGAAACCATTGGCAATATACAAGATGGAAGCCTGACTACAAGTGCCAAGCAAGTATCACTCTTCCCAATCATACCATCTGTTACATATAATTTTAAATTTTAACATTACATATATTTTAAAATATAAGTATAGTTATTAACTTTACTTTTAAAGTAACAAAAATTTGAAATAAAGAATAAAAGAGAAAATTCATACATTTGCCAATTTGTAATCATAGATTTACTTAACCCCCAACAATAACAGCTTACCATCAAAAGCCAAAATCTATTTTTAACTGTACATCAGCAACGAATGTTTTTTTTAATCGTTTTTGTTTCCTATTTTTGACCATGAAAACGTATTAATCATCAGCATGTTTGCAAAACGCTGTATTAAAAACAATTGGATATTTGTATTCCTAACTTTCATTGTGCTGGCAATCGGTTCTTGCGAATCGTTCCTGGGCTCAGGCGGTACTAGTGAAGGTGCTATCGAATTCAAAATCACCTACCTTGACGATGAGAAGCAAAATCCCATCATCAGCCTTCTTCCCAATACCATGTTTTTGAAATTCAAAGACAACAATACTGTGAACAAAATAGAAGGATTTTTTGGCGTATTCAGCCTTACTTACCTTGTAGATAATAACAAGCAAGTAAATTATACCCTAGTTAAGATTGTGGACAAAAAATATATATTCGAAGCTAAAAATACGGATCCGATTTTAGGTTACAATCCTATGACCGATTTGAACCTAGAATTTACTGCTGATACTAAATTAATAGCCGGATTCAACTGCAAAAAAGCCATAGCCAGATATACCAACGATATGGGTGTGAAACAGGAAATAGACCTCTACTACACCAACGAATTGAATATAGAATCGCCCAACACATACAATCCCTTCAGGCAAATTCCTGGTGTACTGCTCGAATTTCAGGTAAAAATGAACAACATAAACATGAAATTTGAAGCCCTTCAAATTCAAAATATCGACATCGCCGATGAGGAATTTATCATCCCACCCGGTTTTACAAAAGTTGATCGCGAGCAGATGATGGAAACAATGAATACCTACATGCCGCAGAAATAAAGTTTTTTTGTCTTTTTACTATTTTCTATGCATTTTTGCAGGGTTTTTTTAAACACAAGAGTTTCCCAATATGGCCAAACGTAGAAATCAGCCACGTAAAAGTGAAAGTAAAGGCATAAATACTGATGCCATAGCTATAACATTGAAAAGTTTTTTCACCGACAACCGTGTAAAGATGGTAACTAGTCTTTTTTCATTGTTGTTTGCAATTTTCTTAGGTATTGCCTTCACTTCATTCTTTTTTACATGGACCAGCGACTATAGTAAACTAAATATGAGCTGGATAGAACTTGTTACCAATCCTGATATAAGCGTTGACAATTGGGCAGGAAAAACCGGCGCCGCTATTGCAAAACAATTCATTCACAATTGGTTTGGTATTGCATCTTATTCATTCATTTTCATACTTATTCTTATATCTTTCAAACTTATTAATGTTCACCTACTGCCATTTTATAAGTCGCTTAGCTATGCACTTGGTATTTCTATATGGCTTTCTATTACCATGGGCTTTCTATTTGGCGACTATTGGGATGCCAACCTGGGAGGAGCTCATGGATATTTTATGAGCAAATGGCTCAATTCGTTTGTAGGGAAATTTGGCACCGCTTTTCTGCTCATTATTAGTGCCTTTGGCTTTATACTATACAACTCGGTCACTGCGTATATATATTTCAACAAATTGGCCGTAAAAACCTATACTAAAACCACGGGTTTGCTCAGTAAAACCAATGAGAATAAATCGAGTTCGGTAAATGGCAATTCAAATCAGGAAAGAGGAAAAAATCTGAATGATGACAGCAATCAGGTGAGTGATGATAATCCATTCACTATTCGTGAAGAATTTATTGTATTGCCAAATGGAACTACCATTCCGCGCAAAGCACCGGCCAAAGGCGACGATTTGGAAATTGAAATCAATGATACACGTCTCAAAACAGATGATTTGCCGGAACTTACCGATACCGATAATCCTTTTTTGAGTGATATACCGGATGATGCACTTGTACTAGGAGTAAATAACGATGTAGAGGTAGCCGACCTTGAAAATTTGCCCCGTGAGGTATTTGACCCTACCCTGGAATTGCCCAATTATAAACTTCCACCCGTCTCTTTACTCATAGATTACCCGAAGTCGGACCAGAACAACTTCAAAGCCGAAATAAACCTGAATAGCCAGCGCATACGCGAAACCCTCAGACAATTCAAAATAGAAATTGTAAAAATAAATGCCGAACTCGGGCCTACAATCACCCTTTATGAAATAGTTCCGGCAGCTGGTGTGCGAATTGCCAAAATTAAAAGCCTCGAAAACGATATTGCCCTGCGCCTTGCAGCTCCGGGTATTCGTATCATTGCACCTCTTCCCGGACGAGGTACAGTAGGTATTGAAGTACCTCTGCTCAAGCCTGATATTGTAGGACTCAAAACCGTTCTCTCCACTGTTAAATTTCAGGAATCGAAATTTGAGCTTCCTATTGCCTTAGGAAAAACAATTGCTAATGAGCCATTCGTAACCGACCTCACCAAAATGCCTCACTTGCTTGTAGCTGGCGCTACAGGGCAAGGTAAATCGGTGGGATTGAACGTAATCATTGCTTCCATTTTGTACAAAAAACACCCTGCGCAAGTTAAATTTGTGCTCATAGACCCTAAGAAAGTAGAGCTTTCGCTGTATGAGTCTATTGAAAGGCATTTTTTGGCAAAACTGCCCGATGCAGAGGAGGCAATCATTACCAACAACGACCAGATAATGCGTACCCTGGGCTCTCTACTCATAGAAATGAACAACCGCTACGACCTGCTCAAAAAGGCCGGAGTGAGAGACATACGCGAGTACAATGCCAGATTTACTGCCCGCAGGCTAAACCCGAATAAAGGACATAAATTCCTGCCATACATTGTAGTTATCATAGATGAGTTTGCAGATATGATAATGACTAGCGGCAAGCAAGTTGAGCATTCAATCACTCGCTTGGCGCAGCTGGCACGTGCTACAGGTATTCACCTCATAGTAGCCACACAGCGCCCTTCTACAAATATTATTACAGGTACCATCAAAGCCAACTTTGCCAGCCGCATTGCTTTCAAAGTGGTGTCGCAGATAGACAGCCGTACCATCCTGGATGCCACTGGCGCCAACCAACTTGTGGGACGTGGCGATATGCTCATAACCCAGGGAACAGAACTTGTAAGGCTACAATGCCCTATGATAGAAACATCTGAAATAGAAAAACTTACAGAACACATCATCACTCAGCCAGGTGTACCTTCACCCTTTATTTTGCCAGATTATATAGATCCGGATAGTGGCATAAGCAGCAGTTCTGGCGATGGTGCAAATGCAGACCCCGGAGTGCGCGACGATTTATTTGAAGAAGCAGCACGCATCGTAGTAAGCAGCCAGCTTGGCTCTACCTCTAATATTCAACGAAAATTGTCGATAGGCTTCAACCGTGCCGGACGTATCATGGACCAATTAGAAGCTGCCCGAATAGTTGGCCCTCAGGAAAATGCAAAGCCCCGCCAAGTATATATTCCTGACGAATATACATTGGAACAATATTTGCGTACCCTTGATAAGTAAACATACCTTTTGAAAATATAAGTTTCAGAATATAATTTTCAGTAATGAGGTATCGTTTATATAATTACTTAAATTAGGGTAAACTAATCGTATCAATCCGGTAAAACTAAATTATCTAAATACATGAAATTAGCCTTTTATAGTATGATGTTTTTTATGTGCATGAGCATTGCACTGAATGCGCAAGAAACCAATGTCTACGACCCCAATGCCAAGAAACTTCTCGATGATATATCGACCAGTACCAAAGGGATGGAACCCTTGAAAGTAGAATTTACATACCTGCTCGACAATAAGGCCACAAAAGTAAAAGAAACCAACCAAGGCAACATTGTGATTGAAGGAAGTAAATACGTGCTGAATATGGGTAAAATACAAATGTTTTGCGACGGCAAAGCTGTATATACTTATCTGAGCCAAAACGATGAAATGCAAATAAACAATATTTCTACTGAAGCTGATGCATTGAATCCGGCTACACTTTTTACAGCCTACCAAAAAGGATTTAAATATGCCCTCAAAAAAGACGAGGTTATAAATGGCACAACTTATCAAGTAGTAGAACTTTACCCAGAGAACCTGAAAAAGAAATATTCCAAAATTCAGATTCTGGTAAACAAAACCAAGAAACAGATATACTCATTCAAAACCTTTGGTAAGGACGGTACAAACTATGAAATAGTAGTAAAAACCTTAGGAGCTAAGGTAAAAGTAGATTCCAAGTTTTTTGCTGTAGATATGTCGAAATTCCCTAATGCAGAAGTAGTAGACCTGAGAGAATAAGCCCTTGTATGAAATAATATTCAGATTTGGGATTCAATTTCAGTCAAAGTTTTTAATTTTACCCAAATTGAAAACTGATTACAGAAACAGAAATGGCCATCAAACAACGATTGGAAAGTATTTATAATAAAATAGTTCCATTCATTATAAAAGTAATCTCAAAATTTCATTTGAACCGAAGGGTGCTTACCTTCGGTTTATTTGTTGCAGTATCGGCCGTGCTCTGGCTGCTCAATACTCTCAGCCTAAATTACAATACAACACTAAAGCTAAAATATAAGCTGGCCGCCAATAACAATAGCGAAATGTATCTGACAGGCAAGGAATCGTCAGGTGAAATCTCATTAAGAGTAAATGCGCCAGGCTTTTCATTGCTTCAATACAATTTGTTTTACCAGAATACACCCTGGGAAGTTGATATTTCAAATATGAGCGATGATCAGTTTCACCCTTTTGCCCGAAACGGATTCTACCTCATGCCAGGCGCAATCACTCAGGAACTGAAGCAACTCATGCCTTCAAATTTTCATATATTGGATGTAGAACCCGATTCTATATATTTTACCGTTGGTATTTATAGCAAACGAAAAATTCCAGTAAAAGCGGTTCTGGACATAAGTACTGGCTACCAGTTCAGGCAAACAAATCTTGTAGAAATAAAACCTGACTCAGTATCTGTATGGGGCCCCAGCCAACTCATAGATACAATGAAATATATTTATACCCAGAAAATTACAGCCAAAAATATTTCGGCCACCACCAAATATGTGGCTTCGCTCAATACTTCCGACCAAATATCGGTAAATCAAAATACAGCAGAAGTAACAGTACATGTAAATGAATATACCGAGTATAATTGTATTTCACTCATAAAATTTCACAATCAGAAACCAGGAGAAAATACGCTACTTATCCCCTCTTCAGCCAAAATAAGCTGTTGGGTTCCAATCAACTTGTACCAAAAAATAATTCCATCTGATTTTGAACTATTTGTTGATTTTGATAAACTTACCTCAAACAGCGGAAAGCTGAAAGTTGAAATAGCGCGCCAGCCCGATAGTGTAATAAACATCAGATATAGCCCTGAGTATGTTGAGTTTTTGTTCATGAAATATAAATAAGATACACATGACTTTGAATGTAGCAATCACCGGAGGAATAGGGAGTGGAAAGTCATTAGTATGCAATGCTTTTGAAGAACTTGGAATACCTGTCTATTCTGCTGATAATGAAGCAAAGATACTTACCAATACCGACCCCGAAATAAGAAGGTTGCTCATTGAAAAATTCGGAGACGAAGTGTATCTCAATCATGAATTGAACCGCCCATTTCTCGCCAATAAGATTTTTGACAATCCCGAAAACAGAAAATATGTAAACGAAGTCATTCATCCTGCCGTGCATGCACATTTTGCACAATGGCTCGCACAGCAAACACATGCACCTTACACCCTGCATGAGGCCGCCATAGTATTCGAAACCGGATCGTACAGGCAGTTTGACAAGATAATAACCGTGACTGCTCCGTTAGAAATACGTATACGCCGTATTCAGAAACGCGATGGAATAGATACTGAACTGATATTAAAAAAAATAAACAGCCAATGGCCTGACGAAAACAAAATTGCACTTTCAGATTTTGTAATTGTAAACGACGAAATTCACCCAATTTTTCCACAAATATTAGAAATACATAAAACACTTACTCAAGATGTTCGGATTTAGAAAATGGATAGCCGGCACACTCGGATGGGCAGTACTCGGCCCTATTGGCGGCATTATAGGTTTTGCAATAGGTGCCATACTCGATCATGAAAGTCAACCAAAGCTTACAGCATCAGATTTCAGGCACAAGTTAGAAACAACTCCTGCCGATTACGCTGTTTCTATGTTGGTGCTGGTGGCAGCCCTTCTGAAAGCAGATGGAAAAATAGTGCGTACCGAGCTCGACTATGTAAAAAAAGTTTTTGTAGATAAGTTTGGGGAAGAAAGTGCAAGCGATGCATTGCTGCTTCTGAGAGATATTGTAAAGCAAAATATACCTGTGTATGATGTGTGTAACCAGATACAGCAAAATCTTGATTACCACGCCAGGCTTCAACTTGTGCATTTTCTTATAGGCATTGCAAAGGCAGATGGCGAGTTGCATCCGGCAGAAATACAGATGCTCGAATTTATATATCAGGCATTGGGAATTAGTGAGAAAGACTATCATTCGCTCTATTCGATGTACACCAATATAAAGGAGAATAAAATATCGCCCTATACTATATTGGAAGTTTCGCAGGACGCTACCAACGAGGAAATTAAAAAAGCATATTATCGCCTCGCCAAACTATACCATCCCGACAAAGTAGCCCACCTGGGAGGCAGTGAGCAGCATGCAGCCAAAGAAAAATTTCAGAAATTGGCCGATGCATACGAACAAATTAGAAAGGAACGAGGTTTTTAGTTCCAAAACGCAACTATTTTTCTATTTTTACAGTCATATAAATTGAAGTTTATTAAATAATATAATTATGGATTTAAAAGGAATATTAGCCATTTCAGGATACCCGGGGCTATTTAAACTTGTAAAACAGGCTCGTAACTCTATCATTGTGGAATCTCTGGAAGACGGAAAAAGAATGCCTGCTTATGCCACTTCAAAAATTAGTGCGCTTGAAGATATAGCCATTTACACATCGGGCGAAGATGTTCAGTTGCACCAAGTTTTCAAAAACTTATATACTTTAGAAAATGGTGGAGTTGCCCTCACAAGCAAACTCAACAACGAAGAAGTAAAATCTTATTTCGGTAAAATACTTCCTGAATACGATAAAGAGCGCGTATATGTGAGTGATATGAAAAGGGTTTTCAGTTGGTATAATATCCTGCATAAGCACAATTTGGTAGACCTAGAGGATCCAAAACCATCTGAAGAAACTGAGGCTGCAGAAGGATCAGAATCTGACGAATAGATTATAGCACGATATTGATACCCCAAGAAGTTTTTATCAATTCAAAAAAAAATCCCGGTGAATACTAGTTTCATCGGGATATTTTTTTACTGATTTATTTCAGGATGATTGAGAAGTTGCCTGTAAATGGCCAATGCAACCCAAGCATCAGTAGCTGCGTATGTCTGTTGTGGAAGCGCCAAATCATCGGCCTCCCAATTGGATAATTGCTGGCGTTTGGAAATGGTAAAATTGAGTACTACCGCAGATATTTTTTTCAACGAACTACTTTCTATTCCATATTTACGAACGAAAGATTGTAAATCTACAAATCCTTGAGGTTCAAAATACTGAATACTTTTCAGTCCTTTCAAATCATCGTGCACGGCAACACCCACTTTGGTAATCATCTCTGAAGCAAGTATAGATGCAATGCGCTCAGGAATTCCTATTTTATTCAACCTGAACAAAAAAGCCCTGTCGAGAGTAGAAAGTTGAAGCAAAGCAACCTTATTTTTCACACCTTTTTTAAAAGCGGGACGAGTTTCGGTATCGAAACCCAATATATCATGTTTTTCAAGAAAATCAGCCACTTCAGGTATTTGCTGAAGTGAATCGACTACGGTAATATTCCCCTCAAAATTTTTTCGGGGCATATTGCTCAGTTCTTCGTTTTCTATGTCAGTTTTAAAAGTATCGTTCTCCTTATTATCTCCAATCTTCTTCATCATAGTAGTTCTCTCCTTCCGATATGCTGCCTCCAAACTCATCATCGTCTTCATATACATCGTCATCATCGTATAATTCGCCCGGTTGATCGAAATCAGCAAAATCATCCTCGCCTCCGAATTCTGTCATGCGCTGCGACAAAAACCATGCACTAGTATCAATAGTGTCCAGATCTAGTTCTTTTTTCTTAAATCCTTTACTTGGTTCATCCTCAAGTGTATCTGAACTGAAGTATATAGAATGCAGTACGGATAAAGTAGATAAAGCACGAGGGCCCCAGTAACGTTCAAAATTCATTTTACACTCCCATACAGAATCGTTCATAGTATCTATGGTACCCAATTTGAAGTTTGAAACTATGTTTTTGGTATCTTGGTATATATCTGCAAAGCATTCAGAAATGCTTACTTCCTCAGCATCTTCAGAATCGTTCATAATTGGTTCGTATACACGAACAAATGTTTCGTGGGTTCCCAGTTTGTGGGCAATCATTTGTTTTACCTCATTCCATTGTTTTTCAACTACAAAATGTTCTGAACCGGTTTCGAATACCTTATCGAGCTCAGGTAGCAGCAACCCCTTCAAATACAAAAGGTTGATGATTTTCATCGCCCTGTCTATAAATTCTTTTTTGGTATACTGATCTGCATTTTCAACCATCAAGGTGTACTCATTGGCTACAGTCACAAATTCTGTAACTTTGGGTGAATATACAGGATGATTTTTTCCTTTGCCTGCTTTAGAAGAAGTACTCTTCGCAGTTTTTCCCGATTTAGCTTGCTTGCTGGTTTTAGATGCTTGTTTTTTCATAGCGGGTCAGGGTACAATAATATGTATGTGAAATGTTTTTTTGCTTCAAAGATAATTGATAATCGCCATTTATGCAATACAGTTTTACTTTTTAAAAATGCCATACACTATGATGGTATATAGCTCATTATATGCCACATATATACAATATACATAAGCCTTACTTTTAGAAATAAAATAGTTTGAAATCAGATTTTTTAAACAAAAATGACCTGTAAGTATTTCATTATCATTTTTTTTATTAAATTTACTTATCAACTTAGAAATACGAAATATCTATGATCAGAATATGTTTTTTTGTACTGAGTCTGCTTTGTTCGCTATCTGTATTTGCTCAACAAAAGGGGTATTTATATTTGCTTTACACTACCCCCGATAAGCAGCCGGTTGCATATCTGGATATATCCATAACCGATGTAGCTGACAACTCGGTGCAGCATGGTATTAGCGACAAAAACGGAAAATTGAACTTTATAGTTGTTGCTGGGCACAAATATCTGGTACAAGCTAGTGGCGACCCTATTAACTATGAAATCGTAATTCCACTCCAAGGCTACCCGGTAGTAACCCGCAATTTCATACTGCCTGCCACATTCATCAGCAACCAAACGGATACTATCTGGCAAGAAATATCGGAATACCAATACCCGGATGCCAACTCACGGAGGGTAGTAATCCGTGTGCTCAACGACAACAGAGATGCACAGGCACGTGTACCTGTGCGCTTGCATTTGCCTGCTCTCAAACGTGTATACTACGCATATACCAGCTACAATGGCGAGGCACTTTTCAATATTCCTTACTCTACTGTGGTATATCTCGGCATCGACACTTACGGAGCGGTGATAGATATAAACTTGCCTCAAAAACAAAACGTTACCCTTACTCAGCAAATAACATTTCAGCCATCGCCTGATGTAGACCAAATACTGAATGATACCATTTTACAAAATTTTTCGGATCGCATAAGCGCTTCTACCGACAGGGTTTTGGTAAAAATACGGCTCTTCGATTTTGAGGGCAATGTGCTGCAAAACGAACCTGTGTTTTTCAATCTTTCCGATTCATCTTTGGTTTACAAAACCAATACCAATGAGCAGGGCGAGGCAAGACTCTTGTTGCCCAAAGGCCAGACATATGTAATGAATCTGAAATATGAGCGCGATATTGATATATTTGATTACCCATACGATTTTTCGAGTCATACCACCCAAGTTGATATGAGCTATATAGGCTCGGCCAAAGTTGAGGAATTCTACCAAACCACAAACCGCAATGCCAATGGCCTGATAACTGAATTTATGGAGTCAAGAGTAATGCAACTATCAGAATTTGAGGCAAATAAAACTACTACAGAATACGGTCTGAAATTTAATCCCCAAAAAAGTTCCTCTCATATTTCTACCCCTTTGCTCTTTGAGGGAAATATGTATTTCAGCGGCGGATACTATTCAAAAGAATTTTATGCTACCACCACCAATGGTCAATTTTTGTGGGGACTTGCACTGGCAGATAATGGACCTTCGGCGGTGACTTATGCCGAGGGGTATATCATCATCATCACCGAGTCGTGCAGTTTATACATTATAAATGCACGCACAGGCGAGCTGGCGTGGAGCAAATGGCTTGGCCCCGATATGTTTCATGTACCTACAGTAGGTGCTGGCAAAGTGTTTGTTTCGTATCCAAATGCCACTGATGCGATGCATTTGCTTGAAAATAAAGAGACTTATGCCATGGTAGCATTCGATCTGGAAGATGGGAGTATAGTCTGGCAACAGCCCATTTCATCCGAAATACTTGGTGCCGCAGTGTTTGCAGAGCCCTATTTGTATACCACTACGCAAGATGGAAATTTATACCGATTTGATGCCTCTGATGGCAAAGCAATTAAAAACGATAAGCTAGAAGCAGTATCTATGCCCACAATCTCAGGTAAAAATTTATATATAAGCACTTCAGATTCCATTTCGTCGAAAGTATGCCAATTGAGCACCGAAAGCCTTTCTATACAAATGGTATACAAAGAACTGAATGCAGAAATGTTTAATAAGGAATTTTTAGAAAGTGGTCCCTCACTGATGGCTTATGATAAACTCAGGAATATTTGTGCGAAAGGTAGCAACTATATTTCGATGGGCAATAAACTTATCAAATACGACCCTGTTACAGGCAAAGTCATCTGGTCATCAGTATTTTTACCCGAACCGGGTTCGTTTACCTCATCAGCATTGCTCTCGCCAGTACTGGCCGGAAATTCGCTGATTGTGGGTACCGAGAACGGATTGCTGCATGTGCTCGATGCCAGTACCGGGAAAATACTTCAGAAAATAAATATTGAGGGAGAACTTTATTGCCAGCCAGTGGTAGTGAACAATTTGCTGGCAGTGGGAAGCAACAAAGGCATGCTGCATCTCATAAATAAATTGAAAATTACTGGAAATTGGCCCATGTGGAACCTCAATGCTTCACACAACACAGTGATAAACTAATTTGGGTTTTTATAGCTCTAAAATTGGCTATGGGTACATTTTTTGTTGGTTTATAGTATGGATAAATGTATGTTTATGTTAACTTTGGGCATGCTAAGTAGTTTGATTTATTATGGAAATTAATTTTGTTTTATTTGTTGAAGAAAAGAAGATAGGCGGATGGTTGCTTGCTATACGCAACAATTGGAACGAAGAGATGACCCGCACTTTTGTGACAGAAGATGTGAAAGCAGCTTATCTGGAAACTTTCGGGAATAAAGTACTCAAAGAAGATGATTTTCTGGACTGGTATTGCGAATACAAGAAGCAAAAATACAACGACTTAATGCATAATTAATATAAAAAACGGATTTCATTTGAAATCTTGTCTGATTAGGTATCGCTGCCAAAATCATCGAATTCGGCATTGTTTGGGGCAAAATGTGAATACACACTTATGTATTTGTCGTTACTCAGTGTTTGTTCACCATTCCATTGGTAAGCAGTAAGCATGTGGCCTTTTGCAATGCTGTAATCAACACAGCAAACATTGTGGCTAAGCAATGCAGGCGCACCACTGAACCAATAATGACCAAAAAACACTGGAGGTGCATCGGCAGGATAAGGCACGAGCCCATCGAGTAAACTATTGGGCAATGGCAAATTGCAAACGGTACTTAGCTCATGCACAGATGCCGACCTGTAAGTTTCATTCTGTAATTTACGCCACCACTGCAGCCTAATTTCATGCCTATACCGGCCATCGGGAAGTGGTTGCAGCGCGTGAGGAGGCAATTGTACCTCAAATCCCTTGAGTACTATACGCATGGCTTTCAGTAAATCGCCTTTTTGTGCAAATGCCTGAAGCAATAATTGCCTATTCAACTTACCATCAGGTATATGTTGCTTAATGATGTTGATATGATAATCGCTCCAAGCGGCATGTATAACACGCAAGCCATCTTTTTCAAAAAACAAAGGTCGGTTTAGTAGCCATTCAAATGTTTCGTCCCATTCTTTTCTATTGGAATGAAAAGACGAGAGTGTAGCAAGCAGCTGGCTGGTGTGCTTCTCCGAATGACTTCTCAGATAGCGCCCTTTGCCATCTGAAAGGTAATAAGTAAGCACATTCATTTCATGATTTCCAAGAATAGCCTCACTCCCTGCTTCCTCAACCATACGCTTAGCAATTTGTATAACTTGCCTGACATGTGGCCCACGGTCTATGAGGTCACCTACGAAAATAACTTTGCGGGAAGGATGTCTGAAAACACCGTTTTCATCCTTATACCCCATGGTTTCAAGCAATTCGACAAGCTCATCAGCGTATCCATGAATGTCACCAATAATATCATACATACACTTATCTGTTTAAATTGTCTTTGTACCATTTACTTGTTATACTCAAAGATATTGGTTTTTTCAGAATTTCCATACAATCCGCTACATTATCTGCGACATAAAACAAATTTTTATACCCTTCATGTATAAACTTTTCTCGTATGGCATGTTCAATTTGTATCAGGGTTCCATGAAAAAAATTATTAAAATTGACCAGAATAATGGGTTTGTGATGCAATTCGAGCTGCCTCTCGGTCACTACTTGCATAAACTCATCATACGTACCAAAACCACCTGGCAATACAATGAAGGCATCAGCCATATCAGTAAGTTTTTTTTTGCGTTCGTGCATATCTGCGGTAATTATAAGCTCTGAAAGTCCGTTGTGTGCCAATTCTTTATCAGCTATTAATTCGGGAATAATACCAATAACTTTACCCCCACTTAATAAGGCGTAATTGGCTACATGTTGCATAAGCCCTACATTGGCACCACCATATATGAGGGTATAGCCTTGTATTGCCAACTGCTCACCTATCGATTTTGCAAGTTCTGCATAGGACTGGTGTACTACCTCGCTCGATGAGCAAAATACTGTAACATTCATCATTATATTGAATTATATATTTTTTTATAAGATTTTTATTCAATGATGCTTTCCAAATCGCCTTCGAGCAAGTAGAGCAAAGACTGCTTTATAGAATCTGTATTCAAATTTTTTCCAATGATTACAAACTGATTGAGCCCAGTCGATATATCTGGCAAACCAGAAGCATCTTGTATGGTATATGCAGTGCCCACAGATTGAAGTACATAGCATTCTCCCGCATCACGAAAATGTATAATGGCTTTTAAACGTATAATCGAATTCTTGTTGATAGCAAGAAAGTATTCGAACCAAAACTCAAACCTCTTCAAATCGAAATACCCATCGAGTTCAATATAGCTCATTTCTATTTTGGAATGCCCGGGTAGCAGCACGGCAGATAATCTGCGTATTTGTTTTTCGGTATGCGCTGCATCGCTCATTCTGAACTTAAGCAAGGAGGTGGTATCTGAAACTCCGTTCATTATAAACTTAATGGGAGCAATGGGGTTATAAAGTCTTACTAATTTTTCTAATTCAGTTTTATCGCTTTCAATTATAAGGTCAGACTTATTTATGTATAAAAAATCTGCTACTGAAATTTGCCTTGCAATTTCTGCATATTCATCCACTTGTTGGGGCATAAGTACAGCATCTACCAAACAAATTACTGAAGCCATTTCATAATTTTGCATCAGAAAGTTATCCGACTGAATGGGCGATACAATGGCTATTGGATCTGCTATTCCGGTTGCTTCTATTATCAGATATTCAGCCGGTTTTGTATCACGCAATATTTCCTCCATGGCCTCCATGAGCTTATTGGCTACAGAGCAACATATACAGCCCTGACTAACCTCTATCAGACTGGTAGTATTTTGGTTACGAAGCAGTTTGCTATCTATATTTATTTCACCTACTTCGTTTTCAATAATTTTAATGCTTTTATCAGTGTTTTCGGTAAGTAGGTGATTCAGAAAACTGGTTTTTCCTGCGCCTAAAAATCCGGTGATGAGTATAATTTTTATTTTGGGTTTCATATGTATGGATCCATATTCTGCCCGCTAAAATATAGCTTTTTTTCAGAAATCAGACAAAATAGAAATTTCTAAATAGCAGATAGCTTACCAGAAAGGTTACTACCAAAAAAATAAAAAACCTCATTTGCTTTTCTGAATTTAGTTCGCGTGGATCGTTCAATCCCTTTTCTCTGGCAAGTCTTTTTTGCTTAGCAAAAGGCTTAATCATACCCGGATATACAGATTTCCTAACACTTGAAGTAGATCGGTCTTTGCTCATTGGAGTGGAGAGTTTATTTCGTTCAGTTTCTTGCTCGCAAAATTTACATATGCAGTATCTGAGCTTATTTCTATGATTTTATTACAGCCAAACATCACATCGTCGTTATGACCAAGTTTTTCGGCCATAAGGGTATAATTATACGCTGCAGAGACATCGTATGGAGACAATTCCATAGCTTTAGCAAAATCGGCTTTGGCGCTGGTATAATCTAATCGCTTATCAAATAAAACGCCTCTGTTTATGTACGAAGTTGCATACTCAGAATTTAGAGAAATTGCCATATTTAGGTCGTTAAGAGCATCATCCAATTTATTTATGGTCATATAGGCATAACCTCTGTTGTTGTATACTAAGAAATATTGTGGACTTAATTTCGCACAAAGGTTATAGTCAGCAAAACATTTTTCCAACTCCCCCAAATCAAAATAAGCGAGGCCGCGGTTTAGCAGCGCGATATGGTATTCCGGCGAAATTTCCAATAAACGGGTATATGTTTGCACTGCATCCTTAGATTGTCCATTGGAATACATCATACGAGCCAATTGAAATAGTAAATCTATATTCTCAGGATTTTGGTAAACGCCGCGCTGAGCCATTTGCATCGCCATAGAATAATCAGACGAGTTTTCGTAGATATAGCTTAGATATAAGTATGATTCCGTCAGTGTACTGTCGGTTTGAATAGCCTGAAACAAATCTGCAAGTGATAAATCGTTCTCAGAAATTGTATAATACGACTTTCCCCTTAACTCCAACATTTTAGCGTTGAGTCCACTATAATTTTGAACCAGATTAAGCTGCTCGGTTGCCCCTGTATAATTTTCTTCATAAAATAAAATCTGGGCAAGTTCAAAATACGCTTCGGAGTATTTGCTGTTTTGCTCTAAGGCTTGTTCGAAAGCATATTTTGCAGCAAAAGTATCGGCCTGCATCAGGTAGATTTTACCCATCTGAAAATGCGGCTCAGCAAAATGCTTGTATTCAAGGGTGGCACTCGCAAAGGAATCGAGTGCAGCAGGGAAATCGGCTTTTTGCATAAGAATTAAGCCCTGTTCGTAGCGTAACTTCACATGTGGGGGTACCTTTTCGGTAGTATAATTTGCCGGATCGTAAAAAACTTCGCCTAAGAAACCAAACAATTCATCAGAAGAACCTTCAGGGCGTGTAAGATATGCTGTGAAGTATGCCAGAAGTATCACAAAAATAAAACTCAGAAATTTCATACGCTATGTTTATTAGGTAACACAGAAACTGCAAAAATGGGTATGTTAATCATTAGTTTTAAGCCAATTGATAGCCTCTTCGTCCGAGTTGAAAAATTTCAATGGGATACCAAACTTGGATATAGAGTCCATGATATTATTCAGATAATATTTTTTAAACACGTTGCCATTGAACACGACAGCAGCTTTTTTGAGGCCACCGTTTATAGCCCTTGGCAAAGCACTGGTCTGAAACCATTTTCTGTCATCCGGCGAAACGATGGTCTGATTGCGGATATCTGAGAGGAACAACTCAATTTTGGCGGTACTTGCAAAAGCAAGTGCAATATTGAATGCCCTGCGATACTGATTGCTATCCTGATTTCCAAGCCAGGTTATTTTTATGAGTTTCAGATCACTATCAAAAGCTATAGTAACATAAGGTTCATTTAAAATTTCTTGCATAGCGAATAGTTTTCTCAAATATACAAAAAAATGATAAAATTTCCTAAAAAAGTAACATTAGATTTATGATACATCTAAAACAAAAATTGAGTCCGCCAGTTTCTAAAATACATTCAAACAAAATGAATAAAATTCATAAAAAGTATGCCTTCAGAATTTTGAAACTTCCGTTTCTATCTAAAGGCATACCACGCAACTTTTTGTATAAAAATCTATCAGAAAATGTGTTCCCTATTAATTTCAGTTTTTCAAAATTTCATTACCCATGAATAGTCTAGGCGATAGGTAATTAACTAATTTATTTGTCAGGTCAAGGCTGTATTCCCGTTGAGATACTTTTTCTCCATCTCTAGTAATGATTCGCACTATATACTGATCTGGAAGTAAGCCGGTTACTGCGTAATTCAATTGGTAATGATACATGCCTGTGCTTTTCGAAACATCGGTATCTTCTTCTATTACAATAAGATTACCACTTACATCTATTCTTTTTGTAAGTGTGCCAAGAGGTGAATGTGGTTTCATACTATGGTGCGTGATAAAAAGATTATTATCACCATCATACTGATATTCAATTCTATTCTCTTTGATGCTCGTAAACTTACCTGAAGACTTAAAGTAGCTACCAGAGTATTTATAACTTGCCTTCAATGGATTGATTTGGTGCACCTTACAAATAGAAAAAAACAACCAAAAGGATAAAGGAATGAGAAATGCTATGGTTGACAACCTAAGCATATTCTCTTTGAAGTACCGAGTAAGTGCCGACACCTTAGGTACATGAGATTGAGGTATCATAATTTGTTTTAAATTGGTTTTTGTGTGTTAAGATTAACTTTCGTTAAAAAAAGTTGCGTTTGGTGCTTGTAAAATTAACCATTTTTAAGTGAAGTATATTAAAGTTTCAAATTTTCGTTTTTATTTTTTTATATCATCTTCATATTTTGCATATTTGCTATCTTGAGTTGCATATAAAACAAACTATGCCCAGAACTAAATACAGATTTGATCCTGAGAGCCTTCACTACAAGGAAGTTCAGTACACTATGGTACAGAAATTTGTGCGTATGGTGCTTCCTCAGCTCTTAGCAGCTATAGTGATAGGCATACTTATGTTCATAGCTTATACCAACTTTTTCGATTCCCCACAAGAAAGCAGGCTGAAAAGAGAGAATAACAAAATGGTGAAAGAACTGGATTCCATAAACCAAAAATTTGAAAAAAGCCTTTTTGTATTGGAAGATCTGGAAAGAAGAGACCAAAATATATACCGCACCCTTTTTGAAGTTGAGCCCATACCTCTGAGTGAACGTATGAGTTCTATCACCAATATGGAAAAGTATGCCAATCTGAGTGCAAGCGACAAACTTGAGCTTATTACACAGAATCAAGTAAAGATAGATTCGCTAAAGGCCAAAATATATAATAAGGATGTAGAATATCAGCAGTTTTTTAGCCTTATCGAACAAAACCTCGACTACTTGCGGGATATACCCGCCATCATGCCTATTCAAAATAAAGAATTGAAATACATGATTTATGGTTTCGGTGATAAATTGGACCCGGTATACAAAACTCCAACCGTGCACAACGGAGTTGACTTTGGTGCGCCAGAAGGTACGCTGGTAATAGCTACAGCAGATGGTGTAGTTTCTGCAGTAGACTATAAAGCACGTATACACGGCATGATGGTAACTGTAACCCATCGAAGCGGATACACCACTGTATATGCGCACCTGAGCGAAATAAGCGTGCGCACCGGGCAGCGCCTGAAAAGATACGACAAGATTGGGCTTGTTGGCAATACGGGCAAATCTACAGCTCCGCATATTCATTACGAAATATTAAAAGATGGTAAACACATAAATCCGGTTACTTATTTCTTTCTGGACCTTACCCCCGAAATGTTTGCAGAGCTAGAAGAAATGGCTGCCAGAGGTGGACTTACCCTCGACTAACGTATAAACACAAATTATCAAATGGCCGAATCAGAACAAAATCAGGCACCTGCCGAAAAATTATTTTACAGCATTGGCGAAGTTGGCGAAATGTTTGGAGTTAATGCTTCGTTGCTTAGGTATTGGGAAAAAGAATTTTCCATCATCAAACCCCGCAAAAACAGAAAAGGAAACAGATTCTATACCAAACAAGATATTGACAACATCAGGCTCATTTATCATTTGGTAAAAGAACGGGGTATGACACTACTCGGTGCCAAAAAGAAACTCAAAGAAAACAAAACTGAAGTAGGCGAAAATTTCGAATTGGTAAAAACCCTGAAATCTATTCGCGACCAACTTCTTGAAATAAAGTCGGAATTATAATTTGCCATGCCCCTTCTGAAGCAAATCATACAAGCCATAGAGAAACTAGCCCCTACGCATTTGCAGGAATCGTATGACAATGCCGGGCTGCTCACAGGTACTCCTGAAATGGAAATTTCAGCGGCACTTCTGTGTATTGACATTACCGAAAGCATTGTAAACGAAGCCATTGAAACTGGTGCCAATCTTATCATTTCGCACCACCCGCTCGTTTTCGCTGCTCTCAAAAAATTTACACCAAAAACTTACATCGAAAGAACGCTACTTAAGGCCATTAAGCACGATATAGCCATATACACCGCACACACCAACCTCGATGCCGTTGAAGGTGGGGTAAACACCCACATAGCCAACTTGCTCGGACTCAAGAATCAGAAATTTTTGCAAACTGCCTCAGCTAACCTCGTGAAACTGGTAACTTATGTGCCAAACATGCACATCGAAAAAGTACAGAGAGCTATTTTTGATGCCGGCGCAGGTCACATCGGGAATTATGATAGTTGTAGCTTTTCAGTAGCTGGCACCGGAAATTTCCGCCCCTTGCAAGGAGCAAATCCATTTGTGGGAGAGCAAAACAAATTGCAGCATGAGCCCGAAACCCGGCTCGAAACAGTACTACCAGCCAACCTTCAAAAATCAGTAGTAAATGCTCTTATAAAAGCACATCCATACGAAGAGGTGGCCTATGACATATACCCGATGCTCAACCAAAGCAATAATACCGGAATGGGGGTGATAGGTGAATTACCTGAACCACAGGACGAAATAGAGTTTCTCCATCACATAAAAAGCATTTTCAAAACCGGTGCACTCAGACACACTGCCCCATTAGGAAAAAAAATACAAAAAGTAGCACTCTGTGGTGGCTCTGGAAGCAGCCTACTACACATTGCCATAAGAGCGAACGCTCAAATCTATATATCCGGCGATTTTAAATATCATCAATTTTTCGATGCTGATAATCAGATTATTATCGCAGATCCCGGACATTTTGAAACTGAACAGTTTACTACTCAAATTTTTCTTGCCATAATTCAAGAAAATTTCCCTAATTTTGCCGTTCATATTACCGAACATAATACAAACCCGATAAAGTATCTCTGATATGTCAGAAAAAAATCAGCGTGATTCAGAAATTGCAGAAAAAAAAATTGAAGAAAAACTCCGCATTCTTTTCGAATTGCAAAGAGTGGACTCTAAAATGGACGAAATAGAATCGCTCAAAGGCGATATGCCCCTTCTTGTAATTGACCTGGAAGATGAGCTTGCCGGGCTTCAAACCCGCATGCACAAGTTGGAAGAAGAAATTGCAACCATGAAAAAAGAAATTCATGGGCACCAAAGCAATATTACACTTGCAAAAGAACGTATAGGCCAGTTTAGTGGCAAACTCGACAATATCAAAAACAATAGGGAATATGACTCAATCACCAAAGAAATTGAGTATCAGAAACTTGAAATTGAATTATCTGAGAAGAAAATAAATCAGTTCAATCAAGCTATGGAAGAAAAACGCCTTACCATAGAACAGTCTACCAAACTGATTGAAGAAAAGAAAAGCGAACTGATAATCAAAAGAACTGAGCTTGAAAACATCATTCAGGAAACCCAGAAGGATGAGTCGGATCTGAAACAAAAATCAGACAATCTGCTTCAGCTACTCGAGCCCAGATTGCAACAAGCATACGTACGCATCCGCACCAATATACGCAACGGTCTGGCCGTAGTATCTATTGAGCGCGAAGCCTGCGGTGGTTGCCACAACCGCATTCCGCCACAACGCCAGCTCGAAATTGCTTCCAGAAAAAAAATCATCGTTTGTGAATATTGCGGACGCATACTCGTAGATCAAAAAATAGGCAGAGAATAGGATATATCATTTTGCAACTATCTCTTTGCTTTTGTCATACCTAAAACTTCGGGGTCAAACACCGAAGTTTTTTTATTTCTAGCACCCAAGTTTTAAACTATTTTTTTTATACACTTAAAAAATATATTATATTAGGCAGAACAATCATATTAAAATGTTTATGGCTGCCTCCGATTATATACAAATTCAGGTTCTTACCACTAATCTGCTTTTAAAGGCAGACAATTTTGCGTTAATCCCCAAAACCGATCCTCCTTTCAAAACAGAGTTGGCCAACAAACCAGATGTTGATTTTTATCTGAAAAGATATACCGAAGTAGGTGCACCATACGGATGGACTGGCAGAATACTGAGCTCAAAAACCGAACTGCATGCAATACTCAACTCCGAAAAGATATATATATTCTGGATTGTGAGCGCCGATGGTGAATTTGCCGGAATGGCTGAATTCTTTATTCATTCACCTAAACTATTGCATCTCAATTATTTTGGGCTTACTCAAGCATTCCAGGGCAAAGGCGTGGGAGTATACGCACTCCAATTGTCTATAGCACATATATTGAGTCTGCACACAGCTGACATTTTTCTGCACACTTGCGAGTTCGACCACCCGGCAGCTGTACATGTATATAAAAAGGCCGGATTTGAGCAAGGTGCAGAATATATAGATCATGCATACTATCCGAAAGATTTTCTAAATGAATACCTTAAAAATAAAAGCCGTGACTGGCATATTGAGCGTGTGCGTAAATTCATGCGGCACCAGCATCTTCAGGCCATGCTATTTTTGAGTTCCGATCCGCACAACTCCGAATACTTGCCCGAATTTTGGTCGGTGCGCAAGTGGCTTTCTGGTTTCACAGGCTCAGCCGGAACGTTGCTCATAACTGAAGATTTTGCAGGCTTGTGGACAGATAGCAGGTATTTTATTCAGGCCGAAACTGAATTGGCCGGAAGCTCCATTCAACTCATGAAACTAAATATACCGCATACCCCTGAGTTTCTGCAATGGATGTGTACAAACCTGCAAGAAGGCAGTAACATTGGCTTAGATGGCAGAGTGCTCATGCATGCTCAATACAACGCTTGGGAAAAAATACTAAGCACCAAAGACATCCACATGATAACACATTTTCTGTTGCCTGAAACTTTTTGGCTCAATCGTCCCGATGAGCCCGAAAATGAAGTTTTTGTGCATAAGGAAATCTTTACCGGAAAATCTACCATTGCGAAACTGGACGAAGTAAGTAAGTGGTTAAAAAACTACCAAACCGATGGATTGCTCGTTTGTGCGCTCGACGAGATTGCGTATTTGCTCAATCTCAGAGGAAATGACATAGCATACAATCCGGTATTCATGGCATTTGTGCTTGTAACTACACAAAAGATTATTTTGTTTGTAAATGCTCAGAAACTAAATACAGATTCACAAAAACTACTAATTGATAGCAATGTAGAAATAAAACCATACCCCGAGTTAATATCCTATATTTCACAATACGCCCGAAATATGAATCTGAGTTCAGATTTTGGCAAACTAAACCAATACATCTATGCTTCTACGCCCGAAATAGCTTGGAAAAACGTTACCAGCCCAGTAGGAATGTCCAAAGCACTAAAAAACCAGACAGAAATTCGCAATTACCACCATGCTATGCTCAAAGATGGTGCAGCACTCACGCAATTTGCAATATGGCTGGAGCAAAATTGGAATACACAACTCAATGAACACCAGGCTGCCACAGTACTGCGAGAATTCAGAAGCAAACAAACAATGTTTGTATCTGAAAGTTTTCAGACCATCTCTTCCTTTGGTGGGAATGCTGCCATAGTGCACTATGCGCCAGACGCACAGAATTCTGCACACTTCGAAGACCATGGTGTATACCTGCTCGATTCAGGCGCGCAGTACCTCGACGGAACCACTGACATCACCCGTATGTTTTTCAGGGGAAATGTAGAAAAAGAAATATGTTCAAACTATACCCTGGTACTTAAAGGGCATATACAACTTGCCTCAGCCGTATTCCCACGTGGCACCTATGGATACCAACTAGATGTGCTTGCCAGGCTTGCATTGTGGAAGTATGGCAAAGACTACGGGCATGGCACCGGACACGGCGTAGGATTCTTTCTGAATGTGCACGAAGGTCCACAGGCTATCAGACAACAGGCCGCCGAAACCAATGTGGCACTTATGCCCGGAATGGTGCTAAGCATAGAGCCCGGCTACTATCTGACAGGAAAATACGGCTTACGTATTGAAAATCTTTATGTAGTGCAACAATCACAAATTCACGAAATTTTTTTGTGCTTCGAACCACTTACATTGGCATACATTGAAACTGAATACTTGGACAAAAATTTACTTCTTCCACAGGAAATAGAATGGCTAAATACTTATCAGTCGAAAGTATATGAGGCTCTTGCACCACTGCTATCTGAATCTGAAAATAAATGGCTTGCCAATAAAACTGCTTCTATTTAATTCTAGTCGATTTATAAAAACCTAGTATAACAACAATTACAACCACACATTCTATGACCAACGTTACCCGTACCTTCGATATCCTCGACCGCTATGAGGAATTATATGGAAACAAACCAGATGTACTTGCGGTTAAAAGAAAACAAAACTGGGAGAAATTCAATTTAGAGCAATTCAGAGAACAAGCAGAATTTGTAAGCCTGGGCCTTTTGTCTTTGAACATAAAGCCTGGCGATAAAATTGCGACCGTTTCAAACAATCGGCCTGAATGGAATTTCATGGATATGGGCATAGCTCAAATAGGTGCTGTACATGTCCCCATTTACCCTACCATCAGTGCTTCCGATTATATGTACATACTCAAACATTCTGAAATAAAGATAATTGTAGTTTCAGATGCCCAATTGTACGCTAAAATTTTACCCATAATCGCCCAATTGCCTCACACTTGCGATATACTTACATTCAATCGTATAGATAATGCTAAGCACTGGTCCGAAATAACCGAAAGTGGTAAGGCGAACTCTGAAAAATACAAACAACAATTGAATGAATTAAAAAAGAGCATAGATACTAATCGGCTAATGACCATCATATACACTTCCGGTACTACAGGCGAGCCTAAAGGCGTGATGCTTTCACACAACAATTTTATAAGCAATGTGCTCGATACCTATACCCTTCTCAAGTTTGGCAGCCAAGGAAAAGCACTGAGTTTTCTTCCTTTGTGCCATGTATTAGAGCGCATGGTAAACTATTTGTATTTGTACAATGGCGTGAGCATATACTACGCCGAAAGCAGCGAAACAATAGTAGAAAACCTCAACGAAGTGCATCCAGATGTATTTGTGACTGTCCCGCGGTTGTTGGAAAAAGTCTACGACAAGATACTTACCAAAGGTAAATCACTTTCAGGCATCAAAAAGAAAATATTTTATTGGGCCATAGACTTAGCCTTGAAGTTTGAGCTAAACAATGCCAATGGCCCCATATATGCTGCTAAATTAAAAATAGCCAACAAACTGGTTTACTCTAAATGGAGAGCAGCCATTGGTGGAAATGTAAAACTCATCATAGTTGGAGGAGCAGCCCTTCAGCCTCGTTTGGCTCGTACATTCTGGGCTGCCGATATTAAAGTACAGGAAGGATACGGACTCACTGAGACATCGCCTGTAGTATCTGTAAATCAGGATATTTACCCATTTGTAAAATTCGGAACAGTAGGCCCGGTGCTTAAAAATGTACAAGTGAAAATTGCGCCAGATGGTGAAATTTTGGTAAAAGGCCCCAATGTAATGCAAGGCTACTATCAGGATTCTACCCGCACAGCCGAAGCGATAGACTCAGAAGGTTGGTTTCATACCGGCGATATTGGCGAACTGGATGATAAAAACATATTGCGTATAACAGACCGTAAAAAGGAAATTTTCAAACTTTCGGGTGGAAAATATATTGCTCCTCAGGCACTTGAAAACAAACTGAAAGAATCCATTTTCATTGAACAATGCATGGTGGTGGGCGAAAATGAAAAATATGCAGCAGCGCTCCTTTCCCCGAATTTTGAATTTCTGCACGACTGGTGCGCTCACCATCATGTGCACTACCGCGACAATATAGAGCTCACCGAAGACCCCAGGGTGCTAGCCAGATTTCAAGAAGAAATAGATAATATAAATGAGAAATTGGGTCAGACGGAAACCATTAAAAAATTCCTGTTGGTTTGTGAAGAATGGACACCCGACAATGGCTGCCTTAGCCCAACCCTGAAAGTAAAACGCAAGCACTTGAAAGAGAAATACAAAATTAAACTCGACCGTTTGTATGGATATACCAACGAACTTGGACAGGTACTAAAAAGTAGCAATTAACTGATAAATACAACGAACTGCATACATAAATAAACCGTAATTGTGAAATAAACATGCAGTTCGTTATTTTATTCAAGAACCATATTTAAATCAGCCAAAAGCGGTAAAATCAACAGGTTCCTGCTGATTAAGCTCTGCAACAGTATTGTTTTCGAATTTAAAAACCTTTGCTTCGTATCGCCTTACCAAAGAGTAGTTGTGGGTTATCATCACTACGGTTCGCCCATTTCGATTCAGTTCCTCAAACAGTTGCATGATTTCATTGGCATTTTCGGGATCAAGATTTCCTGTAGGTTCATCGGCCAGAATAAGCTCCGGATCGTTGAGTACCGCACGTGCTATTACCACCCGTTGTTGCTCACCACCAGATAGTTCATGAGGCATTTTCCGTATTTTACCCGCTAATCCAACACGCGAAAGCACTTGAACAATACGGTTATCAATATCCTTTTTCGATTTCCAACCGGTGGCATGTAATACAAACGCCAGATTATCGTATACATTTCTATCCGTAAGCAACTGAAAATCTTGAAATACCACCCCAAGTTTACGTCGCAAAAATGGAACCCGTTTTGGCTCAATGGTTGCCAAATCGTATCCGGCTACAATCGCTTTGCCCGATTGCAATGGCAATTCAGCATTTAAAGTCTTCAGTACGCTGGTTTTGCCACTACCTACTTTGCCTATAAAAAACACGAACTCTCCTCTTTTAATCTCAATATTCAGATTTGTGAGCACTTTCTGGTCTTTTCGGCTTATAGATACAGATTGCAACGAAATGATGCTTTCACTTGTCATATTCAAAAAACTTAGATTCACCGCAAATGTATATCAATCCAGCTTTATATTCAAACCCCAATCAGTGGCATTATGAATAGTTTTTTTTTAGCAAAACAGCACATGAATTTTTCATCAAATATGCGAAGGATGTAATATTTTATTGACAAAAACAATATCCACTTCTTATTTTTATCCGCTAATTCGTCCTGGTCGAAACTCAATACCTTATTATTTGTT
>JFJP01000008.1_pt1 | contig 36560 bp, 28 predicted proteins | sample 431651 | NCBI WGS metagenome assembly JFJP01 (sample SAMN02602958, study PRJNA72255) | Microbial mat metagenome, whole genome shotgun sequencing project. | biome: fresh water; feature: sink hole; material: water; isolation source: purple microbial (photo- and chemosynthetic) mats found in... | reverse complement strand
GTGGCGTTCACGCGCGAAGTGACATCTTCGAAGGAGATGAGCATCTCGAGTTCGAGGCCTGGCACCTTGATCTCCTGCTCGTGGGTGGCTGCAGTGAAACCATCCTTGATGAGATCGGCCTTGGCCGTGGAAACCTGCTGAATGGCGCTGCGGCCCACGTGGTGGTTCGTGATCACGAGACCTTCGGGACTCACAAAGGAACCCGTTCCCCCAGGGAAACGCAGGGTGGCAAGTTGGAGGCGCTTCAACCAGGCGGCATCGGGTTCGAATCCGTATTTGGCCTGGATTTTTTTGGTGGGCACATTATCGAAGGTCCACATGCCTTCGTCCGCACGAAGCACGGGAAGGGTGCAGGCAAGACTCAGAGCGAGAAGCGAAAGGCGCATGAAGTCTCCAAAAAAATGTCCACGGATGAACACGGATGAAAAAGAAGATTCAGTTTTGTTGCGGAAGATGATGATCCGTAGGAAAGAACCGGATGTTGGGACACGGAGATCCGACTTCGTTTTTCTTTTATCCGTGTCCATCCGTGCTCATCCGTGGAATAGCTTTTACTTGGTCCCCATCAGTTCCTTAACTAGATGCTCGGCATCGTAGACCTTGGTGAGCACTTCACGGATGGCGCGGGCATCCACGCAAACGGTACGGTTGGTGCGTTCGTCGTAGTAGTAGCGGCCAGCGAGACTTTCTTGATTGCCATCAAAGGCAAGGCCCACCAGCTCACCCTTTCGATCCACGACGGGACTACCAGAATTTCCGCCAATGATGTCATTGGTGGTGATGAGGTTGTACGGCGTGCGGAGATCGAGCTTGTCCTTGCGCTCAAGCCACCGCGCGGGAAGGCGCCAGGTATCACGCTGCAGATTGAACTCGCCGCCACCCCACCCTTCGTAGCGATCAAAGAGGCCGAGTAATGTGGTGAAGGGCTGAATCAAAGTGCCATTGGCTGGGTATTCCTTCACCGTGCCGTACGACAGCCGCAGTGTGGATGTGGCATCGGGGTAGGTGTCCTTGCCGTAGACGGCGAAACGAGCGCGAGCGATGCGGGCAGCGTGTTCGCGAAGCGGTCCTTCCACCAAGCGTTCACTGCGTTCCCGCAGTTGGCGTTGCAGAGGATCCAACTTCCGGGCCAACACCACCATGGGATCCATGCAGGTTGCCAGTGCCGGAGCTCCACCCTCCAGAAGGCGTTTCACTTCAACCGGGTCCTGCAGCTTGGAACCCGCAACGGCCTCCTGGGCAACTGCTTCCGCACTCCGACCACCGAGCATGGCCTTGATGAAGCGATGTTCTTTGCCCAGCATCGACTGGGCTTCCTTCAGACCTTCGGTTAAAAGATGCAATTCGAGTTCGGGATTGAAGGGGATTGGCCGGGCTTGAGTTAGACGAGTCTTGAGAGGGGCCAGCGCGGCACTGCTGTACTCGGAAAGTCGAGTGGTTTCGATTTTGCTAACTTCCACGGGCAGACGCACCAGATGCAGGGCAATGCCCAGGAGTTCGGATCCGCGCGCATTCACTAACATTAGTTCCAGGGCCAGCTTGCGCGATTCGATTAGTGCCTTTTGTACCTGGGCCCAGCTACCACCCGCCAAGGCCTTGAGCTTGGGGTCGGCGGCCACTTTCTTTTTCAGTTCCGTTTCCGTGCGCTCCACGGCCTTCATGGCTTCCACGTCCTTCAGTCCTGCGAGGTAGCCCTTGGTGGCTTTGAGACCGTTATCGATCCCGTAGATCTGACCGCCAACTTGGGAGCGAGCTTCAAAACTGCGCTGGGCGAAGGCTTCGAGAATGGCGCGTCGACGGCCGCTGGCTGCGACCTGCATGGGCGTACCGAAATCCCGGGCATATTCCATCTGCGCCAAGGTCCAGAGGCGATTGGTGGTGCCGGGATGCCCCGAAACCAGAGCCAATTCGCCGGTCTTCAAGCCGCCCGCACTCCACTGAAGAAAGGCTTCCGGCCGATAGGGCTTGCCACCTTCATACACGCGCACCATCGCAAAATCGAGATGGTGCCGCGGATAGGTAAAGTTGTCGTGATCACCGCCGAAGCGCGCCACGGATAGCTCGGGCGCCATCACCAAACGCACATCCGTAAACTTGCGATAGACATACAGCCAGGTTTCGCCGCCCTGGTACAGGGCCACTGGTTCGACGGTGAGACCTGTCTTGGTGCGCAGCTCCTCGCGGGCTTTTTGGGTTTCCCGCTCTCGGGCGCGCAGAGCCTCAGCTTCGGATTTCACAGCCTGACCAGCTTGCAGCACGCGTTCGCTGATGTTTTCCATGGAAACAAGGACGAATAGTTCCAGGCCTGGAACTTTCAGTTCCTGTTCCCGGGTGGCGGCCACAAAACCATCCTTGAGCAGATCCCGCTCCCGGGTGGATAGGCGCTGAACATTGCCGCGCACCATGTGATGGTTGGTGAGCACCAGCCCATCGGCACTCACGAAGGAAGCGCTGCCCCCGGAAAGCCGCACCGAGGCTAGGCGCAGATGATCGAGCCAAGCCTTGTCGGGCTCGAAGGCATACTGCGCCTTCAGTGCTTTCAGTGGCAAATTATCGAAGGTCCACATCCCTTCCTCGGAGCGAAGCGTGGCGGGCGAAACAAGAACGGCAAGAAGGGCTGCCAGAATCGGAAGGCGCATGCTTCCTCCAAGGAAGGTGTGGTTTTGGAATTACTTACTGGTGAGTTCCTTGACGAGATGCGGCGCGTCGAAAACCTTGCCGAGCACTTCCACGATGGCGCGGGTATCCACGGAGAGCGTGCGGTTGACGCGACCATCGAAGTAATAACGGCCGGGCAGGCTTTCGATGTTGCCATCGAAGGCCAGACCGATCACTTCACCCTTGCGGTTCACGATGGGGCTACCGGAATTGCCGCCGGTGATGTCATTGGTCGTGATGTAGTTGTAGGGCGTGAAAAGGCTCAATTTGTCCCGGCGGTCGAGCCAGCGTTTGGGCAAGGCCCAGGAACTTTGTTCGGCCTTGGCTTCGTTGCCGCCCCAACTATAGTGACGGTCATAGAGCCCAGCAAACGTCGTGAAAGGCTGAACGAGCGTGCCCACCATGGGGTAGGTTTCGATCGCACCGTAGGAAAGGCGCAGCGTGCCGGTGGCATCGGGATAGGTGGAGGTTCCGTAAACGGCAAAGCGGGCCTTGGCGATGCGAACGAGGTGCTCGGAGATGACAGCCTGGGCGGCCTGATTCCGCTGGGTCACCTCTTTGGATGCCTTCTGAAAATCCTCTGGGAGGCCATTCTTAAGACCGGCCATCACTTCGTCATCGGTCTTGCCGGCGAAGATCGTCTTGATGAGGGAGTGCTCGATGCCGAGGTCTTCCCGAATTCCATGCAGGGCATTTAAGGTAGTGGACTTCATGGCGGGCGTGAGCGGGGTGTCGCCGGCACGCTTAATGCCAGCGGCAGCTCGGTTCAACTGGCCGATGGCGCCGATTTCTTTGACCAGTGATGTGGTGACCTGAAGGGCTTCCTCAATCTTGGTCCAGCTTTCGCCCGCCAGGGCCTTGATGGCGGGGTCGGCGGCTACCTTTTCGCGCAGTTCTTTCTCGGCGGCCGCGACTCGGGCCATAGCCACGCGATCGTTGAGTCCGGCCAGGTCACCGGTGGTTGATTTAAAGGCATTCTCCGTGCCCATGATCTGGGCGGAAACCTGCTGAGCCTGCGCCTCGCCCTGAGCAGCGAAAACATGGAGGGCCTTGCGGGCGCGATCTAGGCCCTTGATGCGCATGGGGGCAAAGGTGTCCCGGTCGGCCTCCATCTGAGCCAGGGTCATCAAGCGGAGCGTGCGCCCGGGGTGCCCTACGGTGAAGGTCATGTCGGAATAGGCAGCTCCCTGCTTGGCCCACTTCAGGTAATGAGGAGCCTTGTAAGGTTTGCCATTTTCGTAGATGCGAAAGAGGCTGAAATCCAGGTCGTGACGGGGCCAGGTAAAGTTGTCCCATTCCTTACCGAAGGCGGCCACATCGTATTCGGGCGCCATGACCAAACGAACGTCGTCATGCTTCTTGTAGCGGTAGATCCAGAGCTGACCCCCCTGATAGAGCGTCACCGGCTCACACGCCAGTTTGGTGCGCTCATTTTGGTCCTTCACCAGCTTGTCGAAGGCTTCCCGACGGGCGGTCGCCGCCTGCTGTTCGGTCATCTCCGGAGTGACGGCCTTCGCCACCTCGGCGGTGACGTTCTCCATCTCCAAAAGTGTGAACATGGAAAGGCCGGGCACCTTGATTTCCTGGGTGCGGTTCTTGGCCACAAAACCGTTCTTCACATAGTCGTGATCCTTGGTGGAAACCTGCTGGATGGCGCCATGCCCCATGTGGTGATTGGTGAGCACTAGGCCATCCGCGCTCACGAAGGAAGCGCTGCCGCCCGACATCCGCAGGGCGGAAAGGCGCACATGGTCCAGCCATTCCTGCGTGGGTTCGAAGTTGTACTTCGCCTTCATCTGCTTGATCGGCAGATTGTCGAAGGTCCACATGCCTTCGTCGGCACGAGCGGCAACGGTTATCAAAAGGGCGAAGGAACTCAGGGCAAGAGCTCGGAGGGGAAAGGGCATAACGAAAACTCCTTGGTGCATCGATTTACGATGCTTAGTCCCAGATTAACCTCATCGCGCACGCTGTCCGAAATTGGATGCAGAGTAAGCCGTGACCGAATTCACATGCTAGCCGCAGCCTCTTGAAAAACGCCATCACTACGGTTGTGACTCAATCTCGAAATCAAATTCAACAAGAATACCCAGGTAGCCATCAAGCCGATTCAGGACAATTCCTTCCTTTTGGAGGAGGCCTATAACCAGGAAGACGGTGTGGTGCCGCACATCAGCACCTTCACAAAAATACCGCCAGAGCAAGGACTGTCTCTATACCTTCACCCAGGAATGGCCCGCCCCAACTCTCCCGCACCAATTGAGTTTTACCCTGCCCTACCAACGCATGGAGGCTTCCTTGGGTGGCAAGCGGGCGGTGGGCGACATCATGTTGAACTACCGCTACCAGGTGCTAGGCGATGTCCCCTTGCTTTTCCCTCATCTTGCCAACGGGCGATGAAAGGCAGCTACGAGACAACGGGGCTCTCGGCTATTGATTCCCGCTCCAAGCAGACAGGTCACCTACAACCTGGTGCTGACGACCCTGATCCAGGAAGCGGAACATAAATCAGGACGAGGTATTTAGGATTCTCGGCATGGGAAATCCTTGGTTACGGTGCCATGGTTTCCAGGCTGGAATGCTGGCCGGAAACCCGGTCTAGGGCCACCAGTGCCTTGACATGGTTGGCGAGGGTCTCGATGTACGCCAGGTAAACTTCGTGGTTGGTTCGCTGGGCGTTGATCCATTCCAGGAGGGATGCATTCCCCCGCTTGTAGCTGAACTGGATGCCTTCGAGCACTTTGTCGGAATCCTGGAGGATGCCGCTGCGGTAGGCGGCAAGTTGGCGTGAAGCAGCCTCATACTGGGCCACGGCGCTGATTACCTCTGCCCGGGTCTGCTGTTCCGCGGCCTGGAGCTGGAGCTTGGCCTGGGATCGGGCGCTTTCCGCTTGGATCAGCTCCCCCTTCTGGTGGCGGGAGATTGGGATTGGAACGCTCACTCCGAAGCTCAGGGAGTTGGACTTGTTGGCGGGAGCTGGAAAGGGCGAGCCGCTCGGGTCCAGTCCTGTAGGAATGACTGCTGGCGTGTGGTTCATACCGACGTTTATTCCCAGATCCACCCAGCGATTGGCCTTGGCGAGTCGTTTCTGGGATTCCGTGACTTCGAGGTTCCGCCGCGCCGCAGCAAGGGCCGGGCGGCGTTTCAGGGCCTGAACAAGCAGCGCGTCCGTGGAGACGGAGCAAGGGGGTAGATCCAGGGATCCAGAGGCCGCGACGGGAATCTGCGCGTCGCCCAGGAGTTGCGCCAGAGTGGCTTCCGTTGCCTGCAAGTCGGCCTCGGCGGCATAGACTTCACCTTCGAAGCGCCGGGCTTCCACCCTGGATTGGGTCAGCTCAATGCCGCCGATATCACCCGCGGCGTGGCGGATCTCATTCAGGCGGACCAGTTCCCGGAATCCCACCAGGGTCTTCTGTTTGCGCTCCATTACGAGACGCGCCTTAAGGGCATCGGCGAAAGCTCCCGCTGCGGTGGCGCGCAGTTCGCCCAGGAAGGCTTCAAACTCTGCTTGCGCCTTCTTTACTTCGTTCTGGGCCACGGCGATCCGGGCCGATCGCTTACCGCCCAGTTCCAGGGTCCAGGAGAGCCCCACGTTGAATTGGGTAGGGCTTTCGAGCTTGCTGGGGCCATAGAGTTCCTTAGACGATACGCCCGTGTTGAATTCTGGATCGGGAAAAAGTCGGCTGAGGGAAACCTGGGCCTCCGCCGTGTTCACGTTGAAGCGCTGGGCGGCTGCGTCCAGGTTAGATCGCAGCACCTCCTCCACGAAGGCGTGGAGCTTCAGGTTCCGTTTGGCGGGAGCGTCCTGCGTGAGGATCGAAAACACCGCCAGCGAGGACGCTGCTAGCGGGGAAGTCGCAAGCGCGGACGCGGCAAGGCAAAGACAGTGGAAGACAGAGTTCTTCATGGTCTATTCCATCTCCTCTTCGGGATTCTGGGAGGGAAGATCCCCAGACCGAACCCGGTTCTTCTGTCGCGCTTCCACCAGGAAGTAGAGGACGGGCAGCACGAGGAGGGTCAAGGCTGTGGCCGAGATGAGGCCACCCACCACCACGGTGGCCAGGGGGCGCTGAATATCACTGCCAAGGCCGGTGGCGATGGCCGCGGGCAGGAGGCCGAGGGCGGCCACCGAAGCCGTCATGAGCACGGGCCGGAATCGTTCCGTGGCCCCGTGGATCACGCCCTGTTCCAGATCCTTGGCTTTGGCGTGGCGGTTGAGATTGGCCACCATGATGATCGCGTTCTGCACGGAGACTCCGAAGAGGGCGATGAACCCCACGGCGCTCGAAACGTTGATGGTCATCCCGCGCAGGTGCAGCGCAACAAGACCGCCAAGCAGCGCGAGGGGCACCGCTGAAAGGATCAGGGCCGGATGGCGCAGGTTCCTGAATTCGGTAAAGAGCAGCACGAACATGATCAGCAGGGCGAGGGGCAGAATGATTGCCAGCCTCGCCTGGGCTCTGTTCTGGTTCTCAAACTGCCCGCCCCAGCGGACCTCGTATTTGCCGTGGTCGAACCTGACCTTCTCTTCCAGAGCCTGGTGGGCTTCCCGTAGGAACGATGACAGATCCCGGCCCCTCAAATTCAACTTCACGGTCATGTGTCGTTTGGCCATCTCCCGGGTTATGGTGCTTTCGCCAGAACGGATCGCCACTTTGGCCACTTGGGAAAGGGCGACATGGGCGCCAGTAGGGGACGTGAGCACCAGATTCTGAATGGCTTCCGGCGAGTTGCGCGTGGACCCCTGGAAACGCAGGGCCAGATCGTAGCGCCGCTCGCCCACGAAAACCTGGGCGATGGGGCTGCCTCCGATGCCGCTCTGGACGAGGTTGGCCACATCCGCCGCGTTGATGCCATAGCGGGCTGCCATGGCCCGGTCCATGGTGATCTGGACCTGGGGAAGGGGCGGTTCCTGGTCCACGCCCACATCGACGGCGCCTGGCACGACCTCTAAGGTCTCCTTGATCTGGTTTGTGATCCGACGCAGCTCGGCAAAGTCCTCCCCGTAGATCTTCACCACCAGTTCACTATGGGCTCCGGCTAGCTTGTCGTTCACCATGTCGATCATGGGCTGGGAGAAGCCGATCTCCATGCCGGGCAGATCCTTGTAGCGTTCGGCCATCCTGCGGATCAGGTCCTGCTTGGTGCTGCGGGGTTTCCAGGTGTTGTAGGGATGCAGGGAGATGCAGACCTCGATGTGGGAAGGCGTCCAGGGATCGGTGCCCTCATCCATGCGGCCCAACTGGGTGACGATGGTGGAGATTTCCCTGAATTCCAGGGTGGCCTTCCGAAGTTCCCCCGCCATCTGGGCTCCCTTGTCCAGAGAAATTCCGGGTGGCAAGTTGACTTGAAGCCAGATGGAACCCTCGTCCAGTTCCGGCATGAAGTCCCGGCCCGCGGTGAAGCCCAAGAGCAGGATGCCCACCAGGGTCGCGCCGCAGATACCCAGTGCCAGCTTCGGTCGCTTGAGGAGGTACCGCAGGCCGTGCTGGTACCTGGCCGTCAAGCGCTCCAAGAAAAGGTTGTGATGAACCTGTCGCACCTTGCGGTAGGCAAAGAACGCGAGACCGGGAATCAGTGCCATGGCTACGGCGAGGGCGCCCAGAAGCGAGAAACCCACGGTGAAGGCCATGGGCGCGAAAAGTTTGTACTCCACGCGCTCGAAGGAGAAGAGCGGAATGTAGGCCGTAATGATGATGAGTGTGGAGAAAAAGACAGGCTTGGCCACGATGGCCGCCGTCGTGTAGGCATCACGGAGGTAGAGTGGGCGGCCTTCCCTGAGTTCCCGTCTCCGAAGTATGGACTCCATCATGACGATGGCTCCGTCCACCACGATCCCGAAATCGATGGCCCCGAGCGACAGGAGATTGGCCGGAATATTCAGGTGCTTCATGAAGACGAAGGCCATGAGCAGGGAGAGGGGGATGGTGACGGCCACGATCAGTGCGGCCCGGGGGCTACCCAGGAAGAGGAAGAGCACCAGCACCACGAGGAAGATCCCTTCCAATAGTGTGCGAGATACCGTGTGGATCGTCGCATCCACCAGGGTGGTACGGTCAAGGAAGGGCAACACCTTCACGTCCTTCGGCAGGAGCTTGGTGTTCAGTTCCGCCACGGCATCGTGGATGCCCGCCAGGACCCGGGAGGGATTCTCCTTCTTGAGCATGAGGATCAGGCCCTCGATACCGTTGTCCTTCTCGTTCTTGCCAAGCACGCCCTGGCGTTCCTGGAAGCCGTATTGGATCCGCCCGAGATCCTTGAGGAGGATGGGCGTGCCTTTCGACTCAGCCACCACCACGTTCCCGAGGTCGTCCAGGCTCCGCACCAAACCTATGCCCCGCACCACAAAGCCCTGGTCGCCGTGGTTCAAGAGACTTCCTCCGGCGTTGGCGCTGTTGGCCTCGATGGCTTCCGTGATGCGCTGCAGTGAGAGGTTATAGGCGGAGAGTTTGGCGGGGTCGAGTTCAAGCTGGAACTGTGTTGTGAGGCCGCCGAAATTGGTGACATCCGCAACGCCCATCACCTGCTTGAACCGGGGAATGACAGTCCATCGCTGAAGCTCCGATAATTCCTGAAGGGAGCGGTGCTGGGATTCCAGGGTATAGCGGAAGATCTCACCCACCGGGGAAGCCATGGGATCCAGCACCGGCTTCGCCTCATAGGGCAGGGACACGTTGGAGATGCGTTCCTGGACTCGCTGGCGTGCCCAATAGTCCTCGACGCCATCCTTGAAGACCATCGTGATGAGGGAAAGACCGAAGGTGCTCTTCGAGCGCATGACCAAGACGCCGGGCGTGCCCATGAGGTCACGCTCAAGGGGCACGGTGATCTGCTGTTCCACTTCTTCTGCAGCCAAGCCAGGAACTTGAGTGATGACCTGTGCGCCCACATCCGCGATATCCGGGTAGGCCTCAACGGATAGCTGCGTCCAAGAAAAGGCACCGTAGATTGCGGCCAGGAGAAAGACCGCCCAGACGAGGTAGCGGCGACGGAGGCAAGCCTCGACGAAGCGTTCAATCATGGAGCAGGACCCCTTCCTTCATCACCAGCCGTTCGCCCGGCTTGAGCCCTTCCAGCACTTCCGTCCATTCGTCCCCGAGATGAATCCCTTCCTTGACGGCGCGTATCTCGAAGGTCCAGGGCGCCACTTCCACATACACCCGGCTCCCAAACTGGTCCTGGAGGATGGCAGAGGTAGGTACCACCAACCCCTTGTGGGGACGCAGGCTGAAGGTCACGTTGGCGAACATGGCTGGCAACAGGCGGCGCGAGGCGTTGTCGAAGGGCATCCGGACCTTCACTGTCCGGGTTTCGGGATCCAGCATCTCCCCAACGAAGGCAACCTTGCTGTGGAAAGGCTCGCTGGGGAAGCTCGCGAGGCTCGCCACAACCTCCTGCCCCGCGTAGATTTTGAGGATGTCCTTCTCCTGGACACTGGCCGAAAACCAGACTGTAGAAAGATTGGCAAGCACCATGACGGGGGCGTTCAAATCGTTCCAATACCCCCCAGGAGCGCCGCTCAGCTCGCTGATACGCCCCTGAATTGGCGCCCGCAATACCAACATGCGGTCGGAAGGACCGGCCTCAAGGGAGGACCCGAGTTGATTGATCCGGGCTTCCGCACGGCGGTGCTCGCTTTCGGCAGAGGTGAATTCCGTCTCGGCCTGCTCCACTTCGCGCCGGGAGGCTATGTCGTGCTGGCCCAGTTCCCGGATGCGATCCAGAGTCCTCTTCGCCTGTTGGTGCTGGGCTTTGGCTTTCTGGAGATCCGAGAAGGCTTGGGTCAGATCTGGAGATTCCAGGGTGACCAGCGGTTGCCCCTTCTTCACCCAGTCCCCCAGATGTACGTGAAGCTGGACGATGCGTCCGGCCACTGGGGGGAGGATTTTTAGCAGTTCCGAAGGATCGGCTTCGACTGTGGCGGGGACCGTCAAACCGGCCCTTACCTGCTTTTCTTCCGCAGGGCCGATCTGGAGTTTCTTTCTTAATGACGAGCCCTCGGGCACAACCAAGTACTTGCCCTCCCGGAGGAAGGAGTCTTGGCCTGTCTCCTGCTTCGAGCGATCACAGCCCCCCAGGCCCGTGAGGAGGGCTCCCAGGATTACCAGCACGTACAGTCCAAGACGCAGATTCATCGGCGTTTCCAAAAAAATAGACACCCTCTAATCAGCAGAGGCCAGTCATCTTTATGCATTGTGTTACGAGGGAGTCCCTGAATTCGCCAGTGGGTGGGAATCTTTAGGGGTTTTTTAGGAAGGGGCTGACAGGTTGGTATTCATGGTAGAAAAAGATGCGGGTTATGAGGTCCAGGCCAAGTCCGGATCCATTCGAGGTAAAACGTTCAGTCTTCTCGCAGGCGTGGGAATGGCCGCACTATGCATCGGCGTGGCCTGGCTTTGCCATAGTTGGGGGGATTTGGCCTTCTTCCTAATGGTGTATCTCCTTGGTGCGGTGGTTGTGGCTTGGCGCTGGGGAAGACTGGCCGCAGGGGTTGTGGCCATCCTGGGGATGTTGGGGCACGACCTGTTATTCAAGACCCACTCCTTCCGCTTCTCCAGTTCCATCGGATCGCAATTCATCGTCTTCCTGGGATTGATTGGCATTGCCCAGTTGGTGGCCGACCTCGTCCAGAAGTTGCGGGAGCAGACCCGGATGGCCATGGCCCGGGAGCGCGAGACAGCCTCTCTGTATGCCCTGAGCCGTCTCCTGGCAGACGAGTCCAGCTCCGAGGGCCTGATGAAAGCTGGAGAAGCCTTTCTGTCCTCCGAATTGCGCAGCCCTGTTTCAATTCGAGGTGCCGATTTGCATCACGAAGAAGGTGACGGCAGACTACCGGTTCCTCTTGAGAGTTCCAAGGCAGCCATGGGGACGCTTCTTATGGATGAGGCCACCTGGAACGGCACACCACAAACCTTCCGCGAGGCTTGTGTGCGGCAGATCTCCCTGGCGCTGGAGCGTGCCCTTTCCAACGAGGAAGCCGAGCGCGCCCGGGCGGAAGCTGACCGGGAGCGGACGTGCAATTCCTTGCTGAGCGCGGTATCCCACGATTTTCGGACGCCTCTGGCAGCCATCCGAGGCGCGGCTTCCACCTTGGCTTCCGACGAGGAGGAACTTTCCCCAGAAGAACGACGAGAGATGGTGGAGATGATCCAGGAAGAGTCTCAGCGCCTGGATCGACTTCTGAGCAACCTCTTGGACCTGACTCGCCTGGAGCATGGGGATTTCGGCCTTGAGCGGGAATGGCAGCCCCTGGAGGAGGTTGTTGGCGCCACCCTCACGCGCCTAGAAGCCGCCCTCGGTGCTCTTCCGGTGCAGGTGGAGCTTCCCGAGCATCTCCCCCCCGTGCCCATTGACGGGGCGCTCGTTGAGCTCTTGCTCCTTAACCTCATCGAGAACGCCCTGCGCCACGCGCCGGGATCCGATGTCCGTCTGAGCGCCAGGACCCTGCCGGGCGAGGTTCTGGTGGAAGTGACCGATCTGGGCCCTGGTGTGCCGGAAGTCGACCGGGAGCGGATATTTGAGAAGTTTACGCGGCGGGAAGGGGCCATGCGAGACGGGGGCCTGGGCCTGGGCCTAGCCATCTGCCGGGCCATCACCCGAATCCACGGCGGGCGCATCTGGGTGGAGGAAGCAGATGGCGGAGGAGCCGCCTTCCGTTTTACGCTTCCCTGCGAGGGCGCCCCGTCACTCCTTTCCTTGTGAGTCGGCCATGACGCAGCCCCTAATCTTAGTGGTCGAGGATGAAGCCTCCCTGCTGAAATTCCTGGGCAGCAGCCTGCGAAGGCATGGGTATCAGGTCCTCCCGGCTTCTGGAGGAAGGGAAGGCCTGGGCCTTGCTCGGAGCCATAACCCGGACCTTCTGCTGCTGGATCTTGGTTTGCCCGATCTTGATGGGCTGGAGGTGCTCAAGGACTTCCGCACTTGGAGCCAGGCTCCGGTGGTGGTCCTAAGTGCGCGCACCCGGGAACGGCAGAAGGTGGAGGCCCTGGACCTAGGGGCAGACGACTACCTCACCAAGCCCTTCGGTCTGAACGAGCTCCTGGCAAGGATCCGCGTTGTGTTACGCCGCATCATCCAGCAGGAGATTCCCCAGCCCGTGGTGATCGCAGGCGACCTGCGCATCGATCTAGAAGCCCGACAGGTCTCCCTATCCGGCGAGGAGGTCCGCTTGACTCCCCTGGAATACCGGCTGCTGGAATCCCTGGCACGCCGCAACGGGAAGGTGGTGACACACAAACAGCTCCTCCGCGAGGTATGGGGTCCCGGCCAGGGGGAGCAGACTCAGTACCTGCACATCTACATGGGACAGCTCCGGAAAAAGCTGGAGCATGATCCCACCCGCCCGCGCCACTTCCGCACGGAAACCGGTGTGGGCTATCGGCTTGACGTCGAGATGCCCAAGGCTTAAGGGGACTCTAACGCAGGGGCTTCGGCATGGATCAGAAATAGCCTCTGTCAACAGCAGAGTCAAAGGCTGCCTCGGTTTAATTCGACCAGCGGGCCGCCTTCGAGAAGGGGCGTAGTTCGGCCACTCGATGTGGAAGACCAAGAAGTAGCCTTCTCCGTTCATCAAGAAACGAAAGGGGCCGCATTTGCGGCCCCTTTCGTTCTTTCGGAAAAAGCTTATACCTTCCCGCGCTTCCCCATTTTGGAATCGAGATACCAAATGCCTCCGCCCTGATCGCCCACAGCGCGGAGATGTTCAACGATCTGGCCGACATTTGCCTCTTCCTCGACCTGCTCGGTGACATACCACTGAAGGGTGATCTCGCTGGCGTAGTCCTTTTCGTTTCGAGCCAATTCGAAGAGGGCATTGATCTTGCTCGTAATGCCCTTTTCGTGGGCTAGCGTTTGTTCGAAAACCTGAATGATGCCGCCGAAATCGGTGGGCGGCGCCACGATGGGCTTGAGTTCCAACTTGCCGCCACGATCCAGCAAAAAGGTAATCAACTTCATGGCGTGGGCGGTTTCTTCGGAAGCTTGAACCATCAGCCAATTGGCAAAACCCTTGAAGCTCTTGCCTTCGCAATGAGCACTCATGGCTAAGTACAGTTGGGCGCTGGCCTGCTCCGAGTTGATCTGCGCATTGAGCGCATCCTGCATGGTTTTGCTGATCATGGGTGGTCTCCTGGGGGGTGGGGTTCTCAGAGCCCCAACCTTGATCTAGGACGTCCGGAAGCGCCTTCCTGTTCCAATAATCCTTCAGTGATGATGGCTCGCTGTCGCCCAGGCGATGAGGGCGATACCCGCGCCCATGCAGGCCAGCCGACCCAGAAAGGTGCCAACGGAGCTGGAAGCGCGATGCCCCGGCAGGAGATCTCCCAAGGCTATATATAGAAAACTCGAAGCGCTAAGGGCCAGGGCATAGGGCTGGAATTGATTGGCCCACCCAAGGGCAGCAAGGCCAATCACGGTGCCCAGCACTGAACTCATGCTGAGCAGGGCATTCCAGGCCAGAGCCCGTCCTCGGCTCATGCCAGATTTCAGGAGAATGGCAAAGTCCCCAAGTTCCTGTGGAATTTCGTGGGCCAGTACGGCGAGGGTGACAGCCAGACCCGCGGCCCAGGAAGCGGAAAAGGCCGCTGCAATGGCAAGACCATCCACAAAGTTGTGGAGGCCGTCTCCCAACAGGACGAAGGGCCGAGTGCTCTGGTGCAGCCCACACTGAGATTCATGGCAGTGCCGCCAGAGCAGGGTGCGTTCAAGGATGTGCAGCAGCAGGATCCCGCCCAAGACAGCCGTGAAACCGAGATGACCCGGCAAGGCGTGGGATACCTCCGGGAGCAGATCCAGGAACACGGCCGCAAGCAGGCTACCGGTGGCAAAGCTGATCGCCAGCGGAAGGCTCTTTTTTAGAAGGCGTTCCGGCAGAACCAGGGAAAGGCCCGCGAGGAGCACCCCACCCAGTCCAGTCGCGAGGCTGGCGAGAAGGGCAAAAAACCAGGGTGAGTAGTTCAAATCAGAAGGCATATTTCACGCGGAAGGCCCAGGTGCGTGGCGGCGTCACATGGGTGCCACCAAAGATACTCAGGAAGTTGTATAGGCCTTTCTGGTCGAAGGCATTCAATAGATCCGCGGAAAAAACCACCTTTCGTTTGGCACCAAACGCGAACTCCTGCCCCAGGCTGAAGTTCCAGGTCGTTCGGGGTTTTACGCGCCAAGTGCCTTCAGAATCCTGACGCACGAAGGGAATTCCAAATTCCAAATCCGGATTCCCCTCGGCATCGGCCGGATCGCCCGCAACCAGTCCGGAATCGTAACGACCTAGGATCTGCGCAAAAAAGCCCTTGCCTTCAAAGCGGAGCCCCAACTGAGCAGCTAACTTCTGGTCATGATCGATAAGGAAACGCTCGCCAACCTGGGCCTCCGGCGCCTCCAGTTGCAACCCGCCGACCAAGGGCGCCTGAAAAAGGGCCCGCGTCTTTCCTAAACTCAAATAGGCCGAAAAGCCGTGTACTGGAACCAAATCGACGCGGGCGTTGACGCCGCGAAAAACACCTTTGGCTGCACCGACGGGGAAAAGAATTCCGGTGTTCAGAAACTGAGCGTTATCCCCGGCATTGCGGCTGGATTTTTCCCAATACTCGACCATGACCCGAGCAGCTTTTCCAATCTGCTGCTCCAGACCATAACTAAAGCTGTGCTGCATCTCAGGCTTGAGCCCCGGAACGGCCGTCCCGGCATTCGGCCCCAGATCCCAGGCCTGCTGTGAGGTGGAAAGGGCGAGGTTTTCATTTTCCCGCGTGACCAACAGGCGATCATACGAGGCCCGCAAAATGGTGCTGGGCGCAACGCGGTAGGAAATTCCGATGCGCGGCTGCAGGTGCCCTTCGTCCACGTTTCGCATGGTAAAGCGGTCATAACGCAGCCCCAGTGCCAGGAACCATGAACCCAGATGGAGATCACTCTGAACAAAGGCGGAGGCCAATACCGGTTTAATTCGCTCATCGAAATTAAAAATGGCTCCGCCACCACTCGGCGTGTAGCGGTAGAAGGGATCCGCAGGGTCGATCTGATCATCATCGGTGACGGCGAATTGGAAACGCTCGTGGATCGGGAAGGCTACGTATTGCAGTCCGGCCTTCAACGTACTGCCATCGCCAAAGCGCTGAGTCATAGCCGCCTGGGCTCCCCAATTTTCCAGGCTGCGATCCTGACGAACCCAATTGGGGAAATCGGGACCTCCTGCGGAAAACCCGGGGGCCAGATCGCGCGTGGGATCAAGCCTCGACGTTGCTCGCCGGTGATAGATCGCGGCGTCGAGATTCAAATCCTTATTGAAGAGGTGACTCCAATTCAGACTGCCATTGAAGTCAGTATTAGCCATTCGCTGATTCATCCCTTGAGCCTGCTGGGAGACCAAATTCACAACCTCGCGGTCCGTGCGCCCGCCGCTCAGTGAGGCTCGCAGCATATCCCGATCCGAAAGAACCCAATCGAAGCGCGAAAAGATACGGCCTGTTTCTCCGTAGTTGTGGAGGCTTTCAAAATTCACAGGGTCCAGGAAGCGATCGCTGCGACTGGCGGCAGCGGTCACGAAATAGCCGAAGCGCTCCGTGCCTCCCCGCGCGCCAAGGCCCATTTCCATCGTTTGAAATCGGCTGGCACCCAGGGTCACTTCTCCTTCAAATCCATTGGAAGCACCCAGCCCTGACTTGGTGGTCATATTGATGACCGTTACCGGTTTGCCACCATATTCCGCGGACACGCCGCCTGTAATGATCTCCATACTCTCGATCTGCGCAGGGTCCAGGCCATTGGAAAAACTGGCGTGAACTTGATCCGAGAGCGGAACGCCATCAATGACATAGGTGGCTTGGCCGTGGCTGCCTCGAAAGTGGAAGCGCCCATTTTCATCCGCAATGAAACCCGGTGTGGTGAGCAGGATTGATTCCAGAGCCCTGCTCTGCACAGGCGCAGGCATGCGCTCAATGGTGGTCTTATCGATATCGAGATGCACCGAAGGGTGATCTTCGACCAGGGAAAGTGTTTCTTCCACGGCGACCGTCACGCCTTGCGGCCTCAAGACAAACACCAGGTCTAAAGGAAGGGTGGCGCGCAATTCGACGGTGCGGTGAATGGGTTCCAGATCCTTGGCAAAAACCTCCAAGTGGTAGTCATTGAAGGGGACATTGAAGAATCCGAATCGTCCCTGGGCATCCGGCTGAACGACTTGGCGATATCCAGACACCTTGTTCAGAAGGATCACCTTCGCCTGGGAAACGGCGCCACCTCGATCATCCAACAACCGCCCCTTTAGGCCGCCACTCGCGGCAGCAGCGAGCGTGGGGGTGATTGCCAAGCAGAATGCCAAAGCGGGTAGGTGAGCACGAAACCGAGCAGTCATGGGTAAACCTCAATCTAAGACTATGTCGCAACTGGAAATCATTTTCAATTAAAACAAAACCAACCCCTTGGCTCGGAGACCTAAACCGCTGGGCACAAGCCGCGAACCCTCCCTGTGGGCCGAACTCGCGGCCGGAGGCGTTGACATGAAGCGGAAGAAGATCTGGGTGTTGGTGGGTGGTGCGCTGCTTATCGTGATCATCGGAGTAGCTGCTACGCGGGGCGACAAGGGCTTGCCCGTGCAGGTGACAGACGTCAACCGCGAGACCATCACCGCCAAAGTAAGTGCCAATGGAAAGGTCCAGGCCGTTGCGAAGGTGGATATTTCCGCCAACATCATGGGCCAGGTGACCCGCCTGGCGGTCAAGGAGGGCGATTTCGTCAAGAAGGGTCAATTCATTATGGAGATCGACCCCAGTCGCTCCCGCGCCAATGCCGATAGCCTTTATGCCAATGTTGAGGCCGCGAGTACGGAGCTCCAAAGCGCGGAGGCCCGATTCAACCAAGCCAAGGCCGATTTCGCCCGCGCCGAAACCAACCGCAAAGCGGGCATCATCGCCCAGGCGGATTTCGAGCAACAGCGCACCGCCCTGACCACCGCCACCAATACCGCTCAATCCTCGCGTCGCCGCGTCGAGCAGGCCAAGGCCGAGCTGCGAGGAGCTTCCGTCAGCCTGCGTTATTCCACCATCACCGCGCCCATGGATGGGGTCGTGACGGCGCGCCGCATTGAACAGGGCGAAACGGCCGTAATCGGCGTCCAGAACCAAGCGGGCACCGTGCTTGTCACCATTTCCGATATGAGCAAGGTAGAGGCCGAACTGGAAGTCGACGAAGCCTCCATCCCCAACGTCAAGATGGGCCAGAACGCGCAGGTTCGTATCGACGCCTATCCCAATCAGGTGTTTGATGCCGTGGTCACGGAGGTGGGCGGCAGCCCGCTGCTCAAGGTGAGCCAAAACGAAGCCACGAAATTCAAGGTCAAAGTGCAGATGAAGAACCCGCCCGCCACCATCAAGCCCGGGCTCAGCGCTCAGGCCGATATCTTCACCGGCAGCCGGGAGAATGCCTTGGCGATTCCCCTTCAGGCCCTGGTGATGAGGGAGATCAAGCTCAAGGAGGGCGAAAAGTCCAAGGTCGGTGCTCCCAAAGAAGAAGAGGGCGTCTACGTTATGGAAGGTACCAAGACCAAGTTCGTGCCGGTCAAAACAGGCCTGCTCGGTGAACTCAATGTCGAAATCACCACCGGTCTGAATGGTGGCGAGAAGGTCATTACTGGCCCCTTCCGCACCCTTCGAGATCTGAAGGGCGGAGAAGTCGTTCGAGTCGAAAAGGCTCGCAAGAGCGGCACCCCAGGTGATGATCGCAAGGCGAACTGAGTCGGCCAAATCATGGACTATCGTGAACTTTTCCGGGTGGCGCTCCGTGCGCTGAAAGCCCACAAAATGAGGAGTTTCCTCACGTTGTTGGGCGTCATCATCGGCGTGACCACCATCGTTGGGGTGGTCAGCGTCATCAGCGGGTTGAATACCTACGTTAAGGAAAAGGTCATCGTGCTTTCCCCGGACGTCTACATCCTGACCCGCTTTGGCATCATCCAGAGTCGCAAGGAGTTCCTGGACGCCTTGAAGCGCCCACCCATCACCTGGCGAGAATACGAGCGGGCGGCCAGTTCCCTGCAAAAAACCACAATGATCGGAGTTGGAAGCGGACGCAGCGGTGCCGTGAACTATGCAAACAAACGACTGGCCGATGTGGTGGTCACGGGTGTTACACCCAATTTTGCCGAACTCTTTAGCCTGGAATTTGAATACGGCAGCTTTTTCACCCAAAAGGAGAACGACGCCTTTCAACCCGTGGCAGTAATCGGGGCCAACATCCGCGACGAGCTTTTTCCTGGGCTGGATCCCATCGGAAAAACCATTCTGGTGAGGGGCCTTCCATTCAGGGTCATCGGCCTCATGCCCAAACAGGGGCGCAGCATTGGCTTCACCCAGGACAACCGCGTCTACGTGCCGGTCCAGGTCTATCGCACCAATTTCATGCCCACCAACCAGTCCATGGAAATTTACATCAAGGCCGCAGGGGGCATCCCCGGTATGGAGGCCTCGATCGATGAAAGCCGGGCACTCTTCCGGGCCATGCGCCACACGAGTTTTCGGGCAGCCGATCCTTTTGGCGTGATCACTCAGGAAGCCGCTCAGCAGATTTGGCGCCAGATCAGCGGCGCGGCCTTCATCCTCATGATCCTGGTGGCCTCCGTGAGCCTGGGTGTGGGAGGCATCGTGATCATGAACATAATGCTGGTCAGCGTCACCGAGCGCACACCGGAAATCGGCATCCGCTTAGCCGTGGGCGCCAAGAAAAAAGACATCCGTCGGCAGTTCCTCCTAGAAGCCGCCTTACTCTCCATGACAGGCGGTGTGGTCGGGGTGCTGCTGGGCAGCGCCATCGCCCTGGTGGTGAAGGGCGTGGCGGGATTTCCGGCGGAAGTCACCTTCGGCATCGTCTTCACTAGCATCACCCTATCCACCCTGGTGGGCCTAGCTGCAGGCTTCCTGCCAGCGCGACGCGCCTCGAACCTTGTCGTCATCGACGCCATCCGAGCGGAGTGAACCATGGCTGCCGCTCTCCGAAAACCCAGCCTTCTTCGCGCCATCGGAAAGGAGAATTTTCTCTTCGCCCTGCGGGCCATGTTCGCTCAAAAGCTGCGGAGCTTTTTGACGCTCCTTGGCATCGCCGCCGGTGTGGCCACCGTTATTGCCATGGTGAGTTTTGTGGTGGGCTTCAACAACGCCATCACGGAGGCCTTCACGGCCTTTGGCACCACGCTGGTACAGTTCCAAAAATACGAACCGCGCTTCGGTGGGGGTGGCCCCATGCCCGAGGAACAGAGGCGCAGGCGAGACCTGACCCGCGATGACGCCGAGGCGCTCAAGCGCCTTTCCACCCTCGCTGCGGCGGTTTCCCAGGAACGCTACTCCAACGGAACGGGCCCCACCATCAAAAATCGCCGGGGGGAAGAAGCCAATGGCCCGACCTTCTGCGGAACCAATCCCGATTATGCTCCAGCCAACAATGCTGCCATTGGGGATGGTCGGTTTCTCGTGGATGCAGATGTGCTCCATGCTTCCCACACCTGCGTCATTGGCTTGGACGTGGTGAAAGCCCTCTGGCCCCGCAAGGACCCCTTGGGCCAGGAACTCATGGTCAATGGCGTGCCCTTCCAAGTGATTGGGGTGCTGGAGAAGAAACCGGAATTCGGCGACGGTGGTGCCAACAACATCGTCCTGATCCCGATCAGCACCTTCGATGAGATGTTTCCTCAGGTCAAAAACGGCGGCGGCGACAACCTCCACATCGCCACCATCCCCAAAGATCCCGCCGGCATGGATGCACTTACCGATCAAGAGGTGGCAATCCTGAGGGCTCGGCGTGGGCTGAAGCCCAACCAACCCAACGATTTCGCCATTTTTACCAGTGAAGGGCAACTCAAGCAATTCAAGGAGATCACGGGCGGCATCGCCGGAGCCATGATCCTGATCGCGGGCATCGCCTTGCTGGTGGGTGGCGTCGGCGTCATGAACATCATGCTGGTAACGGTGACGGAACGAACGCGGGAAATTGGCGTACGCAAGGCGCTCGGCGCCACCCGAAAAGACATCGCGGCCCAATTCTTGGTGGAAGCCGTTTCCCTTACCGGCGTGGGCGGTGCCATCGGTATCGCCGTTGGCCTAGGCATCGCACTGACGGCTCGGGTCGCCCTGGATTTCCCCACCTCCGCGCCGCTCTGGTCCATCCTGCTGGGCTTCGGTATGAGCACGGCCATCGGCCTGATCTTTGGCATGTGGCCCGCCATGAAGGCCGCCAAGCAGGATCCCATCGAGGCCTTACGATACGAGTGAACCAGTATTGAAGCAGGAGCCCCGGCGAGCCGATAGGCCATAGGTTGCCGGAGGCCTCCCATGCTCGAGTTGCTGCTGATTGCTTGCCTTGCCTCACCCGTGGGCATGGTCATTGAGGAACCTCCCAAGCATGAGGCCGCCAAGGTCGAACATCCCAAGCCTGAAAAAAAACGACCTTCCGTCGCGGTCCCTGAGGAACCACCTACTGCCAAGGAAAAGGCGGCCCCAGTTCCCAAATCCACCCCGAAGCCAAAACCCGCACCCCCAGCCATCGACACCAAACGACTAGCCGAAGCCGAGGCTCGAGCGAAGAGACTCACCAGCGAAAACGCCAAGCTTCAGGAGGCTTTAGCCCGGAAGGAACTGCCCACAGGGGGTGAGATCCGAAACCCTGCGGAAGCCTTGGCGGAACTCCGCGAAGGTAATCGTCGCTTCGTGGAAGGGCATCGGATTCGGAGTCTGCTGGCTTCCCAGGATCCCGACTTGCGCCAAACCCTTACCAAAGGGCAAGCGCCCTTTGCCGTCATAGTCACTTGCTCCGATAGCCGCCTGATGGATAACTACATTTTCGATCAGGAACTGGGGCGCCTCTTCACCATTCGGGAAGCGGGCAATTGCCCCGATACCCAGGGCGTGGCCTCCGTGGAATATGCCGTGGAGCACCTGGGTTCCAAGGTGGTTGTGGTACTCGGTCATACCGCCTGCGGGGCGATCAAAGCCGTCGCCGAGGCTAACGGGAAGCCCCTTCCGGGCAATCTATGGTCCTTCCAGGCGGCCATGTCGGGACTTTTGGAAACGACGCACGAAGATCCCAATGAAACGGCCGCCGAGCACCTCCGCCATCTCGAACGCAACAACGCCGTGCGCCAAGCCCAGGTCGTGTTGGATCGCAGCGAAATCGTGCGACATCTGGTGAGTATTGGCAAAGTCAAGGTGCTTCCGGCGGTGTATGACTTAGCCACCGGACAAGTGCTCTTCCTGGAATTGCCCAAGCCTGCAAAAGCTGGAGAATCCGCGCATCATTGAGGGCATGGACACTCACGAATTCCGCCGCCTTGGACACGAACTGATCGATTGGATCGCGACCTATCGCGACAACATCGAAACCTATCCGGTTATGAGCCCAGCCCAGCCAGGCGAGATCAGCGGCAAGCTGCCGCGCATACCACCCCAAAAATCCGAAGGCCTAGACGCAATCCTGGGCGATCTGGATCGCATTGTAATGCCCGGCATTACGCACTGGAATCATCCCGGATTCTTCGCGTACTTTCCTTCCAACTCCAGCCTCTCGTCGGTGCTGGCCGATCTGGTCTGTGCGGGCCTGGGCAGCCAGGGCATGAGTTGGCAGACGAGCCCTGCCGCCACTGAGGTGGAAGACGTGGTCATGGATTGGCTGCGTCAGATGCTGGGTCTTTCCGAAGCGTTCACGGGCGTTATTCAGGACACTGCGAGCACGGCAACTTTCTGCGCCTTGCTGTGTGCCCGGGAAAAGAGCTCAGCCTTCAGCCAAAACCGCGGAGGCCTGCAAGGTGAGTCCACCCCGCTGATTGTCTATGCCTCGGATCAGGGCCACAGTTCCATTCCAAAGGCCGCGCTGCTGGCAGGTTTCGGCAAGGATCATCTGCGCCTTATCCCTACCGATGAGAACCACGCCCTGCGGCTCGAGGCTTTGGAAGCGGCCATCCAGGCCGATCTCGCCGCAGGCCTGAAACCCTGCGCCCTGGTAGCCGCCATCGGCACCACCGCCACGACAGCCATGGATCCCTTGGAAGCCATGGCGGCTCTCGCACAGAAATACGGCCTGTGGCTCCACGTGGATGCCGCCATGGCAGGGACCGCCATGATCTGCCCCGAGTGTCGCGAACTATGGGCGGGCGTTGAAGTCGCCGATTCCATCGTGCTCAATCCCCACAAGTGGATGGGCACCGGCTTCGATCTGACCGCCTACTTCGTGCGCGACCCCGAGCACTTGATTCGTGTCATGGGCACCAATCCCAGCTACCTGCACACCGCCCAGGATGGCCAAGTGCGCAATCTCCGGGATTGGGGCATTCCGTTGGGGCGGCGCTTCCGCGCCCTCAAGCTATGGTTCCTCATCCGCGACCAAGGCGTCGAAGGCCTCCAGACCCGCATCCGCCGCGATCTCGCCAATGCCCAGTGGCTAAAGGAACAGATCGATGCCGCGCCCCATTGGGAGCGTATGGCCCCCGTGGACCTTCAAACCGTGTGCATCCGCCACGTTCCGCTAGAACTCAAAGCCGATGAACTCGCCTTAAAGGAACACAACCTCGCCATCGCTGATGCCATCAACCAAAGTGGGCGCAGCTACCTAACGCCTTCAGTGCTGAAAGGTCAGCAGATGATCCGCGTTTCCATCGGCGCTGAAGCCACCGAGCGAAAACATCTGGAAGCCCTGTGGGCCGATTTGCAGTTGGCAGCTCAGGAGAACTGATCCTGCAAAAGCATCACGGCAACAAAGCAGCCAAATGTCCGTGATTGCTTGTTTTTATCGGTGGCAAAAATCGTTTTTGCTTTTGTTTTCTATCCCCTTAATCCCCTTCATCCTGGCTAAAAAAGAAAGATAATTTGCCAGGATGAAGGGGATAAAGAGAAGAAGGCGGTGGGACCATCTTGGCTCCTCTCCGGCAGAGAAAACGGTTTGGCCACCGATGAACACCGATAAAAGCCAAGAGAATCATGGCCAAAAACGAAGATTCGGAATGCCGTGCGGATGGTCCCAGCACAAATCTCATCCATCGCGGCCGATCTAGGGGTGAATGGGAAAAGGATTTCAGCCCCGGACCGCATCCGTCAATTCCTGCTGCACCCAGAGATTCCCGGCAAGCACGTTGCCACTCTCAAACCAGTCTTCCCCACCTTCCCAATCCGAAATGAGCCCGCCCGCTTCCTGCACCAGCAAAACACCTGCGGCCATATCCCACTTCTGCAAACCCATTTCAAAAAATCCGTCGTAGATGCCAGCCGCGACATGGGCCAAATCAAGCGCTGCACTCCCCGCCCGCCGAATTCCCTTGGCGCGATAGAAGGTGGCTTCCAAGGCCTTGCTATAGGCCTTGAAGCGCTCACCCAACTGATAGGCGAAACCTGTGGCCAAGAAGGCGCCATCCAGGCTGGATTGGGTCGATATGGCCATGCGCTGCCCATTCCAGGTGGCGCCTTCGCCCCGGGTGGCCAAGAAAAGATCCTGCCGCAATGGGTCCCAAACACACCCCACCACGGGGCCCTGAGCGTCCCAGAGCGCCACCGAAACGCACCAATGGGGAAAGCCTTGCACAAAGTTCAAGGTGCCATCCAGCGGGTCCACAATCCAGACTCGGCTGCTATCGCCCGAGGCGCCCGTTTCTTCACCGAGAAAGGAATACTGAGGGAAGCGCCGATCCAGTTCGGCCTTGATGGCCGCCTCGGAGGCGCGATCCGCCTCACTCACGTAATCGTTCTTCGATTTTTCGATGATGGCGCCGGGTTCAAGCTTTCGAAAAAAGGGAACCAATACCCGACCACCCGCCAGGGCGGCGGCCACACACGCTTCACGTTGAGCTTCAAACATCCAAGCCTCCGGATTGATTCTCGCTCAAAGAGAGCAGCGCCGAACGTACCGGATACCGGGATAAGGTCACGATTCCTCACGCTTTTCTGCCGCCCGCTTTAGGCCTCGAATCATTCCCGGAAAGATGAAACGGTGGAAGGGCAATGCCGCGTACCAATAGATCAAGCCAAACAAACCTCTGGGTTCAAAGTAGGCCGTTTGCTCCAGGCGCGAACCCGACTCACTGGCGATTACTTCGAATTGCAACCAAGCGTGGCCTGGCAGCTTCATTTCGGCACGCAGGCGCAACAGATGGTTGGTTTCCAAGGCTTCCACCCGCCAAAAGTCCACGGGATCCCCTACTCGCAATTCCCTGGGATGGCGCCGCCCCCGCCGCATGCCCACACCACCGCAAAGGCGATCCAAAAGGCCTCGAACCTGCCAAAGGAGGTTCCCCGTGGGCCACCCAGCTTCACCCCCGATGGCACAAAAGGCGCGAAAGACGGCCTTTGGAGAGGCCTGCACTTCCATGCGATGACGCTCGAGCAGCAAGCCTTCCTGCGAACCTAAAGCTTGGCCTTCGGGAATGCCTGGAGGCAGGCTGGCAAGACTCGAAGCCCAGGTGGTCTCCACGGCATCTTCCGTCAAACGCCGCAGCGCCAATTCCACCGCCTCCCGATAGCCCGAAGGGCGCACGCGAAAAAGTTGAAGGGCCTTCGAATCACGAACCATCACTTCCGTGGCCACCCCTTCGATGAGCGGCCGAGCCAAACTCTTGGGAATGGGCGTGATCAGGTCCACCCACAGGCTGCTGAGCCTGGGGGTAAGAATTGGCACCGGGATGATGAATCGACGCAATCCCCGAACTTCCGCAAAGGTCCTCATCATGTCCCGATAACTCACAACGTCCTGGCCACCGATCTCGACAATACCTGTGACCTCGGGATGCTCCTGAGCCTCCACCAAGTAGGCCAACACATCGCGAATCCCGATGGGCTGGCACCGGGTATGCACCCATTTGGGAGTGATCATGACCGGCAGCCGTTCGGTGAGGTAGCGAATCATTTCGAAGCTGGCGCTGCCACTGCCCACAATGACCGCCGCCCGAAACTCCAGCACCGGAACTCCAGCGGAAGTCAGCGCTTCACCCACCTCTTGGCGACTTGCTAAATGTTGGCTGCGTAAGCCTTGGGTATCACCTAGACCGCCCAGGTAAATAATGCGGTTCACCTTTGCCTGGGCACAGGCGGTGGCAAAGATCCGAGCCTGCTTGAGATCCTTTTTTCGAAAATCCTCGGACATGTCCCCCATGGCATGAATCAAGTAGTACGCCTGACTCACACCGTCGAGTGCCGTCAGGAGAGAGGACAGATCGGAGGCATCCCCACGCACCAGTTCAACGCCGGGCCATGGACGGTCCGCCAATCGGTCGGGATCACGCGCCAAACATCGAACCCGATGGCCCGCCCGCAGGAGTTGTGGCACCAGCCGCCCACCGATGTAACCCGTGGCACCGGTAACTAGGACAAGGCCAGCCGTATTCATTCATCGAGTATGAGGGGAATTGCTCGTGATCAAACCCGACAAGAATGGTAAACTTTGAAAATCTGAGGTCTGCCGATGCCCAAGGTCATCAACATTGAGCCCACTCCCAATCCCGATGCGCTGAAGTTCATTCTCCAGCGGCCCATCCTGAAATCGGGCGTGCGCTCCTTCCGGGATTTCGCGGCGGCAGTCGGCGATCCCCTGGGTTCGGCCCTTTTTGCCCTGGGGAAGGTCACCTCCGTTTTCTATATGGATCGTTTCGTCACGGTGAACAAAGAGCCCAGCGCCGAATGGAGTGATCTGATCGACGCGGTTTGCGAAGTGGTCGAGGAGCACAACACCGAGGAAGAAGTCGGCGCCTCCACGCCGGGCCTACCCTCGGGCACCACGGACGAAAAGCTCCTGCAGATCAATGCTGTCCTGGACCAGCAGATTCGCCCAGGCCTCGCCGGTGACGGCGGCGGCGTGGAAGTCATCGATTTCGACGGCACAACCCTGCAAATCAGCTATCACGGAGCCTGCGGATCGTGCCCAAGCGCTCAGGGTGGAACCCTTAGCTACATCGAAGGACTTTTGCAGGATCAGGTCGATCCCCAGATTCGGGTGATCAGCTATTGAAGATCCTTCAACGCACACCGTCGAACTTCTCGGGTAGGGGTATATTTCTATCCAGCAATCGAGACGTCTGATGGCCGAGAATCAAGCCAAGTCCACCTACCGCCGCGCACGGGTCCGGAAAGCCGGCGGACCCCGCAGCCACCTTCATGCTCTTGGCGAGTTGGTCGATCATTCCTTTCCCGACCCCACTCGCCTCTTCGATCATGGCCTCGCGCTCATGGTCCAAGAACTTGGGGTCGATCATGCGGTCATGAGTCGACTCACCGACCTTGGCTGGGAAGCCTTCTGGTGGGCCACCGCCCCGGGCATCGAAGCTGATCTGGCCGTTCATGAACCCACTCACAGCTTTTGCCCACATGTGCTGGAACACCCGGATCGGACCCTGATGATTCGCGATGCCGCCACCAGTCCCACCTGGAAGGACCATCGCGCCGTTCAGATCCAAGGCATCAAGGCCTATTTGGGCGCTGGGCTCTATCAGTCCGGACGCATCATCGGAGTGCTTTCGGTAACCTCCCAAAAACCCAAGGCCTTCAGCCGCGCCGAAGTCGCCATGGTGAAGGCACTGGCCAACCTCTTTGGCAAGACTCTGGAAGTGGAACAGCTTAAGCACGAACTCCGCATGACGCGGGATGCCTTGGACCTAACCACGGCGGTCGTAGAAGACAGCGCCCTGGAAGCACCCGCCTCACGCTTGCCGAATCTCCACTACCTCAACATCTGGCTTAAGGCCAACCTGTTTCTGGCCCGGCGACGCGGTGAAGCCATTGCCTTGGTGCAGTGGTCCATGCCTTTGAACCAGAAATCCCAACGCAATCTGCGCGAGGTTTTCGAAGCCCTTCGAGGCGAGGATCTGCTGGTCGATATGGGGCGCGAAGCCTTTTTGCTGCTGTTACCGCGCACCACCCAGGAAGGTGCTCAAATACTGTTGGAACGAATTCAGAAAAAACTCGGTCCAGTGCCCATGGGCGCAACGCTTTGGAACCCGCTGCATCGGACCGATCGGGATGACCTGACCCTTAAAGCCAGCCTCAAACGCGCTGATCTCGCTCTTCAACGCAGTCGAGAAATCCGCACCAAAAGGGAATTACCCCTTGTGTGGGACCTTCTGATCATGAATCCCGAAGATCAGGCCGACATTACAAAATCTTGGTGAACGCTCCGCCCCCTTGCGTGCATCAAAATCCTGGAGGCTAGATTTGGAAACTCTGATTCTCGATAGGAATGTGCCCGTGAAAACCCACCCCGATTCTGCCGAAATCAAACGCTGGTATGGCCTAATGCAGATGGGTCGCGTGTTGGACGACAAGGCACCCAATTACCTTAAGCAGGCCCTTGGCTGGTCGTACCATGCGCCTTTTGCCGGGCACGATGGCATCCAATTGGCGCTTGGCCTCAGTTTCCGCGCCGGCAAGGATTATCTCTTTCCCTACTACCGCGACATGCTCACCTGCCTTGCGGCGGGCCTTACGCCGTTAGAAATCCTCCTTAACGGCATCTCCAAACGGGATGATGTGGCTTCGGGTGGGCGGCATATGTCCAACCATTTCGCCAAGCCTGAAATCGGCATTCAAAATGTTTCCAGCCTTACGGGCAACCATGTTCAGCACGCAGCGGGCCTGGCGCGCGCGACAAAGTATTACCAAAGCGATGCCGTTGTCTTTAGCAGTCAAGGCGAATCCAGCCTTTCCGAAGGCTACTGCTACGAGGCCATCATTGGTGCCGACAAGGAAAAGTTGCCCGTAGTCTTTGTGGTACAGGACAACGGCTACGGCATTTCCGTGCCTAAACGCGATCAATCTGCCAACGAATTTCTCTGCGATAACTTTGCGGGGCTTTCCAATCTTCGAATCATCAAATGCGATGGCCTTGATGTCCTGGACAGCCTGCGGGCCGTGCGTGAAGGCATTGCCTACGCCACGAGTGGCGCGGGTCCTGCCATGGTCTACGCGACTTGTGTGCGCATCGGATCGCACTCCAATTCCGACCGCCACGATTGGTATCGCGATGAACAGGAATTGGCCGAAGCCAAGGCCAAGGATCCCCTGCCCCGCTTTCGCGAATACTGCCTTCAGCAGGGAATTTCAGAAACGGACCTTCAAGCCATCGAAGCGGAGAATCTCGCCCACTACAACGAAGCCTCCGAGAAGGCCATCAAAGCCGCCGATCCAGATCCGGCAACCATCTACGACCATCTGCTTCCCGAAGCCTGGGTATCCGAGAAATTCCCCGAAGGTATTCACAACGAGGAAGGCGAATCCGTCACTCTGCTGCACGCACTGAACCAAACCCTGAAGGAAGAGTTTCGCCACAACCCCGATACCTTCATCTGGGGCCAGGATATGGCCAACAAGGAAAAGGGCGGAATCTTCAATGTTTCCAAGGGCATGCAGCAGGAATTCGGCAAGGCGCGCGTCTTCAATGCCCCCATCGCCGAAGATTTCATCGTGGGCACCGCCAATGGATTCTCCCGCTACAACGACAAGATCCGCGTCGTCGTTGAAGGCGCCGAATTCGCCGACTACATCTGGCCTGCCGCCGAACAGATCGTGGAATGCAGCCACGATTTTTGGCGCACCAACGGCAAGTTCAGCCCCAACATCACGGTGCGTTTGGCCAGCGGTGGCTACATCGGTGGCGGGTTGTATCACAGCCAGAATGTCGAAGGCTGGCTCACGACGCTGCCGGGTATCCGCGTCGTAGTGCCTGCCTTTGCCGATGATGCCGCCGGTTTGTTGCGGACCTCCATGCGTTCCCGGGGCACAACGCTCTACCTTGAACCCAAATTCCTCTACAACTCCGCCATGGCAAAAAACCATGTTCCTGCCGATTTCGCCGTGCCCTTTGGCAAGGCGCGCGTGCGGCGCAAAGGCAAGGACTTGACGATTCTGGCTTACGGAACGGCCGTTCATTTTGCGCTAGAGGCCGCCGCCAAACTCGCCAAGGAAGGCGTCGAAGTCGAAGTGGTGGATCTCCGCAGCCTGCTGCCTTTGGATACCGAAACCATTTTTGCGAGTGTGAAGAAGACCCATCGCGTGCTCGTGGCTCACGAGGACAAGGTCTTTGGTGGGTTTGGCGGTGAAATCGCCGCACAGGTCTCCAAAGAATGCTTCGCGTGGCTGGATGCTCCCGTGGAGCGTGTGGGCTCAACCTTCACGCCGGTTGGCTTCAATCGCATTCTGGAACGAGCCACGCTGCCCAACGCCGAAAAGGTCCTGGTGGCTGCCCGGAGCGTGCTGGCCTTCTGAAGGCCTGATAACCTTTGGCCATGCGCCTACTGCTGGTGGAAGACAAAGACAGTTTCCGTCGCCTGCTCATCCAGGCACTGGCGGATTCTGCCTGGAGCGTCACCGCAGTGGGTGATCCTGTAGAGGCCTTTGCGGCCCTGCAGCGGTCGCCCTTTGAAGTGATGGTGACGGATCTTCGTCTGCCCGGCTTCAGTGGCTTGGAACTACTGAAGCGCGCCAAGCGAATCCAGCCGGGCCTGCGCGTGGTGCTCATGAGCGCCTTTGGTGAACCGCACGATATCGTCGAGGCCATGCGCTGGGGTGCCGAGGATTTCCTGCCCAAACCCTTCGATCTGGACCGCTTCCTGGACCTTCTGGAACGCCTCCGCGCCTTGGTGGGTGCTCCGCCCCCCGATCCCCGGGAGCCGTGGATTTCCCATAGCCCCAGCATGCGCGCCTTGGACGATGGGCTAGCCCGAGCGGCCGAAAGCCATGTCCCTGTGCTATTCCTGGGCGAGCGTGGTGTTGGCAGAGCCCGAGCGGCACGCCGACTCCATAGCCTGCGGCACCCTGGGGCCCCGTTCCTTTCACTGGCACCGGAGTCGCTTGGTCCCGATGATTTGGAGTCGGGTCGCCTTTCCCTTCTGAAAAGCGGCAGCGTGTTTTTACCGGATCTCGAAGGCCTGCCTGAATCCTCGGTCCCGGGACTACTTCGGGCCATGGATAGCCCCGAAGGCCAAGCCCTGCACTGGTCGGGCAGTGCACAAAACTGGGCTGATCTTCCGGAACGCCTGCGGGAGCGCCTGGGCGTGCTTAGTTTCACGCTGTTGCCCCTGCGGGAGCGTTCGGAAGATACCCTTCCCCTTTTCCGTGCCTTCCTGGTCGAAGCCGCCCGAACCGAAGGACGCCCGGTGCCTTTGATCGAGCGAAATGCCGAGCGCGAGTTGCTCAAACGCCCGTGGGCTGGCAACGCCCGGGAACTCCTGTGGTGCGTTTCCCTCGCAGTGCGTTCCTTGGATGGCGCCATTCTCGGCAATCTGCCGCACCTATCCCTTGGATGCGGAGGATCCCCCATGGGCCTTCCGTGGCCGGCGCCAGGCTCCCTTGAGGCCATGTTGGCGAACGTTGAGAAAAACGCCGTCGAACATCTGCTCCGACGCGCCCTCGCAGCTCACGAAGGCGGTCTTTTGCAAACAGCAGCCGCCCTTGGTATTACGCCTCGCACTCTCAGCCAACGCCTGCGCGAACATCACATACCGATCGAGGAACTCCGATGACTATGGCTCCTACGCCTCAAGCCCTTAAAGCCGGCGCCCACGCTGGCATCCAGGCGCTGGCTCGGGTCATCGTCGGCAAGCCGACCCAAGTGCGCCGCGCCGTGGCGGTGCTGCTTTCCGGAGGGCATCTCCTGCTTGAGGACCTGCCTGGCGTGGGGAAAACCACCCTTGCCAAGGGGCTCAGCCGCCTGATGGGCGGCACCTATCAACGCATTCAAGGAACCAATGATCTTTTGCCCTCGGACTTATTGGGTGTGAACCTCTGGGACGTTCCCAGCCAAGGTTTTCATTTCCATCCCGGCCCCGTATTCACCAACGTACTGCTTCTGGATGAACTCAACCGTATTGGCCCGAAGACCCAGAGCGCCCTGTTGGAAGTAATGGTCGAAGGCCAAGTCACCATGGATCGTGCCGTTTTCCCTCTGCCGGATCCCTTCTTTGTCATTGCCACTCAGAACCCCATGGACCATTCCGGTACCTTTCCACTTCCCGAAAGCCAGCTGGACCGCTTTGCCTGCGTGATCCACCTCGGCTACCCCGATCCGGTCGCCGAACGGCTTGTCCTTACGGGTCAAGCCGGCGCCGGACAGCTCGGCCAGATTACCCCTGCTATGGGGCTCCAAGACTGGTGCGAGGCGCGCCAGTGCGTTAAGTCCATGCGCGTTGCCGATGCCGTGCTGGATTATGTCGAACGTGTTGTCGCAAGAATCCGCAAAGAGGGCGCCTTTTGTTCCACCCGCGCGGCTAGCCACTGGCTAGGACTTGCAAAAGCTGAAGCATGGTTATCGAACCGAGATTTCGTAACCCCCGATGACCTGCAAAGCACCCTCAGCGACACCATGGCCCATCGCGGCACCATGGATGAACGCAGGCTCAATCGGGACGAGCGTCGGGAGCATTTGACGCGCATTCTGAACGAAATCCCGGTGGGATGGAGAGCATGAACCCAGAGGACCGGGAAGAGGCAAGTCTTGGAGAAATCCTTCGCGCTGCGCGCGTAGCCAAAGGGCTAAGCCAGCAGCATCTTGCGGTGGAACTGCAAATGCCCGTGCAACTCTTGGCCGCCATGGAAGCCGATGATTGGCCACGAATCCCACCGGGTCGCGAGCGCCCGCTGGCGCGGCGCGTTGCCAAACATCTGAAACTCGATCTGACCACCTGCCCTGAGGCTTGGAAGGGTGTACCCGGTGAGGTCGTGCAGGAGGCTCAGGATCCGAAACGCGAGCGCATCGAACGCATCCTCACGGGTCTTTTGAGTCTTGGCAGCCTGGCCTTGCTTTTCTGGTTGGTAATCCCTGCTCGCAATCTCAAAGGGAATGCATCTTTGACGAAAACTCCGCCCATCCCGCGAGAGACCGCCACCTGGAGCAATAAAACCCCGGCCACAGCCTTCCCGGTACTCGGCGAGGTCTTACCCGATGCGCCAATCACCGAGGATGGCATTCTCGTGAGCCTTCGGGCCATGGACACCTGCACCGGAAAAATCACAGCCAATGGCATCGAGACCGTCCATACCCTTCGGGTTTCCGAACCCTGGATCTTGCGGGTAAAAGGCGCTTTCACCCTTTCCTTGGATAATGCCGGGGTTGTAACCCTTGAAGTCGCGGGCCGCCGAATTAATCAGGGCGGCGCGGTGGGAGAAGCCTGGACCGGAAGTTTCGACGAGGAGGGGCGCTGGTTGCTTCCCATCGAGGCCGCGCCCAAGTTGCCCCTTCATGTTCCCCAATCCGAAGCCGAAACCCACGTCGAGGAGTGATATGCATCCACTTGTGGCTCAATTCATCGCCGGGAAACTTCCGGAACCCATGGCCCAAACCCTAGTTGGTGGCGGACTTCCGCTGCCTCCGCTGGATATCCTGCAGGCCCTAAGTCATGCGGTTTTCACGCAAACGCCTTATGAGGAAAAGGCGAAAAGCACCCTGGCCGAAATGCCCGAGAGCCTCTTGCTGAACGCCATCATCGGACCGGTCGAACCCCCCGATCCACTGGGCCTGATTCTCTCCTACCGTAAAGATCCCGCCCTGTTGGAAACAGCGCTGCTTCACGAGAGTCTCCATGCCGATTGGATGGAGCGGGTCGTGCCTTTCCTCCCGGGATTCATCCTGGAGATTCCGCTCAATAACCAGGTCTTCTGGATTGAGCGCCCAGCGATTCTCGACCTCATCGAGCAGCACCCCGAAGCGGTCTATAACGTTAAGCGGAAGATCCAGGAATTTCGCCGCGATGTATTGACCCAGATCTCCGAAGAGATTGCCAAGGAGCGTCTTGAGATCATCGATGACGTGGAGGCCGGCACTTTAGACAAAGCCTGGGCTGAGCTGCCCGTTCCCGTCCAAAGCACCGAAGACGAAAGCCAGGAATCCGAAGTCGCCCGCGCCGCCCGACTGATGGTTCCCATCGTGGATGACGAAGGCCACGAAATCTCCCTAACCCTTACTCAGCGGGTCATGAAGCTGCGCACCAACCAGAAGATCATGTTGGCCCAGAAGGGTGGCCGAGAAGAACGAACTCTGCTCATCCGCGAATCCAACCGCTTGATTCAATCCGCGGTTATCCGCAACGGCCGCATCACCGAATCCGAAGTGGCCACCATCGCCGCCTTGCGGACCGTGCAAGACGAAGTGCTGCGGATTATCTCCATGAACCGAACCTGGATGAAGAAATACACCATCGCCAAAAATCTGGTAATGAATCCGAGAACACCCCTCGCCATCTCCTTGAATCTATTGAAACGCGTGAACGACTTCGATTTAAAGATGATGGTGAAGGATCGCAACGTCGCGGAAATGCTGCGCCGCGAAGCCAAACGCATGGTCGAAAGCAAGCGGGATGGAAAGACCACCTAGGCGCCCGCATATCACTGTCCCGCACGTTCGGGTTGCACAATTTTTTCAGCAAGGGGATGAACCCCCGATTCTCAAGGGGACCTTTGAAATCCACAGGTAGATCTCCTCAGAGGCTGCGGAAAACCCTCTCAGCCCTGTCGTATGCTGGACCTATGCGCGTTTCCAACTCCGACCGGGAGTCCCCAAATCCCACCCTCAAGGCTTTCCAAGACTTACTCCGCGACGATGTTCCGGAGACTGGTGTTTTGGATGCCGTTCTTTTCCAAATCCTGGCCGAGGAATCCGCAGGGCCGGCTTTACATGCCCTTAACGACCAGCGGCCTCGCTCTAATTCGTCGAAAGACCCCCACTGGCAAAGGGTCCGCATACAGCTGGAAACCGCCATCCAGAAGGCCCGCAGCCTTCGAATCAACACTTGGCAGCTCGACCCCAATCGCAGAACCTTGCGCCTGCTCATGGAGATTCATAATCCTGCCAGCGAGCTAAACCCTTCGGCCCTGGGACATGCACTGGCCCAGGCCTTGCGGAAAAGTGAGATTCCCTTTGCGATGGGGCTCGAGAAGAAGCCCCGCCCCATGGTCAGCCTCGGGCCACCGCTGCCTCTGGGTGTCGAAGGACTCCGGGAATGGGCCGATGTCGTGCTTCAAGAACCCCTGAGGGTCTCGCTGCCAGCCTGCGTCGCCCATGTGAATGAGAATTGCCCTAACGGGTTGCGATTACTCGAAGCCACACTAATTTCTAACCATGGTTCCACACTGCTAGATCTTGCCCAAGAGGCCCGCTGGGAATGGCAGATAGGCCCGGAACTGCGTGATGTCGCGCACTCCCGGTTAGACACCTTCGCCGCCGCCACCTCCTTCCAAATTGAAAAGACCGGCAAGGTGGCTGGCGTCAAAACCGTCAAGCTCATGGAGGTGCGAAGCCTCATCACCGACCTCACATGGCGGGGAGAAGTCCTGAAATTCTCAACTCGCTTCCGAGCTGGTGAAGGGCTAAGCCCCGTCAAACTGCTCGCGGGAGTCCTCGGTGTAGAACCCGCCCGGATCAAGAATCTGACGCGCACAGAAGTCATTCTGAGCGAGGATCCCCGCTTGGCCCAAGTTCGCAAATACGAACCCAAACTTCACAATATTTACGAAGATGCGGTGCTGCTCGAATCAAGCGGAGATATTCAACCCATCGACAATGATCACGATGATGATGACGATCTGCTGTTGAACCGCTGATCCAGTCAACCGCTGCAGAATCCAGCGGCCTTGATTCACAACGTGCTTGTTCCGCCTTCGATGGCGCGCTGCCAGAGTGTTCGGGGTTCTTCACTCATCAGCCATTCGGGCTTCACAGGACGCACAGCCCAGGCGCCTTGCGTAATCTCGGCCTCGAGCTGTTCCGCCGCCCAGCCGGCGTAACCGAGGAACAACCGAAAATTCGCTTCGGGATCAAGTAGCAACGTTTCCAGTAAGTCTTTGCGGAAACTCACAAAATCCGTGAAGTTCAAAACGGTGTCGTCTTCGGAAGGCAGCCCGCCCCGAACCAAAATGATGCCTCGCTGGGGTTCCACCGGACCGCCACGAAACGCCGTAGACTCGTCATCGCCCGCAAAGGTCAGGTAGCTCTCCGCACAAATCTGCGCGAGATTCAGCGGCAAGGGGCGATTCAAGATGATCCCCATGGCGCCATTTTCATCGTGCTCAACGAGCAGCACCACGGAATGGAGAAAGTTGGGATCCAACAGCAGTGGGCTCGCCACTAGAAGACAGGGGGTTTGGAGATCCATGCGGGCCATCATAGCGCGGCCCAATCGCGTGGACCGGCGAAATTCTTCGGACGCCCCGCTCCAGCTATCCTTCTGGTATGCCCGAACGTTCCCCCGCCCCATTGCAAATTCTCGCCACCGGATTCACCCACCTCCGCCAGCATCCCGGCTGGACCCTGGCCATTGCCGGCATCACGACACTTCTATCGGCTCTTGGGCCCCTGCTGCAGATCAAGCTGGGCCTTCCCGACGATATCATCACCATTTTTGCGCTTAGGGCCGTGAGCGTTCTGCCTTTAGAGCTCTACTTCGTGCCGCGCTTTCTGATGCAGCTCGACGCGGAAACCTTGAACCGGCCCGAAAACCCCGCGGGTCAGTGGCAGCAAAATTTTGAAGAACGCTGGCTGAAGGCCTTTGGCGCCAGGATTTTGCTCTACCTGCTTGTTGTTGCCGGACTCGCCTTCTTTGTGATCCCTGGCGTAATTGTGCTGGTGCTGTTTGGATGGATGCCTTTGCGGGTGCTCCTGCGCGGTGAAGCCATTCCCCAGGCGGCCCGCAGTGGTGCGGCGATCATGGCCAAGGCTTGGCCCGAGGTGCTCCGGGGAACCATGGCCATCTTGGCCGTTTATCTCTTGCTGCTAGTGGGCCTTGGCTGGGTGCTGCAGCAAGTGCTGCCGGAACCAACTACGCGGCAGCGCCTCACCCACCCGATCATTTGGATTACACAAGCCCTTGGTGGAGCCCTGGAGCTATTTCTCAGTGCGTGTTTCCTGGCCCTTTACCATGCGGTAGAGCCGCCAATTCAACCTTCCTCGTCTAGGTAGCCCGGATCTTC
>JFJP01038172.1_pt1 | contig 36570 bp, 29 predicted proteins | sample 431651 | NCBI WGS metagenome assembly JFJP01 (sample SAMN02602958, study PRJNA72255) | Microbial mat metagenome, whole genome shotgun sequencing project. | biome: fresh water; feature: sink hole; material: water; isolation source: purple microbial (photo- and chemosynthetic) mats found in... | reverse complement strand
TGTTGTCCTGTCAGGTCTCGAACCTGAACTCTTCTGATCCAGAATCAGACGTGTTGCCAATTACACCACAGGACAGTTTGGGACGGCAAAAGTAGTAATTTTTTGTGTTTACGGAAATATTTTGGATTTTATTTTATTTGTCGGAATAGAGGGTTATTGAAAAGGTAACGGGGTGACGGGGTAACGGGGTAACGAGGTAACGGGCGCTGCCCTGAGCTTGCCGAAGGGGTGACGGAGTAACGAAGTGACGGGGTAACGAATTCTTTTTTAGTCGGCGAGTCTCATTTTTAACATTAACTTTGAAAAATGAAATTTTAACCTGAAAAAAATCTTTTGTTAGCCGGGGAAAAAGCAAAATATCGATTATTCACCTTTATAACTATATCCGTTTAGATGAAAAAAAGTATTCTGATTCTTGTCAGCATTTTGCTAATCAGCAACAGCTACGCACAAACTGCCAAATCATTCAACGACAAAGGAATTGCCAAATACAACAAAAACGATTATCAGGGTGCCATTGCCGATTACAGCAAAGCCATTGAACTCGATCCAAAGTATTACATTGCTTATTCAAACAGGGGAAGCGCCAAACTTACCATTCAGGATTTTACTGGCGCCATTGACGATTACAGCAAAGCTATCGAGCTGAAGCCCGATTTTGCTGATGCTTATTGCTACCGCGGAAATGCCAGGGCCAAAATGGGTGCGGTAAATGAATCCATTGCCGATTATTCAAAATCCCTCGAAATAAATCCAAATTATGCTGAGGCATTCTACTACAGGGGTGTTGCAAAATCCAATCTTTCGGACGACAAGGGTGCTGCTGCGGATTTCACCAAAGCAATAGAACTCAATCCTTCCAATGGTCTGGCTTATTATAACCGGGGAGTTGTACGGTCCTACCTCATGGACGATAAAGGAGCTATCGACGATTTCTCCAAAGCCCTGGAATTCGATCCTGCCAATGCAATGGCCTATTATTACAGGGGAGTAGCTAAAGTCAACACTTCCGACGATAAGGGTGCTATTGCCGATTTTTCAAAAGCAGTGGAGATTAACGCGAACTTCGCCGAAGCCTATAAAAGCAGAGGCGACTCGAAGAGTTTTCTTTCGGATTCAATTGGCGCTTTGGCCGACTACAATAAAGCCATCGAACTCAATTCTGACTTTGCGGAAGCTTATTGCAACCGGGGAACTGCAAAACTTGGATTTCAGGATATCGGGGGAGCTATTGCCGATTTCGACAAAGCCCTGGAGATAAATCCGGATTATGAAATTGTTTATTTTAACAGGGGAGTGGCTAAACTGCAGTCGGACGATTTGGCTGGGTCAATTGCCGACCTCACCGAAGCATTAGCGTTTAATCCTCAAAATGCTGAGGCTTTTTATTTCAGGGGAAACACAAAAGTGAAGCTCAGAAAAAACAAGGAAGCCATTGACGACTTTAACAAAGCCATTCAGTTTAATCCGGCTTATGCGGTTGCATATTATAACCGGGGAACAGCAAAGCTTAGCCTGATGGATTATGCAAATGCCATTGCAGATTTCACCAAATGTATTGGCTACCTGCCGAAATACGCTGCGGCTTATTATAACCGTGGATTGGCAAAAAATAAGGCAGCGCAAGCCGATAATGGATGCTCAGACTTTGCAAAAGCTCTTGAACTAGGCGATCCTGATGCCGCAGACGCTATTCAGAAATTATGCAAATAAGCTCATTTCCCCAATTTTCAAATTACCAAATTGCCCCATTCTCTAATTCTCTAATTCTCTAATTCTCAAATTGAAGCCTTTGTCCAGCTATCCTTCAACGCCACAGTCCTGTTAAAAACAAGCTTCCCTGGTTTTGAATCAGGGTCGACATTAAAATATCCAACTCTCTGGAACTGGAAATGGTCCAGTGCTTTGCCATTTGCAAGGCCGGGTTCAACAAAGCATTCTGATATTTTCAGGGAATCGGGATTCAGAAATTCCTTGAAATCCTTGTCTTTGTGTCCGTCGGGCTCGGCATCGCTGAACAAACGGTCGTAAAGTCTCACCTCGGCCTTCAGCGCATGGGGAACCGACACCCAGTGGAGGGTTCCTTTTACTTTTCGATTGGCTTCTGCACCTCCGCTGCGGGTTTCGGGGAAGTAGGTGCAATAGATTTCTTCAACAACGCCTGTTGAGGCATTCAGCTTGTGGCTGTCGCAGCGAACAATAAATGCAGATTTTAACCGCACTTCTTTTCCCGGAGCAAGTCTGAAGAATTTTCCCGGGGGATCGATCATAAAATCGTCCTGCTCGATATAAATCTCCCTGCTGAAAGGGATCATCCTGTTGCCTGCACTCTCGTCCTCAGGATTGTTCTGTGTTTCCAGCTCCTCGGTCTTTCCCTCTTCGTAATTGGTTATGATCATTTTCAGGGGGTTCAGCACAGCCATCACACGTGGAGCAATGTGGTTAAGGTCTTCACGAACGCTGTGTTCCAGAAGCAACACATCGCTTACGCCATCGGTTTTTGTTACGCCTATGGTATCAACAAATTTGCGTATCGAAGCGGGTGTATAGCCTCTGCGGCGCATCCCCGAAAGGGTTGGCATACGGGGATCATCCCATCCGGAAACATGTTTGTTTTGAACAAGCTCCAGCAATTTCCGCTTGCTCATAATGGTGTAGCTCAGGTTAAGCCTGGCAAATTCGATCTGGCGTGGTCTGGCTTTACCCTCTTCATAAACCTGATCGAGAAACCAGTTATATAAGGGTCGGTGTACTTCAAATTCCAAAGTGCAGAGCGAGTGTGTAATTCCCTCGATATAGTCCGACTGGCCATGGGCGTAGTCGTACATGGGATAAATGCACCATGCATCGCCGGTTCTGTGATGGGGTTTCTTGAGAATGCGGTACATCAATGGATCGCGGAGGTGCATATTGGGAGATGCCATGTCGATTTTGGCTCGAAGGACTTTTGATCCTTCCTCAAACTCACCCTTTCTCATTCTTTCAAAAAGATCCAGATTTTCTGCAACCGAGCGTTTTCTATACGGACTTTCCTTGCCGGGAACTGTAGGCGAGCCCTTCTGGTCGGCAATTAGCTCGCTGCTCTGATCGTCAATATAAGCATTTCCCGCTTTAATAATCTGAATGGCCCACTGGTAGAGATGCTCGAAATAGTCGGATGCGAAAAATTCGCGGCCTTCCCAGTCGAATCCGAGCCAGCGGATGTCTTCCTTGATGGAGTCGACATATTCGGTTTCTTCTTTCGTGGGATTGGTGTCGTCGAAACGGAGATTTGTTTTTCCCCCGAAATCTCTTGCCATACCAAAGTCGATACAGATGGCTTTTGCATGACCGATATGCAGGTAGCCATTGGGTTCGGGCGGGAAACGGGTATGAACCTTTCCGGAATTTTTACCGGCCTTTACATCCTCTTCTACCAGTTGTTCAAGAAAGTTCTGTATTTTTTTTTCTTCGGGGGATTCCCCGTTATTCGTAGCCATGTGGTTTTTTTTTCAGAATACAAAAATACTACGATTCCTTGAATTTCCACAAGCTATTTCGAAAATCTATCTAGGAATTAAACCCTATCCTGTTATGTGTTCCGTCGCAGAAGGGTTTGTTCTCTGATCCACCGCATCGGCAAAGGTATGCGGGGTTGGGAGCGTCTATTGTACTACCGTCGATCCCTTTGATGGTAAACTTGCCTGTTACTTCTAGCGGACCGTTTTTCAGGGCTTTGAAAATTACTTTATCGTTCATTTTAATAAATTTAGAATTTAGAACTTAGAATTTAGAAGGTAGAATTTAGAATTTAGAATTTAGAATTTGAATTTGGAATTTTGAATTTGGAATTTTCTGAATTAAACAACTTTTTTAATTCTGAATTCTACCTTCTGAATTCTACCTTTCTACCCCTGAAACCCCACTTTTCTGTGGGTTCCGTCGCAATACGGTTGCGCACGGGAATGCCCGCACCTGCAGAAAGAGGTCATGATCATGGTTTTCAGTTCGTTGCCTTCGGGACCAATCACTTTGAAATCGCCCTCGACGAGAATTGGACCGTTTTTCATTATACTGATGCTAGCACCGGCAGCCTCCTCCTCTTTGGCTTGGGCAGCCATGTCGGCAGGTGTAACTTCCTCACCCAGCGGAGACGTTCCGGCAAGTTCCTCGGGTGTTAAATCGCTATTGTATTTCCAATAGATGGCCAGCGTGGGACACTTGTCGACCACTTCCTTGATTCGTTCGGTTGGGGCTCCCTGCATGTTAACCCAGGGTCGTTTCCGGGGGTTGAAGACCTCAATAAGCTCCCTGAAGCAGGTGGTTGCGTGAATGCATTTGGAGGGTTTCCAGAAAACGGTTATTTCGCCGTTGGTGTATTGTCTGTCGTTTATGCTGCTCATTTTTTTTCTTTGTGCAAAAATAGTAATTACAGTTGTATAGACAATTTTCAGACAAATATGTTTACGTAAATGAAAAGTCCCGGCAAACATATCGTTTACCAGGACTAACTACTATAAACCTAAATCCTTTATTGGAATGAATAACTGAAGCTAAAAGAGAAGCTAATTCCCTGGTCTCTGAAGGAGAAATACTGGTCATCAGCTTTAAACGACTGGAAAACAGATTCTTTCTGATCGTTAAGTATATTCTCAATCTTCAGGCCGAGCTGCATTCGGTTTTCATTGCCGAATTTTTTAGTTGAGTTAAAGTTCAAACTATGAAAAGGTTTTGAGTAAATATCGGGACGATCTGCGATACCTACAAATTGAAGAGTTGAACCCTGCACATTATAGAAGAAACCGGCTTCAAATCCGTTCAGGATTCCGGGGTGCCTGCCCTGCCATATCTCTATAGGTGTTAATTTTCTGTCCTAAGCGCGCATTTTCCAATTTAGAATTGTATTCCGTATCACTTAATTTGATCTGCGAACGTGTGAAAGTAAAATTTGATGTGAAAATGAAATGGGTAAGAAAGTTTGCTCTTATCTCAGTCTCAAATCCATAAACTTCTCCATCTCCCACATTCCGGGGTTGAAAAGCTCCCACCTGGGTAGCAAACTGCACGATTTCGATGGGGTTTTTAAATCCCTTGTAAAAACCGCTTAAAGAAATCATCTGTGCATCGGCGAAGAATTTTTCCCAACGGATATCAACATTCATTATTTTGGAGCTTTGTAAGTCCCCTTCCCAATAATTTATGTTGCGGATAACATCCTTGTCCTTGTGAAGACCTCCGATAAAAGTGGTTCCGCTGATAGGATCGTAAATTTCAGCATAAGATATTTCTTTCATGGAAGGACGGGCAATTGTATTTGAATAGGATAATCTCAGATTTTGTTTTTCACTCAGTTCGAGAATTAAATTAAGGGAGGGGAATAAATCGAGATCATTTAGAACCTCATCATCCAAAAGCACATTTGCCCCCGACTGGTCCTGGCCGGTGTAATTCTGGACATAATTTTCAAGTCGCACACCAACTGAAGTCTTTAATACAGGGAGAAGATACAGCTCCGTTGAGAAGAATGCAGCCCCTGAGTTAACGGACGCATTGTACAGATTTGATTTATTAAAGTCGTTCTCAAAACTGGTTCCGTAATTAACATTTCCATTATAAGGCCATTTCAGTGCGTCGGTAAGCAGCTCATTCGGATCGCCGGTAAGAGGTAAAACGCCATTGCCTCCTCGTATGTTGAGCAGGTATTTTTTAATGGAGTAGTCTCTTTGCTTAAATGTGTATGATCCTCCGAATTTGAGATTTGCATTCTTATCCCTGAATTTGAAGTTTTTACTGGCATTACTTAGCCCCGAAATATTTATTTCGGAAAGTTCGCGCCAGATTCTCTCAGGGAAGCCCACTTCAGTTCCAATTTTGGGGACACCCCCGCCGCCGATTTCATACCGGGTAAAGCGGATGTCAGGGTCGTTTAAAACCGAAAGGGTAGGAGAAATTTTCCAGGAAACATCCCAGTTTGATTCTGAAAAATTGTGTTTGCCATCAATAAGAATATTTGATAAGGAGCGTTGGCTGAATTCAAGATGGTGTTGCTCGGATACGAAATCAGATCCCTGATCGGAACCCGTGAAATCAAATACTCCTGCTTTTTTTTCTCCATTCTGGAGATGCAAGAGGTAAATGCGGTATTTTGAAGATTTTGTTTTAACAGCGAATCCTGCAAGTCCATTCAGAAAAGTGTTGTTGATACCGATATTTCCGGTTTGATATTCTCTTACCTCCATCTGATAATTGGAAGGTGTTGCTGAAAGTCCATACTTGCCATCGATGGTGTTTTTGTAGAACTCGGTAGAGTTTTTATATGAAAAGGAAAGATTATAACCTAAAGTAACTTTCTCTTTTGGCAATTGGTTTCCTACTGTGTATCCAAAACTGTAATCCATTAAGCTGGATTGCTGCATGGAGGCCATCAAAGGATTAAAGCTGTTAAGTATTTCTTTGTAGCGTATGCCTTTTTCTCCATCAGGGTTCCCAACCACCAGCGCAAACTCCGGCACATTCGTAGAAGCGGGAATTTCCCTTGATCCATCATCAATGCCAAGAAAGTCGGTTTTACCGCCTTCATAAGTCAGAAAATCCTCTTGAAAATGAAATGCTGGATTATAGCCCGCGCTAAGCGAAAGGTTTGATTTCTTTTTTATCGGGAAGTCTATAATTTCGATGTCGATAACGCCACCGGTGAAATCAGCGGGCAGACTTGCATTAAATGATTTATGAACTATTATGTTGTCTATTATATTTGTGGGAAAGATGTCCATCTGCAGGGAGTTCCTGTCTGGATCCAGTCCGGGGATATCAACCCCATTAAGGATGGTTTTGGTGTATCGGTCTCCTAATCCCCTTACAAAAACATATTTGCCCCCTTCAATGGATACTCCGGGGACTCTTTTCATTGAAGAAGCGGCGTCTGAATCACCTATGCGCTTTAGACTTGTAGAGGATATGCCATCGATCAGGTTGGCAGATTTCATTTTTATTGAATTCAGGGCAACATCTGTATTTCTTACTGTTTGCGCAGTAATTACGACTTCATTGATTCCGAGTTTGGCGTATTCAAGGCCGACCTCATCGATAACATATACTTCGCCCGGGTTTAGGGTAATTTCTTTGATACTTACGGTTTCATATGAGATAAATGAAATTCTGAGGTCAAAGGTTCCTGCCGGGGTATTCAGATTAAACTTACCATCCATGTCGGTAATAGTTCCTTTGGTTGTATTTTCAATATAAATTGTAACGCCTGGAAGAAATTCGCCTGTCAATTTATCAAAAACAGTACCCCGGATGGATCCGTTCTGAGCCGATAATTGAAAATAGCAAAAAAGAAAAGAGATTGTGAATAGAAATTTGTATCGCATTTTAAATCCTGGTTTGTATTAATTAAAAATAACGCACTTAGGCAGATACCTAAGTGCGTTTCAATATTGTAAAAGGTTGTAAGCTTATTTGAAATCGACCAAAGCACCTTTTTCATCAGACATTGTCCAACCAACAAATTTCGATTTGTCGGCACCAACTGTATTAGCTTTTAATGCTACTTTGGTTACAGCAACATCAGTTCCTTTCTTAAAGAAATCGGCAACAGCACTTGAATCAGCAAATGAAGCTTGAATGTTGGCTATCGTAAGTTCAATTGGTTTTGCATCAAAATCCTGACCCTCAACCATGTCAAAGAAATATACATTGCTCATATTCACATGAGAGTTGCTTGGATCTGCAACACCTTTGTCATCCAGATCAGCTAAACCTTCAGCAATCGCAGCACCGTCTTCATCAACACCTGCTTTAACCGAACCATTTTTAATAGTGTGGGTAGCTTCCATTGTACCTTCAGCACCATCAAGTTCAAAACATTCGTCGCCAGGGGTTACAACAATGAAGTTATCCAATGTACCACCCCATGACATATCGGTATCAATAGCATCGTCGCCGGCATTCCAAACTATTGCGTTGGAAACGTTAACACTACCACCAAACCATTCAATACCATCATCCTGGTTAGCAATAATTTCAACATATTCAATTACAGTGCCTGAACCAACTCCACCAAGCGTTAAACCGTTGATTTCGTTTCCTTCTCCGATATTTGCACCACCATGGCGAATCGAAACATATTTTATTACACCTGAGTTATCGGTTGCGTTTGTTCCACCAAAAAGACCATTCGGATCTGATGCGGGTATACCTTCAATCTGAATTGATGCTGCATCAGCAGAAATGGGGGCATTTCCGAGAACAAGCAAACCACCCCATAGACCGTTAAGAGTTGGGTCAAGGTTGGGACTGGCTATATCACCAGGCTCAATTTCGTCAGCAATTGAAGTGAAGATAATTGGCTCAGCTGCAGTTCCCTCTGCCATAATCTTGGCTCCACGGGCAATAAGTAGTGCTGTTGCGTTGGCACCAGTTCCTGCCTCGCCTTTAATAATAACACCTGGTTCGATTGTTAGTGTAGCACCTGATAAAACGGCTATACGTCCACCAAGAACATATACTTTGCCTGATTCCCAGGTTGTGTTTGCAGAAATGTTTTCAGTTACCTTAATTCCGGTAACAATTGCATCGTCGTCATTGTTGTCGTCTTTTGTATCACAAGCTGTAAATACAGGAAGAATGGCGAATGCAAAAATAGCTAATAGAAATTGCGAAGCTCTTTTCATTTTGTTTTATTTTATTTTTTAAAAGTTTAATGATGCAAAGAAAATGGACTTTTAAGCTTTTTCGGTTAGGCCATTATTATCCTTTTGTTAAGAATCTTTTTTAAAAGAAAGAAGCTTAACATAAGGCAATAAGAAACTTAATGTTAATTTAATAAACAGCAGGGCTTTTGGGGTTGAGGAAATGTTGTAATCAACTGAAATGAAGTGTTATATATTGGATCTTGACGTATGTTAACCCGTTTTTGAAATCGGGTAATCCGGTCCTTTTTTTCGAAGAATGTTTCCTCTGATTGTTTCTCTTATCCGAATTTATTCAATCCTCCCATGCACTATTTCCTGTCTTTTCAAAGTTATTAAAAAAGCTTTAGTAATTTTGTGGGATCTTTTTAACCTCCGGGCATTTAAGGTGAATACTGTTATGAGAAATACTTCCCTTCTGATACTGCTCCTTTTAATTTCTTTTTCGGCCTTCTCGCAGGCCAGAAAGGGGAGGGATACTTTGAATGTAATGCAGGCAGTGATTGTTGGGGGAGATACCATTTTGGTCTCCTCTATTCCAGAGCTTAATATTTACCCCATGGTTTTTGCCAACAGATGGGAGCATTGGAAATACAGAAGGCTAATTAGAAACGTAAAGGCCGCTTATCCTTATTCGAAGATCGCAGGAAACAAGCTCAAGGACCTGGATCTCCGTCTTGCCTCCATGAGGAACGAACGTCAGAAAAGGCAATATATCGATCAGACCGAAAAACAGCTGAAAGCAGAATTCGAGAATCAGCTCAAAAGCCTCACGGTTACCCAGGGACGAATACTCATAAAACTTGTTTACCGCGAAACAGGCAATACTACTTACCAGGTTGTTCAGGACGTTAAAGGCAACTTCTCCGCCGGATTTTGGCAAGCTGTTGCGCGCATCTTTGGCTCAAATCTCAAATCTATTTATAACCCCGAAACCGACGAGGAAGACAAGATGATTGAATATATTATTCAGATGATGGAGATGGGGTTGTTATAGGGTTTTTGGGGGAGATAGGGTTTGTGAGTAGTAGTGAGTAGTAGTGAGTAGTAGTGAGTGATAGTGAGTAGTAGTGAGTGATAGTGAGTAGTAGTTAGTAGTAGTGAGTGATAGTGAGTAGTAGTGAGTGATAGTGAATAGTAGTGAGTGAGGTGAGTAGTTCCCTAATTATGTCATTTGTAAAAGTTGTTTATTATTCTGGCGCGTTAGGCGCTTTTTTCGTTTTCCATCAGTTTGATCATTTCTTTTACCACTTTCTCTGTGGCTGCGCCGATCTGGTCGATGCAGGCATCCAGCATGTAGCAGGGACTGGTTACGGTTTTGTATTTCTTGTCGATTACGACTTCCCCATGCCCGGTTTTTACATGCCTGGCACCGGTTGCTTCGATAGCCGCTATGGTTGGCGCATCGTCGCCAACAGTTACTTTCACATCCCCCAGCACCTTTGCAAGCAAAACCGGGGAGATACACAAGGCACCGATGGGCTTGCCTGCCTTAACGGTCTCGCGGATCGCCATTTCCACCCCCGCATTTATGGTGCTTTCAGGGCCTTTGCTTACCCAGTCGGAAAGATTCTTTGCAACCCCAAAACCTCCGGGGAAAACCAGTCCGTCAAAATCGGCTGCTTTATAATGGCCCAATTCCTGAATGTTTCCCCTGGCAATCCGGGCTGCTTCAATCAGCACGTTGCGGGTCTCCTTCATTTCCTTGCCGGTGAGATGGTTAATAACCTGCAATTGGTCGATATCAGGGGCGAAAATCTCATACTCCGCTCCCAGTTTCGCAATCGCATACATGGTAAGTGTTGCTTCGTGAATCTCGGCCCCGTCGAAAACCCCGCAACCGGAAAGGATTACTGCAATTTTTTTTGGATTGGACATGATTCGGTATAATTTGGGTTGACAATTATGAGCAAATTTTTGGTTATTGCACAAAACGAATGTAAGTTAGTTTAATAATTCAAGTTAGTCAAGTGATGGATGCTGCTGAAAGGCATATATCGAAAACGATAAGGACATTTGTTGCGGTTAAGGTTAAGCCCGACAAGGCGGCTGAAGAATTGCTGGCGGAAATTCGCAAGGCTTTGAGAGATGAGGCAATCGTATGGAACCGGACAGCTAACTTTCATGTTACACTCTTGTTTATCGGCGATACTTCCCCCGAGCAGATTGCACCGGTGCAGCAAGCTCTCAACAGGATTGCGATGCAGGCAAAACCTTTTGGTTTTTCCGTTTCGGGACTCGGGGTTTTTCGCACGATCCATCGCCCGAGAGTTTTGTGGCTTGGGGTAAACAGCTCTTTTGAACTTGCTAATTTAAAACGGCTTACTGATGAGGAATTGTTTCCGGTTCTTAAACTCGATTCCCGGGAAATGTTTAAGCCTCACCTTACTATTGGAAGAATGAGGAAAATTGATGATCTGCAGAACTTGTCGGAACTTATCGGAAAATATGCAGGCACCCAATTTTTAAGGGTAAAGGTAGAGGAGATACTTTTCTACCAAAGCATAACCACTCCGGAAGGGCCTATTTATCAAGTGCTCTCCGCACATCCCCTGAAATAATGTGCTTAGACTCCGCGGCCTCTGATAATAGTAAGAACCGTATAGAACAGAATTTTGAAATCCACAAAAAGCGACATGTTTTCGATATAGAGGATGTCGTAGCGTAGGCGTTTCACCATCTGATCAACGTTTTCCGCATAGCCGTATTTCACCTGTCCCCATGAAGTTATTCCGGGTTTTACCTTATGAAGATGACTGTAGTGCGGCGCTTTCTTAACGATCTGATCGATAAAGAACTGTCGTTCAGGCCTGGGACCAACGAGCGACATTTCTCCCTTGAGCACATTGAAAAAGTTCGGGATCTCATCCAAGCGGTATTTCCTCATAAAACGGCCCAGGTTGGTAAGACGGCTATCTTCCTTGCTGGAAAGTTCCGGTCCGTTTTTTTCCGCATCGGTTCGCATCGAGCGGAATTTATAAATCTGGAAGGGTTTCCCATAGCGACCAATCCTCTCATGGCTGTAAAACACCGGCCCCTTTGAGCTGAGTTTCACTCCCAGAGCTAATACAAGAATCAAGGGGGAGGAAATCGTTAGGGCAAACAACGACAGGCCAATGTCGAGCAGCTGTTTCAGGTTGCTTTGCCAAACCGGCATCAGATCTTTCGAAAGCTGAATTAGAGGAGTGCCGAACAGGTGATCCATTTTAACCTTCCCGGTAAGGATGTCGTACATGTCGGGAATAGCTTTGATAATCACGTTGCACATACCTAGCTGGTTGATAATTTTACTGATCTGGTTGTGCTCGGAGCTGTCGAGGGCAATAATGACCTCTTCAATCTTTTGCTGCTCAATTGTGTGTTCAAGATCTTTAATTGTGCCCAGATTAGGAATAAACTCCGATAAATGACAATTGTCCTGTTTCTGCAGACTTACAAAACCAACAAACTTATTTCCGGGAGAGGAGGTTGATTCTGTTAATTCCTGATAAATATCGACTGCTTGCTGATTGCTTCCGATAATCAGGGTGTTAAAGCCAATTTCTTTGTTATGGACTTTTTTTACTGTTTTGGAGGTTAGGACAAGCCGGGGGATTAGCGTAATGAAAAAGTGAAGCCCAAACAATGCAGTAAAGAGAAGATAGTAATTTTTGTAGGATTGAATTTCATCATCGAGGAGCAGCAGGAAGAAAAGAATCAGCACTCCCGACAGGCTCTGCACAAATGTTCTCAAAAAATCATCGGTTCTGGAGTGCCGGTAAATGTTCTTGTAAAAGCCGGTAAGATAATAAAACAGAATCCAGAAGGTAGGTATTATGAATAGCCCTAGAAAGAATCGATCGCTGAAGGTGAGAGGGATATCATAGCCAAATTTCATCGGCTCGATATATTCTTTTCTGAAGATATGAAAAAGTGTCCAGGCAGCTGATGCACTCAGAAAATCGGAAATAAGGTAGCGTAAAACCTGTTTTTTCTTATTCATAGAAGGGCGTAGTGTTTTGCAAACGTTCAAAATTAGGTATTATTGTTTGAACTGCTTCCGAAAAACTGCGCAGATAATATGCTCTTGAGAATAAAAGGATAGACGACAGGGGATTGCATTTGCAGAATAAAAAAGTTTATACGCTTCTTACCGGGTATGGAATGAACTTATTAATGATTTTTGTAGCGGTTTTGTGGGCAATAATTCCCGATTCGAAGGGGTCGGTGTTTAATCCCGGCGAGAACAACCGTAAAGCAAAACCGTCCAAACCTTCACTGAAAACGCTGGTTTTCTCGTCGGAAGGGTTTTTGAAAGTTCGGGAAGAATTTGGATTCTTGTTTACAATACTCAGTTCCATCAATATCGGATCAATAATTGCTTCGCAATCGTTTCGGAACACTTCGATTTTCGTGTCGTTCCTTTCAAAAAAGCTGTTGATTGTAATATTCGCAGATGTGCCGTTTTCAAATTCCAGTCTTACATTTGTCATCAGCGGATCCGGAGAGCAATAAGGAACCAGGTTGGTATGGAATTTCCTGAGGTTAATGGGGTTGAGCTTGATTACGCCTGTAACGGCCTTGTATAGGGCATTGAAAATAGTGTTGCCCTGGTTCAAATGGAGTTTGTTGATATAGCTGTAGACTTGAATAAACTCGGGCTTCCCGCAATATTTCTGAGCGATATCCTTCATCCATTCCTTTATCCCATCCTGATGCAAATAGAAAACCACCCCGGCCTCTTCGGCAAGCTTAAGCATACTGTCCACTTGATAAAACGATAAAGAATAGTCGGGGAAAATCAAAAGATGCCGTGAGCTTTTCAGCACAAGGGGGATAATATCTTGAAAATCGCCGGGATTATTTGTGATAATAAGTGCCTCAGAAACAGAAATCAACCCTTCCGGCATAAGGTAATGCTGTATAACGGAATGTTTATTAACGATCGATCCGCCACTGTAGCACCCGGTAATCAGAAACCCGTTGTGCTGCCGAAGCAGTTCCAGCGCATTTTCCAAAATCTCACCCGAACCAAAAACTCCTGCACGAATCATCGTATGTAGTGTATGGTTGCAAACATAAGCCAATTGTTAATAAGGTTGCTATAAAATGATGACTGACTTTTCAACTAATTCTGTTGATAAAGTTAAATTTGCATTCACGAATATTACAATTCAGATATGGAAGATTCCTTTCAGCATAAAGGGCTAAGGAAAAAACTGGTGGAACTAGTCAAAAGCAAAGGTATTAGCGATGTTGCTGTTTTATCTGCAATTAACAAGGTTCCGCGGCATTTATTTATGGACAGCAGCTTCATAAACTTTTCCTATAGCGACCAAGCCTTTCCGATTGGTTCGGGGCAGACAATCTCCCAGCCTTATACGGTCGCTTTCCAATCTTCTCTGTTGGAAATCAAGCCCATGGAGAAGGTCCTTGAAGTTGGCACAGGATCTGGTTACCAGGCCGCGGTTCTGCTGGAAATGGGGGCCAAGGTTTACACCATCGAGAGGCAACGCGACCTGTTTATGCGAGCGCAGTCTACATTGAAAATGCTCGGCTATAAACCACATTTTTTTTATGGGGATGGCTATGAGGGAGTTCCTTCCTACCAGCCCTATGATAAAATTCTTGTCACCGCAGCAGCCCCGGAAGTTCCCCAAAAGTTGTTGGAGCAGCTTAAAGTGGGAGGTGTGCTCGTGATTCCCGTTGGGGGCGATAAAGGGCAGTCGATGGTTAAAATTGTCAGGGAATCGGAAAGTTCTTTTGTTCGCACTGAACATGGGGCCTTCGCTTTTGTTCCCCTTTTAAAAGGGAAAGCAGGATAAATTTTTTACCGGGGGATGTTCAATTCTAAAGTTCAGGCACAGTAAAACAATAATTGCATGGGCTGCGTCGGGCAAATACACATTCGGAATCAAACGCATTAGAAATCAGCAAGAACAATGGTCCAAATAAAATCTTTTTCATTCAATCCGTTTCAGGTCAATACCTTCGTGCTTTACGACGAAACCCGCGAATGCCTTATAATCGATGCTTCCTGTTATCACGATCATGAATTTGACCAACTTTTTGGGTTTATCCGCGAGGAATCGCTCAAGCCCATGGCCGTTCTAAATACCCATGGACATGTGGACCATCTGACAGGTACCCGCAGAGTTTGTGACAAGTATTCCATTGGCTTGCTGATGCATCAGAGCGATAAGCCTTTACTCGATCAGGCAGGTGTGTATGGGCGTTCATTTGGCTTTCAGGTAGAGACACCTCCGGAGCCCGCTGCCTGGCTTATTGATGGCGACACTTACCAATTCGGTTCCTCGGAGATCAAGGCTTTTCATACTCCCGGGCATTCTCCCGGCTCTCTGGTTTATTACTCTGCAGAAGCCGGGATTCTTATCACAGGGGATGTGCTTTTCGACGGGAGTATTGGCCGCACTGACCTTCCCGGGGGCAATTACACCCAGCTTATCGACAGTATCCAAAAAAAAATCCTTGTTTTACCCCGCGATACCAGGGTGTTCCCGGGGCATGGATCTGAGACCAGCATTGGAAAAGAGATTGACCACAATCCTTTTCTGAACAGGAGTTCTTAAACATACAGGCCTACGGCAGCGTCTTAAACTAAGATATTAATTTTGTGAACCATCATACAAGAAATCGTTTAAAAATACAAATAACACACTATCATGATATTAGATAAGTTTATCAATCGTCATAACGGCCCATCAGGTAACGACATCGATGCAATGCTTGCGAAAACAGGTGCAGCCAGTCTTGACGATCTTATAAAGCAAACCATTCCCTCTTCCATCCTAATGGAAAAGCCCCTGCATCTGCCTGAAGGTGTCAGCGAGTACGAATATTTGAAATCAATCCGTGAGATCGGCAGAAAGAACAAGCTCTACCGCAGTTTTATAGGGATGGGATACTACAATACCATCAGTCTTCCCGTTATACAGCGCAACATTCTCGAAAACCCCTCCTGGTATACTTCCTATACACCTTACCAGGCTGAGATATCGCAGGGACGGCTCACTGCACTTCTGAATTTTCAAACCATGGTGATGGAACTCACCGGAATGGAAATTGCCAATGCATCCCTTCTCGATGAGGCCACCGCAGCTGCCGAAGCCATGATAATGATGTTTAACTGCCGCTCCCGCGAGGCTGTAAAAGAGGGCAGGGCTAAGTTTTTTGCCGACAGCAGGCTCTTCCCTCAGACATTTGCTGTAATGCAAACCAGGGCTATTCCTTTGGGTATTGAAATCGTTACAGGTGATTACGCCACATTTTCTTTTAACGGGGGATTTTTTGGCGCATTGCTTCAGTATCCCGATTCGACCGGCGAAGTTAGGGATTACCGGAAGTTTGTAGAAGCATCGCATGCAAAGGAAATTCTTACCGGTGTCGCCGCAGATCTGATGTCGCTCGTGTTGCTTACCCCTCCGGGCGAGTGGGATGCAGATATCGTAGTGGGTTCCACCCAGCGTTTTGGCGTTCCATTGGGATACGGCGGACCTCATGCCGCCTATTTTGCGTGCAAAGACAAGTTCAAGCGGAACATGCCCGGGAGAATCATCGGCATTTCTGTTGACCGCCACGGGAATCCTGCTTTGCGCATGGCACTTCAAACCAGAGAGCAGCATATTAAAAGAGAGAAGGCTACCTCAAATATTTGTACCGCACAGGCTTTGCTGGCTACAATGGCTGGTATGTATGCGGTTTACCACGGACCTGAGGGGCTGACCCGTATTGCCTCAAACATCCATTTTGCCGCAAAAACGCTGGCTTCAAAAATCTCGGCATTAGGCTTTGTTTTAAAGAACCCTTACTTTTTTGACACGCTCAGCTTTTCAATGCCCGCAGGAGCAAGCTCTGAGGATGTGAAGCAAATAGCCCTGGAGAAGGAGATGAATTTCAGTTATCCGGATTCTAAGACTGTGAGCTTAAGCCTTGATGAGACCCTGAACCTTGAGGAATTAAATGAGATAATCGACGTTTTTGCCCGTGTGGTTAAGCACAAGTATGAACCGGTGCAGAATTTGTCAACCGGCTATCAGTTTCCTGTTGAACTCTCAAGGAAATCGGTCTTTCTGAGCGCTGAGGTTTTTCACAAGTATCGTTCTGAAACCGAACTCATGAGGTATATCAAGATGCTTGAGCGAAAAGATTTTTCACTCACGCACTCTATGATTTCATTGGGTTCGTGCACCATGAAGCTCAATGCGGCTTCACAGCTGATGGCTTTCCTTTGGCCGGAGTTCTCGTCAATTCATCCTTTTGTTCCCATCGATCAGGTTGAGGGTTATCAGCAGCTTTTCAATGAATTGGGGAATGATCTCAGGGAGATTACCGGTTTTGATGCCGTTTCTTTTCAGCCCAACTCAGGAGCAGCAGGCGAGTATGCCGGACTTATGGTTATCCGGGCATTTCACGAGAGCCGGGGAGAAGCCCATCGAAACATTGTGCTTATACCTGCCTCTGCTCATGGTACAAATCCTGCAAGTGCAGTGATGGCAGGTATGGAAGTGGTGGTGGTAGACTGCGACGAACGGGGAAATGTAAACTTCGAGTCACTTGAGCAACAAGCCGAACTTCACAAAGACAATCTTGCAGGGTTTATGATCACCTATCCCTCTACCCATGGGGTTTTCGAGGAATCGGTAAAAAGCATGATCGATCTGATCCACCTAAAAGGCGGTCAGGTTTATATGGACGGTGCCAATATGAATGCACAGGTAGGTCTTACCAATCCGGCTCTGATTGGTGCGGATGTTTGCCTTCATAAAACTTTTGCTATTCCTCACGGGGGAGGAGGCCCGGGTGTTGGGCCTATTGCAGTGGCTGCTCACCTGGTGGAATTCCTTCCATCGCACCCCGTTATGGCAACGGGAGGAATTAATGGAATTCAGGCGGTTTCAGCCGCCCCTTATGGAAGTGCAAGCATACTCACGATTTCGCATGCATACATTAAAATGCTGGGTGGTGAAGGACTTACCATGGCTACTAAAGTAGCTATTCTGAATGCAAATTACCTTGCCGCATGTCTGAAGGACAAATTCCAGATTCTCTACAGCAATGAAAACGGGAGAGTAGCACACGAGATGATTCTCGATTGCAGAGGGTTCAAACCCCTTGCCGGAATTTCCGAGACAGATATGGCAAAAAGGCTTATGGATTATGGTTTTCATGCGCCAACCCTTTCGTTCCCCGTGCACGGGACTTTAATGGTTGAACCTACAGAAAGTGAATCGAAAGCCGAACTCGACAGGTTTGTTGATGCCATGGATTCCATTCTTTCAGAAATCAATGAGGTGGCAAACGGAACAGCCGACACAGTTGACAACGTGCTTAAAAATGCACCCCACACTGCATTTGAGGTTAGTTCCGACGACTGGAAACATTCATACCCACGCCATAAAGCTGCTTATCCCCTGAAATGGATAGCTGAAAACAAATTCTGGCCTTCTGTGGCAAGGCTCGATGATGCTTTTGGCGACAGGAACCTTGTTTGTTCCTGCACCCCCATAGGTTTATATAAAAAATGATGCTTTTTTTGAGGGCGTAATGTTTTATTTATACTTTTAGAGAATTAATAATTGCGTTATTTTAAATGAACCCTTACGAGCAATACAATCTAATCGATTCCATTCGGAAAGAAGACCGTGCGGTATTGCTTGAAATTTATAAAATCTATTTTCCTCAGGCCCGCCATTTTATTATGGAAAATAGCGGGAATATTTTTGAAGCCGAGGATGTGTTTCAGGACGCTCTTGTTTTGATTTACCTCAAAATAAAGAAGAATACCCTAAGCATTAAATCTTCCTTTGGCTCATACCTGATTGGAGTGGTGAAGTTTTTATGGCTGAAGGAGTTGGAACGAAAGAGAAAATATTTTGGGACTACTGTGGAAGATGTTGAATTATTGCCTGGCGACATAGATCTTCTTGAGGATTATGTAAAAATGGAAAAGCGCAAGCTTATTCTGGAGCACTATAATGAACTTAATGAAGAATGCAGAAAAATACTTGACCTTCATAACAAAGAAACACCCATTAGTATTTCAACGTCAATAATGGGATATGCCAGTGATCAGTACACCATGAATCGCAAATCAAAATGCAAATCTCGATTATTCAAGGCAGTATGGAATAACCCAAGATTCAAAGAATTAAAGGATGAACTCAATCAGCAGGATACAAAAGTACCTAGATGGTAAAATGAGTGAAAATGAGCTGAAAGAATTCAGGGAGGATTTACAGAAAGATCCTGAATTAGTTCAAGAGCTGGATCTCTATCGATCCCTTGATAGGATCGTGGCCTCACGTGATGAGGAGAGATTCAGAAAGAAACTTAGCCAAGTCTATGCTGAGTTTAAAGAATTGCCTGCTGAAAAAACAGAAAAAGCGCCCCCATCTGCTCGGAAACTCAACAAGAAATGGCTAGTAGCTGTTTCAGCCACATTAATATCGACACTTAGCCTGTTGTTCTATTTTGTTGCTGTTAAAAAGGAGTCCAACCAGGCTATTTTTGAAAAGTACATGGTTACCTATTCCACTAACCTTACACTCCGCAGCCACGCGCAGTTTGAAGCAGGTAAAAAAAGACTTGAATATGGGATTCAGCTCTACACCCGGGGAAATTACTCTGATGCTTCGCAACAATTCAAGATGGTGCTCAGCGAAGATTCTGAAAACCAGGATGCCCGATTTTACAACGGTCTATGTTACATGTACCTGAATGAGTTTCAGAGTGCAATTACTTCTTTCGAATATATTCTCACCCAGCCATACAGTTTCGTCCACGAGAACGCGAAGTTTTACCTTGCGTTGTGTTACGTAAGGATCAATAATAATGAGACAGCGAAAGCCCTTCTTCAGGAAATTATTTCAGATAACAGTTCTCACTCCGATATAGCTCAGAAAGTTCTCGAAAAACTTCGGTAGCCCAAGCTATATTTCCCCTCTCCAAACATGCGTTTGCAAAGTTCAAATAATCAGTGATTTGTGAATTTTCGTAAATTATTTTTGCGATTTCTTGTTTTTTTTTGCTTTTCGACGCTGATTTTTAGAAACTCATATCATTAAGGAGTAGATAAATACATAACCAGTTAAATCTACTTCTATGAAAAACGGCATCAATAAAGTTACCCTGGTTGGAAATGTAGGGGAGGTTCCCCGCTTCAACCAATTGGAAAACAAACAAGCAGTGGCTCATTTTTCTCTGGCCACCAGTGAGGAATATACAGACAAGGAAGGGAAAGAGGTTAAGAAAACGGAATGGCATAAGATAACCGTTTTTAACAAGCGGGCTGAATTGATAAAAAATTATGTCAAGAAAGGCGATCCTATTTATGTTGAGGGGAAAATCCAGACATCCAGCTATGAAGACAAAGAGGGAGTGAAGCGGTTTTCCACAGAAATTATCTGTGACAATTTTATGTTTCTCTCTTCGAGAAACGACAAGGCATAACTATTAGGTTTCTGAATCGGATAGTTAGTTGGGTTATTTGTTTTTTTGGGGGACGCAGGACAGATGGGTATCTGTCCTGCGTTTATTTTTATTAGGTTGCAAATCCTTGTTTTCTGATATCAGGGTAAAAATAAACTAAGTTCGAAGCAGTGAAAAATATAGCTGATGTTTAGAAGCACCGGGGCGGATACGTTGAATTATTTATAAACGAATACTGCAAAAATTTGTATTAGTATCATAATTCTTCTTTAACAGATTGTCATTTCAACAATTTATCAAATCAGCTGAAGCAGAAATATTTTGTTGGTTATTCTAAGTATTAGGCTGAATCTCAGAAAATTGTCACTACTCCACTTTTAATGCCTTGAATGGTTGTTCGGAAAATCTAAGCCTTTCAAATAATTGAATAACAGATGAATGATGAGATAAATCAAGATTAGTTGCAATAGAAATTCTAAAATTTAATTTTATTCTTACATTTGCAGGGTTAAAAAAGATTGACTTTTGTCATGTTTTGCGGTTAGCGTAAAAAGCCAGCATGAAAAAATTTGAATTAGTTTGTTCAATAATTTATCAGACTTAGGTTAATCGAAACCATTACAATATGGACATAAACGGAAGAAATTTCATCAAGTTTCAGGATCGCCTTAATAAGTATGACCTGCAAAACAGCCCGGAAGCTGCGGAGAAGCAGCACTCCAAAGGAAAATTGCTTGCCTGGGAGCGCATTCACATTCTTTTCGACGAGGGAACATTTGAGGAAATTGATGCTTTTGTAACCCCTGCATCCATTGAAAAGGGATTTGGGCGAATGACTCACACTTTTGGTGACGGGGTGATTATTGGACATGGGAAGATCAGTGGGAGACTGGCATTTGCATACGCTCAGGATTTCAATGTAATGGGTGGGTCTCTTGGTGCTGTTCATGCAGCCAAGATCATGAAAATTCAAAATATGGCGCTCAAGATGGGTGCGCCAATCATAGGACTTATCGATTCGGGAGGGGCCAGGATACAGGAAGGTGTTGCCAGTTTGGCTGGTTATGCCGGTATTTTCTACAGGAATGTGCAATCATCCGGGGTTATCCCGCAGATTTCCGTGATCATGGGTCCGGCGGCGGGGGGTGCTGTTTACTCGCCCTCTATCACGGATTTTGTTTTCATGACCAATAAAACCAGCCACATGTTTGTTACTGGTCCCAATGTTGTCAAGGAAGTGCTGAATCAGGATGTAAGCTTTGAAGATTTGGGTGGTGCCGAGGTTCATGCCAGAAAAAGCGGTGTTGCCAACATGATATATGAAGACGAGGAAAACACCTTGCTTGGAGTCAGGAAGCTTTTGTCCTATCTCCCTTCCAACAATCTTGAGAATTCGCCTTATGTTTTTTTGGCGGAGACACAGAAAGATACCGATGAGAAGTTGCGCGAAATTGTTCCTGATGACACCAACAAGCCTTATGATGTGAAGGATGTTATTAATCTCATCTTTGACAAAGGCAGTTTTTACGAAATCTCCGAGTTGTATGCACAGAACATTGTAATCGGATTAGGCAGGCTTGATGGCAAGACCATTGGGATTGTTGCCAACCAGCCCAAAGTACTTGCCGGCACACTTGATATAAACTCATCGATGAAAGCGGCCCGTTTTGTAAGGTTCTGCGACTCGTTTAATATACCTTTGCTGGCTCTGGAGGATGTGCCGGGATTTTTACCTGGAATTGATCAGGAACACAGCGGGATTATCCGGCATGGCGCCAAGCTCTTATATGCATTTGCTGATGCAACGGTGCCCAGAATTACAATTATTCTGAGAAAATCATACGGTGGGGCATATTGTGTAATGAACAGCAAGAATCTGGGAGGGGATTTTAATTTCGCCTGGCCAACAGCAGAGATTGCTGTTATGGGTCCTGAGGGAGCTGTTGCGATTCTTTACAGGAAGGAATTATCGGAGTCGGATGATCCGGCGAAACTCAGAAAGGATCTTGCGGCCAAGTACAGGAGTGAAATTGCAAATCCCTACATAGCCGATGAAAAGGGGTTTATTGATGAAGTTATAGATCCCTCCATTACACGCAAAAAGCTCATTTCTGCCTATGAAGCTTTGGAAAACAAACATGTAAGCGTTCCTTCAAGAAAACACGGAAACATTCCGTTATAAATCCCTTGTATGAAAATTAATAGTTTACTAATTGCTAACCGTGGAGAAATTGCAATCAGGGTGATTCAGACTGCAAAACTCATGGGAATCGAAACCTGGGTAATCAAAACGTCCAAGGAGCCAAATGCACTCTATTTAAGTGCTGCCGATAAGGTGATCGATTTTACCGACCATGCGGAAGATATTCCTGAATTTCTGGATATCGAGAAAATTGTTGCTGCGGTTAAGGAGCACAATATCTCTGCAGTTCATCCCGGATATGGATTTCTTGCCGAAAGCCCTGTTTTTGCCCAGAGGTGTGAGGATGAGAACATCATTTTCATCGGTCCTTCGCCCGAGGCTATCCTGAAAATGGGTAACAAAACAATTGCAAAGCAGCTGGCAAGGAAGCACAAAGTTCCGCTTCTCGAAGGCTCTTTGGGTGATGTCAAGGACCCGCAGGAAGCCAGAGAAATTGCCAAAAAGATAGGATATCCAGTTATCCTTAAAGCTGCATCCGGAGGTGGAGGCAGGGGAATGAGAATTGTTGAAAACGATGGGGAGCTTGAGAAGATGTTCAAAATGGCCAGCTCTGAAGCAGCCAAGGCATTTAACGACCCTTCCGTTTTTGTTGAAAAATATGTTCGGAATCCGCGACACATAGAATTTCAGATTTTCGGGGACAAGCAGGGCAACATTATCCATCTCGGGGAAAGGGAATGCTCTGTGCAGCGTAAACATCAAAAGCTTATTGAAGAATCCCCATCTGCCGCTCTTGATAAAGCCTTAAGGGAAAAGATGGGATTGGCAGCCATAAACATTGCAAAGTCGGTAAATTATTACAGTGCCGGAACGGTTGAGTTTCTGCTGGATTCGGATAACAAGTTTTACTTTATGGAGATGAATACCCGTATTCAGGTTGAGCATCCTGTTACGGAGATGGTTACCGGGCTTGATTTGATTGAGCTTCAGATACGTGTTGCTCAGGACGAGCCCCTTCCCCTGAAGCAAAAAGACGTGCAGTGCAATGGCTGGGCATTCGAATTCAGGATCAACGCCGAGGATGTACAGGCAGGGTTTTCGCCAAGTCTGGGAACCATTGAAAAGATGTCGCTCCCGCGAAGCAAAAACATCAGGATCGACTCGGGCATTCAGGAAGGTGCTGTTATTACCCCCTATTTCGATTCAATGATTGCTAAGCTGATTATTCACGGGGAGAATCGCGAGAAAGCCATCCTTTATTCGGCCAATGCCCTTAAAAAACTCTGGATTAAAGGCCTTAAAACAACCATACCTTTTTGCAAGGCTGTACTGAACAACAATAGTTTTAAGAAGGGGAATTACGACACATCTTTCCTGCAGACGGAGATGAAGATTCACTACTTCCAGGATAAGGATGCAGAGATGCTGGCCGCCTTTTTTGCCACTTACGATTTTGCCCGCAATCTTAAAGAGGACGAGGATAAAACTGTTGATTTTGACAAGGGGAAAAACATCACCCCATGGATTTTGAACAAACGATTGAAATCCCGCTAACTAAAAAAAGCCAGAAATGAGATATACCAGCGAAAAAGCAGTAAAGGACGTTTTTATTGCCTGTGGGGAGGGTAAGCGAAAATTCGAAATTGTAAACCCATTGGACGAAAACGTGAAAGTAAAAGGTAAGAAGATGGACATCCGGGTTTTTGAAGACCCTAACGGTTTCAGCTACCTTATCTGGAAAAACCACAAATACCAGGTGGATATCCTTGAGAAAAATCAGAATAAGTATACCGTTATAATCAATGGAGTTTGGTATTACTTTTCGATTGAGACCCCGATTTCATACAAGCGCCGCAAATTCCTTATCAAGAATGAGGTCTCATCAAAAACCGAGAGAATTGTGGCTCCCATGCCTGGTAAGATTCTGGATATTCTGGTTGAGGAAAACACGGAAATAAAGCAGGGCGAGGCGGTACTGATTCTGGAAGCCATGAAGATGCAAAACGAAATCCTGGCAAATATAAGCGGGAAGATAAAGAAGATTCATGTAAGACAGAACGATTCGGTAATGAAGGATGATATTCTCATTGAAATCGAGCGCTCCTGATTTCTTCAGGTAAACCAATAGTACGATTACCGGAAGGTATCCTCAATAACTTTGTCGATAATATCTTCAACCTCTAAACCCATAGCCCGTATTTGTTTGGGAACAATGCTTTCCCTGCTCATTCCGGGAATGGAGTTCAGTTCGAGGAAGTAGATTTGGTTTCCCCTGATAATAAAGTCGATTCTTACGATTCCCCTGCAATCCAGGTTGTCGTAGATTTCAGAGGCCAATTGCCTGCAGCGTTTTGTAATATCATCTGAAAGTCTTGCCGGAGTTATTTCTTCGGCCATGCCATCAGTATATTTTGCCTCGTAATCGAAAAACTCGTTGCTTGTAACGATCTCCGTTATCGGGAATATTATCTCCTCTTCACTGGTTTTGACAAGCCCGCAGCTTATCTCGGTTCCTTTAACGAATGATTCGACAATCACCTCATTGTCTTCCTTAAAAGCCTCCCTAATGGCGTCCTCCATCTCGTCGGCTTTGTTTACCCTGGAGGTCCCGAAGCTGGATCCTCCATTATTGGGTTTCACAAAACAGGGTAGCCCAACCTTGTCGATAATCGCCTCATTCGATACGCTTCGCTTCTTGTTGATCATTACTGCTTCAGCAGTAGTTATCCCGAAATTTTTCAGGTAAATCTTGCATGCATATTTATTAAAGGTCAGAGCTGATGATAAAACAGAAGAAGTGCTGTAGGGGATTTTCTGCATATCCAGGTATGCCTGTAATTTTCCGTTTTCTCCCGGGGTGCCGTGAATAATTATGAAAGCGTATTCGAACCGCAGTTTTTTTCCATTTGGACTGATGCTGAAATCTCTCAGATCAACAGGGATATCGCTGCCATCGGGCATTTTTGCGAACCACTCGGTTCCTTTAACCGTAACGGCAAAAGGCCTGTATTTGTCTTTATTGATGAGTTCAATGATCTGGGCAGCGCTTTTCACTGAGATCACATATTCGGAGGAATCGCCTCCGCCCACAATTGCAATATTCCTAAGCATGTTTCTGAATTCTAGTATTTTGAGCTAAAAGCTTTGGCAAGAAAAAGTCTGCAATTGCCTTTATTAAGATTAAGCTAAAGCTTCAATAAAGATAATGATAAAATTAATAATCTTCCTGAATCTCCTGATTTTCTCTGCCCGAAACATACCTTCTCCATTTTTCAAGCACGGTTTGCATATCATCAGGTATATCCGACTCGAACATTATTTCCTTACCGGTGGTGGGGTGGACGAATCCGAGCGAACGAGCGTGAAGGGCTTGCCTGGGCAGTATTTTGAAACAGTTTTGGATAAACTGCCGGTATTTGGTAAATGTTGTGCCACGAAGAATCTGGTTTCCCCCGTATTCAGGATCGTTAAATAGGGGGTGTTTGATGTATTGGAAATGAACGCGGATCTGGTGAGTCCTGCCTGTTTCCAACCTGCATTCAACAAGGTTGACATAGTCGAAGCGTTCAAGAACTTTGTAGTGGGTAACGGCATGTTTGCCCTCGGAACCATCGGCAAACACGTGCATTTTTTTTCGGTCTTTGGGATTTCTGCCAAGATTTCCGGTTATAGTACCTTGATCCTCCTCCATATTTCCCCAAACCAGAGCAACATAATTTCTCTTGCTGGTTTTATTAAAAAACTGCAGAGCCAGTTTATTCATGGCCAGCTCAGTTTTGGCGATAACAAGCAATCCTGAGGTGTCCTTATCGATACGATGAACCAGACCGGGCCGTTGTTCTCCCGACTGGAAAAGGGGATTGTCGCGCAAATGGTACATCAGCGCATTAATAAGGGTACCAGTGTAATTGCCATATCCCGGATGAACCACCATTCCCGGTTTTTTGTTGACAACAATAAGTTGATCGTCCTCAAAAACGATATTCAGGGGGATGTTTTCGGGCAACAGTTCAATTTCCCGTGGAGGGTCAGGCAAAACAATTGTGATGGTGTCGCCGGGTTTGACCTTGTAACTCGATCTTACAGCAACATCGTTCACCAGAATGTTACCCGACTCGGATGCAGCCTGGATTCTGCTTCTGGAGGTGTTTTCGAGCCGGTTTACCAGGAATTTGTCAATACGGAGCATGCTTTGGCCCGGGTCGGCCACGAAACGGAAATGCTCGTAAAGCTCACTTTCTATGAGTTCATCGTCAATAATCCTGTCGGTCATTCTAATGATTTATTATTATTTTTATAGCGCTGCTTTTCTTCGAAGCAGGGTCGTGCAATCTCAGGAAGTACATGCCGTTTTGCAGGTCTGAAGTGCTGACCGTGTCTTCCAGATTTGGGTTTAGAGTTCTTACTGTTCTCCCGCTCACATCAATGAGTTCAAGAGATGACGATGCTGATAGGAGAAGATTCTCATTCATGCGGATCTTAATATAGTTGTCGGCCGGGATAGGGAAAGCTGAAAACATTACAGTGGGCTTATTCTCAATTCCCACGGTTTGATCTTTACCAAAAACCGGACGCATCATAGGAGTGCCAGGCAGTGTAACCGTAGTGTTCCAAATGCCATTTTCAATGTTGTTGAATATTCTCGACTTGTTCGGGCGGTTTAGGTCAAGACCTACATTGAGGAGTTTCTCAAGGGTTTGGGTGAATCCAATATAAAAGGCATCTTTGACGTAAATCGCAGAATCCAGTCGGTATCGAACAAATTTGTTGAGCTCATCGGAATACTCAGGTCGCATTCCAATCTGGTCGATGATTTTGGTACCGGGTTTGCCCGCATTATCGGCCCACACATTGAGGTAAAAATAATATTCGGTGTTTACAGAATCAACTATTTGTACAAAATACATGTCGATGGCCCGAAGGGTGTCGCCAAGAAAGGAGTTGTATTTCAGGGCTGAAGAGGCATCCTTTGTTCCGGCCCCTCTGAATCCGTAGCTGGCTTCGGCCGTCCCGTCGTCGAGAGCGTAATGGTCGTGGAATTTCTGGATGTGGCGAAGAGTATCGTTGGGTTTGTAATCGAACACATCGGTTTGTATAATTGTCTTAATCTCGAAAGCTCCCGAATCGCCGATTGAGAAATCGAAAGGGTAGTTATACGAATAGTTGTAAAAAATGGTATCGCCCGAGGGAAGGTCGTTAAAGAGAACAGGAACTTTGTAAACAGGTTTGGAGTTTAGCAGGTCCCTAATTTCGAGGGTAGTGCCGATATTCCTGGAAATGGTATCATGGTTCTGAATAACAACTGCAATGAAAGGAGCTCTCTGGGTGTTATAAGCTGCCTCGAAATGAGACCATGGCAAGGATGTGTAATCTTTCAAAATACTTTTTATCGGATCAATAAATGCCACGTCTCTGTTAACGGTGTCAGAGATAAATCTGTTTTTGTCGAGTTCGAGGTAATCGATATGCCAAAGGTCTACATTTGCCCTTTTGTCGAACTGATCGGTATTGGGGATTTGACTAGCATAATTCTTAAACCTGAACCGGAAGCCTTTTTTCAGATAGGCCGGATCATCAATCTTTAACATCACCCTGGTGAACAGTTTCGGTGTATATATCCCGGGAGTGGACCAGGTTTTGACCCACAGCGAGTCAGCGGGGTTATAGAATTCGAGTATCAGGCTGTCGCCGGTTTCCGGTGGTTCTGCCAATCCCCCGGGCTGGTAATAAAAACTGAGGTATATGCTATCGGAGGGGAGATAATTGAGGTTAATGGCTTGTGAGGTGAGGTAATCGGCCTGGTATGGGAATGAGTTGGCGGCAGGGTAATGGGATCCATCAAAGTCCAGTGCGTCGAGGGTGGCTACCCCTGCAGTTATCGGGAAGATTGCATAACTGTTATTGATGAAGGCGTGGCGGTCGGACCATAATCCCGGTTTCGGTTCCACAAACGAATCGGAGAAGTCATCAATAAAAGGGATTTCAATGGTGTCGATCGGGCTATTCGATTTTTTTAATGTCTTTTTCCCCTGATAGTATTTTTGGGCAACAGCATTTCCCTCAAGCCAACTTGAGACCTCTTGGGAAAAGAGTGCATAAGGGCTTACGATCAGTAAGAAAGAGATTGTTATTTTAGAAATTTTCCTCATCGGGATTTTCCATTTCTTCGATTAATTCCATTTCGGGTTGCGGGAGCTTGGTGGAATCGATAGTAACCCACATATCCACATTCGATCCAAGATGCAACCGGGCTTCTTCAATGACGTCAGGCCTCTGTTTCCATACAAAGGCCGATAAGCTGTCCATTCCGGTTACAAACGAATTGTCGAAAACAATAGCTCCGTAATTAAGGTAGCGGTCGGCGAGAAGATCTTTCGCTTTCAAAATGGTTTGGCCAATCAGATCCGGCACAATAGTAGTCTGATCGCTAAGGCCCAATCCAAGAACCAGGTCGATTGAAGATCCCTTGATAACCATGCTTCCCGACTGTACAAGGGTGTCGTTGATTGTTTGTTGCAGGACGTTATTAATTGCAATATCCGGTTTGTATGAAATTTTCCCGAGGTATAGGCCATAGGTTTCCAGAATTGCCCGGGCTTGTCGCAAAGAAACGCCTGTAACTGTGGGCATCGCAATCTTTTCGGGGTTTATTGCGTTCATGCTCAGGTATATGGTGCGGTTGGCTTTTACTTTCATACCCTGAACCGGGTTCTGTTTTACAACGGTGCCTTTGGGAAGTTCTCTGAAGAAAACCGAATCGGTAACATTATATCTGATTTTTTTAGCTTTGGTAACCACCTCTACTTCTTCCAGAGAAAGGCCGGTAAGGTCGGGGACAGTAAGTGCCTGTCCGTGATGGGTGAAAACGCGCAGCCATATGAGGGTTGCAAACATGAGAAAGAGACCGATACCGAAAGCGATCAGTAAGTTTTTAAGGAATATACGGGTGAGCAAAAACTTCAGGAAATCCATGTTCTGGTATATGATTAATCTGCACAAAGATAAACAAATGCACAATATGAACGGGAAAACCCGCTAAAAGGTATGATCGCGTTTGTAAATTTTAAGGGTTTTGTAGAGGCTGTCTCTTTCAACTGCAACAAGTCCGTTTCTTTGAATGAGTTCAACCAGTTCGGAAGCCTGTATTGCCGGATTCTGTTCTTTGGAACCGGCCATGCTGTATATTTTTGTGGAATCCTGTATTGTGCCGTCAAGATCGTCGACGCCGAAGGAGAGCGACAGTTCGGCCATCTCTTTTCCAATCATGGGCCAATAGGCTTTCAGATGGGGGATGTTGTCGAGGAAAATCCGGGAAACGGCATAGTTTCGGAGATCTTCGATTTTTGTTGTTTCCGGGTTGGGCGAAAGGGTGTTTCCGGTTCTGTGATATTTCAGGGGAATAAAACAGTTGAAGCCTCGGGTCTTATCCTGCAATTCCCTAAGGCGGTTGAGATGGTCGATGCGGTGAGTATAATTCTCAATGTGTCCGTAGAGCATGGTTGCGTTGGTAGGAATTCCAAGATTATGAGCGGATTCATGGATCTCCAGCCATTTTACCGATGAGGTTTTGTCGGGAGCGATTTTGGACCGGATTTCCTCGTCAAAAATTTCAGCTCCTCCTCCGGGAATGGAATCCAATCCGGCCTCTTTCAATTTCTGCAATCCTTCATTTATGCTCAGACCTGCTTTATGCGCCATGTAATCGATCTCCACGGCAGTATAGGCTTTTATCTGAACCTTGGGAAGTTCTTCCTTAACCGTAAGGATAAGTGAACAATAATAGTTGAGGTCGCGCGACGGGTGAACTCCCCCGACAATATGAACCTCGGTAATGTTTTCGCCGGCATGGGAAGCGGCGAGTTCGGAAATATCTTCGAGGCTGAACTCCCAGGCTTCAGCATGGTTTACCCTGCGACGGTAGGAGCAAAAAAGGCAATTATGAATGCATATGTTGGTAGGTTCGATATGGAAATTCCGGTTAAAAAAAACCTTGTCGCTGCTGAGCTTTTTCTTCACCTGTGATGCCAGAATGCCCAATTCAGCTGTTTCAGCGTGTTCGTACAGCCATATTCCTTCATCCGGGGTAATTCTCTCCGATCGGCTGATCTTGCCGGCGATTTGTCCGATTTGTCCTTTTAAGTTTGTAAGTATTGCAGCTGAATGCATATAGGTTGAGGAATGTTGGAAATAGTTAGGGGTTTGTGCTGATTAGTCCGGTTTTGGTGATGATGCTCGACTCCTGATAAACCTCGTAATCGGTATTGATGTTCCAGAGATTGTTTTTCTTTTCCGAAAAGATGTTTTCAGCAGACATGATTCCCATCAAAATACTGTGATCCTGGTTATTGTATTTGTAAGCTCCATATCTCCCGATAACCTGTAGATTTTTTATCGTATCGAGATATTCTTCAATGGGTTTTAGTTTTTCTTTGTATCCCTTGAAATAAACAGGGTAACAGCGGGGGATTCGCACAACTTTGCCGTCCAAAACCTTTCCGGAACCGATGAGCCCCGTTTTTATGATTTCTTCGGTTCCCAAAGCAATATAGGATGCGTCGTCGAGTTGCCATTCGGGATCTTCGAAGTTGCACCAGTATTCGAGACAAAGGATTGAACTTTTTTCGTTGCCGTAAAGATCGGGCACCCAGTTGCGGAAGTTGGTAATTCGTCCTGTTTTCAGGTCGGCAGAGTGAATATAGAGCCACTGATCGGTAAAAAGGTCGGTTTTGTCGATGCGAAGGTAAACCAGTACGGTGTTTCTGAATTTAAGGGATTGGGCCAGTTCCTTAATGTCGTAGGGAGTTTCGGGCAAGCGGGTTACCAGAAGGGATAGGGGCATTGAGGAGATAATCTGGTCGTACTCGATACTTTTCCCGTTGTTCAGTTCAAGCCCGGTAACAGTTCTTCCCGATGTAATTACTTTTTCCACTCCGGTATTGAGGTGTATGCTGCCTCCATTGGCTATAATTTTCTCAGCCATTTTCTCATAAACCGATCCGGTGCCATGGAGGGGATAGGCAAACTGATCGACCAGGGTGGCGTGTTTGTTTTTGTTCCCCTGAAAAAGAGCGTTTTTTATTGCTTCGAAAAGCGACAGTTTTTTGATTCTTTGGGAGGCAAAATCGGAGTCGAGCCGGTCGCATGGGATACCCCAAAGCTTTTCGCTGTAGGTTTTGAAAAAAATGCGGTACAATCTTTTCCCAAAGCGGTTGCTTACCCACGATTCGAAGGTGTCGGCTTTTTTATAGGGGAACAAAAGTTGCCATACATAGCTGAACACGCAAAGCACAGCTTGAAAAAAGCCCAGGCCTTTGAGGGCATTTGATGCCTGAATAGGGTAATCGAAGAAGGTGTTTTTATAGAAGATACGGGTTTGCCGGTTTACGATATCAAAATCTTTTTCAACGACTTCAAGCCAAAGGCTGTTGATTTTGGGATCGTGACTGAAAAACCGGTGCGGGCCAAGGTCTACGGTCTGATCCCACATTTCGAGAGATTTGGAGAGTCCCCCGATATGAGCAGAAATCTCGTACACATCAAGCCGTGAGATTCTTCCGCTTTTCAACTCCCCCGAGAGCTTGTATGCGGCTGTTATACCTGCCGGGCCTGCACCAATTACTGCAATTTTCATATTTGAATTCCTTGATGGAGGGTCAAAAATACAAATATTATGGAGGATTACAACCTGCTGGCATATTCACGTATATCTTTGGCTTGTTGCGGATCGCCCCTTTTTTCGAGGATGTTTGCCATCATAAAATAGGAATCGCGGGCAAGCGGGTTATTATCGATCGACTTCTGAAAATAGTTGAAGGCAGCGGTGTCGTCGCCTTTAATCAAATTGGCAAGACCAAGGTTATGATAAGCAGCCGCAAACTTGAAGTTTATCCGAATGGTTTCATTAAAGAGGGATATTGCCCTTTCGATTTTGGCTTTGTCGTTATAGATTTCACCTTCGTTCAGGTATGAATAGCCGATCAGGTTAATTGCTTTTTCATAGTTTGGGTAGAAGCCGAGCAGGGTATTGAGTTTTTTTCTGGCCTGGTCGAATTCTTCTCTCAGAATATATGCCTGGGCAATATTGAGGTAGGTGATTTCATTATGCTTATCGTATTCCAAAGCGTTCTCCATAAGTTGAATGGATTCATCAAGTTTGGCGTTGTCGCGGAAACGGATGGCATCGTTCAGCATTTCAAAACCGTAGTGGTCGTTTTTGTTTTCTCGTTTCACAACCGCACAAATCTTAACGCCATCAAGAGTAACCGTGTAAATGGTGTTTTTTGGAGGCCAGATGTTATGAGTAATCTGATAGGGATCAATGTAATTGCAGAAGAATATTGCGTAATCCCAGTCGTACAAGCCACGGTCGTAATACCTTGTATAGGGAAGTTTCACCTTATGTTTGTAATCCCTGAAATAGTAATTCATGATGTCGGAAGGGGCATTTGAAACGATGCGGATGGGGTTGGCAGAGTCGGCATCGGACTTTTCCACAATATTTTCGATTATCCATTCGGTGCCGGGTTTCAGGCTGACCATGTAGTAGTCGGTCTCGTATTTTTTATAGGCTTTTTTTACTCCCCCGGCAATTTCGTTAAAATAGATATAATGGTTCGGGTAGTTCCTGAGGATATGAGCTGCAGGGTTTATCATTGATCCGATGAAGACTGCGAGTACAGCAATCCGATAATATTTGTTTTTCCATGCATTGAAAGCCGACTGCATCCCGATTCCGGCCATCACAACCATGGGAGGGTAGATAAAAAGCAGGTGCCTCCAAGCTCCATAAACATTTGACTCTTTATAAATAATGTAGGCTACAGGGAACACAACCACAAAGAACAAAAGAAAGATCCAGAAGGCGTTTTGCTTTTTTCGGATAAGAACCAAAGCCATTAAAAACCCGGCCATAACCATAATTGGGATCGAGAGAAAAATGCTTTTTGGGATATAGGAGGCAGGCAGACTGTCGGACCAGATTATTTTCCCTTCGAACATTACCCTAAGGGAGACGGTGATATTCTCCATCATTTTCATGGCTGCAAAAGGATTCTTCAGGGGACTTTGAAGCGCATAAGGCCAGGGCAGCAGGCTAAGGAAATAGGAGATCACAGTAATTCCGGCGAGAACCAGAAGGCCTTTACCGGCAATCTTCCACCAGAAGGCAGTGAAGTTTTTCCAGGGCATGGGGCGTAGCAGAAGATAAAGTCCGCTGAACATAAAAATATAAGGTATCAGCAACAGCCCGCCTATTCTGATGCTTATTGTGAAAGCAATTCCCAGGGTGATGAGAAAAGCAATCCCATAGTTTATTAACGGTAGTCTTTTCAGAAACCTTACCAGTTGGAGCAGGGTGAATATATATCCGAATGCAAAGGGGATATCCAGGGGATTATTCATTGCATGACCGAGAAATCCTGGTGAAAAGAGCAAAAGCAGCATGGTAATGATGCCGGCGAAATTCCCCATCAGAATGCGGGCAAGCAAGCCGCTGCAGAGAACGGCCAATGCACCCACGGCGCCATTCATAACATGCCGCGCCTCATAGACATTTTCGATATTGAGCTTTTTGATAACTGCAAAGGTGAGCAGATCAAACGACTGCCCGTAATAGTTAAGCTTGTACTTTTCGTCGCTGAGTGAGGTTGTGTCTTTCCCGTCGGTTGCGAAATAATTGTAGACTTTCTCTGCCTGCATGTAATGTTTTTCCTCGTCGCCGGAAATTCCGGCATTATAGCTTATCAGCGGCAGGATAATCAGAGACAGCGCTGCAATTAAAATGAAGAGCGCCCTGCTGAAGGGTGGATTTGAGGAAGTTGACAGGATTTCTGTGGGAGTTTGTTTCCTGAAAACGCTGCTGATGTTCCAATCTACCCAACGCTTTATGTTCCCAAGGGGTTTAAGCTCTAGGTTTTTGAGAATGCCTGAAGGCTGGTAGGGTGTGGATTGTTGAATCGCCAGGGGAGTTTGTGTAAGATTGTTATTCTTTAGGTACCAGGAGTAATCGGAAAGGCTTGGCAGTTTGGAAAAAACCGGACGGGAAAGGAGGAAATCCGAGCTGAGGGTAGTAAGGATCCAGCCGGTAGAAACCAATGGCCCTTTGTTGTCCCAGTTTAGCAGGTAATATTCAGTATCGGGTAGATGTGATATGTTATAGCGGAAAAAGTCGTTGAAATTAATAGGGTTTACAAGTCCCTCGAGACTCAGCCAAACGCTCAGGCTGCTTTTTGTCTGGGGGATTTCTCCTGCATCCTGGAGGGAATCGTTTCCAAGTATTTTTATATTGGGAGCAACAAGATTGCCCAGTTCGTTTTGAGAATCGGCAATAAGGTTTGCAGCCTGGCCATCATGGGAGTCGATAATGAGAATATCCAACTGGTCGTTAAACTCCTTTTTGATACGGGAAACAGACTCGCCAAGCACTTTAAGGTTTTCAACCCGGCTTTTCCCAATGGTGAAAACAAACCTGAAGGATGTGTTTTTGTCAATTGGAATGGATGTTTCCCTAAGTTGTTTTTTATTTCTGCTCATTTCTGATTGGCTTAAAAAAAAGTGAAGATACGAAATTTTCAAATTGCAGGTAATGGGGGGATGAAAATGAGAGGGGGTAACGGGGTGACGGGGTGACGGGGTAACGAGGTGACGAGGTGACGAGGTGAAGATTATGGGGTAACGGAGTAACGGGCGCCGCCATGAGCTTGCCGAAGGGGTGATAGCCGATTCTCAAACTACTATTAAAATTTTTAAATAAGGGAACGATTAGAAAGATTGCCATGCAAAACCAGTCAGATCGGTATGTTACGGAAAGTCAGTAGCGGTTTTCCCCGTTTGGCTTCCTTTACTGCATCCCTCACGGGAAACCCGTTTGCTTCCAATAGACATCGGGACTAATGCTACGGACATCTATGAATGATTCAATGACAAGAAATTTGTATCTTTGAGAAAAATAATTTGGCAGGCCAACAATATCAATGTTTTTCGGGATAATTATCCGGATGTATTTTGCCCCAAATGAGCACAATCCTCCACATATTCATGCATATTATCAGGATACAAAAGCGACTTTTAGGATACTTGATGGGGATTTAATTGATGGAGATATACCAAACAGACAGATTCGATTGATACAAGCGTGGATAGAGATTCATAAAGATGAGTTGTTGGCTGATTGGGAATTATGTCAAAATGGAGAAAAACCATTTAAAATTGAACCTTTAAAATAATCAGATATGTATATGGCAGTTAAAGAAGTAAAGACTCAAAATGACTACACCCTTCTGCTCAGATATAAGAATGGGGAGTTGAGACAATTTGATATGAAACCATATCTGGAATTGGGGATTTTTCAAGAGCTCAAGGATCCCTTGATGTTTAATACCGTTAAACCAAGTTTCGATTCGATTGAGTGGGCAAATGAAGCTGATTTGGATCCTGAAATTTTATATAAAAACAGTATCCGGATTAACGATTAATAAACTACAGGTAATCGAGTAGACGGCTCCGCCGGTAAACACTGACGGAGTGCGCACTTCGACTTTCTGAGCGACCTCTTCTCACACCATCGTATTCCGCCTGAAAAAGCTGGACTGGCAGTATAGGTCTCGTATGCAGCGGTTCGTTAGATTATGGGAAATAGTGGCGAACTTTTGCAATGCAGGTTAGCTTTGTAATAATTGGACATTCGCAGTTCATAAGACCTTGGGTGAACTTTTCCACGGTACAATTCTTAATTCCCCCCTTTTCATACAGCCGAAATTTAGACCGTTTTTTCTGCCCGGTTCTAAATAGAGCATTTATACCTGCACAAAATCAGTTAAAAATTCCTTTTTTTTCAGGTGCTATTACTATGAATATACAAATACTGAACAGATAGTTTTGATGAAGCGGTTAAAACTGTTTTTAATCACAAAACTATTATTCATTCAGTTATTCATTTAATTCATAAAAATTATCACTGTTGTCCGGTAAAAAAACAAAAAGAGGGTTGACTGGTTAGGACGAACCTGATGGTAATATTCGAATTTACCATAAAAAAGAGAATTGGCTTATGTGGTAAGGCACAGGCCCTTTTTTGAAGCCAATTATCGTCACTCGGGACGACTGTTCGCAGACATCCTATTGTGAGTTTATCGCAACCAGGCTTCAAGATCGGCAAATAGCTGCTTTAATGTTACCAACATGAATCGTATTTTTTTGGATTTAATATTCTTGAGCTTATTTACAAACAATTTAAGGGTGTTGGCAGCAACCGGAAAAAGAGATGAATATGCGCTCGCATAAGTGATTATCCGGATATTTATGAACCCAGTGCAGCCCTGTGGTAGCTTG
>JFJP01018601.1_pt1 | contig 36648 bp, 26 predicted proteins | sample 431651 | NCBI WGS metagenome assembly JFJP01 (sample SAMN02602958, study PRJNA72255) | Microbial mat metagenome, whole genome shotgun sequencing project. | biome: fresh water; feature: sink hole; material: water; isolation source: purple microbial (photo- and chemosynthetic) mats found in... | reverse complement strand
GTTTCCAAGGCACGCGCATAGGGTTCGGGCACACTGAGATGATCAGCCAGGGCACCGCGTAGCGAGGCGACATCCGCCTGCAACGGGTTGGTGGGATCCAGCAGCAGTCGCGCACCACCCGGAAAATCGGCTTGCACCTCGTCGGCATCGCTCAGCAGGTCGATCGTTGCCTGGCGGGTGGCCATGGTGGTTTGCAGGGCTGAGCGCTGCAGCTGTTCGGCACGCGTGGCCTCCTGCGTTTCCTTCCGGCGGGACTCCACCAACTGGACCCGCTCGCTGGCCTCCTCGACACCGGTTTGCAGGATTTCCAGCATCTGGCCGAGCGTCTCGGTGCGCCGGGCATAATCCTCGACCAAGGCCCCGATCTGCTGCTTCTCGGACGTCAGCCGTTCCCGCTGTATCAGGGTCGTTCGCTCCTGCGTCTCGATCTGCATTAGCTGATTGTGGAGACGCGAGGCCTGGGCCTCCATATTCAGGGTTTCGTCCCGGAGGTACTGCACCCGCTGGCGGGCCGTATCGATCTGCTGGCGGTGGCTGTTGTAGGCCACGGTACATTCGTCAAGCTCGCGCCGGGCCTGCTCGCGCTGGGCTTTCATATCGGCCAACCGGGTCTCCAGATCGGCCAGCATCTCCGAGCGATCCGTCAACTGGCGTTTCAGCTCGTCGAGCTCCCGTGTATCACGCTCGGCCAGGCTCGTGTATTCCTCGATGCGCTGGGTATTGATCCGGATCATGTCCTGGGAACGGTCCAGCCGGCTCTGGGCATGCACACCGGCCTCCATGACCGAGGCGATTTCACGCTCCATGTTCAGGATCGTTTCGCGCAACTCCACGTTACGCTCCTCGGAGGCCTGCACCTCCTCATGGGCAGTGGAGATCCGCTCGGTCAGCTCGTTAATGATGCCTTCCTGATCGATCCGCGTCTTCTCGAAATCCTTCAGGCGGATCTGCGCGGCATAAAGGTCGAAAGCGCGCATCGATTCGCGCAGCACCTTGTAACGCTGCGCCTTGCCAGCCTGCCGCTGGAGCGAGCCGATCTGCCGCTTGACCTCGCGGATGACATCGGCCAGACGCAGCAGGTTCGCGTCGGTATGTTCCAGCTTGCGAAGGGCCTCGCGCTTGTCGCTCTTGTACTTGGTGATTCCGCTCGCCTCCTCGAAGATCTCCCGGCGATCCTCGGGGCGGGCGCTCAGGATCTGGTCGATCCGGCCCTGGGCCATGAACGAATAGGACGACGTGCCGACGCCGGTGTCCATGAACAGACGCTGGATATCCCGCAGGCGGCAGGGGGTCTTGTTGATAAAATACTGACCTTCGCCGGAACGGAAGACCCGGCGGGTGATGGTGACCTCATGGAACTCGGTGGGCAGCACGCCTTCGCACTCGGTGAAGGTGATGTTGACTTCCGCCATGCCGAGGGGTTTGCGGCTCTGGGTGCCGTTGAAGATACAATCCTCCATCTTGGCCCCGCGCAACGCCTTGGCGCTTTGCTCGCCCAGCACCCAGCGGATGGCGTCCGAGACATTGCTCTTGCCGCAGCCGTTGGGCCCGACAATAGCCGTCATCCCCGGCTCGAAGACCAGCCGGGTCTTATCGGCAAAACTCTTGAAGCCAACTATTTCAAGTGATTTAAGATGCACGCGCGAATCCCCTCCATACCATGAAAGAGCCCCCCTTATATCACGCCGTGCCGCTCATTACAAGACTGAGCCCCATCAGGAAATCGGGATCGGCATCATTAATCGTGAGGTCCGGCATATGCAAGCGGTTGATATCGTCGACATCCGTCCGGGCCTGCTCGTATCAGCCGCCGCAATCGACTGAACGGTCTTTCCTAGGTCCATTTCATCAGCCAGGATGGCCCGTCCCGTGAAGCCCATATGCAACATGCCACCGACCTGGTAGGGATACAGCGGAACGGTCAGCGGGTTGGATGTGACGCGATACTCGAACCCGCTTTTTCTGCGCAGCAGTGAACTTGACCCTGCTGGTGGCTTCCGTTCGTCTTGACAACCGATGGGTTCGGTGGTCTTATGAAGCCAGCAATAGGGAGATTGATATGATTCAGAGTCCGTCCAAGAAACAATGGGAGAAACCGGTGCTGAATGTGCTGCCGCGGGCATCCAGCGAGGAACAGGTGCTCATGGCCTGCAAGGGGACGGGGACATCGGGTCCAGGTCGACCGGCTGGGCATGCCTGTAAGCACCCGTCGCGGGGGCCCTGCATGTCTCAGGCGAGTAGTTGAGGATCCGATGATTTCAAGCGATACCATACTCAAACGAACGCCGGATGTGGTCACACGCCGGATCGGGGATGAGACGATCATCGTTCCGGTCGTGGCTGGCGTCGGCCATGCGGATGATGATCTCTACACCCTTCGGGGGACGGGGCAGGACCTTTGGGAACGGCTGGATGGCACGGCGTCGCTGGCAGGCATTGCCGCCGCCTTAGGCGAGGACTATGAAGTATCAGCACAAGAGGCATTGCAGGATGTTACGGGATTCTGTTCGGAACTGCTTAAGCGGAAGCTTCTTGTCCATGCCGTCTAGCACCGGTTCGCCGTATGTGAACCAGGTCAGCAGCATGAGTGCCGGTTTTCATCACCGGGTTTTGCTTCTGCGAAGTCTGCATGCCAAAGGGGTGGCCTGTCGCATGCAGGTGCGTGGTTTGAGCATGTCGCCCGCAATCATGGATCGCGATATCGTGATCCTGTCGCCACTGCCGGTCGGACGCCCCGTCGAGGGGGATGTGGTTGCCTTTCTGAGGCCCTCCGATCAGCGGCTGCTAATTCACCGGGTGTTGACCAGACATTCCGACGGCTGGTTGATGAAGGGGGATAATTGCCTGACCAATGACGGGGTCGTGCCTGAGGAATGCCTCCTCGGTCTGGTGACGCAAATTGCCAGGGCGGGCAGGCTGGCAAGGATGTTGTATCGCGTACGCGACCGCTTCTGCCGGGGATAAGTGATGTCCGAATATAGCCGTACTGCCTCGCTTCAGTCCGACCTGCCCGGGAGCCGTATCCCATGGGCGGTTGAATTTGAGTTGACCACGCGCTGCAATCTCAACTGCCGGCATTGCCATATCAACCAGCCCGCGGCCGACAAGCGGGCGCGTGAGTCGGAGCTGTCGGCCAGTGAAATCCTTGACATTGCCGCCGAGGCCATCAACCTTGGGACGCTGTGGTGTCTGCTTACGGGCGGGGAACCCCTGTTGCGGGATGACTTCGAGGCGATCTACATCGGACTGAAAAAAGCTGGATTACTCGTGTCTGTCTTTACGAATGCCACCTGCGTCCAGTCTGCGCATGTGGACCTTTTCAGGAAATATCCTCCTCGCGATATCGAGGTCAGCGTATATGGCACCACGCCGCAGACCTACGAGGCGGTGACCCGCGTGCCGGGTTCCCACGCCCGCTTCCTGGCCGGAATGGCCCGGTTGCGCGAGGGCGGGATCCCGATGCGTTTAAAAAGTGTCCTGATGCAGTCCAACGTTCACGAACACGCCGAAATTGCCCGCTTCTGCCGTCGGCATACCAAGGATTATTACCGGTTCGACCCGCACCTGAATCTACGGTTTGATCATGACCCGGTGCGTAACCAGGACATTCTGGCCGAGCGGTTGACGGCGGACCAGATGGTGGCGATCGAGCGGGAGGATCCCGAACGAATCGAGGCGTTATGCAAGGGTGCCGATACCTTGATTGGCGAGGATTTTGCCGGGATCCAATGCGACCATCGTTTCCATTGCGGGGCGGGCCAAGACGGGTTCACGATCGGTGCCGATGGCACCTTGCGGCTTTGCTCCTCGCTGTGGGCGGAAGGGACCACCTATGACGTACGCCACGGCAGCGTTGCCGATGCCTGGAACCGCTTTATTCCACAGGTGCAGGATCAGCGTTCTCGATGCATCTCGTTCCTGGAAACATGCCACCGTTGCCCGATCGTGAATCTGTGCATGTGGTGTCCAGCGAACGCGCACCTGGAGACGGGCGACATGGACGCCTTTGTTCCCGGGTTTTGCGAGCAGGCGCACAAACGGGTCGAAGGGGTTGGCCATGTACGAAAGTGCCTGCATGACTGACGACGACGAAGCCTTCCTGAACTGCCTGCGTGACGCCCCTGATGGGGGGTGGGATGGGCACTTGTCGCGGCTTTTGCCCTCCGACTGGGACCGCATCCTGCAGATGGCGCGGCTGCACGCCTTGGCGCCCTGGCTTTACGAGAAGCTGCGTGATCAGCCCCTGCTGCCGGTATCGGTTCGCGACACCCTGCAGCGTGCCTACTACTATTCAACCGCCCGCAACTTGCGCATCCAGGCGCAGTGGCGTGAACTCCTGGCATTGTTTGATCGGCACGGCATTCGCGTGGTCACCCTCAAGGGCTGTGACCTGGCCTGGTTCGTCTACCCCGAGCCGGGGCTGCGCCCGATGACGGATATCGATCTGCTGCTAGAGGAAAAGGATATCGCCAGTGCGGGCGTTTTGTTGGTGGCCAACGGGTATCGTGCAGATACCGGTGCATCGGGTGCATCGGGAAAGCATACCATGCCATATCTCAAGCATGGCGGGGTTCCTGTCGAACTGCATTATCATCTTGCAGAGCCTCCCTATGCGGAGCGTATTAATCTTGCGGAGCTCCGGGCACGCACCCGCGAGGTGGATGGGTGTACGGTTCGTTGCCTCGGGCCGGAGGATCGCCTGCTTTACCTGGCCTTGCACACCTGTCTCGCGCACGGGCTGGATGCAGGCCTTCTGCCCTTTATCGATATGCAGCGGATCCTGCATGTCGACGGGCAGCGGCTGGATACTCGGGCGCTGGTCGAGCGCGCGCGCCAGTGGGGCGTCGAGCGGGCGTTGTCCGTGATGCTGGGGCTGATGCAACGGTTCCTGGATGGGGTGCCACCCGTGCTGCCGCTGCCGCCCGTGGCCCCCGCGATGCTCGAGGCGTCCGTGCCGTTTGTGCTCGAACGTCCGTGCCGTTTGCCGGAGGGGTTCATGAAGGCGCTGACGGCAGGCAGCGGGGCACGGACGTGGCAGATTATCCAATCGCGGCTTTTCGAGTCGCACGGGCAGGGTGGCGGCCGTCCTGTTGCCGGGACGGTCCAACGACTAGCCGGTCTCCTGCGAAAGTACAGCCGATCGATCGCTGGCGGGGTATTCCGGCATCGGGAACTCCGGCAGCGGATCCGTCGCGAGCAGCAGCGACGCGCCCTGATCGACTGGATCGCCAGAGGCTGAACGATAATTTCACCGTTTTTTTGTCACTCAAGTCGTTTGCTTTTTTCGCCCCATGATCTCCAGGATGGCAATGATCGCGTAAATGCAGATGGCTTGGACAACCAGGGCGATGCCGATGTGGGTCGGCGCCTTTAGCAGGGCGACGGCCCCGATGCCGACGGCAAGGTTCAGGAAGCAGATGAGGGTCACGACATATCCGCGGGTCAGTCCGAGCGCCTCCATGCGATGGTGCAGATGGTCTTTTCCCGTGTATTCGATCCAGGTCTTGAAGGAATACACATCGCCCCTGAGGATGCGGGCGACGGTCGTGAAGATCATGTCGTAGATAGGGACCGATAGGACCAGCAGCGGAATGCAGAATGACACCAGCGGGTTATCCTCGGCCCAGCTTCCCTGGACGCTCAGGACAGCGACGAAGAAGCCCAGGAATGTACTGCCGCCATCCCCCAGGAAGACGCGCGCCGGTTTGAGATTGTAGCCCAGGAACCCCAGCGTGGCCCCGATCAGGGCGGCCGAGGTGTAACTCAGGATATTGGAACCGAGAAACAGCGAGAGAATCAAATAGACCAGGCCGGTGCTGGCGACCAGCCCCGATACGAGGCCGTCCATCCCGTCGAGGAAATTGATGGCATTGGTAATCCCGATAATCCAGATGGCCGTGATGAGCCAGCGGCCTATCGTTCCCCACCCGGTCGGCGGCAGGAAGGAAATATGGATCCCGCTGGCGATGACCAGTGCGCAGGCGATCAGTTGCATGGACAGCTTGAGGCTGGCGCGCATTTGGCGGATGTCATCCATGACGCCGACCAGCAGCATCACGAACGAGCCGATCAGCATGGCCTGTATATTCGGCATGAAGCGGTAACTCGTCAGCACCAGCGCTATAAGCACGCCGAAACCCACCGCGACGCCCCCGATCCGTGGGGTCGGGGTGCTATGGATGCGCCTCGCATCGGGATGATCAACGGCACCGAGCAGGAAGGCCACCTTGATCACGATAGGCGTTGTCAGGATCACGCTGAGCATGGAGGCGACCAGGATGAGCATGATGCTTTCAGCTTCCGGTCCAAGGTCCATGAAATGGGCAGCGGAAACGGTCGCCAGGCAGGCAATCAACTGCAGCCTGACCAGACGCTTCCCCCCCCGTAACGGCAGGCTGGCAATAGCGGAGGCGGCGTCAGGCACGCGTGATGAGGCGGCTGATTTCATGGCAGATCCTTCCGATTTCGGGTTCAGAAAGCGACGGGTATAGGGGCACGGAGAGCAGCGTCTGGTGCCGGATGTCCGCTTGCGGGCAATCGGAACCCAGAGACTGGTGCAAAGGCTTCCAGACCGGTCGTCGGCAATCAATGCCGACAGCCCTGGCCTTGGAGATCACGGCCTCGGTCTGTCCCGGGGCGACCTCCAGCAGGTAACGAAAGCAGACGGCCTGGTTCAAACCGTGACGAACACGGAAGGAGGCGTGGCCGAACGCTGCATCGTAGCGCCCGGCGATCTGGCGGCGAATAGCGATGTTCTCATCCAGTTGTCGCAGCTTGGCACGCGCCAAGGCTGCGCCGATATCGGTCATCTTGAAATTGAAGGCTTGCGGTGAGAGTTGCTGTTGATCACTGTTGCGCAAACGGCGTATCGTTTCGGCGACCTGCGGGGTATTCGTCAGGCAGGCCCCGCCTTCGCCTGCTGGAAGCAGTTTGGTTGCATAGAATGACAAGATCGAGAGATCCCCCCGGCTGCCGAGCCGGCTGCCGTCGCGTGCCGTGCCGCCAACGGCCTGGGCACCGTCCTCGATCGTGGGAATCCCACGGCGTTTCCATGCCTGCACATCGGCCTCGAATCCGAACATGTGCGGCACGATCGCGGCCGCAACGCCCGGTTTTGCACCATCAAGGGGGGATGCCATGCAGACCTCGTCGCGCAGGCAATCCATGCACCGTACGGTCGCCCCCGCATAGGCTGCCGCACTGTAAAGGCATTGGCAGGTATAGGACGGAATGGCCACTCTATCGCCCGCCTTAACGCCCAGGGCGATCAGCGAAAGCAGCAGGGCGGCAGAGCCGGACGAGACGACGACGGCATGTGCATGACCGAGGCGCTCGCAGAGTTCACGCTCCAGGGCGTCGACTTCAGCCCCTTGGGCGAAGTGGCCAGCGAGCAGGGCGGCACGGACGGCATCCAGATCCTCGGATGTCGCGCGCGGACGGGAATGCGGGATGAACATATCCATATTAAAGATTCAGCAGGTGGCGGAGCGGCCGGAAGCCTTCCGCGTATTTTGTCTTGCCCATGAAGCCGTAGTAGGCAGCCAGTGCGGTCACGCTTTCCAGAAGGTCCAGCCCGGTCGGGTAGTCCTTGTTTACCTGCGAGGCGTGGCAGGAGAGCATCTGCTTCTTCGCTTCCAGATAGGACTGGATATCCACGAAGGTATCCGGGGCAAAGCTCAGGGAGGTATAGTCATGATAAAACAGGACGCTTTTTATATAGCGACAGGCGGTGGTCGCGCAGGACGCCAGTGCGCGGTGATCCTGATGGGCATCTTCCGGACTATTTACCAGCACGAGATCAGGGCTTGTTTGTTTCAGTGCCTGTTCAATCGTATCGATCAGTTCCCGTCCGGCGGTTAGTGCGGTATCTGGGAATCCGCCCCAGATCAGCTCTTTGGCGCCGAGAAAGTCGGCGGCATTTTGCTGTTCCGTCTGCCGATCAATGCCGACATTGATGCCGCCATCCGTGAGGACCATGAGAAAGACATCATGCCCATGGTCGACTGCCCTGAGGAGGGTTCCGCCACAACCATATTCGATATCATCCGGATGTGCGCCCATTGCCAGTATTCTCATATCCCTCCACGGTACGCCGACATTGCCGCCGTTTGGACATTGCCGCATGCTCCAAAAGGCCCGAATCAGCATCAGGTTAACCCCTAGGGTCGCGAAAGTCAATCGGTCTGTCATGTCGCTCTGAATTTTAATCCATGTTCATCTTTGCCCTTTTTCTCTGGTCCTGATTCCGATAGAATAATCAAACCCTCGGGAGTGCCGGGTTCCACACCGGACGCGGTGTTGTAAGGTATAGGCGGGTTACGTGTGAACGGTTATTAAGCAACCCATATTAATTTAGACAGGATTACAGGATTATCAGGATGAAATGGCCCGAAACAACAGGCATTGCTTCCGCCGATGCCCCATTATCCCCCTCGGACGAATCCCTGATGGTGGACTCTGTGCATTCGCGTGAAGCGTTCGAAACGCTGATTCAGCGCCATCAACACCCCTTGATGAACTTTTTCCGGCGCATGGGCGATTACACGAGTGCAGAGGATCTGGTTCAGGAAACGTTTGTGCGGTTGTTCAAGGCCAGGGGGCGTTATCGTCCGGAGGCGAAGTTCACCACGTTCCTGTACACCCTTGCGAGGCGTGCCTGGATTGATCACCGACGCCGTGCTGGTCGGCGCGACGCGGCGTATGAATCCTTCGCCAGCGAATTGGATGTCCGGCTGGATAGCGGAACGGGATCGGAAAAGGAGATGCACCAGCGCGTGCGGGACGCACTGGCGGAATTGAGCGAGGATATGCGGGGTTGCGTGATCATGAGTATATATCAGGGGTTCAAATACGAGCAAATCGCCCAGATCATGGGGATTCCGCTAGGCACTGTGAAAACCCGGGTTTTCCATGCCATGCGGAAACTGAAGGAGGCGCTGAAATGAAATCACGTGTACATTGCTCATCATGCCCCGCACCGGAAGCGGTGGTGGCATGGGTCATGAAGGGAGCCGACGACGCATGCATGGATGACATTTCGCGGCATATCGAAGCCTGTGAGATCTGCCACCCACTCGCCATGGAAACGCAGGCGACGCGTGATTTAATGCAAACGGTCGGCGATATCCCTGGTCGCGATCTGGCGGCCGACATCATGACCAAACTGCCGTCGGATGCCTGGTCATCATCCGCCCCCCTTCGGCCCTCGCGCCGCCCCCTGCTTCTGTACTGGCGCATACCGCTACGTATCGCGGCGGCACTGGTCATCCTGCTGGGAATCGGACGGTTATTGCATACGGCGACCCACCGGGCGACACTCGATGTGCCCGTCGACCCAGCCGTGCTGGCGATTGGTGAAGGACGAGCCTGGCTGCTTGCCAATCAGCTTCCCACGGGCGGCTGGGATTCCTCCATTCTGGGCGGTCGCCCCGAGTATGCCGAAGCGTTGTGCGGCCTGGCCGTACTGGCAATCCAGGCTGGCCATACCGCCATCGCCCCCTGCGAGGCGTCGTCACTGCAACGGGCAGCGGGCTATCTGGTGGCGCGGCAGACCCCGGACGGGCAGATCAGCCGGGATGTCAGCGCGGCCATGTACAACCACGGCATCGCCACGCTGGCGCTTCTTGAAATTCACCGTCTGACGCACGATGCGGCGCTAGATGCTCCGATCGACGCGGCGCTGGCCTTTATCTGCAACCGGCAATCCACCGCCGGGGGCTGGGGCTACACCCCGGCGTCGCCGCCCAACACGTCCATCACCGCCTGGCAGATGAAAACCCTGCTGCAGGCGCATGCCCAAGGTCGGCCCATCCCGCTTCCGGTGCTGCAAAAAGCCCTGCACTGGATGGCCGGAACCGTCGGTCCGCAGGGCTATTTCGGCTATGAGGGACCCCAGCAAGAGCAGGACAGACCGGCGACGCTGACGATGATGGGTGCCTTCTGCCTGTTTACGGCAACCCAAGCCGGGGTCGTGACCGATCCTCGGCTCGAGCATGCCATCCGGGCCAGTGTCAGGCAGCTCGCGGAACCTGCCACGGATGATTACCACCAGTCCTATTTCTACGCCTCGGTGGCGGAGTGGCTTGACACCGGCGTGTTGACAGCCACCCACCGGACGGTCCGCGAAAACCTGCTGACCCGCCAAATCAAGGCGGGGCAGGATGCCGGGGCATGGCAAACGGAAGGCGATCGCTGGGGTGCGACGGGCGGAAAACTCTACAGTACCTCAATGGCTATGCTGGCCATCACCCCCCAGGAAACTCAACTTTAGCCTTTTACAGACTTCGTACAAACCGTTCCAAACGGGCAAGCCCCTCCTCGATTCCGCGCATCGCCATGGCATAGCTGAGCCGGATGCACTGGTCGGCACCGAAGGCAACCCCCGGCACCGCGGCAACCTTGGCCTCATCCAGTAACCGGGCGCAGAACTCCGTTGATCCCAGCCCGTAGGACGAGATGTTCGGAAAGAGGTAGAACGCCCCCTTCGATTCGCAACAGGAGATGCCCGGCATACGGTTCAGGGTGTCGCAGGCGTAGCGGCGGCGCTTGTCAAACTCGGCCAGCCACAGCGGCAGATGATCCTGCGGCCCCTTAAGTGCGGCAACGGCACCTTTCTGTGCAAAACTGGTCGGATTGCTGGTACTATGACTCTGCACCGCATCAATCGCCTTGGCGATCGGCAACGGCGCTGCGCAGAATCCCAGCCGCCATCCGGTCATGCTCCAGGCCTTGGCAAAGCCATGCACGATAATGGTGTGGTCCTTGTAGACCGGGCCGAAAGACGCCACGCTTTGATGCACGGCTCCATCATACAGCAGCTTCTCATAGATCTCGTCGCTCATGATTAGGACGCCCTTCTCGATGCATACATCGCCAAGCGCCTTGATCTCGGCGGGCGTGTAGACAACGCCCGTGGGGTTGCTGGGGGAGTTCAGGATGAATAGACGCGTGGCGGGGGTGATCGCCGCCCGCAACTGCGACGGGGTCACCTTGAAGCCCGCCGCATCGGTGGTCGGTAGGATCACCGGCGTGGCACCGGCCAGTTTGACCATCTCGGGGTAGCTCAACCAGTAGGGGGCCGGAATGATGACCTCATCGCCTTCCTGGCAGGTCGCTAGGATGACGTTGTAGCAGGAGTGCTTTCCGCCACAGGAGACGATGATCTGCGATGGACTGTAGTCCAGGCCGTTCTCGGTCTTGAACTTGTCGACAATCGCCTGACGCAGTTCCGGGGTTCCGCTGGCGGGGGTGTATTTCGTGAAGCCAGCAGCCAACGCGGCGGTGGCGGCGTCCTTGATATGCGCAGGCGTATCAAAATCAGGTTCCCCGGCACCAAATCCGATCACATCAATCCCATCGGCCTTCATCTGCTTGGCCTTGGCATCAATCGCCAAGGTCAACGACGGGGTTAACGAAGCGGCACGACGCGAAATCCGATAGTCCATAAACATCTCCTACTTACTGCTAAAAACGGTTCAACACACAATGAAAACTTATTGTCTCAACTCCTTTTTCTGATTATGAACTTAACCATCAGATAAATCAAGGATTTAAAAAGGACATATGGATTTCAATGCGGTTGCAATTCATCGCTATTTATGACAGCATGACAAACGATGAAAATCTTGAAATCACTTTTGCTTGCCATGATCGTTTGTGCGCTAGGCGGTGTTGTTGCTGGTCAGGTCAATGATCCGCGATTGATCGAGGTCCGTGTGGAGGAACTCCTGGGGGAGGCGGTTCCGATCCCTCGCTATTACGCCTTGGTCATCGGAATCAATAATTATGTACACTGGCAGGATCTCAGACAAGCGGTGCCGGATGCCAGGGAGATCTCCAATCTCTTGGTGACCCGCTACGGATTCACCAAGGTGTACATGATGCTCGACGAGAATGCCACAAGGGACAATATCACCAAGGGCATGCGGGCGTTTGCGGACAAACTGAGCGATAAGGATGCCTTGCTGATCTTCTACGCCGGGCATGGCTATTTCGATAAGCTGCTTAACCGCGGGTATTGGGTTCCCCATGAGGCACGCGATCGAATCGACAGCGAGCCCGCCACGACCGACTGGTTCTCCAACAACGAGCTACACGATTATGTAGCCGCCATGCGAGCCCGCCACATCCTGGTGGTCTCGGATTCTTGCTTTAGCGGTTCGCTCTTCAGAGGGGGCGTATCCGGACTGACCTCAAAGGACCCCGCTTGGTACCGACAGGCGCTACAACAGCCGAGCCGGTGGGCAATCTCCAGTGGTGATCTTGAGCAAGTCCCTGACGAGAGTGAATTTACCCAGCAATTCCTCAATGCCTTGCAGCATCCGTTGGAACCTGTCTTTTCTGCTTCCGATTTGGCCGGGAGGATAGCCGTTGAACTCGCTGGCCCGGAGGGGACCAAGCCGCTTTCCGGGCGTCTTCGTAATGTCCGTGACAGCCAGTACGGCGAATTTGTGTTTCTTGACTTCGGGAGTGGTGTAAAACCATCGAATCATACCGTGCCCGTGTCTGCGGTGTCAGCATCGACCGTGGATCATCCGCCGCCGTCTTCGCCGTCGGTCGAGGCGGGTGCCAGCGAGCCTCCTGTCAAGTCCGCGCCGGATGGCGTGCAGGACAAGGGAATGGGTACAAACACGGGGGATGTGCGCACGATCGATCTGGGCGGAGGTGTGCTACTGGACCTGGTCTGGATTGCGCCGGGTATCTACATGATGGGTAGTCCGGCTGGCGAGTTTGGTCGGGCAAAAGATGAGCAGCAGCATCAGGTCGCGATCTCGAAGGGCTTTTGGATGGGGAAATACGAGGTCACGCAGGAGCAGTGGAAGGCGGTGATGCACAGCAATCCGAGCAGCTTCACAGGCACTCGTCATCCGGTTGAAAAGATAAGCTGGAGCGACTGTCATGAATTTTTCCGGGCACTCAACCCGCTTGTTGTTGCCAACGGGGGCGTTTTCCGTCTACCGACGGAAGCGGAGTGGGAATACGCCTGCCGCGCGGGGACGACGGGACCCTACGCAGGATCCCTGGATGAAATGGGGTGGCATGTCTCGAACAGTGGGAGCACGACGCAACCGGTGGGTGGGAAGCAGCCGAATGCCTGGGGCTTGCACGATATGCATGGAAATGTGTCGGAGTGGTGTCAGGATTGGTATGGGGATTATCCAAACGGATTGGTGACGGATCCGTCCGGTGCGGGGGCGGGAGACTATCGCGTATTCCGTGGCGGGGGCTGGTCCTCCATAGCGAATTGCCGATCGGCGAGTCGAGGCTGGTACTGGTCATCGGGACGGGACGGCGACCGTGGATTTCGCGTGGTTCTTGATCCTGCTCAATGATCCCGGTCTCGACGTTGCTTCGTCTTGAACGTCGTCATGGTCGCGTTATAGCTCACTTCCGGCAAAGCTGCGCCGCAAAGGCCCCATCCGTTCCGCTGGCGGGGGGGAGGCTGATGCGTTGCCGTCCCCGTTGGAAGGTGGGATTGACGTCCAGCCACGCTTGCAATTGGCGCAGATTTTCTTCGGGTTCAAGGCTGCAGGTACTGTAGACGATCATGCCCCCCTCGGACAGTAACGGAACGGCGGCATCGAGCATCCGGCGCTGGACATCCAGCAGGCCGATCAATCGTTCCTCGGTAAAGCGCCAGCGGGCATCAGGACGACGATTCAGCACGCCGGTATTGCTGCAGGGAACATCTAGCAGGATACGGTCGAAAGGGGCTTCGCTGCGGAGTCCCGAGGCTGCCGGCAGTGCCGTAGCATCGGCCTGAATGAGGCGCACACAGGAAAACTTCATCCGTTCGGCATTTTCCGCCAGGCGCCGTAGGCGATCCTCGTGCAGATCGGCGGCGAGTACGAGGCCGTGATCGCCAAGGATATCCGCGCAGGCGAATGCCTTCCCGCCGGGGGCGGCGCAGGCATCGAGCACACGCATCCCGGGCTTTAGCTCGAGCAGGTCAACCGCCATTTGCGTGGCCGGATCCTGGACGTAGAAAGCACCGTCTGCAAACCCCGGCAGCTCGTGGATCGCCGTTCCTGGCGGCACGATATAAAAGCATTCCGGGAGGGCAGGGTGGGGTTGCAGCATCGTCCGCAGGGTCGCCATTTCGGCGGACTCCCGGTTGCGCAGGCGAATCACCACGGCAGGGCGGCGGTTGTTCCATTCACACAGGGCGGTGGCGGCGGCTTGCCCGTAGTTGGCGATCCAGCGTTGCAGCAGGATATCCGGATGTGAAAGACGAACCCCGTCGTCCATGCGGGACAGCGATTTCAAGATTTCCGAATGTTGGCGCAGGGCATTGCGTAACACCCCGTTGACAAAGCGGATGCGGGCAGGATCAAGATCGGCTTTCGCAGCCTCTACCGTTTCATTGATCGCGGCATGGGCGGGGATGTTGTCCATGCGGAATAACTGGTATAGCCCGATCAGCAGGTACCCTTCGGTTTCTGGATCCGGTTGACGAGACACGAGATGGTCGAGGATCCATTCCAGCATCCGAACCCAGCGGGCGGTGCCGAAAATCATTTCTTGCACTAGATTGCGCTGGTCGGTGTGTTCCGGGATCAGGCGATCAGGAAAATCGCCGGATAGCCTCCACCGGGAAATCGCACGGGCACAAAGGGTTCTGGGGGATGTTGTGGTTCGCGGGTTCAATTTCCCTGACTGACGATATGTCCGGTTTGGATCTGTTTTGGGAAGTGGGGATCAAGATCCGTCCACTCGATCCATTGGATGGTGAGCAGGCCAATGAAGAAAATCGTGGCGAAGATCGCGAGGATGCCGACCAACGTGTATGAGGCAGGCTTGGCGGCAGCAAATGCTGTAGGCGGCGTAAACATTCCGGCACCCTGGTTGGCCGCCTCCGGCGCCATCTCTGCGCCTTCTGCTGGCGGTTCCCCGCTGCTGGTTTCCTTTATTGCGGACTGAAGTCCTAGCTTGCGCTTTTTGATGGTGATGGGTGCGCCCATATTTTGCCCCCCCTTTGCTAAAACACGTTAAAATCTGGAAGACAAGCTAACCGGATTTTACCAACGTATCAAGTAAAATAGTCATATTCTTGACGAAGGGCAGGTGGATGTGCTATTCACCGCTTTCTCTATTAAGAAGGGTGGCGGTTGGATGATGACAGAACGGGATGCTTATATCGCGCTGAATATGATGGATCGGATTGGGCCGGTCGGGGTCCGCTCGCTGGTCTCCGTCCTGGGTTCGGCGTCCGCCATCTTTAGTGCGTCGGCGGCCGAATTGCAGCAGGCCGAGGGGATCGGTAAGGTATTGGCCGAAGGGATTATAAAGCGGCGAGAGGCGTTGGACGTCGAGGGCGAGATGCAGCGGGCGGCGGAGACAGGCACCCGCCTGGTGACCCCACTGGATGAGGCGTATCCTGCGGCACTCAAGACAATTCATGATCCGCCGCTGGCGCTGTATGTGCGCGGGGCGCTCAAGCCGACCGATCGGCATGGCATCGCGGTGGTCGGTACGCGCAACCCGACGCATTACGGCATGGACTGCACGCGGAAACTGTCCTATCAGCTTGGAAAGGCGGGCATCTGTGTGGTGAGCGGCCTGGCGCTGGGGGTGGATACGGCGGCACACGAGGGGGCGCTGCGGGCTGGCGGACGTACGCTGGCGGTCATCGGTAGCGGGTTTGATCATATTTATCCCGAAGAGAATATCCCCTTGGCGGAACGGATCGCCGAGCACGGGGCGGTGATTAGTGAGTTTCCCTTTGCACGCCAGCCGGACAAGACCACGTTTCCCATGCGTAACCGGATTGTCAGCGGCATGTCCATGGGCGTGCTGGTTGTTGAGGCGGGGCTGCGAAGCGGGGCGATGATCACGGCCAACCAGGCCATGTCACAGGGGCGTACCGTGTTTGCGGTGCCGGGGCGGATCGATTCCTATGCCTCGGCCGGCCCCCATGCCCTGCTCAAGGACGGGGCAGGTCTGGTGACCGAAGCCCGCGACATCCTGGAGCATTTCGAGATGCTTTTTCCCGCCTCGGCGATGGCCGATGCGGAAAAGCCCGCCGACCCGGTTTGCCGACCGGACCTGAACGCGGATGAGCAGGCCGTGACGACGCTGCTGGCGGGCGGGGAGATGGGCGTGGATATGTTGATTCGAGAGTCGGGTATCCGTCCGGCGGTGATGGCCTCGCTGCTGGTTGGACTGGAACTAAAACGAATAGTGAAAATGCTGCCGGGTCGCAGTGTGACCTTAATACGATAACTAGGGGATAACGATGGGAAAGAGTCTGGTCATTGTGGAATCGCCTGCCAAGGCGAAGACGATCAACAAGATGCTGGGAAAAGATGTCATGGTGATGTCTTCGATGGGGCATGTGCGGGATTTGCCCGTGAAGGAACTCGGGGTGGATGTCGCTAAAGGGTTCAAGATCAGCTACGAGGTCGTCAAGGGTCGCAAGAAGGTGGTTGATGAACTGACCGCCGCCGCCAAGGAATGCGATGCGATCTACCTGGCGCCCGACCCGGACCGCGAAGGGGAGGCGATTGCCTGGCACCTGAAGGAGATCCTTGCAAAGAACAAGGCCAATGCCGGCAAACCGTTTTACCGGATTACCTACAACGAGATCACCCCGCGGGCGGTGAAGGCGGCCTTCGACCATCCGGGCGAGATCAATATGCCGCGGGTGGATGCGCAGCAGGCGCGCCGGGTGGTGGATCGGATTGTGGGTTACAAGGTCAGCCCGCTCTTGTGGAAGCGCGTGCAACGCGGTTTGAGCGCCGGGCGGGTGCAGTCGGTGGCGCTGCGCCTGGTCTGTGAACGGGAACAGGAAATCTCCGCCTTCAAGCCGGAGGCCTACTGGGTCTTCGGGGCCAACGTGCGCAAGCTGGTGGCCCCCTTGGATCCGTTCATGATCAAGCTGACCAAGGTGGATGGCGAAAAGGCGTCGATCCATACCGCCGCCGAGGCGCAAACCGTGCAGACCGATCTGGATGGATGCGCGATGAAAGTGGCCGGGATCAAGACGCGTATGGTCAACCGCCAGGCGTATCCCCCGTTCATCACCAGCACCTTGCAGCAGGCGGCCTCGACCTTCTGTGGTTTTTCGCCCAAGCGCACCATGGATATTGCCCAGAAGTTGTATGAAGGTGTTAATGTGGATGGCGGTGCTTCCGGTCTGATCACCTATATGCGTACGGACTCCGTGAACCTTTCCCAGGATGCGCTGGTCGCCTGCCGGGCATTTATTGAAAAGGCCTATGGAGCGGCCTACCTGCCGCCATCGCCGAACGTCTATCGCAGTCGTGGAGGGGCGCAGGAGGCGCATGAGGCCATCCGCCCCACCGATGTCACCCTGACGCCCGATCGGCTCAAGGGGGTGATCGACGAGCCCTCGCTCAAGCTTTACCGCCTGATCTGGGAACGTTTTGTCGCCTGCCAGATGCCGCCCGCCCGGATCGAGCAACGGACGGTGGAGGTCGAGGCCGTGCCGCGCGCGGCGGCTGGCAGTAAGCACCGTTACCTGCTCACCGCCACGGCGTCGGATGTAAAGTTCGATGGACATCGCCGCGTGACCGGGGAAAAGGACAAGAAAGAGGACGACAGCGACCAAGTTGAGGGCATGCCGATGGTGAAAGAAGGGGAACCGCTGGCACTGCTCGAACTGCTTTCGGAGCAGAAGGAAACCCAGCCGCCGTCGCGTTTTAGCGAAGCCTCGTTGGTCAAGGCGCTCGAAGCCAACGGCGTGGGCCGTCCCAGCACCTATGCCCAGATCCTGACCACCCTGCAAACGCGCGAGTATGTCGAGCTGAAGAACCGGACGCTGTTCCCGTCGGACCTTGGGATGAAAACCAGTACGTTCCTGACGCGCGAACTCGGGCAGCTTTTCGATGTCCAGTTCACGGCGGATATGGAAAGTAAGCTGGACACCATCGAGGACGGCAATGTGGACTGGACCAAGATGCTGGAGACTTTCTACACCCAGTTCAACGGGTGGATGGATGGGGCCAAGGAGCCGCCTGCCGACCTAGGGCATGTCCAGGCGCTGCTGGACGTCTTCAAGACCGTACGCAAATGGGACCCGCCGGTGACCCGCGGTAAACGTACCTACAGTGACGAAACCTTCGTCGCCTCGGTGGAGGAACAACTCCAGGAGGGCAGCAAACCGATCTCGGCGCGGCAGCTTGAGGTGCTCTCGCGCCTGGCGTCGCGTTATCGCGAGGAAGCCACAGGCGTGGCCGAGGCGCTGCGCCTGTGCGGTGCGGAGGCATTGCTTGATGAACCGTTGCCGGAACCGCCGCGCGCCAGTTCGATTGAGAAGCTGCGCATCCTGCGCGGGGTGGCGCTGGATGACTCCACCCGCAAGTTCGTGGAGTCGCTCTCCGAGCAGGTGCAGAACGGACGCCGGCTTTCCCCGGCGCAGCTTGGTGCGCTGGATCGTATGTTCGTATCCAATGCCGCCCAGATCAGCGACTTTGATGCCCGCAAGGATGAACTTGGACTGACGGGCCAGGTGGCCCCGGCGGAGGATAAGGAAAGTGGCGAGTTGCTAGCGATGATGAAGCACGTTACCACCTGGGATGAACCCGTCAAGCGAGGCAAGCGCGAGTTCAACGACAAGACCTTTTACGAGTCGCTGGACACCCAGTATAGCCAGCGCAAATACCTCTCGGAGCGCCAGCAGGCGGCCCTGAAGAAGATGGTCCGCCGCTACCGTGCCCAGGTTCCCGGCTACGCCGAGGCCGAAGCCCGTCTCGACCTCAAGCCCAAGCCATCTACCCGTGGAAAGCGTGCGGAAGCGGGGGATTGAGGCTTATGACCACCGGGCTGTTGCTCTCTGGATCCTCCCTGTGATAACGAATTCCTGCTACATCTGCTTGTAGCGCGGCCCGTCCCCTCCCTCTGGCGGTGTCCAGCGGATGTTCTGCAGGGGGTCTTTGATCTCGCAGGTCTTGCAGTGGACACAGTTCGAGAAGTTGATCCGGATGTCCGTGAAATTACCGCTGTCATCCGTTACCAATTCGTAGACTTCGGCCGGACAGAAGCGGGTGCTGGGCGACGCATATTCCTTGTGGTCGCGCTTGAGCAGGGCGGGCTCGAGGATGCGGCAATGGCATGCCTGATCCTCGCGGTGGACCGATCCGCTCTTGAAAACGTCCGTCAGGATGTCCAGGTAAAGTTTCTGGTCCGTCTTCGTTTTCGGCGTGGGCCTGCACCGGCCCGCCGTCTTCATCGCCGTGTAATCGGCCGGGAGTTTCATCCGGCCTGCCGGTAGTGCCCCTCCCGTGAACATGTGCATGCCCGCCAGCATCATGCCGGGCAACAACCCATGGTGGAACCCCTGACGGTAATTGCGGGTGCGGTGGAGTTCCCGTCCTGCCCAGGAGGCGTCGAAGGCGGCGCGATAATCCAGGGCGGCCGCCGAGGTATCGCCGGATGCAAGCGCCATCATGATGCGCTCAGCCGCCAGCATGCCGGATTTCATGGCGAGATGAATCCCCTTGAGGCGCATCGCATTGAGCATACCCGCACTGTCGCCGACCAGGACCGCGCCGTTAACTGATAGTTTGGGAAGCGCGAAATAACCGCCCTCTGGAAGGGTCTTGGCTCCGTATTCCACCACTTCCCCCCCCTCGATGACGCCAGCCACCAGCGGGTGGCGCTTCAGCAAAAGGAACTGGTCGTGGACATCCATCATCGGATTCGGATAATCCAGCGCCATGACAAGTCCGACACCCACGAGATCCTCGTCGAAGGCATAGACGAAGGCTCCCCCGTAAGTTGCCATGTCGAGGGGATAACCGAAGGCATGGGTGACGGATCCCTTCTGCACGCGTCCCTTGGGAATCCGTATCAGCTCCTTGATGCCCAGTGCCCAGACCTGGTCATTGGCATCGGCAGCCAAGCCGAGGGTTCCGATCAGTTGCTGCGCCAGATAGCCGCGCGTACCCTCGCCGAGCACGGTGACGCGAGCCTCGATATCCATACCGGGGGTAAATGCCTCCCCCGGTTCCCCCGTCTTGGTCAGTCCCTTGTCGGCGATCCTTGCGCCCTTGACCGTATTGCCCTCCATGATCAGTTCCGTCGCGGCGAATTCGGTATAAACCTCGATCCCCATCGCCTGGCACTTCTCGGCCATCCATCGCGTGACTTCAGCCAGCGAGGCCAGGTGACAGCCCGCGTTGCACATCTCGCGGGGGCGAACCGGTGCCGGAACGGGGATCTTTCCGCTGCGGGTCAGATAGTATATATCATCATTCGTCACGGGAGCAAAGAATGGCAGTTCCTCCTCCTTGAGTTCAGGGAACAGCTCCTTGAATGCCACCGGATCCACGACGGCACCAGAGAGCACATGGCTGCCAACTTTCTGGCCCTTGTCGACGACCAGCACCACCGGCTCCTCGATCGTTTTCAACCCGTTAGCTGCCGCCTTGGCGTTATGCTCGCGGATGCCCTTCATCAATGCATAGGCCGAGCTCAGGTTGGCAATGCCAGCCCCGATGTAGAGGACATCAAGGTCCATGGATTCACGATCGTTTGTCGCCATTCTGCTTCGCTCCTGTTTCGCTTTTATTGCGTTTATTCAAGCCCTCGAGGACACCCCTGCCAACCCCTCCCCGTCACCCCTTTTCAGGGAGCAACTACAGCAGGTAATGCTTGCTTCTGTCAAGCTGTTTCATGAACGGTTGGCGAGGCTTACACGGCCGTTCTCACCACGCAGGCGGTTCGTGGACTTGGCCTGAGCCAGTCCGTGGCGCAGGGCGGCTTCCACGTTGGTACCCAGCCGTGCGTATCCAAACGAGCGGGCCGCCAGGCGCAAGAGTTCGTCTTCCGGCAAGCTGACCTGTTGTTCCGTATGCGCCTTGAGCACGCTGACGATCTCCTCGACCGGGATCTCCGCCGGATTGTCGCGCCGAGGCATGGTTATTTCTGGAACGATCGGCCTGGGTACGGGTGCCACGGGAGTCTCTGGCTGTGGTGGGGCTTCCACACGGGGGCTGTGGACGGACGCTGGTTCCGGTGGGTTGGACAAGGCCGATTCGATGCCCTGCAGAACGCCTTGCGGGTTCACGATCCAGTCCATTGTCCAGACCTGGTGGAGCCGCCAGCCGAGTCGGCGGAGGGTTTCGCGCTGGACGATTTCCCGGTCGCGCGCCGTCTTCGCCTCGGCATATATCTCCCCGTCGCACAGGATCCCGAGGGCGTAACGCGAAGGGTCCGCAGGGTCGACAATCCCCATGTCGATGCGGTAACGCGAGGTGCCGACGTGGGTATGCAGGGTGTGGCCACGCTGGCGCAGTTCGTCCGCGATCAGGCGGGTGAGCGATGGCGCGTCATGCCGGATGGTCTGGATGGCCGGAGGAACCGGCCGTTGCCGTGCATATTCGAGAAACCGCCGGAGGCCGACCACGCCGTCTGCGCTGGTGCGGTTGAGGTCGATTGCCTCGGGCTGCAATGTCGCGAACACGGTCATTTCCTGCCGTGCCCGTGACACGGCGACATTCAACCGGCGCTCGCCCCCCTTGCGGTTGAGGGGGCCGAAGTTCATGCTGACCCGGCCCTGCTCATCCGGTCCATAGCAGATCGAGAAGAGGATGACATCGCGTTCGTCGCCCTGCACATTCTCGAGGTTCTTGATAAAGATCGGCTCGGCACGATCCAGAGCCGCCAGTTCAAGGTCGGGACGGCGGACGAACAGTTCACCGATCAGATCCTCCACCAGTTCCTGCTGCACGGCGCTGAATGTGACCACGCCGATGCTCTGCTCCCGGAGGACCGGATCAGACAGGCGGCGCTCGATGTCGCTGACGATGGCATCCGCCTCGGCACGGTTGGTGCGGCTCTTGCCCTTGTCGTAGCATCCCGGCACATGCACCAGCACGACTTTCGACGCCAGGTTGTCGGGCGAGGGGAATGTGTACAGCGCATTATCGTAGTACTGGGCGTTGCTGAAGGCGATCAGGCTTTCGTGGCGGCTGCGATAATGCCAGAGCAGGTATTTTGAGGGCATGGTGAGGGCGAGTCCGTCGTCGAGGATGCTGTCCATATCCTCCAAGTCGATATTCTCCTCATCGACAGACTGCGTGGCGAAAAAGCTGGTGGGCGGCATTTGCCGGGGGTCGCCCACGATGACGGCCGCCCTGCCGCGTGCCAGGGCACCGACGGCCTGACTGGTGGGCATCTGCGAGGCTTCGTCGAAGATGACCAGGTCGAAGATATTGTCAATATCCAGGTACTGGGCGACGGACATCGGGCTCATCAGCATGCAGGGGCACATGCGCGGCAGCAGGGTGGGGATCTGGTCGAACAGCTTGCGGATGGGGGTGCCACGCGCGCTGTTGCGGATGTTGCGCTGCAGGATCCCGACTTCGGAGTTCTGCGTCGCCTCGATGCTGAACGCGGGGATTGTCGAGGCGAGTCGTGCGCGCAGTTCCTGCCGTACGAGGCTTTCATACGCGGTGACCATGGTTTGGTATTTCTGGATCATCTTCCCGAACAGCTCGCCGTTGAACATTGCCAAGGCGGGGTCGTGAGCGATGATGGTGGTAATGGCCGCATGGTAGACGCTCTTGTCGAACGCCTCGGGCAACAGGGCAGGCGGGATGAACTGCGTCTTGTAGGTGTCGGCGATGTGGCCGATCCCGAGCGCCCGCAGTCGGTTGCGGGCGGCGATCCAGCGGCTCCAATCCTTGAGAAGTCCCAGATGTTCGGCCCATGGCTTTGCCTGGGCTTCCGCCTGCTCGAACACGGTGGATGGTGGCTGTTCCAGTTCAAGGATCCTTTGCACGGATTCCGATGCGTGTTGCAAGTCGACGGTCCACGCGTTGAATGCGCTGATACTGGCGCTGTATAGATCGCGGAAGGTACCGGTACCCTCGGCCAGTTGTCCGGCAAGGTGCGTTTTGACGGCGGTGATCTGTGTCACGTCGGCGGCTAGCTCGCGGAGGGCAGCGTGGGTCTCGACCAGGCACGTTAGCAGGGCCCGCACATCCATCGGTCCGGGATCCGCGGCCAGATGCTGTCGAATTTGCTTGCGGATGGCACGCTGCCCCGACCAGCGGGGCAGTATCCACTGGCCCGCGTGGATGTCCCACGCCGCCAGGAGTGTTTTGGCGTCGAGCGAGAGCAGTGAGGCCGCCGGGGTGCAGGCGGGCATCGCCAGCACGCTAGCGAACAGGCGCTGCACGGGAGCCAGGTGGGCGGTCGATGCGTTGGCCGGCAGCGTCAAGCCGGTAATTTTTGTGATGCTCGCGAGGGGGGAATGCCGAGCTTGTAACTGCTGCCGCCACTCGGCGACGCTCGCTTCGGCGGCGGCCTGCACCGAGGCCGAATAATCGGCAACCCCGATGCCGTCCAGGGGGTGCGCATGCGGATGTCCGCAGGCATTGCCGATGTTGGACAGCGTCTCCACGGCGTCGCGCCACTCGCCCAGGGTTTCTGACGACATGCCGTCGATCAGGTCGGGCGAGAGATCAAACGGCTCCTCGCCGCCGAGACTCTGGTAGCGGGGAACGGCCTCATAAAGGGAAAACCCGAACGGATGCCGCTTGTGCAGGGCCTGTACATAAGCATTCAGGTCGCTGCGCACCGCGTACAGCCGTTGGGCCTCCCTCGCGAAATGCTCCGGGCTTTGCTGGCGGACCACTTCCGTGGTTTCCTTCAACTGCGCGATGACGGCCGATTTCTGGGTCTTGTTGGAGTGTAGCTCCAGGCAGAAAGGACCTAGCCCGATCTTGCGCAGGCGGTCCTCCACAACCGACAGGGCGGCCATTTTCTCCGCCACGAAAAGCACCCGCTTGCCACGGTACAGCGCATTGGCGATGATGTTTGTGATGGTTTGCGACTTGCCCGTTCCGGGAGGGCCGTGCAGGATGAAAGAGAAGCCTTTGACCGCCTCGTAGACCGCCTCCAGTTGCGACGAATCGGCAGGGACAGGCAGCAGGATATCCGCTGGCGAGGTGGTCCGGTCGAGCACCCTTGCATCACAGGAGGATAGTGCGGGTTGCCATTCGAGCTTCCCGCTCATCAGGCTGGCGACGGCCCGGTTGCGTGCCATTTGCTCGGCATGGGAGTGGATGTCGTTCCACATGACGAACGTGTTGAACGAGAATAGCCCCAGCATGGCAATCTCGTCCACATCCCAGCGCCGCTGGTTCTTGATGCCGTGGCGGATGATCGTGTAAAGCTTGCGCACATCCACGCCGCGCTCATCGCGGGGTAGGGGGTCGAGTCCGGGAATCGTCAGGTTGAAATTCTGGCGTAGCATTTCCAGCAGGGTGATGTTCAGGAACGGCTCCTCATCGCGCGATCGGATGACATAGCCCTTGGCGGAGGTCTTGCGGATGATCTCGATCGGGAGGAGCAGGATGGGGGCATAGCGGGGACGCTCACTGCTGGCGGTCTCGAACCATTTCAGCAGTCCCAGGGCGATATACAGCGTATTGGTTCCGCTTTCCTCGATGGCCAGCCGGGATGCGCGATACAGATGGGTCAGGGCGACAGGCAATTGCGCTTCTGGAAGAAAGGTACGGAGGCGTTGCTGGGCCAGTTCGGACTTGACCAGTTCAACCATCGGGTCGGTCGCGTCCAGCGAGCGGTGTAATCCGAACTCATAGAGCGGGCTATCCCAATCGGTGGGGCGTGGTAAAATCTGGAATTCCGCGCCGTCGGCCAGGGCATCCTCGACGTCGTGCAGATTGGCGGAGAGCAGTTGCAGGGTGTTCTTGGTGATGCGGATGTTGAGCAAATTGTTCCGCAGGCTCAGGTCGAGCAGCTTGCGCTCCCACATCATTTGCTTGGTGGGGGGTCGTGTGTCGGCCTGTTGCGGCAGGTCATACGGTGTGACCGATGTCGGTGCGGCGGTTGATACGTCAATCCCGGAAACGTCGTCCTGGAGGATCCAGCGGTCGCCATCCTGGATTCGCTGGGGGATGGGATGGATGCCTGCATAGCGGCAGCGCTTCACATCGAGGGTGTAAAGAAACGTGTCTGGATTGCCAAGGTGGTTTTGGCCGGCCTTGACGGCTTGCTCGAACGTCGTTTTACCGCCACTGGTCAACCCGGTGGCTTCCAGCACGACCATCTCGTTGACCCCGTCGGCGATCCGCTTCGAGAGGAACGACGCATCATCCGTGATACTGTCGGGAAACGTGTCTGGAATCAGCCAGCCGCCCGTGAAGGCGTGGTTCTCGATCAGGATCACCAGGGGATGAATGCCGGCGGCTTCAAGGCAGGCGGCGTAGAGGAGCGAGAGCTCGATGCAGTTCCCGAGTTTGTTTTCAATCACCTTGTCGGCGAGCCGGAGGCGCTGCCCCGGGGCACCGAAGCTGGCGGGGGAGGGTGCATAGGCGATGTCCAGCTCCGCCAGGGCGGCATAGATGGCGGCCATTTGCTGGCGCACGCGGTTCGCCTGGCGGGATTGGTACTCGTCCAGCGCCGAGCGTCCCGTCCAGGTTTCCATCCATTCCGCCGCCCTCCGCAGGATCGGGGCGATGGCCGGGTGGTTCGGCGTGACGAACGCCGAGAGCATTTCGGGAAGGATCCCGTTGCCGCACCACTGGTCGTAGGCCAGCACCTCGATCGGGAAGACCTGCTGGGAAACGGGCTCGTTTCCCGCCGTGACCGTGACCTTGATATTGCCCGCCACCCCTTCGGTCATCTGGGCAAGGACCGTCGGCAGTAGATTCAGCCGGACCGTGTCCAATGCCTTTGCCTCGTTTGCCAGCAGGGTCCCGACATCCACCTGCACCGGATCGGCAAAGAGGGGCTCGGGCGTAAGTGTTACCGCCACGTCGGCGCGGTCGCGGTCGCCTAAATTCTGGATCCGTAGTTCGCGGATGATCGGGATACGGTTCTGTTGCATCGCCAGGTTCACCGCATGTAGGGAGTCCATCTCGATCGTGATCACATGGTCCCGTGGCGTGGTTCCCTGCATGATGATAACCCTCTCCTATTGTAACCTCTGTTAATCGCCGGGCGCAAGGGTGGCCAGGCCTTCGGGTGTGAGGCCAAGCTCTGTCATCCGTTCGAGGGGCAGGGCGGTGGCGATAACCTCCGCCGTGATGCCTGGCACGGTCAGGATATGCGCCAGGTAGATGATGGCGCTTTCGCGGCAGAAGATGTCGCCATGAACCGGCTTGTGATGCCACCGGATGCAGGATTCAAAGAGTTCCGGGAACCGCCATTTGTTGCAAATGCGAGAGCCCACCACGCAGTGATCGATCCCCCAGCGCTCCTGCTCATTCAGGACAATCGCCTCCATATCGGCGGCTGGCCGGTCGGACAACAGGCGCACCCCTTCGGTCTGGGTGATCAACTGCAGCACCAGGCGGCCCACATCATGCAGCAGGCCGGCCATGGTCAGGGTTTCCTGATCCTGGTGGCGGATGCCAGCCATGGCGGCGATGTTGCGCGTCTGGATAGAGATCTGTGTGGCATGATCGAAGTAGACACTGATATCCGGCATCTTGGCAAAGGTCTTGCGCAGGGCGTTCTCGGCAAATGTCAAGGCGATGTACTCGACAAAGTTGCGCATCCCGAAAAAAAGGATTGCCTGATCGATTGTACCAATACGTTCCCGGAGACCGTAGCGAGCCGAGTTGACGATTTTGAGTAAATCGGCGGTCAGCCCGGGATCCTTGTTCAGGATCGGCACAATCTGCTTGAAGTTGACATCCGGGTTGGCGGTAAGCTGGCGCAGTTCAAGGATATGGACCGGCAGCACGGGTAATTGATCAACACAATCAACCACCCGATCCTCGATATTTTGAGATGATGCATCAAGTTCCATTGCTGGCATTCTACAATAGCCAACTTTTGGTTGTACAGCATTTTCCTAAGAAAACGGGGGCCGGGCAGCAATGCCCGGCCCCCGTTGATGTCGTCGCCAATACGCGTTCTTTAGCCGATCGCCTCCTTGCCGGTTTCCCCGGTACGAATCCGGATGCAATGCTCCAGATTCATCACGAAGATCTTGCCATCGCCGATCTTGCCGCTGCGGGCCGCGGCGATGATCGCGTCGATCGTCTGCTTCACGAACTCATCATTCACCGCGATCTCGACGCGTACCTTCTTCAGCAGGTTGACCTCGACGTCAACGCCGCGGTACGATTCGTGATAGCCCTTCTGCTGACCGCAGCCGAGGGCGTTGGTCACCGAGATCTTGTAGATCTCTTTGTCGTAAAGCGATTGTTTAACCGCATTGAGTTTCTCGGGTTGAATATAAGCCACGATCAATTTCATCTTTTGTTCTCCTTGTCTTTAGGTTAGCTGTTGGTGAAGAATTGGAACCCGGAATAGGCCTCTTGTCCATGTTCGCCGATATCTAGCCCCTTGAGTTCCTCTTCTTCGCTGACGCGAATCCCGATGGTCTTCTTCAGGATCCAGAAGATCAGAAACGCCGCAGGGAAACAGAAGATGCCGTAGCTGGCAATACCAATCAACTGTGTCTTGATGGTGAAATCCGGGTTCGTGCTGAAAAACCCAACCGCCAACGTGCCGAATACACCGCCGACCAAATGCACAGACAGCGCACCGACGGGATCGTCGATTTTCAGCTTGTCAAAGAACATCACACCGAGCACCGCCAGGACACCGGCGATCAAACCAATAATGACCGCTGCCGGCACCGTGACAACGTCAGCGCCAGCCGTGATGCCGACCAGCCCCGCGAGGCAGCCGTTGAGCACCATCGTGAAGTCGGGCTTTTTCTGGATGATCCACGAGGTCACCATGGCACCGAGGGTTCCTGCCGCCGCCGCCAGGGTGGTGGTAAGCAGTACGAATGAAACCATCCCCGGATCAGCCGACAGCACCGACCCGCCATTAAACCCGAACCAGCCCAGCCACAGCATGAATACACCCACGGTAACCAAGGCCAGGTTATGCCCCATGATCGGTCGGACCCTGCCGTTGACGTACTTGCCAAGACGGGGACCAAGCACCAACGCGCCAGCCAGGGCGCCCCAACCTCCGACGGAGTGAACGAGTGTCGAACCGGCGAAGTCGTGGAAGTTCAGTCCTTTAAGCCAGCCACCGCCCCATGTCCAAGATCCGACAAAGGGATACACCAGCGTGACATAGATCGCGGTAAAAACCAGGAAAGAACCGAGCTTCACACGTTCGGCTACGGCGCCGGAAACGATGGTTGCCGCCGTCGCGGCAAACATGGCCTGGAACAGGAAGTCCGTCCAGTAGGTGTATCCGACGTTGTAGGCGCTGGTTACGCCCGCTGCATCGGTTCCAATGCCGAACCCGGCAAACCCGAAAATGCCCTCAATGATATTGAACTTTCCCGGATACATCAGGTTGAACCCAATCAGGGCGAACCCCAATATACCAATCGAGGGGATCACGGTATTCTTAAACAGAATATTCGTGGCGTTTTTCGCCCGGCAGAGCCCGGTTTCCACCATGGCAAACCCCAGATTCATGATGAATACCAGAAACGTGGCCACCATCATCCAGACATTGTTAATGGCGAACATCTCCGCGCTCACCCCAGCAACTGCCTCTTGCGCTGGCGCGACGCTACCGCCAGCGATCAGTGCGCCAGCTTCCTCCTGCGCCAGTGCAACGCTCCCGCCGACGATCAGCGCACCAGCGATCATCATGCACACCCCTTTTATCCTACCGCTCATCATATAACTCTCCTTCCCTGCATACCCTGTCCCCACTGCCAAACAACACAGACCAACGCGGAACAGAATCCGTAGGCCCGGGCACATTCCAAAAAATGGGAATGCACAGCGTCTTTGTCGCAAAGACCGTGCCATCCCCTCTTGGGGGGTCCTCGACTAATTATCTAATTATCTAATAGTAAAGTAATTAAAATTTTTTAACGAGAATTATTTAGTGAATTCAACGCCGATCGTAATACGTACATATTTGCAGTACATCTACCGTGGATACAACAAATATGTATCAATGTTTCGTCCGTCCTCACTGGGGGATCGGAAGCCCGTCGTACTGAGCGCGCCAAGGCCATCGCCTGTCGTCGTCATCCTGTCTTTTCCAAAATAAAAAAGGACCGGCGGATAAATCCGCCGGTCCTTTTGATGTCTGTGTGTGTCCTGGATTAGATCACGCCGCCAAAGATGGCGTCCCGGCCCAGCATTTCCTCGATGCGGAGGAGCTGGTTGTACTTGCAGATCCGATCGGTACGCGAGAGCGAACCGGTCTTGATCTGGCCAGCGTTGGTCGCGACGGCGATGTCGGCAATCGTGCAGTCTTCCGTCTCGCCGGAGCGATGGCTGATGACTGAGGTGTAGCCTGCGCGGGTTGCCATCTGGATAGCTTCCAGCGTCTCGGTCAGTGTGCCGATCTGGTTGACCTTGATCAGGATCGAATTGGCCGTGCCGCTATCGATACCCTTCTTGAGGAACTTGGTGTTCGTCACGAACAGATCGTCGCCGACCAGTTGAACCTTGTCACCAATGGCGTCGGTCAGTTTCTTCCAGCCTGCCCAGTCGTGCTCGGCCATGCCGTCCTCAATGCTGATGATCGGGATGCTGATGATCGGGTAGCGGTTGCACCAGTCCTGCCAGAAGGCCACCATATCATCGATCGATTTCTTGGAATCGTCGCTCTTCTTGAAGTGATACTTCTTGCTGCTCTTGATGAAGTACTCGCTGGAGGCGGGGTCAAGCGCGATGAAGATATCCTTGCCGGGTTCATACCCCGCCTTCTTGATGGCCGCGATCAGCACTTCCAGCGCCTGCTCGTTGCTCTTGAGCTCGGGGGCGAAGCCGCCCTCGTCGCCGACGTTGGTCGACATATTCAACCCCTTCAGCACGGACTTGAGCGCGTGGAAGGTCTCGGCACCCATGCGGAGCGCTTCTGAGAAGGTCTTGGCACCCTTGGGCATGATCATGAATTCCTGGATGTCGACCGGCGCATCGCTATGGGCCCCGCCGTTCAGGACATTCATCATCGGCACGGGCAACACGCGGGCATTGGCACCACCGATATAGCGGAACAGCGGCATGCCTGCATATTCGGCAGCGGCCTTGGCAGCGGCCATGGAGACGGCCAGCATGGCGTTGGCACCCAGCTTCTTCTTGGTGTCGGTGCCATCAAGTTCAATCATGGTCCGGTCGATGCTGACCTGGTCCATGATGTCCATCCCGAGCAATTCCGGGGCAATTACTTCGTTGACGTTCTTGACGGCTTTGAGCGTGCCCTTGCCGAGGTAGCGCTTGGCATCGCCATCGCGCAGTTCGACGGCTTCGTTCTCACCGGTTGAGGCACCCGACGGCACGGCGGCGCGTCCCATGATCCCGCTCTCGAGGTAAATGTCCGCCTCGACGGTTGGGTTGCCGCGTGAATCCAGAATCTCGCGTGCGCAGATATCGATAATAGTTGACATGATTGCTCCTTCTGTTTGAATGTTGAACACCTAAATCCTGAATTGGAAAGAGGCAGATTAACGCAACGGTCATGGGTTTGCAAGAAAAAGAAGGAAGTGCATCAAGATGAACTATAATGTCGCGGTGTTGGCGGGGGATGGAATCGGTCCGGAAGTGATGGCAGAAGCACGCAAGGTGATGGCCGCCGTGGAGCAGCGTTTCGGGCTTTCGATCACGTATCGGGAGTATGATGTCGGCGGTGCCGCGATCGACCGACATGGGCGGGCTTTGCCAGAGGCCACGCTTCGGGGATGCGAGGCGGCCGGGGCGATCCTGTTCGGCTCGGTGGGTGGGCCCGCCTGGGAACGCCTGCCGCCCAATGAGCAGCCGGAACGGGCGTCGCTGCTGCCGCTGCGGTCGCACTTCGGCCTGTTCTGCAACCTGCGTCCGGCCAAGCTGTATACAGGCTTTGAATCACTATCCCCGTTGCGTGCGGATATTTCTGCCAAGGGCTTTGACATCCTCTGTGTGCGCGAGTTAACGGGGGGTATCTATTTCGGCAAGCCCAAGGGTCGGCAAGGGGAGGGGGACGCCGAGGAGGCGTTTGACACCATGCGCTATAGCCGACGCGAGATTACCCGGATCGCCCGTAAGGCCTTCGAGGCCGCGCGCCTGCGCCGGGGCAAGGTGACCTCGGTCGACAAGGCCAATGTGCTGACCACCTCCGTCCTGTGGCGCCAAGTGGTGGTCGAGGTGCATCGCGAATTCCCGGATGTCACGCTGGAACATATTTACATCGATAACGCGGCGATGCAGCTCCTGCGGCGTCCGTTCGATTTTGACGTGTTGCTCTGCTCGAATCTGTTCGGCGATATTTTATCCGATGAGATCGCGATGCTGACCGGATCGATGGGATTCCTTGCATCGGCCAGCATGAACGAGACGGGGTTCGGACTGTTTGAACCGGCAGGTGGCTCAGCGCCCGATATCGCGGGCAAGGGGATTGCCAATCCCATCGCCCAGATCCTCTCGGCGGCGCTGATGCTGCGCTTCGCGTTTGCGCAGCACGCGGCGGCGGATGCCATTGAACGGGCGGTTTCCAAGGCCCTGTCCGAATCGTATCTGACCGCCGAACTGCTGCCTGCCGAACGCAAGCACGAGGCTCGTTCGACGGTGCAAATGGGCGATTTCATCGCCAAGGCCGTTGCCGACGGGGTGTAATTGTAATCCAGAAGGGAGGAAGGCGATGCCAACACCGCTTCTACAAAACGATGTGAATGTGCTCCGGCGATTAGCCGAACGAAAGTTGCAGATCGCTGAGGATCCGGTAAACCAGGAACGGCGCGCCGCGTGGCTGGCCTTGGATGCCGGCCGTGACAACCGCGTCATGGTGCTGGCCGAGCACGGCGGGATCAGGGATCAGCAGAAACCCTGCACGGTCAGCGCCCTTGAGTGTACCGACGAGTGGGCACGCCGTCTTGAAGGCGCGATGCGCAGAGAGGCCCTCTTGTTCGAGGAACTCCAGGACGATCACGTGGTGGAGCCCGTTATGAATGTCTCCTGGCGGGTCTCGGTGAGCAACTTCGGGGTGGCCCCCGTTGTGCATCAAGGCGGCGATGCCGAACACATGGGCTCGCGCTCATGGGAGCCGCCGATCAAGGATCTGGATGCCGATTTTGGCAAACTGCGTCCGCGCACCTTCTCGGTGAACCGCGAAGCGAGCGTGGCTGAAAAGCAACGGATGGACGCCGTGTTTGAAGGGATTCTCCCCGTCCGCATGCGGTGTAATCACTACTGGACCATGGGGCTGACATGGCAGGCCATCGACCTGATCGGCTTGGAGTCGCTGATGCTGTCGATGTACGATAACCCGGATGGATTACACCGGGTAATGGCGTTTCTCCGGGACGACAACCTCGTCTTCTCAAGCTGGCTTGAAGCAGAGGGACTTTACACGCTGAACAACGAGAATGACTACATTGGTTCTGGCTCCATGGGGTACACCGTTGGTCTCCCGCAGGCCGCTACGTCACCGGTGGCATCGCCGGTTCGGGAGCGTGACCTCTGGGTATTGCTGGAATCGCAGGAGACCGTAGGGGTTGGACCCGAGTTGTTTGAGGAGTTTGTCTTTCCTTACCATTTGAGCATTGCGCAGCGATTTGGAAAGGTCTACTACGGTTGTTGTGAGCCCGTTAACAATCGGTGGCATATCATCAAGCGGCTGCCGGGGCTGTCGCGCGTATCCGTCTCGCCCTGGGCCGACCAGCGTTTTATGGCGGAGGCGCTTGGACGTGACTATGTCTTTTCACGCAAGCCCAATCCCACACTGATCAGTACCGATGGGTTTGACGAAGCGGCGATCCGTAAGGATATCCAGGAAACGCTAGATGTGGCCCGTGGGGGCCGTCTCGAAATCATCATGAAGGACGTGCATACCCTGAACAACGAGCCGGAACGGCTGGCGAGATGGGTTCAGATCGCCCGCGAGGAGATTGATCGTTGTTGACGTGATCCCAGCACGCCCACGGTTTTCGTCTAAATGATGATCGGACCGCCTTCGGGCAGGTCGGTGCATTGCTTGTAGACGGCACCTTCGGGCAGTGGTGGGGCCTCCTTGCCTGCGGCGGGCAGGGTGCCGGCCAGTTCCTGTTTCCAGTGGGCGACATCCCCGGCGGGACCGTAGCAGTAGATCATGCGCAGCGGGGTCTTGCCTTTGTTGCTGAGCTGGTGGAAGACGCCCGATGGGATCTTGACGATCTGCCCTGTGCGCAGTTCGGAAACCTCCGTGCCGAGGCACATCTCGCCCGTCCCCTCGACCACGAAGTAGACTTCCTCTTGCTCCTGATTGTGCCAGGGAACCTGCCCACCATCAGGGTCGAGTGTGACCATGCCCATGGCGAAGTTCTGTGCCTTGACGGGGGAGACCCCGCCCACCAGGTTCTGCGTACGGCGTCCCGCCGGATACCGGCGTCCCTCGATATGATTGAGATCTGCGATGATCATGTGTTGCTGCTCCTTGCTTTTGTTTAAAGGGCGAGGCACGCCTCCCCGTGACGACTCAGAGGGTGTTGAAGAAGGTGTAATAGGGATTCTTGTCGATCAGGCGCTGCACGAGCAGGGCCGCCTCGCGCAGATGGTAGTCGCCCCACATGCTGGATTCCCCGCAGGGGATCTTTTCTCCGGCGGGTACATGGTCCCAGCCCGCAGGACGGTGATAGATTGAGTGCAGCAACAGCCCTTGGTGGCCGGGCACCGTGCTCAGGTACGGTTCGTCAAGCAGCGTGCTCAAGACGCTCAATCCGGCTTGCCGGTAGGTTGTGCCGTTTTTTCCGCGCTGATCCAGATAGAGTCCTAGGCGCAGAAGTCCCTGCGCGGCGATGGCTGCCGCACTGCTGTCGACGGGTTCATAAGGGTTGAACGGGGCGGCTGGCTGTGCGTAGCAACCCGGCAGATGGACAAGCCCGGGAGCTCCGGTGTCCCAGTAGGGAATGCCGTCGGCGGCGGTGTGGGCGATATAGAAATCACAGGTGGCGGTGGCCGCCTTGAGCATGAACGCCTCAATCCCGGCAAACCCACCCAACGCGGCGAGATGCTCCTCCGGCTCTGTCGCCAGGAATTCCAGCTCTTCGGCATAGCCCAGCATGATCCAGGCCAGACCGCGGGTCCAGGTGGAAAAGGGCGAGTAACCCTGCTGAGAATTCGGGCATCGGTAGTTCCCGTCGTTCGGATTGAAGATACTTTCATGCGCGACCCGCCCGCAAACATCGTAGGCGTCGCGTCCCTCGCCGTAGAAGACCGCAACCTCCGCCGTGGTCCGGGCATGATCGATAAGCCGTTCCAACAGGCTGATCGGCTTATCGTTCTCTCCCATCATCCGGTGACCGAGTCGGTGGCTCAGGGCCAGGCTGCGGAGCGAGCGGATCGTGTCGGCAAACAGTGAGTGCGGACCATTGAAGGAGTAGATGAACCCGCCCTTTCCAGCGGTCCGGCTCCAGCGCCCCGCCTGGACGGCACCGGAGAGCTTGAGCGCGAGCCGGTAGGTCTCCTGTTCCCAGGCATTTCCGGGAATCAATCCCTCGCCCATCATCCGCAGCAGATTCCCGTACGTGCTGACATTGTTGAACCCGTGGTCATGCACCCCGGTGTGCGAAAGATGCGGTGCCATATGGCGCAGCGTACCTTGCCGCCCGATCTCCAGGTAACGATTTTCGCCCGTGGCATCAAACTGCAGCAGGGCCGACCCGACCTGGAACCCCTGTGTCCATTCCGTCCAGCCGCGAGAGCCATACTTTCCCTCCACGGTGAAGACCGGGGACCCCCTGGTGGTGTCATACTCCGACTCGATGCGGATGATCTTATCACCCGAGAGCGGCCAGAACCGGTCGAGGGCGGCTTTTAAATCCGCCGGTTTGATGCTGTAGTTAATATTCATTGGCTACGAGACTTCTTCCATGAGCTGATCGTAGAACGCCACGTAATCATCTGGATTGGCCCCGGCCCGGAAATCGATGGCCGAGCGTGGATGCATGTTGAGCTGTCCGGTCAGGGCGTAGGGGATGCTGTAGCCCCAGTCCATCGTCTTGGCCAGCGGTGTAAAGATCTTCTGCGTACATTCCAGGATGGGCCGCATCTTGAACTTCGGGTTATGCAGGAAACCGAGGATCAGTTCCATCGGGCAGTTCCCTGCGCCGCGGCCGATGCCCCCAAAGGTGGCATCCACCCGGCTGGCCCCGCAGATGATGGCCTCGATGGTGTTGGCATAGGCGAGTTGCTGATTATTGTGGGCATGGATGCCGACCTCCTTGCCCGCTGCTTTCACGGCGGCAAGGAACCGCTGCGTATAGGCCCGGATCTGCTCCGAATAAAGCGACCCGAAACTATCGACGATATACACGCCACCAGCATCTGACTCGGTCGCCTCCTTGAGCGCCATGTCCAGGTCTCGATCATTCACCGTGGAGAGTGCCATCAACTGGAGCATGACCTCATATCCCTTGTCGGCGGCATCCTTGACCATATCGAGTGCCAAGGGAATCTGGTGGATGTAGCAGGCAACGCGGATCAGGTCGATCACGCTCTCGCTCTTCTTGGGGATATCGCGCTTGTAATTGGTACGCTCTGCATCGGCCATCACGGCGAGCTTCAGATCGGTGTCGTTATCGCCAACGATGCGCCGTAGAGAATCCTCATCGCAATGCTTCCACGGGCCATTTTTGGATGGGGAGTAAAGGGCCTTGTCGCCCTTGTAGCCAACTTCCATGTAGTCCACCCCGGCGGCCACATTGGCGTTGTACACGGTACGCACGAAGTCATCATCGAAATGATGGTTATTGATCAATCCGCCATCGCGCACGGTGCAGTCCAGCACCTTGATGTCGGGTCTATACGTCAGCCAGTCGCCATGCTTTATCCCATCACTCATATCAAACCTTCCTTGTCTGTCTTAATCGTAATCCTAATCGTAATCGTAATCGTAATCCTAATCCTAATCCTAATCGAAACCCACCCCGAACCATCCCCCCGCATTAGCGCATAGAAGACGCGATAGTACCCTAGTCGCGGACAAAAAACGATAAAAAAACGGGTCACCGTCAAATTTGGATTGAAATCCGCCCGTGAATGTGTAGATTACACCCAACGTTGATTGCAGTGGCGGGCATAGCTCAGTTGGTTAGAGCGTCAGATTGTGGTTCTGAATGTCGCGGGTTCGAATCCCGTTGCCCGCCCCATCCTCACAAATCCCCCTGTTTCTCATCTACCTGGGATTTTTCTCGCTGTTTTTCCTAACAAATACGAGGATTCTCTTGGAAAGCAGGACAAGACTCTTGAATTCGCCGTTTTACGCATTCTAACCCGTCCGGATGATTCGCCGGATGATTCGCCACTTGATGCAGGCTGTTTGTGCCTATAGGTTCGCGCAACTTCAAGCAGCTTAAATTACCTTCTGTGCCAAGGAAATGCCACGAGGAAGGGTTTTTGCCAGCTTTCGGAAATGGGTGGTTTACGGTTATCTCAAAAGAACCACCACTGTCCCTTTATATGCGGCATTATCCAATCAGCATCAGCCAGCCTTTTCTTCCGTTTACTCCACTCCGTTTTGAATGCGTCTCCAAAATCGGCGCTGGAAAACCGCATGAGCAAGGCAATGTAAGTCTTTAGTCCAACGCGGTTCAATTTGAGAGCAGGAATGGTGTTTTTGGTTAGTGCTGTATTCGGAATCAGTAAATCCATCAACTGCCTGAGTGTGATTGAGGTATAGCCCTTGTTGCGGAAATAATCGTTGATAGAATTGGCGACCATACCACCGATACCTATTGCATCCAGAAGCTTCTTTGGCGGGATCTCA